>Ga0137403_10003015_pt1 | contig 20332 bp, 19 predicted proteins | sample CZOMad2_1_16fung_FD_122057 | JGI IMG/M metagenome (GOLD analysis project Ga0137403, IMG submission 122057) | Vadose zone soil fungal communities from Angelo Coast Range Reserve, California, USA - CZOMad2_1_16fungal (Hybrid Assembly) | ecosystem: Environmental > Terrestrial > Soil > Vadose zone...
TGCTCTTTTTTCTGAGTCGGCTTTGTTTGTAAAGCAGACCTGCTATAAAGAAAAGCAATATTACGCCTGCTATTGTAACATTCTTTGCAAAGTCGGCCTGTCTTAGTTTGGTGTTTTCCAATACGGCTTTCTCATTCAGCAGATTTATCTGACTTTCTTTTTTTTCAGTTTCAAACTCCACTTCGAATTGGGCTATTTGCCTGCTTTTGGTCTCATCAATAATCGAATCCTTTATCTCATTGGCCTTGATCAGATTACCTATAGCCTGCGGGTATTTGCCACTGGCCGTATCCAGGGAAAACCTTAATTTATAGTTTTGATATGATCCCGATAAGCTTTTCAGGGAGCCGATAAGAGCCGAATCTTTCTTTAAATAGTTGAGGGCGTATTCATAGTTGGCCGTCTGGATGTAATACCTGGCGATAAGTTCATAATAAAGGCTAAGCGCATATAAATTGATGTGGGGATTCTTTGTTTGCCTGATCAGCTCGTCGCAATAAACCCTGGCCTTGTCATATTGTTTAAGTGCCATATAAATTTTCAGATACGTCTGGCTAATGCCATAATCGCCCCCTTCATACTTCCGTTCAGATGGTATTGCGAATTTTTTAACGATCTGTTGAAAGAACTTTGCAGCATCCAAAGGAGTATTGAGTTGCAGGTACGCGTCCACAACATTGGCTGCGAGGAGGTATATTGTCGCGTTGTCTTTTTCCTGTTCGGCAATCTTCAGGGATTGCAGCCAGAATTGCAATGCATTTTTATTTTCGTTCAGCTTAAAATAAGTGTATCCAATATTATTATTTATCTGGCATATAAGCCTGACATTATCGTCACTGCTGTTAGTTGCTGCTTTCAATGCATCCAATTCATAATGCAAAGCTTGTTTATAATCTCCTTGTTCATAATAGAGTCTGCCAAGCAGGGATAGTGCGCCCTGCATTTCAGTATAACCGGCCTGGTCATAATACTTCAATGCGGTCCTGATCTCCGTAAATGCTTCTGCATTATTGTTTGTCATCTGGTGCAGATCCGCGAGGAACCGGTAACATCGTGCTATTCCGACGAGATCGGTCGTCCCCTGGAAGGCGCTTATTGCCAGCTTTAAAAATCTGATGCGCTCAAGCATCGTCTCATGCAAGAAATCCCCGCTGAAATACTCCGACATCTCATAATAGGCCTTGCCCAACAATTCTTTATTATTCTTCGACTGAAGTGCTGTTATCACCTGGCTAAGCAGGGATTTTCCGGCTTTGGGATTCCCCTGCGCCTTATATAGGCCGGAACGGATCAAAAGGATATGTTCGTTAAAAAATGGGGATCTGAGTTTTGTATTCAGCTGTTCAGCTTCACGTATATATGCACCTATCGCAGCTGATGCAGTGTCCGATATCCTGCGTTGATGAACAGCGAAGGTGGCTAGTTTCAGTAAAACAGTCATGCGGACCGTGTCTGCGACACGACGGGTCAATGTGCCAGCCAATGAATCCGCCTGCGCCCTGGTAATATCCTGTGCTGTCACAGATAGTACCATAAAGGCAAAAACTACCGTTGATTGAAGGACCTTGCGCATTGTAAATTTGATTGCCAAATGCCAGCACCGATTCTTTATCTAAAATATTAAATTTATTGCGCCAAAACTATTCTATTTCAGTCCGACCCCTTTCTCCAGCGGACACCATCCTGCTATAGAATTGTGAAACAAATATTTGTCGTTCCGGCTTAATAGAGATACCTTTTGTTTTGGTTTTTGCTCCAATAGTAGGTAAATGATTAAATGCCATTAATTACTTCTTCCGGTTAAGTCATTATCTAAACCCCGCTTTGTTTATTCATTTTGAGTGATCGAGAGTCACATTCTTCGCGATGGGACTGTTATTAGCAAGTGTCCGGTACGACGGCAATAGTATCAATTTGAGGGGTTTGCTATGGCTAAAAATGGAAAAACTAATTGCTGCCTTCCAAGAGAATAGCTATTGCCTAAATTATATCTTATGCAAATCCTCTCCATTCTTTGTTTCCTGTTGATCAATTTAAGTGTAGTAAACAAGAAGTGCTTTAGCCTGCGATTAGCCCCTTCTATTGATGATTACCGCAGCAATGTTGTCACCGGTCTTTGGAATAGCGCCTCTACCTGGCAAGTATTTGATGGCACGAGCTGGATCGCCGCAGTTTCTCCGCCCACCAGCGGCAATGGCGTAATCACCATTATTGCCGGGGACAGTATAAGAATGAATTCCGCCACTACGGTAGATCAGGTTGTCATAGAGAGCGGGGCGATCCTGGCTATTTTCAATGGCGCTACTGCTACGACATTTACCTTGAATGATGGCCCTGGAGACGATATTCTGAACAACGGTAAATTGTATGTATCGGTAAACGCCACGCTTACAGGTGCTGGAACAATACAGAACAACATCGGCGGCCTGTTTATCTTAAGAAACCAGGGTATCCTTGCCGTCAATACCACCAATACAGGCTCGATGAATATCAGTGGCACGGGTAATATTCAAAATGCAACTTTGACCAACAATGGGATGATCACGCTGATCAATTTCACGCTTAATTTGAATAATTCTACCCTGGTTAACAATGATTCCGTCAGCATAGCCTATACCAGCGACGCATTTATAGCAACGACCGCAGGCACCGGATCTTTTGTAAATGCCGCCGGAGGAATCCTTTATAAGGCGAGCTCTACGGGAATTGGCTGGATCAACGCAGCGGTTGCCTTCTCCAACAGTGGTACAGTAAAGGGCACGGGGCAGTATAATTTTTTAAATGTGACATCCAATAGTGGAACCATTGCTCCGGGTAATTCGCCCGGCATATTGACGGTCAATCCAGGATTCCTTACGAGCATGACCCCTTCTATCAACCTGGAGATCAACTCTACGGGCGCCATCGCCGGAACCAACTATGACGAGTTGGTCATTTCGACCGTAGGCTCATTGACTGCAAATGTTACCGGGACTACCCTCAACATTACGGATTATTCCGCCGATCCCGTGGGGACTACCTATACCTTTTTGTCATTCCCTTCGGGCACCATCACAGGTCCTTTTGCTTCCATTCACCTTTCTCCGTCTCTGGGCAACCTTGTAAATACAGGCTCAGCCATTACCGTCCAGAAAACAGCCGTTCTTCCACTCACCTGGGGAAGCTTTGTTGCTGTCTCCGGTATAGGCCAAACAGAACTGCAGTGGAGCACATTGCAAGAATCCAATACCTCTCATTTTGTTATAGATCGTTCCATCGATGGCCGGCAATTCGCCCCCATCGGTACTGTGCCGGCAAAAGGCAACAGTTATCTTGTTTCCGATTATGCATTTACGGATCAGTCTCCTTTTAATGGAAATAATTATTATCGGTTGCAGGAAATTGACCTGGATGGACGATCAGGCTATTCAATCATCAAAGTTGTGTATTTTAACGATATAAGGGCAGGCGCTGTTCGACTCACACCTAACCCTGTGGGGAACATCCTGAAGGTCAGCGTAAAGCCAGAAGGGATCAGCATCAGCATTTCTGACATGAATGGGAAACTATTCCGCACCGTTCCGCTTTCACCCGGTGATCATTCTGTCAATGTCGGGGATTTGCCTTCCGGCGTTTATCAAGTTATTATTTACGAAAAAAATCAGCTTATTGAAACCGTGCGAGTTATTAAATTATAGAGGGTCCAAATGTCTGCTCCCTTATCTCCCAAGATTTGGCCAGAAGCCGGGTTTTTGGTAAACTAGGTGGATAAACATTATCGCATGGACGAATTGAAATAAAGTATCAGCCCAATCACACTAACTGCTGAAGCAACAACGGCTAGTTTTTGGTAAATTAACAGGGTTAGCCTTGTCCGATATGGACGAATTGCTCCATTTTTTGAACCAGATCCATCGGTTGTCTCCTTCCTGCGGAATCGGCAAATAGTTGTTTATTTTACAGAACCATGCCGATGGCATTTTTTCAAATGATCATTCACCATGCCTGTTGCTTGCATAAAAGCATAGCATATTGTTGATCCAACGAACTTAAATCCTTTTTCGTACAAGGCTTTACTCATGGCATCGGAATGAGCAGTTCTTGCAGGAATTTTTTTGATATCATTCCAGCTATTTTTAATTATTTTATAGCTGGTGAATTGCCAAATATATTTATCGAATGAGCCATGTTCCTTTTGAATCTCAATAAATTTCTTTGCATTATTTACGGTGCCATAAATTTTTAATTTATTTCGGATAATGCCTGCATCATTAAGCAATCCCTGAATTCGCTTATCCGGGTAACGAGCTATTTTATCAGGCTGAAAATCATTAAAGACGTTTCTGAAATTTTCTCTCTTATTGAGTATTGTGTTCCAGCTTAATCCTGCTTGAAAAGTATCGAGCACCATAAACTCGAAAAGCTTTCTGTCATCATGCAATGGCACGCCCCATTCTTCATCATGATATTTTATCATAAGCTCAGAAGAAAGGCACCACGGGCAACGAAATATTGATTTGAGAGTAGGCATAAAAGCCGATTAGTGCATAAAAATGAAGCTTTTTAATGACATTGTTTACCGCTTTATCATTGGAATTTGCAAATTGGCAGGACGATTTTCTTCCGTGTCAAAACCGCGCCCGTCAACATTTCTCGCACCCCAAAACATCATTCCGTCCAAAATGTGAATGAGGTCATATTCCTTAAATATCTTCCCTTCTGCAAGGCCAAAAGGCGGAAATTCTTTTTTGAAAATGCTTTGAGGTTCCTCAACTTGCCATTCATTGAAGCCTTTAGTGTATTGATTCAGCACATCTGCAAAACCCTGCATGAGAGGTATCACGATATATTCTTCATCGGCGGAGAAATCCACTTTTTGCGCTCCTGGAGCTATTTGATGTTCGCCTCGCCATTCAATATGACCCTTGATAGACATTTTTGCCATAGGCATGTTGCCAAACGGATCAGCAAAATTTGTTACAACAAGCTCAAACTTGTCATCATGACGGAGCGTAAAACTTCTTGTCAAATAGAACGCATTTTTATTGCTGCCTGGTCGTACTTCTGCTGCGATACTTTCCCAATTTCCAATAGAAGCCTCTTTTACCTGCTGAATTGTCATTTTTTTCTTTTTTAGTGGGATTTTATTGTCATCTTTCTGGATCGCTCTAAACCCGGAATGGCTTGAAAGCAGATTAACCATCAGGCACTTGCGGCTGCCTGTTCAATTACCCTGGCGACCTCTGCTGCGTGGCTGATATAAACAGCATGACTGGCTTTTATTTCAGTCACTTCGGCATTTGCTCTTTTTGCCATGCTTCGTTCTACATCCGGTGGGATCATTTTGTCTTCTGTGGCCACGATATACCAGCTCTTCTTCGCTTTCCATGCAGCGGCCGTCAGGTCTGAGCTGAAAGCTGCAAGACCCACCGGCACCTGGGAGTCTGCCATAAACCTGGCTTTCGCAGCAGGAAGGTCAGGACAAAAATTAGCGTGAAACTTTGCCCTGTCCACCCAAATGAAGCCGTCGGCAGGTGGTAAGATTGGGGAGTTCGGATCCGGGGGCGCGCTTGACAACAGATTAAAGAGGGATTCACCCGCGTCCAAAACAAAAGCAGCAACATAAACCAATGCCTTCACGTTGGGATGACCACCTGCTTCCGAAATCACAGCTCCGCCGTAGGAGTGACCTACTAAAACTGTAGGGCCATTTTGCTGCAACAAGACGGCTTTTGTGATATTTGCATCATCCGCAAGGCTGGTATTGGGGCTGGGAACTACAGTGACATTAAACCCTTTTCCCGTCAGGATATCATAAACGCTTTCCCAGCCGGAGCCGTCAGCCCAGGCACCATGTACAAGCACGATGTTCTTAATCATCTTATTTAAGTTTAAAGTGTTAATAAACATTTTATTTACCTGAATTCTTAGCCGTGTCTTCAATCATAACCCCTAGCTATCCGTCAGCGTCCCTAGTATTTCGGCTAAACGATTTTCTGTATCACCTGGCGTATTGAATCCGCGATCGAACAACTTCTTAAATCGCTGTTGTGCTTCTGGCCATGTCAATGCTATCCCAAAAGAATGGAAAGCCGCAAGGAGATTATCTGCTGATGGTAATGACACATTGTTGATCAGATTTTTCGCTGCCTCAATCGGCCGCCGATCGAAAGATGCAATGCGGCGGGCGAAAGTATCAACGAAAGCATCCAATTCATTGTCCGGCAGAGCTCTGTTGACATATCCGTACCTCTCTGCTGTTTCTCCGTCAAAGTCATTTGCTCCCAAGATGATTTCAAGCGCACGACCACGGCCAACAAGGTGCGGCAGGCGTTCAGTACCACCTCCACCTGGATGCACTCCTACGCCCACCTCCGCTTGAGAAATCGCCGTGTTCTCACGTGAAGCGAACCGCATGTCGCATGCCAGAGTGAATTCGCTAGACGCTCCACTTGCCTTGCCGCGAATTTTCGCAATGGTGACTACAGGAACTTTCGTCAGTCGAACGAAAGTATCCATCAATATCGGGAGACCAGAAGGTCCAGCAGTTTTGTCCATCTCAGCGATCTTCGCAGGATCACCCAAGTCATAATGTGCCAGATAAAAGTGGGGATTACTGCTCTCGAAGACAACTACTCGAAGATCAAGGTTGGTTTCCATCCTGACAAGCAGCTTCTGCAAGCATTCAAACATAGCCGCGCCGAGAAGGTTAAGAGGTGGACTGTCGAAAATCGCCCTCCAGTATGCAGGAGATTCTTCTATAACACGCAGCGGCTCACCAGTTGTAGTATTGTTTTTATGTTGATTGGTTTCCATGTTTTTGATCATTTGATTTTCATTTTTGTTCGGGCCTGTAAACGTCCCAAACAATCAGCAGAAAAAATTGTAGAAACCAAAGAGATTATTGTAAAAAATAAAGTTACTGGCGACCTATATGCTTTCGCTCATACGTGGATTAAACAGCAAGAGCCCCACAGAATTAGCAGTAAAAATCAAAATACTTGTTACAATAATTAAAGATTTTTCTCTTTGCGGTAGGCTGCCGGGGTTATCCCTGTCTGTTTTTTGAAGAAATGGCTGAAATGAGAAGAGTCGGCGAAGCCAAGTTTAAATGCAATTTCCTTGAGGGTCAGTCCTGTCTGACTCAGCAACGATTGGGCCTCGTGAGAAATTTGCTCATGCATAAATGCTATGGCTGTTTTTTGCTTGTGCCGCTTTATAACCGCATTTAAGTGATTGGGGTGAGTTGATAATTGAGATGCAAGTTGTTTTATAGTAAAATTTCGTTTATCAATATTGCCCCTCAATATATTTTGTCGTATCAAAGAACGATACCGTTCAACCAATATATTTTCACGCTCGTGAATATGCGTTAAAAGTGCTTTATCTGTTTCCGCGTATCTTAAATACATTCTTCGTACATGAACCAAAAGGATGTGAGTATAAGAAACGATGACCTCAAACTTGTCAGCCCTATCAGACCGGTACTCGCTCAAAATCTTTTTATACAGGTCGGTAAGCAGTTCGACTTCATCGGCCTCAATTTCAAATGGAATTGCCTTTTCGAGTTGAAAAAATGGCAAATCAAATACGATGTCAGCAAGTGCTTTATGACTGAGCATAAAACTTTCAGTGAAAACTATAAAATATTCTCTAAGCCAACGTGAAGGTTTTGCCCAGGAAACGATCTGACAGGGTGTTTTGAAATATAGGGCAGGCTTATTAAGTTTTGTTTTCCAGAATCCAGCGTTGAGGCTTACGTCACCTTCCAAAAACAGCGTAATGCAGTAAAAAGAATGGCGGAATGGTTTAGCAACGTAGTCATATGCCTTCAACACCTCCGGGTCGATTTCCCTGATATCAAAATCTTTATGTAGCGGAGGTTTCGCCTTGACATGATTGTAAAAGCTGACTAAATCAGGCAAGTATGGAATTTCCTTGTTTATTATTTGCTGCCTGGTGCCACCCATATAACCCAAATATAGAAGTTATTATTCATTCTAATGTGTTGATATGCATTAGTTCAAATCTCGTCCGGTTCACCCGGGACGACCGGACGGTTATCAAACGAACTAATCAACGTGATAAAAGCTGTTGATGAGTTTTATAGCGGATTCGAGATTTATAAGTTTCTATTTATCGATAAAATAGTATGCCTGGATAAGCTTTTCCTCAACCGGGCGCTTCTGGCTTGAAACAGCAAATTACATTGTACCCAAAACGCTCGGTAACTGGGAATTGACGAAAAATCCAGTCGTGGGGGGATCAGTTGTTGAATGGGCATGCCTGCGGGCGTACAGTTCAGGAAGGTTGAACAGGCCAGAACTGGTGACTGTTACCTGAAAAAGGGGGGAAAGAAGAATTGGCTATATCCATTAAAAAGTCTACCTCCCTTTCAGTATGATCATGGTTGTGTTCGAGGTTGAATTATGCCTCAGATGAATGAATGACTGATATTCCGGGTCATTATAAAAGTTGTTCGCCGCCTCTTCCGATGGAAACTCGATTATGGCATTCATTGTTCTCGGACGGCCTTCCAGTGCCTTGGGATTGGTTTCCATGGCAAGGACTTTAGCTCCATATTTAGTTAGTAGCGGCCTAACCCGAGGTGGATAATCTTTGTATGTGTCGAAGTCATGTATATCGTAGGCATTTACAACATATACTGGCATAATCAGTCTATTGTAGGTGATCTATAAATATAGCTTATCGGGGCGGAATTGCAAAAGATGGAGTACCGGGCAAGAAGTTAAACGGCCCGTTTGCCGAAACCTTCCCATCCTTCTTTCGCTTTCTTCAACAGGTCGTTAGCCTTTTCATCGGCGGCGGCCAATCCGGATTTGATGCTTTCGGCCGCTCCCTTGACCAGGTCGCTAAATTCATCCTTTACGGAAGACGCTTCGTCGATAATTTTCTTACGGGTTTCGGATCCTTTCCGGGGAGCGATGAGGACACCAATCGCGATGCCAGCTAAAAAGGCAGTTATGATCTTTGACATATGATTAATTTTATTATGATAAACTCAAATTGTTTCCCGCCCTGGGAGATGCTCAAGGCAGGAAATTGTCTATACTGCAAAAGTACAAAATACGAAAAGATCAATGCTTATTTCCTTATTCCATTTTGATCACCATAAATCTCCGTGATCATACATAGGATTCGAGATTGGCGAATAGGCATTATTCGAGATATTTCTTGCAGCCAGAGGGTGCCGATCTTATTTGAACGCCACACCAAAAAACACAGTGGCCCCGACAGAAGCCGGGAGATTGTTGCCGAAACGCAGAGGGATCCCCAGCGCAGCCAGTAAACTGCTCTTTTTCCCCGGGCTGAAGACCTTAGAGATGACCGTGCTTTCACCATATCGTCCGGCGGTCTCAAAAGCCATCCTTGTGATAAGGGAATATCCTTTTTTAAACCGGAAGATCGGTCCGGGGTCAAAAATGAAATTGCCGACTTTACTGGTGCCATTCGATGCCGTGATCACCGGGCTCAGATCGAAGCTGAATCCAAGTCTGTCGCTATATAAAATATTGATCCCGGTCGCGAACCCTAATGAAAAGGTATTGGAAAAATTCCATGTCGTTGTCTTATTGCTGGCCGATACAATGGGTAGAAAAAGACAGGTGTACCAGACCATTTTAGGATATCGCTGCAAATCAACAGGGGCAGTTGTCTGGCCGAGCATGCTGGCTGGTGTGAAAATGATAAGGGCAAGCAAAAAATTGCGGAACCGCTGGCTCATGCAGGTTGAATTTAGATTATTTAAAAATTTACTATGATCATAAGTAAATTAAAATTCCCCTTATGGCATCAAGCCAATTAGCCGTTGGCGGGATCTGGTGTTCATTTGGCGGGAATTCTGATGTAAACTGGGTGCTCCTGGCCCACAAAAAGGACGGAGCCATTGCCCCGTCCGGTAAAACAAACGATACTACATACTATCTTTCTGCCTGCTATTTTTTACCCTCCATCTGCCGCTCGATGGCGGCGATGGCGCGGGCGGTCTTTAAGAAGGAGTCGGGGGTAACGGAAATGCTGTCGATGCCTTCCTCGACCAGGAACTGCGCGAAGTCGGGGAAGTCGGAAGGGCCCTGGCCACAGATGCCTACCTTGGTATTGCACTCCTTGGCGGTGCGGATCAGCATGCGCAATAATGACTTGACCGCCTCATTGCGCTCGTCGTATAAGTGAGCGACGAGAGAGGAGTCGCGATCCAGGCCCAGCGCCAGCTGGGTGAGGTCATTGGAGCCGATGGAAAACCCGTCGATATGCTGCGCGAATTCCCGGGCCAGGATGATATTGGAGGGGATCTCGGCCATGAGATAGATCTCCAGACCTTTTTCACCCTGCACCAGGTCGTTCTCCGCCATGACGGCTTTTACTTTTATCAGCTCATCAACGGTGCGGCAGAAGGGGATCATGACGACGACATTGTCCAGTCCCATCTCCTCCCGCACTTTTTTTATCGCCCGGCATTCCAGCGCAAAGGCGGGCTTATAGGCTGCCGAATAATAGCGGGAGGCGCCGCGCCAGCCGATCATGGGATTCTCTTCATCAGGCTCGAAGTACTTGCCGCCGAGAAGGTTCTTATATTCATTGCTCTTGAAGTCGCTGAAGCGGACGATGACTTTCTCGGGATAGAAAGAGGCGGCGATCTTGGCGACGCCGAAAGAAAGCTTGTCGATAAAGTAGGTTTCCTCGCTGGCGGAGCCGCGGATCAGGGCCTTTATTTCAGCGGACAAGGCAGGGTCATTCATCTTCCGGTGCTGCAGCAGGGCGAGGGGATGAGCGCTGATATAATTGTTGATGATGAATTCCTGCCGTGCGAGACCAACGCCGCGATGCGGCAACTGGGCATAGCCGAAAGCTGTGGATGGGGAGCCGACATTGAGCATGATCGGGGTGCGGGTAGCGGGCAGCTCGTCCAGGTCAGTCTCCGTGCGCTGGAAGTCCATTTTCCCTTCGTAAACATAACCTTCTTCTCCTTCGGCACAGGATGCTGTCACCCACTGGCCCTCGGCCAGCCACCGGGTCGCATCGCCACAACCCACGATGGCCGGCACACCCATCTCACGGGCAACGATTGCCGCATGGCAGGTACGACCGCCTTTATTGGTGATAATGGCGGCGGCTTTTTTCATGATGGGTTCCCAGTCGGGATCGGTCATGTCGGTGACGAGGATATCGCCGTCAGCAAAATCATGCCCCCCCACCCTTTTGTCAAGGGAATACATTATGCTGACCTTACCGGCCGCAATCTTATCCCCCACGGCAATGCCCTTGCCGAGCAGGTTCCTGGGGATGGAAGGATCGCCGATACGGTATTCGGTAAGCGTATTCCTCGTCTTGCGGGAATGGATCGTCTCCGGCCGAGCCTGCACGATGAAGAGGCCCCCGGTCAATCCATCGACGGCCCATTCGACATCCACGGGGCACCATTTGTTCTTCAACGTCGAATAATAATTTTCGATCGTGACGACCCAGCGGGCCAGCTGCAGGACCTGGCTGTCCTCCAAACAGAAGCGGTGGCGCTGCGCCTCCTCGGCGGGAATGATGCGGGTACGTTCATCGCTGTGATCGCCGTAGACCATCAGCTTATCCTTTACGCCCAGTTTCTTTTCTATGATGGAGGCGAAGTTCTTTCGCAAGGCGGGCTTGAACACCAGGTATTCGTCCGGGGACACGGCTCCCTGCACGACCATCTCGCCCAGGCCCCAGGAGCCATTGATCATGACGATGTCGCGGAAGCCGGACTCCGTGTCGAGGGAAAAGGCCACACCGCTGCTGGCCAGGTCGGAACGCACCATCTTCTGCACGCATACGGACAGCCCCACGTTGAAGATATCGAAGCTGAAGGTCTGCCGGTAGCTGATCGCCCGGTCGGTGAACAGGGAGGCAAAGCAGTTGCGCACCGCGTCGATGAGGGCTGCGGGCCCGCGTACGTTGAGATAGGTTTCCTGCTGACCGGCGAAGCTGGCATCGGGCAGGTCCTCGGCCGTCGCGGACGAGCGGACGGCGACGTCGGTAGCCGCCTGGCCATAGGTCTGGGAAAGGGTCTCGTAGGCTGCGATGATCTTATGGGAGAGCTCATGGGGAAACCTGGCATTGCTGATGGCCTGCCTGATCTTCGAGCCCGTCCTGCGCAGGGATTCCACGCTGTCGAAGTCGATACGGTCCAGCTCCTGCCGGATAAAGGGCTCCAGCTTGCTCTGTTCCAGGAATTGCCAGTAGGCATCAGTGGTGATGACGAAGCCACCGGGGATGGCGACGCCGAGCCCGGACAGGTTCCGGAGCATTTCACCGAGCGAGGCGCATTTGCCGCCGACCAGGTCGATGTCCGCGAGTCCTACGCTGTCCAGGGGAAGTATGATGCGTTGCTGCATATGGGTTATTTTTTATGGGGTGCGATGATCGGTCAGTAGAAGGAGCTGGGCAGGAGGTTCAGGATCTCGGGTAAAGGAAGTCCAGGCCCTTTTGCCAGGTGGAGGAGCATGTCGCGGACGGTAGCGCGGAGCGCATACTGGTGATCCCATTTCCAGTCCTGCCGGGCCGGCGTGTCATCGATGCTGGCGGGCCAGGAGTCCGCGATGGCCTGGCGGTAGTCCGGCGCATACCCGATGGTAAATCCGGGCAGGTACTGGCCGATGGCAACGGCCAGCTCGGCGGGAGTAAAGCTCATCGCCGCCAGGTTGTAGGAGCCGCGAATGGAGAGGCAGGCCGCCGGCGCCTCCATGAGCTCCAGGGTGGCACGGATCGCATCGGGCATGTACATCATGGGCAAGCGGGTGTTGCTTTCCAGGAAGCAGGTGTAGCGCTGCCCGGCGAGGGCCTGGTGGAAGATGTCCACGGCATAATCGGTGGTGCCGCCGCCGGGCGGGGTCTTGTAGCTGATAAGACCGGGATAGCGGAGGCTGCGGGTATCCACGCCGTATTTCTCGTAATAATAGCGGCACCATTGCTCGCCGGCGAGCTTGCTGATGCCGTAGACGGTAGTGGGTTCAGGGGTAGCATGCTGCGGGCAGTCCTTTCTGGGGGCGCCGGGGCCGAAGACGGCGATGCTGCTGGGCCAGAAGATCTTCGCCAGTTTCTTTTCGCGGGCCAGGTCCAGGAGGTTGAGCAGGCTCATCATATTGAGGTCCCAGGCCTTCCGGGGATTTTTCTCACCGGAGGCCGAGAGCATGGCGGCCAGCAGATAGACCTGGGTGATGTCGTAGCGGGTGATGAGCGCGGAGAGGGCGCCCCTGTTGACGGCATCCAGCTGTTCGTAGGGGCCGGCGGATTCCCATTCGTCTGTGGGGGGCTTCAGGTCAGCGGCCACGACATGAAAGTGTCCGTAGATCTTACGCAAGGCTGGCACCAGTTCGGCGCCGATCTGGCCACAGGCGCCGATGACGAGGATATTCTCTTTTCTCATTTGGATAAGCGTTTTTTTCAGTAAATGTGGATACAATAGTTATAAATTCCAGTGATTTATCGTTTCATAGAAAATAAAACTATTTTTACCGCGAAATCCCGTTGATTCGACCTTATTTAAATCGGCGGAGCCGATTTTACAGTAAAAAAAACTTTTATGCTTGCTGACTTAGACAAGACCGACATCAGCATCCTGCAGTTGCTGCAGCATGATGCCCGGATCACCAATAAGGAAATCGCCGATAAGCTGGGCAAGTCGGTGACGCCCGTATATGAACGTGTCAAGAAGCTGGAGGAGGAGGGCTTCATCAAGCGCTATGTGGCGCTGCTGGACAAGGACCTGGTGGGCAAGAACCTCATCGCCTTCACCACCGTGCAACTGAAGGAACATTCGCAGGCGGCCCTGCGGGGATTCGAGAAAGAGGGGATCAAATTCCAGGAGGTGATGGAATGCTATCATCTCACCGGTCAGTTCGATTTCCTGCTGAAGATCGCCATCCAGGATATGAATGAGTACAATGCCTTCCTGATGAATAAACTGGCGACCCTACCGAATATCGGCGTGGTGCAGACTTTCTTCGTGCTATCGGCGGGGAAAGTGGAGTCGGCCGAGGTATTGCAGATGCCGGCTGTGGTGAAGAAGGGGGGAAAGAAGTAGTTACAATACTATTTAATTACAGAAGTGATCCACCAGACATTTCCGAAAGGGTCTGTCACACCGCCCGATCTTCCATAGTGTTGGTCCGAAAGTTCCGTAAGCACCTCCGCGCCTTCGTCCAGGGCTTTTTTATAGGTTTCGTCGGCATTTTCAACGTATATGAAGAAGCCGAAGGGACGTGGTTCAAAAAGCGTGCTGCCGTCGGAAAACATGATCGTGCTCTCCCCGATCCTTATTTCGCTATGCATGATGCTCTTGTCTTCCCGCATCGACCTCATATCCGTATTCTCAGCGGCATTAAAAACTTTTTTTGCAAAGGCGATAAATTTATCGGCTCCCTTTATGATCAGATACGGCATTACCGTCTGATGCTCCTTTGGAATTTTCATTTTGTTGATTTTTATGTTCAGACAATAGGCAAAGCTATTGCCAACGGGATGAAGAAAATAGGAGAAATACGACATTCTTAACAACCCCTCCACTCTGCCCCTTCGGGATTGCCCGAGAAATATTTTTTAGGATGGTAACCGGAAAATTCCTTAAAATCGTTGATAAAGTGGGATTGGTCATAATAGCCGCAGTCATAGGCTATTTCAGTGAGTGTCCTGGTATGATTGCCGTACTGGGCCGCCGCTGACTGGAACCGGATGATCCTAGAATAGAGCTTCGGGCTGAAGCCCGCAAATTCTTTGAATTTCCGTTCAAACTGCCGCGAAGATAAAAAGTAGCGTTTAGCCAGGTCGTCGATCCGTACTGCACCTTTTTCCCTGATCAGGCAATTGACCGACTCCAGCACCGGCGTGTCAATGGAAGAATCCGATGCTATTCTTTTTTCGATGAAGTCGGTCATGATCGATACTCTACCGGAAGTATTCTCAGCCAACATCATCTGCTCTGTCAGGTCATTGCCCTTCTGGCCCAGTAAGGTATCCAGGTCGATCATCTCATTGCTGAAGGCCGATGCCGGGATCCTGAATATTTTTGGCAACGCGAAGGGATAAAGGTAAACGCCGAACATGGCGAAGTTCTCATTGATACAAAACCTGTTAAAATACTGGGAAGGACCGCTGACCCCGGACAGAATGGACTTTTCTGTCTTATTGCAAGGCAGCAGTTCGTCAAAGATCCCTTTGTAATGGAAGAAAATCTCGGCGCTGCCATCCGCCATCGTCCTGTGGGTATAAGGCTCGCTATCCGAGACAGTCCCTTCCAATACCCAGAAGCTCCTCACGTATCGGGAAATGGTAAATTTCGGCGGTATGCTGAAATAGCTGATCATCTATGGTATCATTTAATGCCTCCCTGTAATTTATACAAATCAAAGCTATATTTCAAATGTTTGGAAGAACCTCGGGATGGATAGGGATTAAAATAAAGCGACCTGGTTAAAAATTAACCAGGTCGCTGTGTATCAGAACTCTATTTGATCAGCTGAACAGGCCGCCTTTTTTCAGCTCGCGGGTTCCCTCACCGATCTTGAATCCATTTTGATAAATTTGGATCGTATACATGCCCTGCTGGAAATTAGCGCCGGGTACGTACGCAAATTCAACGTTCTTCGTTTTGGCAGTTTCAAGATCGACCGGTAATTTAGCCGTAAATGATTTGTCTCCTTCCTCACGCGTGGTAAAAGTTCCGGATTCCAATGTTTTGGAAACTATATTCTTACCATCGGGGCCGGTGATGCACACGAAGACATCCGTCGTACCTGGTTGCGCAATACGGTTGTTCACATCGAAGGAGATAACTAATTTGTTGACATGCTTTGCCGTAGCAGTAACCTTTTCTTTCCCATTGCTTTTTACATTAACCGGCGTAATGGCAATATTGGATGCATTCAGCGTAGAAGCGACATCTACTTTCTTTTCAAGGTCCTCTTTAACGACTATTGTAGCGCTGAGATCTTCAGTCAGCTTTTGCTTATCCGCCGTCAATACTACTTTGTCCTGAGTTAAGGATTGATTATCCTGGGATAAACGGGCTACGTCTTGTTCCATACTGCCGATCTTATCATTCAACTGCAGGATCAGTTCCTTTGCCTTGGTAAGTTCAGCAGTTGTAGCATTACTCTTATTGAGGATGTAACGGATCTCTCCTTTCTTCTTGGCGATCTCGCTTGTTTTTTCAGTTAATTTACTTTTTAAACTGGAGGAGATGCCTGACATGGAATCCAGGCGGGCCAGCGATACATCGAAGTTTTTCCGGATATCGCCTTTCTCATCGCTGATCTTACTGATCTGGGATTCATTCCGGCTAATGACATCCGTTGTTTTATTTTTGTCAACCAGCAAATAGCCCCATGTACTCAATACTCCAATTGCTAACGCGATTATCACGATATTTTTTAAGTTCTTACCAGGCATCTGTTCAGTATACATGGTATTCGAATAATCTGTGTCTGTCATAACATTATTATTTAAAGGAAATGATGAGTGTTAAAGATTACACTCTTGGTAGGCCCATTACCGTGCCATAATTATTATCCTGTCAAAAGGGAAGGTTCTTTTCTCCCAAATCAAACCCATATCACCTTGACTGACAGAATACAAGAGGAGTTAAAAAAAGGGGAGTTAAAATTAACCCTTATCACCTAAAGGTTTGAAAAAAATCGCATGGCGGAAGTAGTCATCGGGTCGATCTGGCTATGCTGGGAGAGGTCGATCTGGGTTACGCTCTTCTTTTGCCGGGTCAGCCATAATAAGCTGGCGAGCAATACAAATTGTGGATGTGTAAGATATTATGCCCCCTTCAACGATTTGATAAGATACTTCGGAGAGTCGGTATACCCCTGCTGCTCATAGAACCGGTGGGCGTCCTTGCGGCGCAGGTGGCAATGCACTTCGATGCGGTCGCATTTCCGGCTACGGGCCATCTGTTCACAGTAGGCCTTCATCTGCGCGCCGATGCCTTCACCGCGGGCGTCCTTGTCCACGGCGAAATAGCTGATCCGGGCGATATCGCCTTCCAGGGCAAGCTGGGTGATGAAGTTGACCGAGATGAAGGCGAGGACCCGGCCTTCGGACTCATAGACCAATAAAGCGGAGGAGGCCTGATTGATAAGGCATATGATCTTATAATGGAGAAAGTCACCGGTGTCGGGATAATCCAATTGGTCGAGCAGCTGTCTGATCGCAGTGTGGTCTTCAGGCGTTGCATTGCGTATGCTCATCTTTCGTCGGATTTATTAATCTGTAATCCCTGCAAAAATAGGAAGGATTAAGAGGGAAAATCACCCGGTCTTCGTAACTTATCTCAAAACCTATCTATGAGCCCCATTACCACCGTATATGACCCCATCGTCCTGAAGGCGCTGAGCGATGCGCAGACCGCATTCCGGGACGGCTCCGGCAGGAAACTGCTGCTGAACGGCCAGGAAAATACGATCCCCTACCCCTTTCCTTCCCCGGCCGACTGGCGTGAGACCTGGATCTATTTCCTCATGATCGACAGGTTCAACAATCCCGGCTCCACTCCCGCATCGATGCAGCAGCATCCACCCATCAACTGGGATCAGCGTTATAATTTCCGGCAGGGCGGAACATTTAAAGGGATCGAGGCACAGCTGGATTATATTGCTTCGCTGGGCGCGGGCGCGATCTGGATCTCCCCGGTGCTGAAGAACCCCCTGCCGGACGGACCGGACGCTCCGTTCAATTACCATGGATATGCAACCCAGGATTTCCTGACCATCGATGCTCGATTCGCCTCCGACGGGACGACCGCCACGGCTACGAGGGAATTAACGGAGCTGATCGCAGCGGCACACCTGCGCGGGCTTCGGGTGATCCTGGACATCGTCATCAACCATGTCGCGAGGGTCTTCGATTATGAATACAAGGGTAAGGTCGTCGATAGTTTCGGCGATGCGGACATTCTCAACGGGCCCCTGGGCGACGAGCCGCCGATCCGGTGGGTGGATAAACAAGGCAAGGCCCGGGCCGACTGGCGGGAAGTACTCCCGGCGAACGGGGTCGGCGGGGACGATGCCGCCGCCAGGGATCGGAGTGCCCGCCGGCGGGATCACGATGCCAGAGGGCAACGGAAGCGGCTCGGGCGGTTTCGGACCAGGCGGCGGCAGAGTGTCCGCGTGCGCCTGACCAGAATGAAAGACTGCGAGGGTGATGCCACCCAAGGCCAAGAGGCCTAGTAGAATTTTGCCGCCGGAAGTCATGGGCGCGCTCCTAAAATGATCGAGGGGTCTTCGAGCTTGCGGTTCGCACGACGCACCAGCACGTGCACCGCGTTGTCCTGCCAGATCGCGTGACACGTCGCCGGCTCGCCTTGCACCATGAGCTCCCACAACCGATAGATTACGAGGTCGTCACAATCGCCCCACTTGTTCGCGTAGGTGACGTTTGGAAGCTCGAAGGCTTCGTTTCCCGATCCGTGTTCCGGCTCGCGTTGGAAACGAATGCCCGAGGAATAGAGCGGCGGTAGGCGCCACACGCCGGCCATCGGCACCGAGCCCCGGGCGAAGGCTTCGATCGCGCACTTCGAAAAGTTCGCGACCTGCCCGCCTGAGAACTCGGGACCGAGGACGGTCGATATTTTCACGCTGGAGTTGCCCGGTTCAGCGACGCATCGCCGTGCCGTACATCGCACCCGTGAACGGGATTGCGCCGGCGGTCGGGTTGATCAGCGTGAAATCGATACCGACGGCGGTATCGATCGTGGGCCAACGGATCTGCGGAGCGGTCGAGACTTCGGAGAAGAGCTCGATCGGTACGCCGGCCTGGTTCGCGAAAATGTTCGTACCACCCACCGAAGCCTGGCCCAAAAGCAAGCCCTGATTGGTGGATGGGCAGAAAATCTTCTGCGGGGTGATCGGACGGAGCGGCTTGATCGAGACGACCTGACCGCTCGCGGCCGCGAGGATTGAAGTGATACCGAAACCAAACCAGGTGACGTCGCCGGCGACGTAGGCTGATTCCGAGTAGGTGATGGGACCGAGGGACGGCGCGTCCGCTTGCTGGATCGGAGCGCCGATGTATTGGGGATGAATGTTCGGATCTCCGATGTACTGAGGGTGAATGTTTGGATCGCCTACGCTGCCGCGAGATTGAAGCATTGCTGCCGCCATTGATTGGGGGTTCATGGGTTCAGGCCTCTGTGAGGGACCGGGTTTTGCCGAAGAAGCTCAGCGCTCAGCCGCCAGCGGCGTTTTGCGCGTGCTTGTCGACGATGTAGCGGTAGAGGCCGACACCAACGAGCGCGAGGCCCGTTGCCGCAGCCGGCGCTTTCATGGGGAAATTCTTGATCGCGATGGCGGGAACTGCGAGCGCAGCACCGACTACGAGATTGGTCGGCACGCCGCCCGTGCCGTCCGCTTTCGCAAACAGCTTGTGAGGCCCGCCGTTCTGACCCTTCGTGTCGATTAAAGCGCCGCCGCCGGCGCCTGCGAGGGTTCCCACCCCCGAGAACAAGATCTCCTCTTCCTTTTTGTGTGCTTCCCGCTTCTTCGCTAGGCCGTCTTTCGTGGCCTTGAGCCGAGCGGTCATCTGACGGACGAGGTTACTTGCCATGCGATCTGGTGTTTCACGTGAAACACCCGGCCCGCAACAACCAAAATTATGCTATAGCTACACTTAATGCAGTCAGACCGCGAACTGCGTGACAGCATATCCGCCGCAGGCTGCCTCGATGCGGTGCTGGTCTGGCACGGGATGGTCATCGACGGTCGCCGCCGCCATCAGATCTGCACGGAGCTCGGGATCGTGCCGCCCATGGTGACCGATCGTCGCCGCACGCAAGCCGCGCTCATCGCGCCCCTCGGCCCCGAGCTGGTCGCGGGCCCGGTGCTGGCGTGGCGCGTGTGGAAACTCCGTCAGGACGGCGTACTCCTTTCGGTGACGCAGGACTGCGCGTGGCCGATCGGGATTCCGCTCGTCGGCGATCCTCAGCGCGGCAACTACGGAGGCGTGTACGCGGTGAAGACGCGCGAGATGCTCGCGGAGCACCCCTACGGACGCGACTGTCTCGCGGGCCAAGTGGCGTTGTGGGGCCATGTGATCGAGCACGAGCACGGCTACCGCGCGCAGTACGCCTATCCCTACGCGATTGACTTGCGGCCGACCACGGGCGGCCCGATGATGCCGGGCTTCCCGCGCTCAACGAGGCGCACGAGCCTCGCCCAGTTGCTCCGCGACAACTTTCAAGGAAACACCCAGAGTGATCCATCGGCTCGCCGCGGTGTGTCTCAACTGATGAAATCCGAATCGTTTAATTTTTGCCAGCGCGCAGGCGCGGCCCATTCGTTTCTTTTGACTATCTTTGGCCCAG
>Ga0137403_10003017_pt1 | contig 20328 bp, 14 predicted proteins | sample CZOMad2_1_16fung_FD_122057 | JGI IMG/M metagenome (GOLD analysis project Ga0137403, IMG submission 122057) | Vadose zone soil fungal communities from Angelo Coast Range Reserve, California, USA - CZOMad2_1_16fungal (Hybrid Assembly) | ecosystem: Environmental > Terrestrial > Soil > Vadose zone...
AACAACAATGGAACACCACAACATACATATATTATTTCTGTGAGATGAAGGGTACCCACGCTCGCGGAGCATTATACTGTAAACCGTTGACGTATGAAGAAGAGGCACCCCTGCTGTGACAAGAGTTACGCCCCTACGTGCCAAGAATAGGTCCCCGGGGTAAAGGGCCAAAGCCTAGCATCATCAAATACATTACTGGGGCGGAACAACATACGAAACAACATCGTAATGTATCTTTTGATTTTCCAACAACAATGGAACACCACAACATACATATATTATTTCTGTGAGATGAAGGGTACCCACGCTCGCGGAGCATTATACGGCGCCTAACGCCGCCTTGGTTGAGGAGAAGAGTAGGGGGTAGGGTGCTGCAGGTGTTGGGTTGTGGGATGAGGTTGGAGATAGGAGAAGGAGCGTGGATGGTCTTGCTGCTTGAGTTAAGACGTGATGGAGGTAGGGAATGTGGGTGTGCTGGTGTAAGGACTGTGGGCATCACTTGATGCTAGGAATAGTGTTAAGACCGGCCTGATGATGATGATGATTGACTGGGGCAAGGTAGAGCACAGGCAAACGAGCCAGAGTACATCCGTTGTGTTTTTTAATGTATTTTGGTGTTCGAGTGTTTATGAAGTCCTGTGTAGGCGCAGCGTTGGATAGATGCGACTCAGTGTTTACAGTTACCAGGTTGGGAGGCATTAATGGGGCTTACGTATGCATCCCGTTATGGTGTCTATCAGATGGTCAAGAGTGGCGAGGCCTACCACTGAACCGGAGTGCATAGGCCTTTCAAGGCTTGGTGGTAGGGCTTGCTCGATAACGCTGTCGTAACCCGAGTCCGTGTTGGCTGATAGCGTTCTGCTATGGCCCCTTCTTATGACATGGATGTTCCAGTTTCTGCCTTCCCATGCCAACAGATAGACCTGTGGTGCCAAGTGTGACCGAAAGGACGGTATCGGTTGCAGGTTGAGAGTAGTATCCACCGCGACTATTCGCGCTCGTTCATAGACGTTACATACAACGTCACAAACATTTGAATGCACAATATGGTGTCGAACTGTCCAACTTGCGGGAAACCGCTCAAGGCAGAGTTAAGGCATCTCCGCTTGGGTCTGGATGAGGCACCTGCGTTAGTGGTATGCAGATGTGATGACGTCAAGGATTCGGACATCATCTCTTCCGCCTATCGATCGTCACAACACCTCGTGGGCAAACGACCACTGGTTACACCCCGCAGTCCCTGCGATGTTGTAACTGGTTATCTTCCGGGCCGTGAAACGTACAGGTCCATGGAATACGAGGTAAGACTGAATTCGTCTGTGTCAGAACGCATATACAAGTCGCTTAAGATTCGTCCGGTTTCTAGGCACGAGAGGGGCAGACCCATCTCGGTATTCGTGGGCAAAGAGCAGTTGGGAGCTAGACTAAGGGTCAGAAGCAGCGAGTCCCCGACCGTTAAGGTCACTCTCTCCAGGACAAGGATATGCCCAGGTATGACCCTATGCTCGTCATTGGAAGTCACGTTGGAGGACGGAGACTACCCTACAGATTCCGAGTTGTTCAAACGCGCGTTCGTTCCATCTACTACCCAAGAGTATAACATCGTCGTGCATTCCAAGGTAGTCCCCCACGTCAACTGGATTCTGAGGTGTGACTATCACAGCATCGACGGTCAGTATGCAGCGGAGCTAGAGTTTACGGGCGACGGCGAAGAGCCTGGGTTTCCAACCGTCGCATCAGCGCTGGTGTGGCTACACAGCAACTTCGGCCATGAGATGTACATGTCGTCATACCTACCCCCGAGGTTGGTTTCGTTATGCACTATATCGGCTGCCTCTGTGTTGGATGTACTCTACCCACTGGAGGACGCCTGTGTGTATCGTGCCAAGGCGGATGGGGAAACCATGTGGGTGATAGAAGCTGGCTACATGTGGTACGTGTGTAGGCCTAATGACAAGCTGGAGGTAGTATCATGGATACTTAGAGGAACCTCCATTTGCTTCGGGCCTTTGGTATCCATACTCAGAGTAGAACAGCTCATGAACGGAAGTCTTGTGTATATAGACCTTCTTGCTGTTAACTCTATGCCTTTGCCTCCTAGGAGGAAGTACATTCCCCCTGATCTGGAGTTACTATCGATACGTAGTCCCCCTAGGATGATAGTAAGATTGGACTTTGACACTATCAGAGGTGCCCAAGATTCCATGGTTACGAGTTCTATTCCGACGGACGGTATTATAGCCATAGAGAGAGACACTTTACTTAGCTACCGCATCAAGGCTCCTACTGTCGACTTGAAGTGTACTGGCAAACATCTTATCTCAGGAGGCGACATCAAGACGAGGCTTGTTATGCCTTCGATCTCCGGTATGAGGAGCAAGGTGGTTTACGAATGCACACTGAGTGGAACTATAGCTAATCCCATTGTTGTTGGATACTTCCCGAGGGTCGACAAAAGGAAGCCTAACAGTGGACACGTAACACGCGACGTGTTGTCAAGGTTGGAAAACACCGGCAACGACGGGAAGGTTATATCCAGACAGATACAATCCTACAGTTTTGCAGTACGAGAGTACACCTACAATGTGGCCGATAATCTAGTCACAAGCGGTAGGGCAATAATCGACGTTGGTGCAGGACGTCTACAGTCCAGGAGCTTTTATCAGTCCAGCATTAACTCTTTTCTACTGTGTGACCCTCACCTCGACACTCTGACGTTACCACGAGGATTTGGCACTGTAGATGCCACGGACATGGATTCGGAATCTATACTACGTGCGATCAAAGGCCTCAATAAAGGAAGACTGAAGTACCTGCTGTACAGAAGGACTGCTGAGGAACTTATGGACTTACAGGGGGTCTTTGCCTACGTCAAAGAGTACAAGATTCCCATGGTCTATAGTTTCTCGGTATCGAGAGTTCATGGTCTGTTCGATATTTTTTCCCAGAGAGGAGTCCCTCAGGTAGGATCACTCTACTTATATGACGACGCAGACGCAGACGGCTACATTCTCAACGATTCTGGCGTATACATGAGAGTACTAGACACGCCAGGCAACGTAGCCGTTGTCAGGTTTCCTCCTGATCACGAATACGAGGAGCCCGCGGTCGACAGTTCGTGGTTCCATAGCGAAGTGGCCCTTGTACAGGCGACCCAGTGCGTTGAGTTCGGACAAGAAGTGTCTGGAAGGCTATTGTCTGCCCTGAAAGGCTTATACGTGGTCCAGAGCAGGGCAATTTAAAACGCCAGTATGCTCGCCTACCTCTTTGACCGATTGATTTTCAACACCTTTTTCTTGCCTCCTCCACCGCGCTTGGGTTCTCCGACAGTAGCAACGGCGGCAGACGGTTGGGGCACGACGTGACTCGAAGGAGTCGACGTTCTGGGCTGAGATGAAACCTCTTGGCTTTTGCGTGATGTAGATATTCCGAATGCACCAACCCTCTCCACTGTCTCCACATACAAACCATAGTCATCTGCGAACGGATCATCGTCGTCCGGCACCTCCAGTGACGGTGCCGATACCTCCGAGTGCCCTGAAGCCGACCAAGACGTGAGAGAGGGCGATTCGATTTGCAAGGGTAAGAGTCTGTAGTCGGAGTCTTCATGTGAATGCGGGTCAGCGGTGTGAGACTTAGGCGTGATATTTCCGGAATCGTCTCGTTCGCGTTCCTCCACTGGTTTGCCTCGAGATGGTGACATCATGCCATCATTCCCCTTCTGCTTGCCCTTGTCCACTTCGGCAGGTGGGCTGAAATGCTTCACTCCTGTTGGCTCTTGAGCCGCACCTTTCTTCCTCATTGTTAGACCCGAGCGCCCTGGCGGCCTAACTTCGGGCTTATACGCTCTCACAAGCGGGGGCAGTGTGTTTGTCCCTAGCGAAATTGCGGATGACTCACTTCCTAGGACTCCTGGCACCGACGTGTAAAACCCTGCAGCTACAACTATCGCCTTCACAGACGTTTCTAGAACCGACAGCATCGATTCAACCTGGGCCGAATCCTCTGGCCTTAACTTACTGACGATACTCCGAAGCTCTTGTACGACACGTTCGTTGCTGGCTGCTATAGACGTAGAGTCCGACTCCAATTTCGATAGCACCCTTTGAGCATACGAAGGGGTGTCTTCGGCATCTCCCGAGTGCTCTCTTGACTCTTGCGCAGGCACGTAGGTCGACATATTTGTTATCCGTTGGTCAAACTCCTTGCTTAGCGTGTTAATTGATTCGCTCTTGGCGATGGTGCATACCAGTCTCAAGGTGCGTGCAGGACTTAAGTATGACAGCTCATCTTCACTATAGTGATGCCACATTATAGCTCTTGCATCCTCAGAGGCGCGAAGCCCAGGGGGTAAACTTCGGTAGTGACGACACAGAGCTATACTCGCCTGAGTTGGCGCTGGACCTTTTCCTCTTGATTCTCCCCCGAACGTTCGCGAGATCCACACGGGGTTGACAACGCTAACTCTCGAAAGTATCCCTCTTAGCGATTTCATACATGCCCATATACAGTTGCCGGCGATTTTAGCCTCATCTCCGAACTCTACCTGATACAGCCTTTCCCCGACATATCTCTCGCCTCCTCCCCCTATTCCTCCCTTCATAAGTGCGGAGGCCATTATCATCTCTGACACCAGCTCCGCGAAGAACGATAACATCTTTGCCTGGCACTGATCGTTGAGCTTCTGGTAGGGATACACGTTGAGGAGTACTACCCCCCTACACGCCAAGAGGTACGAGTGAGACACGTACTCCAACGCAGTAGCGAGAGGAACGTTCTCGTACACGTTCATACACTGTGCTAACACTTGTGAGGTAGGCGTCCAAAACTCTGCATCCGCACAATTGAATGAAAATGCGGAGCTATACCTAGGCAGTATGTCAGATGAGTAAGGACTTTGACCTATTACTACTTGTCTCAGTGGAAGAAAACAACAAATTCCAGCCACGTACGGAGCAGAATGTGGAGGTATACCGACAGCCGTGGAGCACCTCTCGATATATGTCTGTGACACACCGATAAACCTATACCGGATCGCTCTTATGCGATCGTCGGGGTTTAGTGATGTAACCCTGTTGTGAACTGAGATCGACGGTATGTAGTAATCATCTCCCCAATGTCGGTAGTCGTCATCGCTATCGTCACTGTCACCGTTATCGCGGCTGTATAATGCGTCCATCGCACGGTCTACAGGGTTTATTAATTCCTGCGCTGATGCTAGAACAGACAGCACCGCGGCTTGCAGTACACCCGGTCTTACACCTCTTTCCTGGACCGCTTTTGGGTTGCCATTCAAGCCTGGCCTTGGTCTTCTGCCTTTTCCTTCTCCTCCCCTTCGTCTTCCTCCTCTTCCTCCTCTCTACCCTCCGGTGCGATAGACGCAAGTACGTCTAGCAAGCCTTGACTCATCTGCTTGTTAACCATCATTCCTCTGGCCTTGTTGAGCAAAGGGGGTGACGACAATCTAGTCAGATCTACTGCCTGGAGGGCGGAGATTGTGGCCGCCAACGAGAACTTATTAGTCGGAGGGGCGCCGCGAGCCCGTGACTGCTTCATGCGGAATGTAACTGCGCCGTACCCAAGGATACTCCAGCCAGACTCGGACACTAAGTCAGCTAGCGGACCGATCTCTACCTCCGACCCCTTGTCGTCGACGCCGTGCACTATAATTTTGTCCTCCGAAGGCAACTTCATCGGCATCCACGCGTACCCGTCGTGATGGGTAACCTTCTCTGGTTCCATGGTAGACGAGGTAGACGCGAGGCGAATCTTCTCCAGGATGGCGTTAAACACGGATTCCGGTATTCCCACTGACGCGTACGTCACTAGATAGCCGCTCTCAAACGACGATTTCCCTCCGGGTCCCTTTCTCCTGATGACCTTTCCGATGTTGGGCCTATGTTCAACTATAACATCAGCGATCGGAAACATTGTCGACGTATCCCCTCTCTCATATTCCAGTACGATGTCGCGTACCAGTACATGACCGTGCGCATTGATTGCGTCGCTTATGTCTCTGGACCCCGACACCTTGGCCTTCCAAAGGGAGGTGTTCGCCAGTTCCCTTGTTATCCATGCCAGTTCCGTGAACTCTATAGCCCCTCTCACCACATCCAGAAACTCTCCTGTCACCCTCTTGGAGGATGGCATCGAAGGGGCAGAAGCGGATGGGGCATAAGATAACTTCGACATCGCGTTACGACGTTACTGCCACTACAATGCATTTGTTGATACATGCACTATAGTTTAAATGTGCATGCTAGTTTGATCCCTGTGGTGTCGTGGATAGTGGCGACTGTCAACCTACATCTCATCCACAATTAGCACCCCAAGGAGCAGAGTTGCACTCTGTAGCACATACGGGTTGCAGCTAGTGTTAAGGATATCTATCTGTGCAGTACAGCTGTTTCCGGTACCCCGCCTTAACGTGCACGCAAGAGGCGCGTTATTCGGCAACGACGTCACCATCCTTTCCTTAGGCCCGTGGTTAGACTTCGCTGCGGAGTTTAGCACAAGAGTTACAGTCACTGTCTCCCACGGCTTTATGATAATGTCCGTCTGTAGAGGGTACCATCTTGACGGCAGCTTTAAGCTGGAGTCCAACCTATCGTCGCTGACCATGCGTATCTCTTTTGGGGCGTCAGGGACATGTTGTAGCAGGTATTCCGACATTCCGATTGCGTTTTGAATAGATTTCGGATGACTAGGGCACACTTGTTTCGATGCCCTTCAGGTACTTGACGCCATGGTATTCGGAGACCAAACTGTTCGACATACACTCCACCAACTCTGTCAACAGTTCGTATTCGACCTCGCCTGCTATGCTAACCGCCCAAGTCGCAGATATAGAACCCAACTCGGACGTCTTGTTACCTAACGTAATCCCCCTTGTAGCCACTGAAATCTTGTACCCGAATATAGTGAGAAGGGATGACTGTATGGTGCATGGAACAAATGGGGTGCGTAACCGCTCGTAGATGCAATTTGTTACAAAATCGTGTATCTCCAGGTCAGAAAACGAGTTGGGAGGAGGAGGATCATCTGCGGACGGTGCATGGAGAAGAATGACAATTGTGCGTCTTACAAACCACTTCTTGAGCAATGCGGATATCGGATACCATAGGTTGTTGCTGGCGAACAACGCAGTGCAGGAAAGCCGGCCTTGTCCTGATGATACACGCATCGTGTCTCCCCCAGTTATCATTTTCCAAAATGCGGCATTGATCTTACTCTTCTTCAGCACTACATCGCCGTACGATATAAACCTTACCGACATCGCATGAGTAAGATCTTCTTGGCTTATGGTCAAGTTAGAGCCCACGTAGTCTTTAGATAACGGGTAAACTGCTCCAGGGAGGTTGGCGAGTATGGTGTTTATGGTGCAACTTTTTCCCTCTCCACCGTTGCCAAACATGTACACTGCCTTTGGCTTATCCACAGGATCGATCAAACCGTTGCCTATGACCCACCTCAACAGTCTGAGGTTATCAGACGTCATGACGTTAGACAGAGACTTCTCAGCCGCAGAGGGGCTGAACTTTCGTACCCTCTGCGTTAGTACGCCTATGCGTATGGGTGAGATACAAAGGCCTGTGACTCTCTTAGCCACTTCGTTGACGCTCGGTCGTCCAGTTATCATAAAGACCGGTGCCATCTTTATACCTGCCTCCGGCGCAGAGCTATCCTCGAGAGTTACGTGTAACCTCCATGTACCGATACAGACCGACCTAGGCACCGTCCCACAACTTGGCGCTACTTTCTCCGCGAATGCAGAATACATTTCGGTAGCTGTCATAAAATTCACGGACACGTTGTCCAGTCCTACTGCACTAGCGAGGTACTTGGCAGACTCAACTGATCTCACGTGTAGCCAGCTACCGCACGGGGGTACGAACATATACACTCCGTTCATGTACTTAACTATCCGTCTGTCCTCCAAAGCCATCCTTCTTACTATGGTGTATTCTTCGCTTAGCTCGTTCACTATGGGACCCCTGTGAGGGAAATCGTCTACTTTGAATCCCTTTCTGAGGGGGTGATCTCGAAGTTGCGTTAACCTCAGGTATCTGTGGGTCCCCCTGGAGCCAGACCGGACGTCCATCGACCCAACAATGCATTGTATGTTATAGCATGAACAACACCTATTTAAAGTTGATAGACCAGGGGTGGTGTCCTACATGGACGGGTAATCTCGCGTACGCTAACTCCAATGAAGGAAGAGGAAGGGAATACTGCAAGGGTGACAGTATCCTGGTGAGGCTAGGTAAGGATCATAAAAGGGTATGGTGCGTTGCTCAGATTCCAACGTTGGATATCTCCAACCTCAGACATCTGGTCAAGTACACGGCTGAGTCTCCGGGTTCCCAGATCTGTTCGTATCCTTCTGTGGGGCAACAATCTCTTGTCAGGCTCGCCTCTATTGCGGGCATAGGACCTTACTCGAGGCCCGGCTACGGCATCGGAACCTACATACAGGAGCCTTCACTGAGGCGAATAGTAGGCTTGGATATAGAGCAGACTGTACTATACAGAGGCGGTAACTTTCCACTCCACCACGACCCCATAGTGTCGATTGCCATAACTACGTGGGATAAGAGGTACCACTGTCGATACTCGATGGGGTTTCATAGGACAAGCGAGTTTCCTCCAGATATGGGCTATGACGTACGGAGAGTGTCTGATTCAACGGCGTTGGCAGAATGGGCAATTGACTGGTTGGTTGCTGAATGCCCCGACTTTGTTGTAGTTCATAACGGATACTCATACGATGTCAGAGTGTTGGCTGTCCATTGTTCTCCTACGTACTCTAGGTACTTCCGGTCGGTGAACTTGGGCAAGGCAGATAAGGGGTACGATCTGAATATCCCGGGAGTTACCATGATCGACAGCTACAGGTATCTCGATAAGCTACATCGGGGTGAGTACGACTCGCTGTCCCTAGACTATCTAACTTCAACGCTGTTTGGAATCCCAAAGAGTAACCAACCACAGTTGTCACTCAATACTAGTCAGAATCACGACATGACGGACGTGATATACTATAACATCCATGATTCCGCTCTGCACGTCATGGTAGCTCAAGGGACCAACTGCGTGACTGAACTTGTATCCATGTGCTCGGTGTTTAAATGCCCCATATCTGACGCTAGCAGGTTCATAAGCGGAGTTATGGTGTCGACAATGCTTGCTTCGTACGCAATTAACATGGGGTGTGTCGTAGATTGGTCCGACGAGAAGTGGCCTATGCGTCGTTACACGGGCGCCCTAGTTCTTAAGCCGAAGCTCGGACTTCACACCGAAGTTAGCGTTCTGGATGTAGGTGCCATGTATCCTAGCATCATGATAGATGCCAATATTTCGATCGAGACGGTGTATGACGACTACAGTAGCGATGGTAGCGATGATGGTTCGGATCGCGAAGGCCGTACGAGCGAAGACCAGATTTCTTGGGACGATGCATACACGTATGTGTATGCTGACGGCATGCGTTCTCGCATATCGAGGGAGCCAGAAGGAATAGTCGTAGGCGCCCTCCGACATTTGATATCTACCAGGAGGAAGGTTGGAAAGAAGACACCTACTGGGTGGGCTCTCAAGATAGGAACAAACAGCATGTACGGCGCGCTAGGAGCCAAGACTTCTAAGATACAGAGTTACAGAGGTGCGTCGGCTGTTACAGCCATAGGAAGGCTTATTACTACAGTGTTAGCGTCCACCGCTCACGTGATGGGTTTTGAAGCCGTGTACGGAGACACCGATTCCGTGTTTCTTACGAAGCGATCAAGATACTATATAACAGTGGATGACTACCTCCGCACAGTGCACCTTGTTCTAGCACATACTCCGTTTTCGTCCGTTAGGCTTGAATTCGAGAAGAAGTATGAATCCCTCATAATCGTTAAGCCAAAGATGTACTACGGAGTTAGCAGAGGCGAACTTGGAAGTGACGTGGTTGAAGTTAAAGGTCTGGCTTCGTCACGAAAGGACAGACCTCCGATGGTAAGACGCCTCGTTTCAGAAGTCTGCTTCCATATATGCAAGCATGGGGTTAGAGATTCTGTGGAAGGAGTTGCTATGCTGGTTGCAGACGATATAGCAAAGGTCCAGTTGGGACAGGCAACGCTCGAGGAGTGTTCTATAGAGAGACGAAAGGGAGGCATGACGTACCTTGTCCACAAAGATCTGAATAATCAGATAACCTGGCTGAGGGGAGACCAAGTCGAAGAATATAAGGGTGGTGTGTCCAAATCATGGGTCATAGATAGCATAACATCCGCATTATCCCCCATACTTCACGCATGTAGTATGCCCAACGTAGACAGTATGTGTCATGCAATCGAACGAATCCTGGTATAGCAACAAACCAGTTTCAAACACAAGTGTTACTGCTGGTGCCCAACGGTAACTCAGCATGGATCAGCATGGTGACTACTCCTCCGACTGTGAAGTTCCCAAGTGGGTCACAGAAGGTAGCCAACACTCAAGCGAGTCGGAACCCGTGCGTCCAGAAGATCAGTTTCCGCCCTGCGTATCAAACTCACTGGCCGTGAGGACGTCAGTCGTTGATTACGACTCGTCAAACTTCGTGGGCTCACTGGAAAGAAGTCCTGGGGTGGACCTGGAGACTAAGTACGGAAACGATAGAGGGTTAGTTACTGTCCCTAGAAGGTATGACCCTGTACAGGCTTACCCCATCAGAGTGAGAGGCAAGATCTACGCGATGGACTACGGGTTAAGGAAGGGATCAAGTATGACTAGTGCCGTGAGCTACCTCAAAAGGCAAAACAAAGCCTGGGCTGCAGGTGGTTGCAGTATTGTGTCTGATGGGTTAACGCATGTAGACAAGAAGCTCTCCGATCTGTACGTGAGTCCTCCGCTTTGTGTGTATACTGCTTTATCCATCAGAGAAGTGGGTCTGATGAGTTTGTCTGACAGAGAGGCCTGGTCGCCACTGTTCGACGCTTCGCTGACAACTCCTCGGCGGTATGGGCTGTACGGAACCATCATGGACAATGCAACAGTTGATATGCGTCCCTACGAGGAGTCTGATACGTACGAAGTGAGGTCCGACCCCCACAGCCGGACTTTGAGGGAATCTTGGAGCGGGTTTATAGATCCAAGCTACACAGTGGCTAGCCAGGACGCCGGAAGGATACGATCGCTGGTCCATCGCGTGAGCATTCGAGTTGCAACAATAGAGCTTCTGGAGAGGATGGAACACATCGCCGCCATTATCGACCAAGGTACGCTACGTAGACGTGGCACCGAAGGGTGGACTGTGTACTTCATGGGACTAGTCTATGATGTACCTGAAAGCGTCATAGACGAAGTAGCAAAACTGTGGAGAAGTATGGGCGGGCGCAATACCCCTAGTGTCCATATCTTCAGAGCGAGCAGACTTATGACTGTATCCGCAGTGTCCGGTTGCCTAATGAGGCCACTATCGATCTTAGAGGACGTGACGTGCAGGTATAGTAGTGACACGCTATGGGTAGACTCCATGGTGTTTAACTCAAGAGGTCTAAGGCAGGCGCTAGGGTTAACAGCTAATGTACCGACGAATCCTATGGAGTACGTAAGAACTCAGGTATTACTTTTTCCGTATACACTCCACGATGCAGTCCCTAGGCCCACTTTGGCCACCATAATGTCCACTCAGGCTGTGTGTCGCCCTAGTGTTTCCCTTATGTCAACCGTGACACCTGTATCTTCGTCGTTGCCGATCGTGAGAACTCCCCTTATGGATGCAGTATGTGCGTCATCAGCTAGAGTTTCCTACTTTGACGTGCCTGGCATAGACCTGATAGTGTTGTTTGCCAACTTCAAAGATACATATGAAGACTCAGTGATTTTGAGTTCGTTGGTTAACGAGGAGGAGGTGTTTGCAACCATCAGTACGGTTGCGCACCCCGTACCTTCACGCGCCAAGGGGGTAAGGGTTGGGTCAACTCTCAATCCTGCGACCTACGAGTGGTGGAGACCAGCGGACGAGGGTACTGTCCTGCAGGTCAAGTACGGATCGACCAAGGAAAGGTATGTCATAGCCGAGATGCACTCGAAGGGGGTAAGGGTAGGAGACAAAATTGCCACCCAACATGGCCAGAAACAAACAGTATCTAGGGTCATCGAGCACGAGCTTATGCCCACATGCGTGGATACGGCATCAGGACTGACGTTCAGACCGCACATTGTGATGGCGTCGTCGTCTATTCACAACAGGCTGACTCCTGGCCAGATATATGAAGCTAGGGCAGGCGCGTTGGCAAATAACGTGGCGACGTTTAGCTTGAGGGGCGAGCACATCAACCACGTTACCACTCTGTTAGGGTCAGATTCAAGATACCTTCCGAAGTCGGAGTGCAACTTCACAGGTATAGGGTCGAGAGAGTACGTGGTATCGTCACTTAGCGGAGACCGCACCCCTTGTAAGGCGGATTACGGAATATGTAGATTCTGGAGCCTTGCACATCTTGCAAGAGACAAGCAGCACTTTTCGTCGCATGTGCCCTCTACTCCTCAGGGTCCGACAGGTAGACTAATGGGATCGTCAGTTCGGATAGGAGAAGGGGAGCTATCCGCCATGATGTCCAAGGGGTGGATCAATGCTGTGTCCGAGATGCTGGATTCTAGTGATCAAGCCGTGGTGTCAGTATGTTCGTCCTGTCGCAGGCTTGGAATACTCTGTGATTGCCCTCCGCCATTGCCCAGTACAACGGACGTCGTAGTGAGATCCGGACTCACGAGACTTGATGTTATAAGGGCAGTGTACACTTCCAATATGGAGATTGCCCGGAGAGGTGGTGCGGGAGAGGGCGAGTGCGGCGAGGGAGGAGACGACTCCGACAATAGTCTGACCGATGACATTTCGGAGAATTCACTTGCAACAGAAGTCACCGGTGAAAGCGGACACGATGCAGGGAGAAGGAAATCGGACAGGGTGGTGGGTACGTCGTTCAAGTACGAGTTTTAAACAGGGCAGGTAATGCTTTAAGTCATGTCACTTTTCTCATAATGAGGCGTGACCCTGTGCGGCCTGTAGCTGTTGAGGACGCCTGAAGACAGCCTGCACTGGCTCGATCGTGCCATGGAGGACCTGAGTTACCAGAGACCGACGTGTCCGATACATGGACTGCAGATCTATAGGCCTCGTCAGAACTTCGACCGTCAAGCCTGGACGTTATATATGCACGCACTTGAGAGAGCTTGAGATCGCCTAAACGAGGAAATGAGTCCAGACTACTGATCGCGCCTATCGACGGAGTATCTATGTCGAATGATCCGTCCTTCTTGCATACTGAGGTACCGATATCCCTAATTATTTGTCCGGATGGAGCAGGAAACCACTCATGAAACTTCTTCAACGAAACCAGTATGTTCTGGAAACATCTGAACACGTCGTCTGTGTTATTCGAGATTGCCATACCCAGAAAAGTGTTGCCATTGACCGTAGCATACCTCGATTCTGCACGTATCCCAAGGGCTTTTGCCACTGTCCTAACGCTATTGGATTTTCTGTCTGGGAAAATGCCTGTAAAAGAGCTGTGTTTGCTAACTACTGACATAGCTCTTTTGATGGCGTTGTAACTTCCCTTCATTGACGAAGAAAACACCCGTCCGTGGTCATGTTCTACCTCGGTCTGTATAGAGGCACACATAGATACCAGCAAGTGTGCAAACAGGTCGTACCTATCCTTGAAATACCTATCCATGTAGTCTTTCTCCGACATCCCTCCATATTCTTCCTTGGGTTCCATCGACATAGACCTTACCCCAAGGTTTGAGTATTCTATTCGCCTTGAGTAAAACTCCGCGGATGGTGCCTCGTTTGCAAATGCGACCTCACTGCTCTTTTCTGCCAGTTCGTCTTCGACCTGGTCATATTCAGGTTGCCCTTCTTCGTCGCCATCGGTAACAACTACTGCAGAAGGCTTGACGATGGAATTAAGCGTCACCTCCATCCTAGATAGCCTATTCTCCAAAGCCTTATGAGAAGACAGAATGTCCGTGAGCATGGCTATGATAGTCCTGGTGTTAGAAGACGTATCGGCCATCGTGTCAGCAGCCAACATACGCGACTTCTGCTGGGCGTACCTAATAGGCGATTCGTGGTTTGCATCAGACGGCATATCCGCTCTATACCTCTCTGGTACCAACGATCCCTGTGCTTCTTTGGACATATCGCTACTTGCCCGGAAAAATGTTTTCGAGGGAGGCACTCAAAGCTTCGGAGTTATTCCTCATAACCGCTTCCTCTAGCGATGTCTCCGTATACATAGACTCTAGTGGCTCGGTCTTCGGTTCTCTGCCTTCTGACATAAAGTGTAGCTCGCTACCGTGGTGACTAGCAGATAAGAGAAAATCTGCGATGAGAGGGTCATTGGTCAACCTCGGAAGTTCAGACTCGTCTCTGATAGGCTTAGACCCGACGAAACTTAAGTAACCCTCACTGGTTCTTCCAGCCATTAGGTCTCTGATCAACCTAGACGTGGTACCTCGTTGTGACAGCTTTGAGCATATGTACCATAGCGCCTGGTAGGTACTATCATTTGACCCGCGCCATTCGAATGAACCTGGGTTCATAGTATAACCCTTTGACTCCAACAACTTGAGTACGACATCTGACCTCGTCATATCGGCAGGGGGCTCAGGCAAAGTGGCCCAAGACGATGAGACATGGGCTTCGAGGATACCCATTTCCTCAAGGGTGAACGTCCGTTGTCGGATGTGATACATGACAGCCGGCAGGCTTGGCGCTATCCGACCAGCGAGAGATCTGATCGCCTTCGAGATAATTGTACAACTCCAAAGGAGAAGGCTTGACATATGCCAATTCTGGGTGTTTAAATGTTTAGGAGTCAGAGTTAGTTAAAAATAGACCCTTCATGATCCAACACTCTCTACACATATCGGGAGGGACTCTCACGGTTCTCACGTACGAGTTGTACCATCCCAAAGAACCTACGTTCATAGACTCCCAGTAAGGACGGCGCAATTCCGAACCTCTAAAGCCAACTAGACACAGCTTTGTCACTTCCTTACCGCACCCTACGGGAAGCATAAGCAGGGAATACTCAAACGTGTTAAGACATGCCGGCTTTCTCATGACCTCTTCCACCGACAGCGGTATCACCCACCACTTGATGCTAGTCAGCGGACTCTGTACGGACTTGATCCTATCCTCTATGGAACCGACATACTCGGACGCCCTTGCTACCGGACGATGGACAATCAAGCCCACATCCTTGCCCTCGCACGACGCTCCTTGCGTAAGCATAACCTCAAACCTTTTCGCTACGGGCCCGGAATAAGGTGTAAACCTGTCACCCACGCTTTCTACCTTGGTCACCATATTGTCTTCGGATTGGCGGACGAGCTCCAGAGCCCTGAGCATAAAATACGCCTCACATGCCTGGATAATTCCGGACATAGGCTGCTTGTGGGTGGAGTTATGCGAATACCCCTTTACTTCGTCGATAAAGGTAGGGGCGGAATCTAAGGATATGTAACTTGAGCACGAAATGCCTCGGTGCAGTGTTCCGTGGCTACACTTGCCCAACGAGTTGGCCAACACAGACAGAGCATCGTACTCCATGAGCACTGTAGGTTTCTTGTGTGTATAATTGATTAACCGTTCAACGTACACATGGACGTTTCTAGGATCCAAAGAAGCCCTAGGAGAGTTGACGTCAAACGGAGGAATATAAAAAGCGAGGAGGATCTTGCCGATACAAGAAGGGCAGAAAAGGAGTTGTCCAGAGACCAGATTCAAGCCCGTCTAAAGGAGTGGGAGGTGACAGCAAGGAATGAGGCCAACTTTCACGGCGATAGGTTGAAGACTGTATACGCAAACGAGCGTTGTCTATCATGGGGTACTCTTCATCCTATGGTATCGTCCGAGGAAGCCATACACGACAGGCTTGCTCAAGCGATTGGAATTGACAAGGTGTCGCATCTAGAGTCTAGGCCACTGTACGTTGTGGGCAAATGGTTGCTCGAGGGAGAGATGGTTGTATCTGCTCTGGTCGTACACCCTGCAATAGTCACTTCTACAGTCGCAATAAACAACGATGCAGATGAAGTCGATGCACTGCTCCACTGTTATTCGAACATGAGAGTAGTCTCAGAACCATCATCAGGCAAGTCCAGCCACGTCATCAGGACGAGCGCTGGAAGGACCAGACTAATGGGGAGGTTCAGTTTGAGGGGGTCTGAAAAATGTTCGCTTTCCTTGGGACGCCAACTTGAGCTACCAACTTACGTCAATATGTCCTCCAGTTGTCTTATATTTGTGGTGTCCCTGAGAGGCAACAGTTGGGTGTGTAACATTTCAGTGGAGACTTGCCGCTTACTGTCAGCGGAGACACAAGGTAGCGTGCACTCCAACCTTCACAACGAGAGGCTCATCATATACGCATGGAGAAGAAGTGACGTTCGCGACAGTCATATCAAGCTGGGTTCGAACGGATCGTTAACCTTCGTAGGAGCTCCCAACGACATGCCAACACTGCTAGAGACACTGTGTGATATGATTAATCGCATAGGTGACAATTCTGCGTCATGTAGGGGTTTACTGGGAACCCTGAAAGTCGCATCTACGTTGGGCGAAACCTTGATACCGCGTTAAGGCGACACATATTCCCCACCGATAGAGCGCAATACGGGTATCCACACTCGGATGTGTTCATTCCTCGACTGTCTGACTTTCTTAAATCAACTCTGTCCAGGACATATATACTCTCGCATAAGGCCGATGCTAACCTGTCGCATGATGTACCAGAAAGAAACACCCCAGGGGAAGTAGACGTAATTTCAGCATGGCCAACAGAGCATATAGAGTGAAATATCAGAGATGCAAGATGAACGATCTCGTCCTCGTCATACGTAACGCCCAGTCTTCTGCACGTTATCTCTAGCATCGTAACACATGATCTAGGCGCATTGGCGTTGCCGATATGCTTAAGTACATACCTAGGATCGGTAGATGCAAGCACTGTACTACCATCCTCAAGATGGGGGCCGACAGACCGACGGAGGGCGGTGACCATCCGCAGCTCCTCCCCTCTTACTCCCACTAGGTAGCAATACTCTGTCGATTTGGATACCATGCTAGCAAGCAATGCGTCATTAACAGAGGATGCGGCTCCTTTGGCCATATCGAGGTAGCCCTGAGTCATGGCTCCTGCCAGCCTAGTGGCCAACCGTACTCCGGGAAACCCATACACATGATCGTTAAACCTACTAAGGGTGGGGACACACATGGGACTATTGGTTTCGGGCGACCAGTAGGGACGGGGTTGCTCAGGGTCGGTGACAACAGTCATCGCTGCTATGGAGAGTTGCCTGGAGAACGTGTGACCCATTGAAACACTAAGGTTGCTGACGGTCATCTGATGCATCGCATTTGACCATTGATCTAAGATTGATAGCTCAGGACCAAGTGTCTTAATCTTACATGTGGCTAGGAATGCACCCCGCGAAGACTCCTTACACTTCGAAATCTTAGCAATAGCGGAGTTGTACACGTAACTGTCGAGCTCAGACATACACAACGTCGTTCCTACCATGAAGTCGGCGTCATTATCGTGGGGTAGGCAGTTAGTATCGGCCAGTGCAGTTGCAACATTGTTGTTGGAAAACTTACCTAGGGTCGATACTTCGATAGACTGCTGTAGCTCCCCTTTGGCTTCTACAGATGAAACGATGGTTACATGAACTTCGTCGCCGTCGTAGTCTAGGTTCAAGGGTGCACACATCTCAGGATGCACTCCTATGGAAAGATTGTTCCATCCCACTATCGTCACTGGTTGCACGGACGAGTCAGAAACTACGGGGCAACGCAACAACACTGCGTGGTCACCGTTCACAGCACTGCGAAACGAGAAACTAGGCGATACCGTGTTATTCCGCCCTCTTTTCCTGTATGGGACCTTGACATCCTTCATCCACCTGTGTGGTATGAGCACAACGTGAGGGTTTATGCTCCACACACACGTAGCTACGCCTCTCATCGATGTGATGGGCTTGGATCCCAGGAGCTTATGTCTCATCAATCCCCTCTTTCCCATCAACGTTGACCTAAGCTCCTCGGAGTAAACTCTTGGACACATAGTGCCAGACATAGCCGCCAATGTGGCCCTAGACCTTCTATCCATCATCTCGGGATCGTCAGATATGCACCACTTAGGCAACAACAAGCTTGACCTAGAACTAGACAGTAAGTGGCCCATACAACGTTCGTGGATTGTGCAAGCAGAGCCTCTAAACGTATGAGCATCAACCTCCTTCGTGCGCAGGTTGCCAATGTCAATACGCTCGAGCGACAACGACTTTACCTTCGGAGCTACATCTGCCCTATTGCCGCTGCGCTGATACCTGTTGATCGTGAAGGCATGGGCATGTGTCTCATCCGCTATCACAATCGTCATCACGACCTTGCTGCCTGTGTAAATGTTTAGTATGTCCAACGTCGTGACCTCGTTAGAGTCGGCGCGTGACGCATTACCATCGGGCCAAAGTGAAGAGGGAGCATGAGAATTCAGCCTTGACATAACAAAACATTTCAAACGTCACGAACAAGCAGATCCAGATAGTCATGACATACTGCGATGAGAGGTACATTGCACCGCAGCAACCCCACTGTAAGTACTTTCTCGCTCCCCTGTTGTACCTACAAGAGGAGGAAGGCGAGGAAAATACCTTACAGAACGCAGGGATGTGCCTTAGCGCGGTCATGAGACGCTTTCGCAACGCCATATCGATATCAAAAGAACGACATGGGCTAAGACTAAGGGTGATGTTCTGCGAGAAAGAGGAGGGAAAGAAGGTAGGGTATGAAGGAGGCACGGTACGGAAACTAGAGGTATCTTATCCCGCTGGCCACATAAGCCGCTCCAACCTGGAGCCACCGTCTGACGAAGAAGCGCTTGAGGTCGCCAGGATGATGCTCCCTAATCATCCCCAATGCCATAAGCTTGTCTGAGTACGTGATATCGAACCTGTTTTAAAACCAGCAGTGATGACGTCCAATGCAACGATGTTATCAGCAACATGTCTGGCTATGTCTGAACATGCGCCAAGGTGGGAGTCACACTGGTACGAATTCTATAACCATATACTTCTGGACTCTTCAAGGTTGTTCGGAAACGTTGTGGTCTCTCCTCAGTACACATTAGACCGATGGTTGATGAGTGACTCTAGAGGAAAAGAGGTGGAGAGACGAGTCGAGCCGGACTTTGTAGTGTTCAGAATCACTGGTAACCTGCAATACGGTCATACTGGGTTAACGAGAGTCCCGGTTCTGGTGTCGGAGGGAAAGAGGGAAGATGTAGAAGATACCACTGGCTTAATGTACCAATGCTGGGAGCAAGCCTCGTACTTATTCGAGAAGTTTAGTGCAACAACAAGTCTAATCGTGTTGGCATGGGAAGGCAGAAACTGGAACATCCATGTCATAAGAAGGGGCCATAGCAGAACGCTATCAGCCAACACGGACTCGGGTTACGACAGCGTTATCGAGCAAGCCCTACCACCAAGCCTTGAAAGGCCTATGCACTCCGGTTCAGTGGTAGGCCTCGCCACTCTTGACCATCTGATAGACACCATAACGGGATGCATACGTAAGCCCCATTAATGCCTCCCAACCTGGTAACTGTAAACACTGAGTCGCATCTATCCAACGCTGCGCCTACACAGGACTTCATAAACACTCGAACACCAAAATACATTAAAAAACACAACGGATGTACTCTGGCTCGTTTGCCTGTGCTCTACCTTGCCCCAGTCAATCATCATCATCATCAGGCCGGTCTTAACACTATTCCTAGCATCAAGTGATGCCCACAGTCCTTACACCAGCACACCCACATTCCCTACCTCCATCACGTCTTAACTCAAGCAGCAAGACCATCCACGCTCCTTCTCCTATCTCCAACCTCATCCCACAACCCAACACCTGCAGCACCCTACCCCCTACTCTTCTCCTCAACCAAGGCGGCGTTAGGCGCCGTATAATGCTCCGCGAGCGTGGGTACCCTTCATCTCACAGAAATAATATATGTATGTTGTGGTGTTCCATTGTTGTTGGAAAATCAAAAGATACATTACGATGTTGTTTCGTATGTTGTTCCGCCCCAGTAATGTATTTGATGATGCTAGGCTTTGGCCCTTTACCCCGGGGACCTATTCTTGGCACGTAGGGGCGTAACTCTTGTCACAGCAGGGGTGCCTCTTCTTCATACGTCAACGGTTTACAGTATAATGCTCCGCGAGCGTGGGTACCCTTCATCTCACAGAAATAATATATGTATGTTGTGGTGTTCCATTGTTGTT
>Ga0137403_10003018_pt1 | contig 20328 bp, 17 predicted proteins | sample CZOMad2_1_16fung_FD_122057 | JGI IMG/M metagenome (GOLD analysis project Ga0137403, IMG submission 122057) | Vadose zone soil fungal communities from Angelo Coast Range Reserve, California, USA - CZOMad2_1_16fungal (Hybrid Assembly) | ecosystem: Environmental > Terrestrial > Soil > Vadose zone...
GGCATCAGTCTCTTTCCCGAGGGCCGATTCGTCGAAGTGAACGACAGCTTTACCCGCTTCACCGGTTACACACGCAGCGAGACGCTTGGCAGAACCGGCCGAGACATGAATCTTTGGGTTGACGCTTCGCATCGGGCGAAGGTGATGGCAAAGTTGGGGGAAGAAAGGGAAGTCCTGGAAGAAGAATTTCGATGCCTTACGAAGAGCGGAGACATCCGAATTGGCCAATTTTCCGGCGCATTAATTGAGATCGATGGGCGGCTCCACGCGCTGGTCGAAATACACGACGTGACAGCGCGGAAGCAAGCGGAAGAATTATTGCGAGCCAGCGAGAGGCGATTCCGCAGCCTCGTGGAGAGTCTGCACGTAGGCATCGCGTTATTGGGAACGCAGGCAGAGATTTTATTTGCGAATCAAGCAGCAGTGGAAATGTTCGGTATGCCGCTGGAGGATGTGCTAGGAAAGAATTCCTCGGAACTCGGTATGGTTGCGGTTTACGAAGATGGAAGTGAGATGCCGTTTCCGATGCGTCCGGGCCCTCGCGCCCTAGCGACAGGGACGGCGATACGCAATGAAGTGATGGGTTGGCTGCGGCGAGATTCGAATGAAATTTTGTGGATTCTCGCAGAGGCGGTTCCGATCTTCGGAGAAGATGGGCGGCTGGACAAATTGGTGACGTCATTTAGCGACATTACGAAACGCAAGCAGACAGAAGAAGCGTTGCACCACCTGTCGACGCGACTATTGCAATTACAAGATGAAGAACGGCGACGATTGGGTAGGGAACTGCACGACAGCCTGGCGCAGAGCGTGTTGGCTGTAAATTTGAATCTCGCTCAGGTCGCGCGCGGGTCGACACCTCTCGACGAAAAGTCACAACTTGCGATATCCAAGGCACGCGGCGTGCTCCAGGAGATGTCACAGGAAATTCGCACGCTCTCTTATCTTTTGCACCCGCCCCTGCTGGATGAACTCGGGCTGACGTCAGCCATCAAGGAATACGCCGCGGGATTCAGCGAGAGGAGCGGCATTCAGCTCGACGTTGACCTTCAGGCAGATTTCGGAAGACTGAGCCAAGAAGCGGAGACGGCATTTTTCCGGATTGTGCAGGAAAGTTTGTCCAACATTCAGCGGCATTCGGGTAGCAAGACAGCCAAGATACGCTTACGAGCCGACGGAGATCGCGTCGAACTGGAAGTGAGCGATCGAGGCCGAGGAATGGATGGGACGGCAGTCGAACGGGGAAAGAGCGCACGAAGCCGGTTGGGCGTTGGGATACTGGGCATGCGCGAGCGAATGACACAACTTGGAGGAAAACTCGAAGTGGTATCAAGCTCGGCCGGAACGACGGTGCGCGCCGCGATTCCAGCGATGGTTGAGGTTTCCAATGCCCCTTCGCATCCTCGTGGCGGATGACCATCATGTCGTTCGAACGGGCCTCCGAACTTTGCTGGAGACCGAGAGCGGGTGGGAAGTGTGTGCCGAAGCGGCCAATGGCCGGGAAGCAGTGGAAAAGGCGAAGGAGCTGAAGCCAGACGTCGCAGTGCTGGACATCAGCATGCCGTTGTTGAATGGCGTAGAGGCCACACGGCAAATTCGGAAGCTGTCTCCGAAAACGGAAGTATTGATTTTGACGATGCACGACTCGGAATCGCTAATCCAGGAAGTGCTGGGGGCTGGAGCCCGGGGATATATTCTCAAGGACGATGCGGATCGAAGCCTGATTGCGGCAGTCAAATCTCTCCAGCGGCACAAGCCGTACCTATCCACGCGGGTATCCGAGGTATTTTCCAAGACGGTTCTGTCGCCAAATAGCGATTCGCCTTTGGATCGCAGACGTTTAACACCTCGCGAGCGTGAAATTCTGCAGCTTCTCGCAGAGGGCAAGAGCAACAAGGAAATCGGCAATATCCTGGGCATTAGCGTGAAAACGGCGGAGACACACCGCGCCAATATCATGCTCAAACTCGATTTTCATTCCATCACCGAACTGGTCCGCTACGCTGTCCGCAACAAAATCATCGAAGGCTAACCAGCACCTACCCTCATCTACAGTCAAACCCTTAGGGAATCAGCCGAATTTCTTTCGCGCTGCGGACCATTCAAAATCGCTTCCACGAGTTGAGAACTTCGTATCCGGCGGAGGTTGGGTTGGAACACGGTGCTCGGAAAATTCGTGTGCTAGTTGCGGATGATTCAAGAACCGCCTTGCGTGCCGTTTGTGCATATCTCGACTTCGAGGAAAGGTTTGAAATCGTGGGGACGGCCAGCGACGGTCTAAGGCTACGGGAAAAGGCTGAAAGTCTTCAGCCCGACTTGGTGCTTACGGACTTGAGCATGCCACAACTGACGGGCCTCGAAGCCGCGGAGCAGTTGCGGAAGTCCTCGCCCGGATTGCGAATTATTTTATTCACGGAATTGAGCGGGTTGTCTCTTCGTGAGGAATGTTTGCGGAGAGGTGTGGATGGTTTCGTGGCAAAGAGTCAGATGCCGGAACAGCTTATGGAAGAGGTCAATAGGTTGTTTCCGTGGAATTCACGAGTTGAATGAACCGCGCCAGAAATTTTACGCGGAAGCGGGCTTCAGTCAATTGAAACGGATAGAAGGAGAGAGCTAGATGGCATCGAAGAAAATTCTTTTGGTGGACGATTCCTGTACTGCCCGCCTGGTGAACAGGATGGTTTTCAGCCAGAAGTCGAATTACGTGTTGATTAGTGCGATCGATGGAAAGGAAGCCGTCGATAAGGCGCGGGAGGAGAAACCAGACCTGATCCTGATGGACATCGTGATGCCACGGATGACTGGACTGGAAGCCTGCCGCGTGCTGAAGAGTGACAAGGAGACAGAGAGGATCCCTGTGATATTGCTGACCACACGCGGCGAAGAAAAATACGTGCAAGAAGGCTACGCGAGCGGTTGCAGCGATTATCTGACAAAACCTGTGAACGACGCCGAACTACTGGATCTCTTGAAAGCGTACCTGGGCGAGTAATCAACATGGAAAAGAAGCCAAGCACGAGCAACGAGGGACAAAGATGATAGGTACAGGAGACGGAAAGCGTTCCCCAATCAAGGTAGTATCCCGGACCAACCAGGCGGAGCCAAACACCGCTGCTCCGAATGGAACTGAAGAGCTGCGTTTGCGCGTGCAGCAGCTGTCCCTGCGCGAGCAGATTGAACGGAATCACTTTCTACTGATGCGGCTCAACGCGGCAAACGCACGCTTGATCCAGAGCCTGGAGCAAGGGGATGCGTTCGAAGCGATCGCTGAAATCATCGCAAATCTGATCGGCTGTGAAGAAGTAGCAATGTTTGATTACCACTCGGGCGAGCAAAATTTTTCGCTGGCCTGGACGTCTGGCGTGGAAGCAGCCGCGATGCAGCCCTTCCTCTGTGGTGCAGGCATGTTCGGCCGCACAGTAGAGCAGGGAGTGAGCCAGTACCGCGAGCGCCAGCCAGAGACGTCTCTTCTGCCCCACGAGAAGACCTTGACCGCTTGCATAATTTTAAAATCCAGCCGCGAGATTGTCGGAGTGGTTGCGATGTTCGGCCTTCTCCCGCAGAAGAGTCAACTGGAATGGGCGGATTTTGAGTTGGTGAAATTTCTGGAAACCTATGGAGCCGTGGCGATCAAGTTTCAAAGACTGCAAGGGAAACAGGTGTCTTTGTGATGCCGCATCCACCACTAAAACTTATCCCGCCCGCTTTAGCAGCACCGGTGTCGGCTGAGAGACGAGGATCTGCCCCGTCTGATTCGCACTTTCTTCATGCCGGCCAGGTTTTCGTTTCGGCGGAAGGCAAATCCATCGTAACGATTCTTGGCTCTTGTGTTGGCGTATGCATTTGGGACGCGGTGAATCGCATCGGTGGCGCGACGCACTTTCTGCTGCCGAGCTGGGATGGAACGGGAGCCTCGTCGCCGCGTTACGGGAATGTAGCGATCTCCGTGTTGGTGCAGAAGCTGCTCGAAGCAGGTGCCAATCGCGGACAGCTTCGAGCCAAAGTCTTCGGCGGGGGCTGTCTGTTCAGTTCCATGCGCGAACCGGGTTCGAACAGGGAACCGCCTCTTGGCAGCCGGAACGTCGAGACTGCGCTCGAGATGTTGACGAAGGCACGTATCCCAGTCATGTCCACCGTTGTTGGCGTGGACCGCGGGCAGCGCATCGTGTTCCGGACAGATACCGGCGACGCGGAAGTCAAGGTTCTATAGAGACATTATGGAAATCAATCGGGAAATGTTATTGCAGTCTTTCCGGGAAGAGACCGGGGAGTGTCTGGAGCAAATGGAGCAATCGCTCCTTGCGTTGGAGACACGTCCCGAAGATCGTGAATTAGTCTCCTCTCTTTTTCGGGCTGCGCACACGGCGAAGGGTAACGCTTCCTTGCTGGAATTCAACGTTTTGGCGCGATTCCTCCACAACGTCGAGGATCTGCTGGAGCTCTGCCGCAGCAACACCATCGATTTGTCCCAGGACGTGATCAATATCCTGCTTCAGTCAGTGGATGCTCTGCGGCAAATGACCAAGCGAGCGGTCGAGGGAGCAGAGACCCTTTCACCTGAAAACGAGGCATTGAGCGCGCGCCTTGCCGCGATGATCGCCGAATTCAAGACGCCCCAGAGGGCTGTCGCGCCAGAAAATTCTGCATCAGGAAACCCGGAAGCATCATCCTCGACCTCGGTGTCCAAATCTTCAGTGCAAAATTTGCGCGTCGACGTGGGTAAGCTCGATCGCATGTTGAACCTGACCGTGGAATTCGCGATTGCGCAAGGCCGCCAGCGCCGAATGCTGGAAGAAAAAATCGGCTTGATCGCCAATGGGCGCGAGCTTCTCGACTCCCATCACGGATTGGAAGCGTTATTCCTCGAACTGCAAGAACTGGTGATGAAGATTCGCATGGTGCCGGTAGGCCCGACATTTCATCGGTTCGCGCGGAGCGTGCGTGACACCGCTCGCAAAAGCGGGAAGCTTGCGCGCATGCTGATTGTGGGCGAGGACGTCGAAGTTGACACCACGGTTCTAGAACATATTTACGACCCGTTGATGCACATGATTCGGAATTCCGTGGACCACGGGCTGGAATCGCCGGAAGTCCGTCGCTCCCTGGGGAAAGATCCTAGCGGCAAGATTGTCCTGAGGGCGTTCCACGATTCCGGAAATATCGTCATTCAGATTTCTGACGATGGAGCGGGCCTCGATCATGACCGCATCCAGCAGCACGCGCGCTCGAAAGGATTGATCCCCGAAGGAGCGCGGCTCACTGCATCTGAAATTCAAAACCTTATCTTTCAGCCGGGATTTTCAACCGCCGACAAAGTTTCCGAACTCTCCGGCCGGGGTGTCGGCCTGGACGTTGTGCGCCGTAATGTGCAAGCGCTTCGCGGCAGCGTGCAGGTCAGCAGCCAGCATGGTGCGGGAACAACAGTGGATATCCGTCTTCCGCTGACGCTGGCGATTATTGAGGGCTTCAGCGTGGGCGTGGGCAATGAAACCTACGTCATCCCTGTGGAGCAAGTGGTGGAGTGCGTGGAACTGCCGGCGGAGGAAAACAACGCGGCTCGCACTGAAGGCATCCTTCAACTCCGCAATCAGCCACTTCCCTTCATTTACCTTAGGGACCATTTCGAACTGCCCGGAGATCGGACCGGACGGCAGAACATTGTTGTGGTGCAGCATGGGGCCAGTCGCGCTGGATTGGCAGTAGACGTCCTTTATGGAACTACGCAAACGGTCATCAAGCCCCTGCCCGCAGTCTTCAAGGCGATTCCTGGAGTTTCTGGTTCGGCAATTGTTGGCAATGGCAGAGTGGCGCTGATTTTGGATGTCCCGGCGCTGCTCCGCGATTTCCGAGCGCAAGAAATGCAGTTGGTTTGAGGCAATCTACAAATTTCGTTTTGTGAATAGAGAGGATTAAGGAGATACCGATGTTTAACAACATGTCGATTGCAAAGCGGCTGGGCCTCGGATTCGCGATGGTGCTGGCCTTGTTGGTAGTCGTAACGATCATAGGCTACTGGGGTACGGACTCAGTCGCTCGAGAGACGGCGACGATGCTGCACACCACGGAGAACGTGGCGGAGCATGCTTCCCGGGCCCGGGCCAACATTGTCGGCTTGCGGCGGTTTGAAAAAGACTACTTCTTGAATATAGGAGTGAAAGCCAAGGAAGCAGACTATCTGAATGAATGGAATAGGGAGCGCGAGCACTTGATCGAGCGACTGGCAGACCTGGAAAAGTATTCGACGCTCGATCAAGACAAGAAGGATGTCTCCACCATGAAGGAGGAGTTTGCAAAGTACGAGGTTGGGTTCCACCTTGTGCAAGCACAAATTGAGGCCGGCCAAGTGAAGCGGCCGGAAGAGGGAAACCAGAGCATCTCGGTCTATAAGGACTCCATCCATGCGATGGAGAAAACCGCACAAGACATGGCCACGCGGGCGGAAGACGCCATGGAGGCTCAAGCAGTGATCATGGGTGATTTTGCGAAGCGGACTGAGGCCGTGATGTTCGGAGTGGCGCTTGCGGCCCTAATCGCAGGTTTGCTCGTGGCGCTGGTGATTGGACGCGGAATCGTGCGTCCCGTGAATGCGATGGGCGAGTACCTTGCCGAACTGGCATCCGGCGACGGCGACCTGACCAAGCGTATGGAATCCAACTCGCGCGATGAAATCGGCAAGATGGCGAAATCTCTCAACGCGTTCTGCGAGAAACTTGAAAAGATCATCATCGAGGTTAAGGGCGGCACGGGCGCGATTTCCAGCGCGTCACAGCAAGTCGCATCTTCCTCACAATCGCTCTCACAGGGCACCAGCGAACAGGCCGCTTCGGTGGAGGAAACAACCAGCAGCCTGGAAGAGATGAGTGCTTCGATTACGCAGAACTCCGAAAACAGCCGCCAGATGGAGCAAGTGGCCAGCAAAGGAGCACGCGAAGCAGAAGAGAGCGGCAAGGCAGTGAAACAGACCGTGGAGGCGATGAAGTCCATCACCGAACGGATCGAAATCATAAATGAAATCGCCTATCAGACAAACCTCTTGGCCCTTAACGCAGCCATCGAAGCTGCACGTGCAGGCGAACACGGAAAGGGCTTTGCTGTGGTTGCGACCGAGGTACGCAAACTTGCAGAGCGCAGCCAGACGGCGGCGAAGGAAATCAGCGCGCTGGCCACGGACAGCGTCGGAGTCGCCGAGCGCTCTGGGAAACTGCTCGATGAACTGGTGCCTTCGATCAAGAAGACGGCGGACCTGGTTCAGGAAGTGTCTTCGGCCTCACGCGAGCAGTCTTCCGGCGTAAGCCAGATCAATAAAGCCATGAGCCAAGTGGACCTGGTTACTCAGCGCAACGCCGCTTCCGCGGAAGAGCTCTCGAGCACAGCGGAAGAACTCGCTTCTCAGGCTGAAGCTCTCTTGCAACTCATGGACTTCTTCAAGACCAGCGCCGGTGAGCACGGACGTTCGTTCCTAACCAAAACCGGTACACATGGACTCCAACCACGCTTGCAGCCGCAGCATGCGGCCCTGCATCATTCCACACCAGTTGTGAAGGCCAATGGAAAAGCGAAAGAAGCGAGTGATGACCGTGAACTCAGCTTCACCCGGTTCTAAGGGAGCAAGCCATGACTACTGCGACCAAAGAAGTAGTTGAACAAAAGCAGTATCTGACCTTTCTTCTCGCCAACGAGGAATACGCCATCGGCATCCTCAAGGTGAAAGAGATCATCGAGTACGACACGGTGACGACTGTTCCGAAGACGCCCAAGTGGGTTAGAGGAGTCATCAACTTGCGAGGCGCCGTTGTACCGGTAGTGGACCTGGCCATAAAGTTCGGCCTGGAACTGAAACCGGTCACCAAAACAACCTGCATCGTGATCGTAGAAACACAGTTCGAGAGCCAGAACACCACGATAGGAATCCTTGTTGACGCGGTGAGCCAGGTAATGGAGTTGGCGACCGAGGACCTGCAGCCGGTGCCGGAGTTTGGTACCCGGGTAAAGGTGGACTACTTGCTCGGCATGGCTCAACTGGGAAAGAAGTTCGCCCTGCTGCTCGACGTGGACAAAGTACTCTCCACCGATGAACTGCTCCATCTTAACGGGGTTGCCTCCTCTGCAGAAGAGGGGCAGGCCGCGGAGGCTGGCGTGCCCGTGACGTCAGAAGCTGCCGTGCTTTCAGAAGCGGGCGGCAATATGAGCGAAAAAGCGGAGTAAGCGAAACGAAACACGCGGAGCGTCGCATTCGATTGCGACGCTCCACTTGTCCCAGGCAAAAAAAACCATGAAGACTATGTTTATGGATGACACACGAAGCCTATTGACGGAAGGAAGTAGCACACCGGAATCGGAGCCAGCAAAGAACCGACTCTCAAACGGAGTGGAAGGAGATGGGCGGTTGTTTTCAGCAAGTGCGCCATTTCAAGAAGTTTCTCGCGAGATCTCCGGTCGAGAGTTCCAGCAATTTCAGCAGCTGATTTACCGCGAGGCCGGAATCTGGCTTTCTCCGGCGAAAGTCGCCCTGCTTACCGGGCGCTTGGCCAGAAGGCTGCGCCACCACGGGCTGAAGACATTCACAGCCTACTACGCACTGGTCAGTGAATCCGCCGAAGAACGTGTCCAGATGCTCGACGCGATTTCTACTAACGAGACCCATTTCTTCCGCGAAGCGCAACATTTCGAACTTTTGGAATCTGAGATCTTTCCACAGTGGGTCAGAGATGTTGACGAGGGTCGACGCAACCGCAAGATTCGCGTTTGGAGCGCCGGTTGTTCCACTGGCCAGGAGCCATACTCGCTAGCCATGACGCTTCTGGCTCATTTCCCTGCCGCTGCCGGATGGGAGATTGAAATCATAGCCACAGACCTCTCCACTCGCGTTCTGAGTGTCGCCAAGAAGGGGATCTGGCCCGCCGCTAAGGGAGCTTCTGAAATCCCGATCGAGTATTTGAAGGCGTTTATGCTAAAGGGAGTTGGCGAGCAAACCGGCCAGATCAAAGCCGCGCCGGAGCTCCGCTCGCTCGTGAAGTTTCACCGCGTAAACCTCAACAGCTCCGCTTATCCTTTTGTCGGTACGTTCGATTTGATTTTTTGCAGGAACGTTCTCATCTATTTTGACGAGCGGAGCCAGGATTCTATCGTGCGCCGCATCGTGAGTTTTCTTTCTCCCAGTGGCTATTTCTTCGTTGGCCATGCCGAAAGCCTTCACCGCATGGGGGATATTCTGAGCACATACGTTCCCACTGTTTACAGGTCGGCTCGGGAGACTTTTCAAGGCGGCAAGCAAAAATGACAGAGGGCCAGAGCGCGCACTCCCCAATACACGTACTTGTCGTGGATGATTCAGCCACGGTGCGGCAGGTGCTTTCCGCGGTGCTTTCCGAAAAGCACGGCTTTCGTGTCACCGTGGCGGCCGATCCTCTCATCGCTTTTGACAAGATGAAGAAGTTCCTCCCCGACGTGATCCTTTTGGATTTGGAAATGCCGCGGATGGACGGGCTGACCTTTCTCGAAAAGCTCATGTCCCAGAATCCCGTTCCTGTCGTGGTTTGTTCGGGTTTAACCGGCCCCAGAACCGAAGCCGCCATTCGCGCTCTGGAAATTGGCGCAGTCGATATCATTACGAAACCTAAAGTAGGCGTCCGCGGTTTTCTGGAAGAGTCCGCCGTTCTGCTCGAAGACACCGTACGAGCGGCGGCGACGGCGCGCGTAACAAAGTTTCGGAAGCTTCGCAAGGAACGTTCGAGCTATCACACAGCCGATGTTGTCATTCCCCGAGCTGTCCCGTCTTTGCCGGTGCAGCACAGGGACAAAGTCATCGCGATCGGCGCGTCCACCGGAGGTACCGAAGCGCTCCTTCAGGTTTTCGAACAGATGCCACGCGACTGCCCGGGAATTGTGGCAGTCCAGCATATGCCCGAGGGATTCACGGCAGCTTTTGCGAAGCGTCTTGATGGTATTTGCAGGATCGAAATCAAGGAAGCCGCGGATGGCGACAAAGTCCTTCCTGGCCGCGCATATATTGCTCCGGGGAATCGGCATACTCTTGTCCGTCGCCTCGGTGTGGGCTATTTTCTCGAGGTGCGCGACGGTTCTCTTGTCTCTCGTCATCGCCCCAGCGTGAATGTGCTATTCCGCTCCGTGGCCCAGGCCGCCGGCGCGAGCGCGATCGGCGTTTTGATGACTGGTATGGGCGACGATGGCGCCGACGGCCTCCTGGAGATGAAGCAAGCCGAGGCCTTCACCATCGCCCAGGACGAAGCAAGTTGCGTGGTGTTCGGAATGCCGCGCGAAGCCATTCTTCGCGGCGCCGCCAACGAAGTTCTGCCCCTTTCCGGCATTGCGTCCGCGATCCTGCGAAACAACCTCGCGTCGAAACCCTGATTGCCGGCGAACGGCTAGTACCTTGGCTCGGGCAAATTGTGCCACCTTGGCACGGTTTGCCGATCGCTGTGCTCCCATCTGTCATGAGTTGGCGCTCCGATTTTTGGGTCCGGGAGCTAAATAGCTAATCGTTCACACTGGGGCACATCAGGCAGTCAGTACTATTGGGGGCTTCCCGCCCAAAAGCGACACTGTTCCTAATCCGGCGCCGCGCCCGCCGTACGTACGTTGGAGAGTCGGATATTGATGCCGAATGGAACTGTGCCAGGCTTGAGTGACAGCCACGAGGAGCAGCGCCTCCCCGCCGCTACTTGTGTCGGCAGCGCCGCAAAACCCGCAGGTGGTGGACCGAGTTGGTGGAAGAGTTTTTGGAGCATGCCGGGCAGACCCGACAAATTTCTCGGCTGGCCCGCGACCATCTTCATTTTGACCCAATTGGCCGGAGGCCTTCCGCTGTTGCCCTATGCAATGTTGCATTGGCAATCGGAGAACAGTCTCAAATTTGCGTGCTTCCTCGGCGTGGCGCTAAGCGCATCACTCTTTAAAGTGCGGCTGCCTGGAATTCAGGCGACGATGTCCGCGAATTTCCTTTTTATCCTCGTTGGCATTCTCGACCTTTCCTATCCCGAAACGATTTTGATGGGATGCCTCGGTGGATTGGTGCAATCGCTTTGGCAGGCCAAGCCGCGTCCCCGATTGGTGCAACTGCTCTTCAATTTTGCGAACCTCTCGATCTCCATAGCGGCGGCGAATGCGGTCTTCCACAGCCAGATCGCCTATAGGTTCGGGTTTCGTTGGCCACTACTGCTGGCGGCAGCTTCGACAACCTATTTCGCGATGAACACGATGTCGGTTTCAGGCGCCATCGCCATGGCCGAACGCCGGAATCCGCTGTCCGTTTGGAAAGAATGTTACCTCTGGTCATTTCCATACTACTTGCTCGGCGCCCTGATCGCTGGCGGCGTTAGCGTCATCAATCGATTCCTCGGCTGGCAAGTGGCGATACTTGTGTTGCCAATCGTTTATTGGATTTACCGGTCGTACCGAACCTATTTGGATCGTCTGGAAGGCGAAAAAAAGCATACGGAAGCAATGGCCGATCTGCACCTGCGAACGATCGAGGCATTGTCGCTCGCGATCGAGGCCAAAGATCACAATACGCACGACCACCTGAAACGCGTTCAGACTTACGCGATGAAGATTGGCGAAGACCTCGGATTGGATGGATCTCAATTGAACGCAATCCGTGCCGCGGCGATGTTGCATGACATTGGCAAACTCGCTGTGCCGGAACAGATTCTTTCCAAACCCGGCCGGCTCACTCCGGAAGAATTCGAGAAAATGAAGATTCACCCCATTGTCGGCGCCGACATTTTGGATCGCGTCCAGTTTCCCTACCCGGTCGTACCAATCGTGCGTTCACATCATGAGAAATGGAACGGTACAGGTTATCCCGATGGACTCTCTGGCGACAAGATTCCGATCGGCGCGCGAATTCTTGCGGTAGTGGATTGTTTCGACGCCCTGACGTCCGAGCGCCCGTATCGCCGCGCCATGCTGCCGGAAGAAGCAATGGCGCATTTGAAGTCAGAGCGCGGCCGAAGCTACGACCCGTCCGTTGTTGATTGCATCGACCGTCGTTACCGCGAGTTGGAGGAAGAGGTTCGCAAGTCTGTTGACGACAGCAAGAGAATGGAAATCGTGTCCAGCGTCTACCGGCCCGTCGCGCCATCGGCTGGGTTCGCGGAGATACCGGATGAAGCCGAAGTTCGGGCAGCATCGTTCCTTGCGTCGATTGTATCGGCGCGCCAGGAAGCGCAACTCCTTTTCGAACTGGCGCAGACGCTCGGGAATTCCTTGAGTCTGAAGGAGACGCTCTCGGTTGTGGCAAGCCGCATGAAAGAGATGATTCCGCACGACGCGATCGCCTTCTATGTTTGCACGGCAGACAAAGTCGTTCCACGGTACGTCCATGGGATCGACTACGACCTCTTCCGTTCGATTGAGATCCCGTTTGGACAAGGTATCTCCGGGTGGGTGGCGCGAACGGAACAGCCGATTATTAATGGTGATCCCGCCGCAGAAACGAAATATCTCGCAGATTCATCGCGTGTGTCGGTACTCCAGTCCGCGTTGGCCGTGCCGTTGCGGGGGCGCAATGGAGTCGCTGGCGTGCTAGCTCTTTACATGCGGGAGAAGCAAAAATTTACGAAAGATCATCTGCGTTTGTTGCTTGCTGCAAGCTCGAAGCTTGGACTGTCGGTCGAGAACGCTTTGCAATACGAGCAAGCGCAAGATACGGCGAGTACCGACTATTTGACCGGCTTGCCGAACGCTCGCTCGATCTGCGTGACGCTCGAACGAGAAATTGTTCGCTCGCGCCGCAAGGGCAGCTCGCTGGCTGTGCTCTTGTGCGACCTGAACGGATTCAAACAGGTCAACGACAACCTGGGCCACCTGGTAGGAAACCGGCTCCTGCAAGAGATCGCCAAGAATTTGAAGAATACGTGCCGCGAGTACGATCACGTCGGTCGTTTGGGTGGCGATGAGTTTGTCTTCGTCCTGACCGAGTTCACGGATGATTTCGTACACAAGTTGAAACCGCGTATTGAGTTTGCCATTGCAGAAGCGAGCCGCACCGTCTGCGCACGGAACGTCGTAACCGCCAGCGTCGGAAGCGCCTTCTGCCCGCAGGACGGAGCCACCGCCGAGCAGCTGTTGGCCGAAGCGGACAGGCTAATGTACGAATCCAAAGAGAAGCATTACAAACGTGGCACTGGTGCAGGGCGGATCGCGGAACAAGAGCTAGACTCGCCTCTGCGGCTACCCACGACGCTGAGCTGATGGAATGCCGCGATGACAGCGATCCTGCAAAAATTCGTCACACGGTTGCTTCTGCTGGCTGCGTTGACCTTGCTCGGTGGTCTTATCAGTGCAACGTTAGTGCGGTTCGCGCCGGGATATGGAGTTGACGAACGAGAACTCGACCCCCGGCTGACTCAAGCGAGCGTCGAAGCCCTCCGTAGTTCGCATCGGACGGATTCAGGGCTCCTCTCGTATTACGCGCACTATCTATCCAATGCAATTCGCGGTGATTTCGGCAGATCGGAATGGCTCGGCCGGCCCGTCCGTTCTCTGATTCAAGAACGATTTCCGATTACCGCACGGTCCGTGATTGCGGGAATACTTTTGGCGTGGGTTGCGGCACTGTCTTGTACCTTGGCAAGTTTTTTTCCGGGCGGCTCGTTTCTGAACGTCCCCGGAACTGCGGCCAGCAGCGTGTTTATTGCATTGCCGACGGGTGTCGTGGCTATGTTCGCCGTTTACCTTCGCGCGCCAGTGTTTGTCGCAATCGCGGTGGTGACGTTCCCGAAGTTGTTTCGTTACCTCCGCAACCTGCTGTCCGACGCCTTTGCGCAGCCGCATGTCCTCGCAGCGCGGGCACGCGGAGTCCCGCAATCACGCATCGTATTTCGCCACTTGTTTCCCTTCGCGGCCCCCGCCCTTGTCGCACTATTCGGCGTCTCCCTCAGCATGGCGTTTGGTGCAGCCATCCCGATTGAGGCGCTTTGTGATTCTCCCGGAGTAGGCCAGTTGGCGTGGCAGGCGGCCCTGAATCGCGATTTGCCGCTCATCATCAACGTCACCCTATTGATTACGCTCCTCACGGTCGCCGTCAATTCGTTGGCCGGAATCGCTGCGGCGTCTCCGCGGAGGCCGGCATGAGTACAACTCGCGTTCTACGCGCAATTTCGATCGGAGTTTTGTGCGCCGTTCTCGGTATGGCCTTATTTGCAGGTGAGATCAGTCACTATTCTTATGCGACGCAATTCCGGGAATTGCCCTATGCTGCACCGTCCTCTGCCCATCTATTAGGGACCGACGCTCTCGGACGAGATCTTTTCACCCGGCTGATTTACGGAACTCGCGTCTCCTTGCTGCTGGCTCCGGCGGCTGCGTTCTTGTCCACGCTGATCGCGGGTCTCCTCGGTAGCCTAGCCGGAATGATCGGTGGGTGGTGCGAACGCGTTGTACTTGCAGCGGCTGATCTGTCGATGGCGCTGCCGCTCTTGTTTGTGTTGCTCACCTTGCGTGCTGTTTTGCCGATGGATCTTTCTCCGGTCATTTCCGTCGTGGCGACATTTGTTCTGCTTGGCGCCCTGGGGTGGCCATCATCTTTGCGCGTCGTTTGGGCTGCGTCGAAGGCGATGCGCGATTCGGACTTTTTGTTGCTCGCCCGCGCCAACGGTTGCAGCCCTTGGCGAATGATATTGCGTCACGTCATGCCGAACTTGCGGCCGATACTGCTCGCGCAATTCTGGATTTCGATTCCTGTTTTCGTGTTAACGGAAGCCACGTTGAGCATGCTCGGTCTGGGCGTGATGGAGCCTATGCCGTCATGGGGCAACTTGCTGCGAGGCTTGGAAGATTTTTCAACGGTTGGCGCAAATCCGTGGAGACTCGCGCCGCTCGTTGTTCTGATCTTGGTCGTTATCTGCTTTCAATTGATTTTGCCGATGCGGGAGGAACTCGCCTGATGCTGCGCGCTCTGAAATGTTTTTCGATCTTGTTTATCTGCTCGATTGCCAGCCCGCTATTCGCACAGTCCGGCGGCGAACTGCATTTCTGCCTGCACGGTGAACCCAAAACCTTCAATCCCGTTTTCGTGGACGACGAGGCGTCAGAAAACCTTCGCTATCTGACGGGTGGCGTGCTGATCCGCCTAAACCGGCAAACTCAAGCCCTCGAGCCGGCGCTCGCAACGTCGTGGGCCATTTCGAAGGACCGTCGCACGATCGCTTTCCAACTCCGAAAAGGAGTTTACTTTTCAGATGGTACGCCGTTCACTTCCGGCGACGTGGCCTACACGATGAAGTTGTTGCTCGATCCGAGCACGCATTCACCGACGGGTGATGCGTTTCAATCTGGTGAAGGTAAGACCGAAGTGCGCGCGGCCGCGCCTGAAGCTGTGTCCATCACATTTCCTGCACCGATTGCTGGCCTCGAGCGTTTGTTCGATCAGGTAGCGATCATGTCCGCAAATTCGCCGAAAAAAGAGATGGCGGTTCTGGGCCCTTTCTACGTTTCCGATTACAAAGCCGGCTCCTCTATTCTCCTTCGCAAGAATCCCAATTACTGGAAGCATGATGCGAAGGGAACCAGTCTGCCCTATGTGGACAGCATCCAACTCGACATTCAACGCAATCGCGACATTGAACTAGTTCGCTTCCGTCGCGGAGAATTGCAGCTGATCAACCGCCTCGATCCGGAGCAATTCGAAAAACTCAAACAGGAAAATTCATCGCTCGCGCGGACCGCAGGCACGGGTCTCGACGCCGAGGAGCTCTGGTTTAACCAGGTCCCGACTGCTCCTCTTGCCCCGCACAAAAAGGCATGGTTCCAGACAACGGAATTTCGCAAGGCGATCTCCCTTGCGATTAATCGGTCCGACTTGAGCAGAATCGTCTACAAGGGGTTCGCGCGTCCCGCTTTCGGCCCCGTTTCGCCGGCGAACCGTTTTTGGTTCAACTCTGCGCTCATCGAACCCAAATACGATCCGCAGGGAGCGCTGCGCCTCTTGACGCAAGCCGGATTTCATTACGACAACGAGACATTGAAAGACCGCACGGGGAATCGCGTCGAGTTCACGCTCGTCACGAATTCCGGAAATCCCGCGCGCGAGAAAATGGCCGCAATGATTCAGCAAGACCTCTCGCAGATCGGCATCAAGGTCAACATCGTTACGCTGGATTTCCCATCCTTGATCGAGCGAATGACTCGCACGTTCGACTACGAAGCATGCTTGCTCGGTTTGGTGAACACTGACCTCGACCCCAACGGCGTGATGACGGTTTGGATGAGTTCGGGTGAGAACCACCAGTGGAATCCGAACCAAAAGACTCCGGCTACACCCTGGGAAGCCGAAATCGACAAGTTGATGCGTGAACAAGCCAGCGCCGCCACCGAGAAGGAACGAAAAGCAAAATTCGACCGCGTGCAACAGATTGCCGCCGAACAGCAGCCGTTCATTTATTTGATCGACAAAGATGTCTTGACCGCGGTTTCACCCGCTCTCATTGGAGCCTCGCCGGTCGTTTTGAATCCACAAGCTTTCTGGAATGCGGAAACACTCCGCGTGCAAGCGGCGCAACTAGGGGCGCAGAAGTGAGCCCAAGCCTGCCGTCGGAGCAGCCGCTACTTTCGCTGCGCTTGTCCGTGGATTATCCGAACAAGCTGGGTGTACTCACGGACACCGTTCTGGAGATTCAGCGCGGCGAGGTCGTCGGATTGGTCGGTGAAAGCGGTTCGGGCAAGAGCACGATTGCCCTGGCAATTCTGCACCTTCTCCATTTGAAAGGAGGGCGTGCCCAAGGCCAAGTGATCTTTGCTGGCGAAAATCTTTTGGAGAAAAGCGAGCGTAAACTGCGCGACATCCGCGGCCGGAGAATCAGCGTTGTCCTGCAAAGTCCACTGACCGCGCTCAATCCAGCCGTGAAAATTGGCGCGCAATTGCGAGAGGCCTGGCGTGCGCACGCAAGTGGTGATAAAAACGCTTGCGAGCAGGCTATCTCCGATGCGCTCCGCAGCGTCAGCCTGCCGGCTGACGAATCTTTCTTAAAGCGCCGCCCGTCGCAACTCAGTGTGGGTCAGGCGCAGCGCGTCGTCATCGCCATGGCCATATTGCACCGGCCGGAGCTGCTGATCGCGGACGAAGCGACCAGCGCCCTCGACACCATAACGCAATCCGAAATCTTGAATTTGTTCAGCCAGCTCAATCGTGAGTTGGGCATGGCAATTCTTTACATTTCGCACGATCTGCTGTCCGTCGCGGCATTGTGCGATCGCATCGCTATTCTGAATACGGGGAAAATCATTGAGTGTGGCTTGCCGGAGGCAATCTTTAATTCACCTCGCCATGAATACACGCGCCGCCTCATCGCGGCGCTTCCGGCCCGACCGCAACATTCAGCTCTTCACCGCGTTCGCGGCGAAAACGCAGACCAACCAGTGCCCGTACCCTCCGCGTTCAGCGAATAATCCCCGCCGGATTTCCACAATATCTGCCTGGCGTCACATCGACGAGTATCGACAGTTTCTCTCACGCAGTGACGCGAAGACGGCCGGAGCGATAACGCGGCGGGCCGTCTTCACTTTCGATGCCCCGTCGGATCAAGACTCTACGCCGCGCTCTTTTCGTGCTTGTCGACAAATTGATCGATCGGAGCCGACAGCTTCTCGGCCACTGACGCGACCAGCAGCGCCACAATCAGCCCCGTGAAAACATCCATCGTGTAGTGCGCGCGCAGCACAAGCACAGTGACAATTTCAAATATAGCTACAACTATTGAAAGCGCCGTCAGCCAACGCCTCTTCAGACGCGCGACCTCAGTGGCCGCAAAAACCGCGATCGCCGTATGTCCCGAAAAAAAGAAATCGCCCGCAACCGAGTACGTCACGAGCAGGGAAGGGAAACCCGGGTAATGCCAAATCATGTTGGGCGGCGCAGGAAGCGCGCAGAACGCTTGTACGATTTGCCGCGTCACCATCAATAGAAACAGTCCAAGAAATGGGCGAACGCTGTCGCCAAACAACCAGCTTAGAAGTAGAAATACCGCCAGCAGATCGATTAAGCCGGAGCTGAAAATCAGCAAGGCATTCGTGGCGTTTGCGTGGGTGAGAAAGTATGCATTGAGAGGCGCCGTCAGCCCCTGCAGCCCATCTCCAATTCCTGCCGCAGGCGAGGGCCTCGCGCCAATCAACGACTGCGTGTAAAACCAAACAGCGAGCGCCACCGCAGTCAGAATAACGCGCCGAATCGGCCGGCTGCTCTTCGCAAAAATCATTTGCTCGTGCCAGTCAGCTCAAACGCCAGCTCGCGCAACCGTCGCAAGTCCAGCTTTCCCGTACCAAGATACGGCAAAGCTTCGATCCGCACGAAATGATCCGCGCGCGGCTTCCAGAGCGCCGGTAAATCCGCCTTCGCGAATCCTTCCAGCGTTGCTGCCAGATTCTCTTCGGACAGAGTCGTCAACACGATCAGCCGCTCGCCCTTTTTCTCGTCCGGTACCGCAGTGACGGCAAACACTTGCTCGGACGCCTGTGCGATCTCCTGCAATTTTTCTTCGACCTTGATGTGCGGCACCATCTCACCGCCAATTTTGCTGAAGCGGCTCAGGCGGTCGGTGATGCGTAAAAATCCGTCTTCGTCCACCGTCGCGATATCGCCCGTGTTGTACCAGCCGTCCTTCAAAACTTCCGCCGTCTTTTCCGGCCGGTTCAAATAGCCGCGCATGATGTTCGGTCCGCGCACCAGCAAAAGTCCGGCCTCGCCCACACCTCGCAGATCTCCCGTCTCCGGATCGACGATCCGAATCGCAATCCCGGGCAAAGGATGCCCAATCGTTCCGCGCTTCGCGCCCACTTGGCGGAACTGCGCCGCGCGAAAATCCGGCGTGTTCACGGCCACCACCGGAGAACACTCTGTGCAGCCGTATCCTTCAAGTGGCCGAATTCCAAACTGGTCTTCGAACGCGATCGAAATTCGATCCGGCAGTTTTTCCGCGCCTGCCATCACGATCCGCAAACTTCCGAAATCCTCGGGCGTGCACCGCCGTGTATAAGCATTCAAAAAGGTGGGCGTCGCCAGTAACATCGTCACGGAATGTTGGCTCACGAGCGCGCCAATTGCACGCGAATCGAGCGGGCTCGGATGAAACACCGCGCCGATTCCAGACGCTGCCGGCAGGCAAAGCGTCCCCGTAAATCCGAACGAATGAAAGAACGGCAGAATTCCCAGAATCCGGTCCGTTTTGTGGAGCATGAACACCTGCATCAACTGTGCGACATTCGACGCGATGTTGAAGTGCGAGAGAATCACGCCCTTCGGCTCGCCCGTCGAACCGCTCGAGAAAATCACCGTCGCCGTGTCGTCCAGCGTTGTTTTTTGCGTCGCGCCACAATATTTCTGCAGCATACCCGTCGGCAAGACTAGGGCGCCAAAGAGAGCCGCCAGCTGCTCGAAGAATCCAGGGTTCGCCGCCAAATCCTCCGCGTAAATCACTTCGCCGGGAGGCTCGACCTTCACTTTTTCCAGGAATAGTTTCGACGTAATGACGGTCTTCAACTCGCACTGTTTCGCGCAAGACTCCAACGACTCGCGCGAAACCGTGTAATTCAGATTCACCGGCACTTTCCCCATCAGCATCGCCGCATAATTTGCCAACGCGCCCGGTATTGACGGCGGCAAAAACAGTCCCACCATTGCCTGATCTTTCCAGTGCTTCCGCAGCCGCCGCGCCAGAAACACCGATTTTGTCAGCGCCGAAAAATAATTCATGCGCGGGGTCCGTCCATCCGCCATCGCAAATCGGAATGGATGCCGCCGCGCCGTGTGAATAAACGCGCGCGAAATGGTCTGCAACCGGTTCCTGCGATCTGAAAACGCGTCGACGCTCAATTCCTGAACCTGCCGTCGCACTTCCTGCGCTCCGCTAGTCGAAGCAAGTGGCGCGCCGAATGTCACATGCACCGGATAAGGAATCTTGCGCGGAAACTTCCAAAGAAATTTGCCACCGGCAAAACTGAAAATCGATCCCCAAACTCCATCAATATGCACCGGGATGATAGGCGCCTCGACTCCTTTCATGATTCGTTCCAGCCCGCGCCGGAAGGGCAGCATCTGTCCGATCCGCGTCATCTGCCCTTCGGGGAAAATGCACAGCAGCTCGCCGTTCTTCAATGCTTCGGTCGCAGCACGCAGCGAATGAATCAATTCCCGCGGTCCTTGATTCGACGCAATCGGAATCACGCCCATAATTTTCGCAAACGGTTTCACCAGCCAGTGCTCGTACGAACCCTTGAACATCAAAAACCGGATCGGCCGGTCAGTGGTCGCAATCAGCAATACGCCGTCCACCATTGACCCGTGGTTCGGGCACAGCATCGCCCCGCCTCGCG
>Ga0137403_10003019_pt1 | contig 20328 bp, 17 predicted proteins | sample CZOMad2_1_16fung_FD_122057 | JGI IMG/M metagenome (GOLD analysis project Ga0137403, IMG submission 122057) | Vadose zone soil fungal communities from Angelo Coast Range Reserve, California, USA - CZOMad2_1_16fungal (Hybrid Assembly) | ecosystem: Environmental > Terrestrial > Soil > Vadose zone...
ATTGCCGACCAGGCCAAAGTCGATCGCGCCATCACCACGTCCGCCGCTATCGAAGCCATCGCCGGTCACGTCGCCAGTATCCCGGGCCGCAAGAGTCTGATTTGGGTTTCCGGAAGCTACCCGTTGCAGCTCTTCTCCAACGTCATCGCCAGCGATCGCCAAATCGGCTCGCAAGGCCCTTACGCCAAGAACGCAACCCGCGCCCTGAGTCGCGTAGACATGGCTATCTACCCCGTGGATGTCACCGGCGTGCAGACCAATGCCGCAACCGATCCCCGCGTGGCGGTGGAGTTGAAAACGCGGGTAGGGGATTCAGCGTCTCTGGGAAGTTGTATGGATTGCATCGACGAAGCTCCCAATCGCACCTCCGGATCCTTCGAACGCCAAAGCCTTCGCGATTCCGAGCGTCTGCTAGCCGACGAATCCGGAGGCCAAGCCTTCTACGGCAACAACGACATCCGCGCAGCCATCCATCGCGCTTTCGACGACGGCCGCTACGCCTACACCATCGGCTTCTACCCCGATCACGGTCATTGGGACGGCAAATTCCGTAATCTCAAAATCACCGTGAAGCCCGGCAATACCCGCCTGCGCTACCGCAAAGGCTATTTCGCCTTCGCAGACCGCTCCGACCCAGAAGACCGCATCAACGCCGACCTGCAAGAAGCCGCCGACAGTCCCATCGAAGCCACCAACCTGGGACTAATCGTCACCGCCAAACCCGCCGAGCCACGCACCGCCCGCAACATCGAACTCCATATCGGCCTGGACCCCAAGCAGCTACAATTGCAGATCTCCCAGAATCACCGCACCGGCGCAGTAGATCTCTTCGTCATCCAGCGCGACGCCTCCGCCAATATCCTAGCCGCCGAAAAACAACACATACCTGTGAACCTGGAAGAAAAACAATTCGAATACCTCTCCAAAGCTGCCATGGTCCTGGACAAACACCTAACCGTCGATCCGCGGTCCACGGAAATCCGTGTAGTCCTGCGCGACGCCACCTCCGGCACCCTAGGCTCCGTTACCATCCCGACCAAAGCGATCCCCTCCGCGTCTCTGTAGCGGCGAGCTCCACTCGCCATCCTTCTCTCTCCGCGCATCACTTCCCATCCACCACCGCCAACTCCTCCACCATCACTTCCTTATGGGTCCGTGTAAACTTAGTCTTAGCCTCAATCCCCAAGCGCCCCGCGTAGTACAGCAACTTATCCACGCTCTTCCCTGCAATCCGCCCATTCAGCAACTCACTGACCCGCGGCTGCGGCTCCCCCAAAATCATCTGCAGCTGCCTCTGCGTGTAGCGCTTGGCGTACTTCAAGATCGCCTCATACAACTCCGCCCGGAACTTCGACACGGTCGCATGCTCCGGCGGAAACTCGAGATCGTGCAAACCCTTCCAGCGGACCTGGTACGCGGGCCCGGCAGCAACACCTTTCATTTCGCCTCCTTGGCCGACCCATTGTCCTGACAGTGACAACGGCCTAAGCCACGTTCTTCCAACGACTCCAGCCTCGAGAACCCTCGTTCGAATGCTAATCATAAAATAACTTATTGACTTGGTACCAGATTTGTGTTATATTTCGTTGTGTTAAGCAACAACTCATTCGAATCGTTCGCCCCCGCCGCTTCTCTCCCGCAACCGCGGATTTGCCGCGCCCTTTCTCCCGGCGACCAACTCCGTTCATGTTTGTGCCCTTCCTTTGCACCTCGTAATTTCGCGGCTCACTCGCCAGGAATTGCCCTAACCTCTTTAGAATCCGCACTTCCACAAAATCCGCCAATAACTCCTTTAGAATCCGCAGATCCGAATTCATTGGACTTAAAGTCCTTTAGAATCCGCACTTACAAAAAAGAGGGGGGAGGGTGGCGAAAGGGTGGACGTGGCCCACGACTCCGGCAATGCCTGGCGGAGGTTCGCGTGGTCGCTGCTGCAGTGCCGTCTCGGTCCAAATTGTCGGTTGCGCCCTCCCATCCCACTGCGGGAGAATCGATTCCCGCACACATGAGGCAACCTTCATGAACCAACCAATCGGCGAACTGAATCCGCCCAACCGCCTGATGCTCACTCCTGGTCCGTCCTCGATGGACCCGCGCGTCTACCGCGCCCTGGCCACCCCATTGGTCGGCCACGTCGACCCGTGGTTCCGCGGCTGCATGGACGACGTCCAGGTCCTGCTGCGGCAAATCTTCCAGACCGAAAACCGCATCACCATGCCGCTGTCCGCTTCTGGCTCGGGCGGCATTGAAGCCTCAGTCGTCAACACTTTGGAAGAGGGCGACGAAGCGCTCATCGCCGTCAACGGCACTTTTTCCGACCGCATGGCGGTCATCGCCGGCCACACACCCGCCAAAGTCACCAAAGTGGAAGCGCCTTACGGCCAAGCCGTCGATCCCGAAGATGTGCGCCGCGCCGGTAAAGGCAAGAAAATCAAAATCGTAGGCTTCGCTCACGGCGAAACTTCTTCCGGCGTGATCACCAACATCGACAACTTCCGAAAAGTCGCCGACGAACTAGGCGCGCTGCTAATCGTCGACACCGTGGCATCGCTCGCCGCCGTGCCCATCCACGTAGACCGCCAGCGCATCGACATCTGCTTCAGCGGCACGCAAAAAGCTATCAGCGCCCCGCCGGGCATGTCACCGATCACAGTGAGCCCCAACGCCGAAGAAGTCTTCCGCACCCGCAAATCAAAAGTACAAAGCTGGTACTTCGATCTCACCACCGCCATGAACTATTGGGGCAAAGATCGCCTTTATCACCACACCCCGCCGGTCTCGCTTATCTTCGCGCTGCGTGAAGCCATGCGCATCGTCATCGAAGAAACCCTGGAAGTTCGCTGGGAGCGGCACCGCACCAACCAACTGGCGCTGATCGCCGGTCTCGAAGCCATGGGCCTGGAAATGTTGGTGAAAAATCCCATCGATCGCTTGCCCACGGTCACCGCAGTGATGATTCCCAGCGGCATCGACGACGTAAAAGTACGCAACCAACTCCTCGACGAATTCAACATCGAAATCGCCGGCGGTCTCGGTCCACTCAAAGCCAAAATCTGGCGCGTCGGCCTCATGGGCCACTGCAGCCAGAAACAATACGTCCTGCTATTCCTGGCCGCACTAGAAAAAACGATGATCGACCAGGGCTTCCGCCTACCGTCGGGAGCAGGCGTAGGCGCCGCGATCCAAAGCTACACAAACGTTGGCACAGCGGCGGCAGTAAGCCGCTAGGACCGAGCAGCGTGGAGTTGACATCGCATCAAAGAGAGACGAGGACCGACAGTGACGACGGAAGCCAGAGAGCACGAAAGTAACGCAGTTACAAAACCAACGCTGGCCAACGCCGGCGCCATGAGCACTTTCGTCGGCGCCTTCGACGTAACCTCCAAGCTCACCGGCCAAACTTACAACTGCCGCTTCTCGCATATGTGGAACGGGATCGCCACGCGCCACGCCGACACCATCGACACAAAATTCTACGTCGATGGCGAAGCCCACGTCGTAGGACTAGCGCACAACGCGTTCGTAACGTTTCGCGACCGCACCAAGCGCGACCTCACCGACCGGGAGTGCAGTTTCGTGGCCGCCGAATATCTACGCGAGCGCCTCGAACAGGAAGACCTCCGCCCGCTCTACGACGTTTTCCCCGACGACGTCACGCGCCTGATCGACGCCATCGGCATCAAGTAGTCGTAGCCTGCAGCGCGAAGTTGACGTTGATCGAGAAGTTGACGTTGATTTTGTAGTGGCGAGTTTAGCTCGGCATCCGCGGTTGCTGTCGCGGGTCTTAGTCGCCAAGCTCAGCGCGGAACGAGTCCAGTTCCGGATGACATAAACCGTCACGCCGGATGAAGTACATCACGAGAAACATCAGCAATGCGCCGCCAACCATCACCACGACGGCGACCTGCAACCCGAGGATCAAGTCGGTAAGATCATCAAGCCGCCCGACAACATAAGGCCCGAGAATGCCGCCGAAAAGTTGTGTGGCGAACATGTACACGCCGACCGACGAAGCATGCGCCCGCCGCGGCATCATGTCGTGAATCACGGCAGTGAGCGGCCCGTGGTACCACGACATGAAAAATCCGGCGACGAAAAACGCGCCGACGATCTGATGCTTTTCTTCGCTGGTGATGGCCCACAAAACAAACGGCGCCGCGATCAGAAATCCGCAAGCCACGGTTAGAATACGGCCGAAAGCAAAACGCTTCTGCAACATGTCGGCAAGAAAACCGCCGGCAAGCACGCCGAGCAATCCAGAAACGAGCAGCGCGGGACCAAGCGAAATGCCCGCTTCGCGCAAGCTAAAATCTTTGTAGCGCACCACGAAGTCGGTTCCCCAGGTTAGGAACGCAACGCTGGCAAACGTGATCATCACGCCGCTGACCATTAGCGTGAGGAACGCAGGCACACGCAGCAACCGCGTCAGAGGAATGACCTCGCTGCGCGGACCGCGCGGCGGTTCGGCGAGTCCGAGGATCGCGAACGAAAGCAACAAGCCCGGAATGCCGATAACGTAAAACACCGCGCGCCATCCGAGCCATTGTCCGACGAGGCCGCCAATGGCTTGACCTGCAGTGCCGCCGACGAGCATGCCCGCCGCGAAAATAGATTGCGCGCGGGCGCGATCCTGCTGCGGATAGCCGCCGGAAATCATGGATTGCGCGGCGGGCGCGTACGCGGCTTCGCCGATGCCGACGAAAGCGCGCGCGAGCAGCAACATCGCGAAGGTGTGAACGTGGCTGGTGAAAATGGTAGCGAAGCTCCAGAAGATCACGCCGCCGGCAATAATGCGCGAGCGATTGAAGCGGTCGGCGAAGAATCCGAAGGGAATGCTGGCGAGCGCGAGCACCGCTTGTAGAGAGACTTGCAGGTAACTAATTTGCGTGCTAGTGAGCGCGAACTCGTCACGGATGAGCGGAACCAGCGGAGGAATGGCCTGGCGATCGGCAAAGTTGACAAAGTTAATCAACGCCAGGACAGCGAGCAGGCGAAACTGATAGGGCGTGAGTGGAATGCGTTTGAGGGACACGTTGAGTTAGGATTCGCCGGCGGCGGGGTGGCCTGGTCCGGACTGCCCTGACGTAGTCAGCAGCAATCCTCCTCCGATCTTGTGCAATTATATACCGCACATGAAGCCCACACCTCCTTCGCCGAAGTCGACCAGTGACCGGTTAACCACCGTGCTGTCGTACGGGACGCTGCTGCTGTTGATTTATCTGGTGTTCCGAATCACGGAACCATTTCTGGTGCCGCTGGCGTGGTCGGCGGTGCTGGCGATTTTCTTCTACCCATTACACGAGCGGATCGAGAAACGGTTAAGGCCCACGCACGCGGCGCTGCTGAGCACTGTACTGGTTACCCTGGTGTTGATCGTGCCTGCGATCGTGGTGCTGGTGCTGGCGACGCGGCAGGCCATCGATGCGACCACACGGATTCAAAACGCGCTGATGGATCCGGACAAGGAATTGTCGATGCATGCAATCGCGTGGATTCGCGGGCATTTGCCGAACGAGTGGCAGGCCGCGGATTTTTCTCAACCAATACGGCAGGGCGCGGAAAAAGTGGCGGCGTTTCTGGCGGGGAATATTGCTGCATTGGTGAAAAACCTGGCGGTATTTTTTCTGGATTTGTTTATCGTGATTTTTTCCCTGTTCTTCATGTTTCGGGACGGCGACAGCGTCGTGCGTGGCGTGCGGCACTTGCTGCCCTTCGACGAAACGATCCAGCAAGACATGTTGAGTGAATCGAAGGACTTGATTTTCGCGAGCGTGGCGGTGGGCTTGATTATCGCGGCGCTGCAGGGATTTCTGGGCGGGATCGCGTTCACGATCGGGGGCATTCCCACGGCGGTTTTCTGGGGGGTGCTGATGGCGTTTTTCTCCCTAGTGCCGGTGGTGGGTTCGGCGTTGATCTGGGTTCCCACCGCGCTGTGGCTGGTATTCAGCGGGCATTGGGGTAAAGGATTGGCGGTCATGGTGATCTGTGGGGGAGTCGCGGGCGTGGCCGACAACATTATTCGGCCGTTGCTTTTGCGCAATCGCACGCGGCTGAACGAGCTCTTGCTGTTTATCGGCGTGCTGGGCGGGTTGGAAGTGTTCGGTCTGCTAGGGCTGGTAGCCGGGCCGACCATCGTGGCGGCGGCGATGGGAGTGTTTCGAGTGTACATGGATCGCCGCGACGCTATGACCATGCCCGAGGCGTAGACCTGGGCAGTGGCCAGCCGACGCTGAAGGCACAACAAAACCAGACGCGGCGGCGTAGTCGATGGTCCCTTGTCTTTCCCTGGAATAAATCCAGCAGACACATGGAGTAATGTTCCGCGCGCTGCAGCGGGTTGCGCTCCATTCGGGAGAAAAGCAACTAAGTGGCCACGGTCATTCGCCCATGAAGTATCGCCTCCGCAGGTCTTTGCGGCCATTCTTCGTAAAGTTTTGAGGCACCCAGTCTTTCGGATCCTCCTTAAGAAAACCCGCATCAGGGTTGCTGGTGCCGGCCTTCTTCATTTTGCCGACAATATAGCGAGAATATAGGTGATCGAAGATGCGCATGAATTCGCCAAAGTAGATATCCGCCACTCGTGTACTGCGGCGGATTACGAGCATATTTTCGTCGTTGGCACTCTGTGAGGGGCCGCTGAAATTTGCCGTGCCGCTGACGACGACGGGATCGTTACCCAAGGGATCCACGAGCATGAACTTGTCGTGGATGTACTGGTTCTTATTGAAACCGGTTAAGGTTTCACCCAGGAAATTTTCCATGTCTCCTTCTGCGAGCTTCGCGCCTGCGGCGATCACGGTGTTGCCGACCTGGTCGATCTGATCTTCAACGTCTTGCTTGAGGTTTTTATCAAAGACAGCGTATTGCAAGGTCGTCCCTGCCCGTTCGAGGACGTCGCTGAACACCTTGTCAAGGTTGAAGGCGAACGTCATGCAAAGAATGTGTTGTGCAGACCCCATTACGTCGGCATACCAGTGCAAGGTCTGGAGGGTTTTGGGGGCGTCACGGGGGCAGAACAAAGTGAGCATGCGGTCGACCGGCGGCTGGGACTTGGGAGCGGGGGTCGGTTCCACCTTGAGATTGGCATCAACGAGCGGCCCCCGCGTCACGTCCGGTCCGGAGAGTCGCTGCCAGTAATCCAGAAAGTGCTGCGCCAAGCCCTGGTCCCATACGATGTGACCGACGAATGTGGGCTCATCTGTGAACCTGAGGAATTCGAAGGCCAAATTTTAGAACGGGGTCGAACGCGGATCTATGACTGGGCGCGCAACCTTTGGGTGAAAATGCGTGCACCGGCGGAGGCGTGTGCTAGAGTACCCGACGGCGATGGAATTGAACACGATGGGAGTGAACGGGTACAAGCCGGCTGCGGTGCATGCGGAGTTGCCTCCGGGGAAATTGCGGTGGAGGTGCGAGGCTTCGCGTTTGCCGTTTGAGACGACCGCGCAGGCGGAATTGCGCGAGGGGTTCATTGGGCAAGAGCGGGCCTTGCGGGCTTTGAAGATGGGCGTGGAACTTTCTGCGCCGGGGTACAACGTTTTTGTTTGCGGTTTGGCGGGGACTAGCCGCGGCGGGACAATTGCGCGGATGATTGAGGAACTGCACCCGGTTACCAAGCCTTCGATGGATCGGTGTTACGTCAATAATTTCAAGATTGCGGACCGGCCCCGGCTTTTGTCTTTGCCGCGGGGACAGGCGAATTCCTATAAGAAAGAAATGCAGGCGGGGATTGATTTTCTGCGGCGGCGGATTCCGCAAGTGTTTGAGGGCGAACCGTTTCAGCGGCAGAAGGGGCGGATCGTCGAGCGATTTACGGTGCGCGAGAAGGAGTTGATGGACGATTTCACGCGGCGGATTTCGCGAGAGCAGTTTGCCCTGGGGCACATGCAGGTGGGTGCGGTGGCCTTGCCAGAGATTTTTCCGGTGCTCGAGGGGCAGATGGTGCCGATCGAGGATATTTCGAAGATGGTGCATGAGGGGAAGCTCGATGCTCCGGTGGCGGAGGAGATCGAGCGGAAGTACGAGCAGTTCCGACAGGAATTTACTGTCGTTTACCGGAAGACGCTTACGCTTTCGCGGGAATTGGCTAGCGAGTTGAGTTATCTGGAGCAGGAGGCGGCTTCGGTTCTGGTGGATGGAGTGATTGAGGAGCTGAAGGAAAAATATCCGAATACCGGCGTGGCGGAATATCTGGAGGAAGTGCGGCATCATTTGCTGGATAACCTCGATCCTTTTAAAGAACGCGAGGGTGAGGGAGAAGGTGAGGGCGAGGGTACCCCTTCGCTGGACGGGATGCCGAAGATGCCGGGGAGCGGGCCGGAGCGCGATCCGTTTCGTTTGTATGGCGTGAATGTGATTTTGGCGCATGGCGATGAGGATGGCTCGCCGGTGATTTTTGAGACTACGCCGACGTATGCGAATTTGTTTGGGACCATTCAGCGGGCTTATGACGCGCGTGGCGGTTGGACCAGCGATTTTATGGATTTGCGCGCTGGGTCTTTGCTGCGGGCCGACGGCGGATTTCTGATTATGTATTCGCTGGAGGCGCTTTCCGAGACCGGCGTTTGGCGAGCTTTGAAACGGACTTTGAATCACAACCGGTTGGAGATTCAGCCTTTGGAGATGTTTTATCCGTTTGGCGGGAGCGCGCTGAAGCCCGAAGCTGTGCACCTGGATGTGAAAGTGATTCTGATTGGGGATCGCGAGTTGTACGAGATGTTGTACGACTATGAGGAGGATTTTCGGAAAATTTTCAAGGTGCGCGTCGAGTTTGACGAAGAGATGAAGATGAGCGACGGAGTGATCGCGGAATATGCGGGGCGATTGCGGGCGTTATGCGAGAAAGAGAATTTGTCGCCGTTCGATCGCGGGGCATTTGCAGCGATTCTGGAATACGGGGTGAGGCAGGCGGGGCGGCGGAATAAGGTTACGGCGCGATTTGTGGATATCGCGGACCTGGCGCGCGAGGCGGCTTACGCTGCCGCGGCGTCGGGGGAGGCCGTGGTGCGGGCTGCACATGTGCGGACGGCGCTGTCTTCGAAGATGGAGCGGCACAACCTGATTGAGACGCGGATTCGCGAGATGATTGAAGAAGGGACGCTGCTCGTCGATCTGGAAGGCACGCGGGTGGGACAGGTGAATGGGTTGAGCGTGCTGGAGATTGGCGGGTATTCGTTCGGCAAGCCCGTGCGGATTACGGCGACGGCGGCGCTGGGGAAAGTCGGCGTGATTAATATTGAGCGGGAATCGAATTTGAGCGGGCGGTTTCACGACAAGGGCGTACACATTATTTCCGGGTATTTGCGGAGCCGGTTTGCGCAGGATAAGCCTTTGTCGTTGTCGGCTAGTATCTGCTTCGAGCAGTCTTACTCGGGAGTGGACGGGGATAGCGCCAGCTCGACAGAGGTGTATGCGCTGGTTTCGGCTCTGGCGGAATTGCCTTTGCGGCAGGATATTGCGGTGACTGGGTCGATGAACCAGCAGGGGGACGTGCAGGCGATTGGCGGGATCAACGAGAAGATCGAGGGATTTTTCGATGTGTGCAAGATTGCGGGGTTGACCGGTTCGCAGGGGATCTTGATGCCGGCTTCGAATGTCGAGGACTTGATGCTGCGCGAGGATATTTTGGACGCGGTGTCGGCGGGAAAGTTTCACATCTGGCCGGTGGCGAAGATTGAAGAGGGCATTGAGATTTTGACGGGGATGACGGCCGGGGCCCGCAACGGCGATGGATCGTTTCCGGGCGGGACCGTGTTCGCGGCTGTGAATGAGCGATTGAACAAGATGGCGCGGATGATGAAGGAATACGAATAGAATTATCTTACAGATTTAAATCGAAAATAAATTCTCAGCGTGATATCAGGAACATTAGTGTACCTGCAGGTGTCTGATTAAGTATGCGTTTGCATTGGAGACTGGTGCTCCCGATTATTGGGCTGACACTTTTCGCGGGCGAGACCTACCGCTCCGTGCGCAACAATCACGAAATCGATCGATCGTCTCGTCGCTACTTTTGGTGGTCATCGATCCGGTTAGACACTGATCCTTTGAAGCAGAAAGTCTCAACGACTTCTTCGTGTACAAACGCCACTGCAAGTTGCACAAGTTGGGATCTGGAAACCATCTATGTCGATCCGGGATGGCTGGCGCGATCGCTCATGATCTCGGCTCTGCCAGCATTCCTCGTTGAGGTCGTGGTCCTTGTTGGTCTCAAGCATCTAGGCGTGAACCAAGTTTTCGGCTTCATGATTTCGATGCCCCTATTTATTTGGACTTGGTACTACTTCATCGGATGGTTGATCGATCGCCGGAGACGCAAGCTGACACCAGAGTCTCAGGGAGCGGGTGCCAAGTAGGCTTGGCGGTGATCGACGCGATAGTTCGTGGTTTTCACCTTTACATCGAGAGTGTGGAGTTGGCCGTCTAACAGCGTGGGCGCGAAGGCTAGGCTGTATTCATTCGCGACAAGATTCGCTATTTCGTTGTATGCGCGTTGGAAGTCTGCGGGATCTTTGGGGAAATAGACGCGGCCGCCGGTGGCTTCGGAGAGGTCGTGGAGAGACTGATCGGCTTGGGCGAAACCTTCTTTTACTTCGGCACGGTTGGACAGGTCCTGCGGAGTAAGTTTCTTCATTTTGGCGGGATTGCGGATGTCGGAGGAGAGTGAGACGGCGAAAATGCGGACGTCGGAGGTTTGGAGTTTTTTCTGGACGGACTTCCAGGTTTCGGGAGGTGAGCTGTCCACACCTGTCGAGAGAAGGACGATGGTTTTCTTGCCAGGAACGGAAGCAATCCAGTCGATCGTAGTCGCCAGACTGGACGATAGGTTCAGATCGCCGAATCCGTTATTGAAGCTCAATTCCTGCAGCGCCTGCCGAGCCGCAAATTTATCCTGCGTGAAATTTAGGATGAGCTCCGGCGCTCGGGTGTAACTGGCAATCGCAACGCTGTCGGCCGCCGGCACGCTGCGCAGGAAAGCGTCGGCGGCGAGAACGTGATTTTTGGCCAGGAACAGGACAGCGGGGCCCGACTCGATCAGCAAGACCACCTGAGTGGATTCCTCGACGGAAGCGAAGTCCGTGATGGGTTGCTCGATGCCGTTGTCGAAGATATGGAAGTCTTCGCGGTGCAGGCCTCGGACCGGGTGGCCGTCGGAGTTGGTGACGGTGAGCGGGACGTTTACGCGGTTGACGGTGACACGGATTGGAGCTTGTGCTTGGTCTTGAGTTTCTCCGAATGGTGCAATAAGGACGGACAGAAGGGCGCAGAACAGCAGGCGCGCTGTAGAGTTCAAGTAACGCATACAGGAACCTCAGCGGCTAAAGCCGAGTGCAAGGCGGCAGCGCGCGGCACGGCCCTTCGCACCTCAGGATAAACTGAAGCCGTGCCCTCCCGTTTCTTGCTACGCCAGCTCTCCACCGGGAATTATTCGAGCCATTGATCGAAGTGGATGCCCTTGGCGTCTTTCCAGGAGGCGCCGGCCATGAAGTGTAGATGCTTGGGGAAGACTTGGGGGTTGGCGTCGGTGAGCAGGGACGGAATTTTTGCGGCGGCGGTTTTTTGTTGGGCAGTCGAGGCCTGAGTTTCGGAGACCTTTTTGGCTTGTTCGATCCACCGAGCTTTCAAAGCGGGCCAGTCGATTTTCTGGAAATCGAAATAGTTGAGGCCGTTAATTCTGTCGGGGTAACCGGCGCGAGCGGTCTGGAATTGGGCCGCAGAGATGGTGTTCGATGTGGACCGGGAAGCGAGCAGGTCGCGGACGGTCTCGCTGCGCGTCGCACCAACAACAAAATCCGGTGTGACGGCCAAATGATAGAAGTCCCACTGGGCTACGCCTTTGGTGCCTTGATTACCGCGAAGGGAAATTTTGAGAAAAGTTGTGTCGCCTTCCGCGCGTTCGGAAGTGATCTGATCGCCGAAAATAGAGCGAAGTAGTTTCAAGGTTTCGGCCTTCTTGCGGATGCCCAAGACGTAGACGGCCTTTTGCGGATCGAGCGAGGAGTTGAGCTGCATCGACGCGAACTCCCCGCTGGGCAATGCAAGCGCGTCGGCGAGCGGCATGCCCAGGCGCGATTGCGCCATGGCCTCGACCATGGACGTCGTATTCTGCTGTCCGGCGGGCATGGCGGCGGCCACCGCGCGTTTCAGGATCTCGTAGAAACCCGGAAGATTGAACTGCGTCTCGCTGTAGGAAATGGCGTTGGACGGCAGCAGGGAGAGGGTCGTTGGCGAGGATAGACCCTCGGTCCAGAAATCAAAAAGCGAACCGGGCGCGGTGTCGCCAAGAATCGCGCCCTCGAAACGAGTCTTCGCGCCTTCGAGAACCACGCGCCCGCTGATCGAGTGAAGAGCTTCCAGCCGCAGAGCGTTCAGCACCGGAGCCATCTTGAACCCGGATGCGGTGTCGGGAGCGAGGGCCTTCAGGCTCGGAACGCCGACGAAGAATTCGAGGACGCCGCCGCCGAGCTGCGGCTGGGCTTCTTTGTAAGCGGGGGATTGCGCGAGCGAACTGGTATCGGATCCCTGGCGTTCCAGTCGCGCCAGGATGTCTTCGAGCACCGAGCGTTCGCCGGCACTTGCGGCGTATTTTCCGTGTTCGACCCAGTAGGTAGTGCTTTCTTTTCGATCAACCTTGAGCGCAGGCAAGCCCGCGACAGTAACCTGCGAAATTTGCGGCGGCTCTTTTTCCCGGCCGCGCATGCGCAGCACGGCCTTGCTCAAAAGCGTTTCTTTGCCGGCCCGGTCATAGACGAAGAACAGGCCATTGTACGGATGCTCGGCCGGTTTGGGAGGAACGGCGCTGGCGGTCATCCTAGCTTCGGCTTTGCTTAAATAGCCGACCACAAAAGCATTTTCCAACAGCGAAGAATATTCCTCGGCCTCATCGCGGGTCAGACCTTTGGAGGTATCTCGGTCTGATCCGCTGGTCATATTTTCGAACATGGCGGCGCGTACGGAAGCGAAATCCGGGTCGTCCCAGAGCGCGAACAGTGCATTGGTCTTCCGCGCGTCGCCAGCGGGGGTTCCGCGCCAGATCAGATAGAAGGAGGTGCGGGCCGGCATTTGGGCGGGTTCCAACGGAGCTTGGGCGGGTAGCCTCGATGCAAGCAATGCAGAAAGAATGAGAGCGCAGGCGAGCGCGCGCACGTGGGTGAGTTTCATGAGAGGTCTCCGACGCGAAGCATAGGCCCGCATTCCTGCCAGAATGGGCCGTTTTGTAATGCTAGCTCCGGCCCGGAAAAGACAGAAGCCCTGTCCCGCGTCAGGTTTCCAGAACGCGGAACAGGGCTTCGAAACGATTCGAAATTGAGCGGTGCTCAGGTAGTGGGCTTGGCGGGCGCAGACGCAGGAGTGGCGGCCGGCGTCGCTGCTGGTGCGGCGCTTGCGCCAGCGTCCTTGGGAGTGGAAAGATAACCGTTGATATCGTTCTTGCCGACGTCAAATACCACGATTTCGTAGGGCGCCATGCGCGAACTGCCCTTCAGATAAAACTGCACGGGCTCGCCGGCGGTTTTATCTCTTTTCTCGATGGAGCGATCATCGACGAACACCGTCATGGTGTACTTGCCTTTTTTCTGGTCAGCCTTGTTCAGCGTGACCTGCACCGGGCCGACGCGCTGGGGCGTCTTGCTCTTGCTCACTTTGAATTCGTAATAGTTGCGGTCGCCGCGGCGCTTGAGGTCTTCTAGGTCGTCACGGTTGTGAGCAATCAGGCCGCTCATCACGCCCATGTCTCCAGTGGCGCGTTCGAGTTTACCCTTGGTGGTTTCCAGATCGGTCTTGGTGGCTTCGATATCTTTCTTCGCCCCGCCGACTTCGGTGGCAACCTCGCCGATCTTTTGATTGCTTTCGGTCTGTACGGCAGACAACTGCGAGGCTAGCTTCTGATCCGCCGCAATCTGGTCGTTGCGGATCGATTCGGAGCGGCTCCTGGCCTTGGCCAACTCGGCCTGGGTCATGCCGACTTTTTGTTGGGTGACCTCGATGTTGCCCTTCAGGTCGGCAAGGCGTGAATTGGCCTGATCGAGCTGCGCGGTAATTAATTTGTTCTGATCCTGGGCCTTGGCGAGATCGGCTTGCAATTGCGATTGCGCGGAATGGCCCATATACGCAAGCGCGACCACTGCAACAATCAGGACGCCGAACAAAACAGCAATCCAGCGCGGCGTGCCAGTCGCGGCTTCGTAGTGATAGGACTCTTGCGGAGTCGGTACGTTTGGCGAAATGCTCATTCAGCCTCCTCGGACGTGGGCCCCCAACCCTGCAATGGTACCATTCGCAAATCACTGCTCGCAACGTACGGGATGGCAATCGCCGGTCCGCTTCCGGATCCCGAAACGTACTGTTCCACGGGCTCCAACGAGGTATCCGCCGCTAATGATGCCGTGAACGGCGTGCCCGCGCTGATCACCGCGTCGGTGCCATGCTTAAAAATCGTCAAGGGGCCGACCACCGGAATGAGGACCGCCGCATTGGGGGGCTTCGCATCGCCTTCCGTCGATGCCGTCCCGGCTAGTTTGATCAGCGTCCCATTTAGGTTGAGCGCGTTCACCTGGAAGACCAGAACCCCAGGAGCACCGCCGGCGCCTGATTTATCGACTTGAATCACAACGCCGGTCGCAGCGGTTCCTTTTTTCACCAGGATCACGTTGCCGTTCGTCAAGTCGTCGCTGAGCGTCAAGGAAATTGCATCGCCGACCGAAGCGGTCTTGGAGTTCACTGGCGAAGTAAAAACAAGAGGTACCGGGGCGCCCTGCGGCAGGACAAATTTCCCATCGGGCAGGGGCGGAGTGAGGTAGGAGGTAGCCGTACTTTGCGCCGGAGAGGTAGCCGGAAGGTTCGCGGGCTTGAAAATGTACTGCGCCGTGGCCACGAAACTGCGATCCGCACGCGGAGCGATGGCAATCGCGCGCAACGTTGTCGTGGAACTGATGGTGATAGGGCCCAGATAGCACTGGGACGAACTCGTCGGAGTCCACCCGTCGGTCGAGTAGTAAATGATGGCTCCGCGGGTCGAATCCGTGATTCTGACCACAGTCGGTGTGGAATACGTCCCGGGCTTCATGGAAAATTTCGGGAGAGCGGCTAGAGCGCAGCATCCCGACGGAATTTCCGAATTTAGATTGTTCTGCATGGATTGCTGCGCGGCCTGCTGATTCGCGTCCATGGCCTGTTGGGTGGCCAACTGTGCAGACTGTTGGGCTGCCTGCATCGCTTGAGCCGCCGAATTGTCTTGCCCAACTGCGAAGGAGCTAACCAGGAGAAGTGTGAACAGCGCCAGAAAGGTTCGCATGGGAGACCTCTTCTACAGCGTGAGACGTATCCCACCCAACGTCCGTTGCAGTTACAACTCAGGTATGGCATTGCGGTACGAGAGAGTAAGGCCGCCGTTTGTGGACTTACTCTAGCCTACGCGAAGTCTCAGGATCCAAATCAAAAGGCCGATAGGAACCGCCACTACAGCGGTAGCTGTGACTACAATGATCGCCAGAAAAATCCAATCTCGCCTGGTGTTTGCGCCGGGCTGTTCCTTCTCTCGCAGCAGCAGACGGTAGTTACGCCGATTGGCCTTCCACACGATGTGGAAGACATCGCCCGCAACGGGTATAGCTCCGAGCGTCATTTCCAGAAGGATGTTGGCGATCATGCGCGCCAAGGTGATCGGCTTCGCGCCGCGCCGCCAGGACGCGAACACAATCAAGCAGGACGCGACGCCCGCCATGGCATCGCCGATCCCCGGCACCCAGCCGATCAAGGCATCGAGACCAAATCGAATCTGGGTTCCAGGAATGCGCCACATGTCGTCCAGCAGCGCGGCAATGTAGTCCAGGTGTTCGTTGGAGGGAAGTAGGCGCGGCATGCGAAGAATCCAGTGACACTATACAGGCTCAAATGCGCCGGAAGGCATTGCCGCATTGCTCAATTCTTCGAAGAACACAAGATTCTGTTGAGCATCAGTGAATTTCAGGAAGCTATGCTATGGTCGGCGTAAATCCGGAGGACCTACATTGACAAAAACGCTAAGCGGACTGGTGGTTCTGTCCGCCATATTCGTTCTAGTTCTTAACGGACAACTTGCGCAAGCGCAAGACGGGAACAAAGTACGCATAGGGTTTTCCATAGAAGCAATGAAGGGCGAGCGCTGGCAGACGGACCTGAACTCCTTTGAAGTGCGGGCCAAGCAGTTAGGGGCCGAGGTGATCTCCAGCGACGCCAACGGAGACGATGATCGTCAGTTCCAGCAAGTAAAGGACATGATCAAGGCCGGTATCAAAGTGCTGGTTTTACTGCCCCACGATACGACAAAAGCCAGCCGGATGGTGGACGCCGCAAAGTTGGCCAATGTTAAGGTCATCAGTTACGATCGCCTGGTCTTGAACAGCGATGTCGATCTCTACGTGAGTTTTGACCGCATTGAGATCGGCAGGATGCAAGCGGAATATCTAGTAAAACACGCGCCCAAAGGGAATTATGTCCTCATCGCAGGCTCTCCGAATGACGAAGGCGCGAAAATTTTACACGACACACAGATCAACGTTCTCCAACCTTATGTCGATCGCGGAGACATCAATGTGCTCGCCGATGCGTATATAAAAGAGTGGCTGCCTTCCGAAGGATACCTTTTTATGCTGAAGGCAATTGATTCCGCGCAGGGGAACATTGCAGCTGTGGTCGCTTCCAATGATGGATTGGCTGGCGGTGCGATTCAAGCCCTCCGCGAACATAATCTCGCCGGCAAGGTGCCGGTTTCCGGACAGGATGCGGATTTGGCAGCCGTCATATGCATCGCTCAGGGCACGCAGAGTATGACTGTGTACAAGCCAGTCACAAATGAAGCAGATAGATCCGCACAGGAAGCGGTTCGCCTGGCGAAGGGCGAAAAACCGCACGCGGATGGCACAACGAGTAACGGCAAGATAAAAGTGCCCACCATACTGCTGAAACCTGTGCTCGTGACGAGGGACAATATCAAGACAACCGTGGTCAAGGACGGATTCCAGACATTGAAGAGCATCAACCAGGCGTTGTCTGAGGATCAGCAGATCAAGTAGGGCATTTCCTCTGAATTCAGAACCGACCATGGCCAGGTTTTGACTACCGACCGGCGTGTTGTTTGTTTCGACCCTTGGCGGTAGCCGTGCCTCGCGAAGCAGGCGTTGGCCAGCGCGAAAAAATGGTTGTGGTCAGACCGCCGCGCGGTGTGAATTCGCCACGGACGATACACCATTCCGGCTGAATGGCCTCAACGATGTCGCGCAACATCTTGTTAACGGCGTTTTCGTAAAAGATTCCGAGATCACGATAAGCAAGCAAGTACATCTTCAGGGATTTAAGCTCGATGCAATCTTTGCGCGGCACGTACTGGATGGTGATCGTGCCGAAATCGGGCAGGCCCGTTTTTGGGCAGACCGAGGAGTACTCCGGAAATTTAGTGGTGATGATGTACCCCGGAAATTGGTTGGGCCACGTTTCCAGCGGAGGCAGTTTTTTGGCTATGCCGGCGCGGGCATGTTCTTCGGTGTAGTCAGGCATGAAGTCTCCTGCCTTATTATATATGTCGTGGACGCGCGACTAGAAGTTGCCTCATCGAGGCGTAGATATGCGCGTATATGTAGGGGCGAGCTTTAGCGCGACCTGGCTGGCAGCCCGCGAGCCGGGTCCTCTCCGTCAAGCCCGATACCCAAGCTCATCGCTTCGCCGCCGCAACCTGTCGATCCGCGACTCTGCTGAGGCGTCCCGCTCGTGCCCTCACTTCGCATCGAGATCGACGTCCTTAATGGGCACATCCCAGTGGGCGTCGAGGATTTCGAAACGGTGCTGCTCTTCGCGTTTGTAGGAGTCCTGGTCGGGAAACAACTGCTTAAGCAGCGGCGCGGAATCGAAGGTGTCGTGGGCGACCTCGGCATTCTTGAAAATGATGGTCGTGCGATAGTCCCAGCGGCCGTCCTCCGTGCTGTGATACCGAGGCGCAGTCGCGAAAACCTTTAGGATGCGTCCGAGATCCATTTCTTTCTTGAGCAGCGGATAGTGATTTTTCTTGAAGAGCGCGATGAATTCCTCGGCGTGGCCCCACTTCGCTTTGTAGTAGTACTCGACGACGAAGGGCCTTTCCTTCGCCTCTTGGCCGGCGGGAGTCGCTTGCACCGATCCGCGAATCGGGGACGCAAGGGTCGCCGTGGTGAAGAGCAGCGGCACGTACCAACGGCGAATGAGACTGCGAGCGGACAATTTCATAACTCCTCCGTCTTTCAGGGGGTATGTGAGATGAGCGGATGTTACCCGTCAGCTGGCCTCTCGCACAAGGCCTCGCTCAAAGCTATAATGCGCGCTGATACCCGCGAGTAGAAGGTTCCGTCCGATGAGCGATGGGCAACGAGACCGAGATTTGGGAATGGGCTGTCCGATTTCACGGCGCGATTTCCTGAACGGAATTGCGGTCAGTGCCGGCGGCGCTCTCGCGGGCGAATCCTTGCTTGCTGCCGTAGCAATGGGCGGCGAGCAGTCTGCGCCGGAGAAGACGGCCGGATACTACCCGCCCGCGCTCACGGGAATGCGCGGCAATCACGACGGCAGCTTCACATTTGCGCACCGGCTTCGCGACGGTGGGAAATGGGATGCGTCCGGCCCAGCGGCGAAAAGCGGTGAAACTTACGATCTGGTCGTTGTAGGAGGTGGCATCAGCGGCCTGGCCGCAGCGTATTTTTACCGCAAGCGCACGGGAAGCGGGGCCCGCATCCTCGTGCTCGACAATCACGACGACTTTGGCGGCCACGCCAAGCGCAACGAATTTACCGCCGCGAATCGCATGCTGTTGAGCTACGGCGGAACGCAATCCATCGAGAGCCCGGGTTCTTACAGCCCGGCGGCGAAAGATTTACTCGTGGAATTAGGTATTCACGTGGAGCGCTTCTTTAAGGACTACGATCCAAATCTTTATAAGAAAATGGGAACGGCGGCGTTTTTTGACAAAGAAACCTTTGGCCAGGATCGACTGCTTACGGGTATGAACGCGACGCCATGGCCTGAGTTCCTCGCCAACGCGCCGCTCTCGGACGTAGTCCGCCGCGACATCGCCCGCGTCTACACTGAAAAAGTGGACTACATGCCGGGCCTGTCGATAGAAAAGAAGCGCGCCAAACTCGCGACCATAAGCTACGCGGACTATCTGACGAAATATTGCAAATTGAGCCCGGAAGCCCTTCCTTTCTTCCAAACGTTTCCACATGACTTGTTTGGAGTGGGAATCGACGCGGTATCGGCCGCGGCGTGTTACGCGTCGCCAGACGACTACGAGTCGTTCACCTATCCCGGATTTGATGGCCTGGGATTTCCCGAACCTGAAAAAGAAGAGCCGTATATCTTTCATTTTCCAGATGGGAACGCATCGGTCGCGCGTTTGCTGGTGCGCGCGCTGATTCCCGGCGCCGTTCCCGGCGGAACCATGGAAGACGTGGTTACGGCGCGCGCCGACTACAGCAAGTTGGATCAAGCCGACGCGAACGTGCGGATGCGACTGAACAGCTCCGTCGTAAACGTGCGGCACGCAGAAGTCGCCGCAAACTCGCCGAAAGAAGTGGAAGTCAGCTACATGCGTGGCGGCAAGCTGCAATCCGTACGCGGCAAGAACTGCGTTTTGGCGTGTTACGGCATGATGATTCCGTATCTGTGTCCCGAGCTCCCAGACAAACAAAAGGACGCGCTGTCGTATCTCGTGAAAACCCCATTGATCTACACGCATGTGGCCCTGCGCAACTGGACCCCGTTCTCTAAGTTGGGCGTCCATCAAATCGTGGCGCCGGGCAGCTATCACACCCATATCGCTCTAGATTTTCCGGTGAGCATTGGCCAATACCCGTTCCCGAGCAATCCCGATCAGCCCATGGTGCTGTTCATGCTCCGAACGCCATGCCAGCCCGGATTGCCAATGCGCGATCAATATCGCGCCGGACGCGTGGAACTGATGGGCACGCCTTTCGCCACCTTCGAACGAAATATCCGCGATCTACTAACCAGAATGCTGGGCGGAGCAGGTTTCGATCCCGCAAAAGACATCGAAGGTATCACCGTAAATCGTTGGGCGCACGGCTATGCGTACACGCCTAATTCGCTGTTCGATCCGGATTGGAAAGAGGAGGAGAAACCGTGGGTGGTCGGACGCAAACCATTCGGCCGCATCACCATCGCCAACTCCGACGTGGGCGCGAATGCTTACACGAACGAGGCCATTGATCAAGCGCACCGCGCGGTCTCGGAGCTGGTAGCGCGAAGTTGAGGTAGTGCGATTTACAAATGCCGTCTTCGCAAATTGGTAGCCCGGACGGGAGTCGA
>Ga0137403_10003020_pt1 | contig 20327 bp, 16 predicted proteins | sample CZOMad2_1_16fung_FD_122057 | JGI IMG/M metagenome (GOLD analysis project Ga0137403, IMG submission 122057) | Vadose zone soil fungal communities from Angelo Coast Range Reserve, California, USA - CZOMad2_1_16fungal (Hybrid Assembly) | ecosystem: Environmental > Terrestrial > Soil > Vadose zone...
AAGCGAGACGTACACGCGACCTGAGCCGATGTGGTAAGTGGCCCCGGCGTTGAGCAGAATCACGGCGCGGCGACGCGGCTCCTCCGCCGCCGGCTTGGTGACGATGCCAAACAGAGTCTGCTGCGCGCCGAGCAAAACGGGATGCTCACTCGCGGGTGCAGCGGGCGGGGATTCGTTGCTCACGAGTGTCAGGACGGTCGCAGGCGGCCGCGGTTCCCCTCGCCCGGGATGCGACTCGGCACCGCCTGGCGACGGTGCTGACACGGCGCCCTGCAGCGACCGCAGCCACTCCCGCATCGCCGCGAGCATGGACTGCGGAATGACCGCCAGATGGGGCGCCCTTATGACCATCTCGACGAAGCCGGGCAGCGCAACATAGCGGGTGCGAACTCCAAGTGCGGGCAGCAACTCGCTCCAGCCGCGCGCACCCGGTAGATCATCGCGGTCGATGATGAGCACCTCGGAAGCCGGCGGTTTGCCCGGCGCCGACAGGTCCAGCTGCGACAGGTGTGCAACGGTGGCCGCCGACAGCGAGAACCCGCTGACTTCCATCGCGCCAGCGCCAGGGGCCTGCGGATCACTGCGGATGACGGTGCCCGGCTCGGCCGCGGCGAGCTGTGTGGTGCGCAACTCGCGCAGGTAGCGGCGGCCGCTGAGCACGGGTGCGACGACCATCACCGCCTTGACAGCCTCGGATCCTGGGGCGGCCAGTATGGCGAGCAGTGCGCCCAGCCGAAATCCGAGCAGGCACACGCGCTGCACGCCCGTCTGCCGGCGCAGCTCGCTGACGGCAGCCGCGACGTCCTGCAGCCAGACATCGATCTGATCGGCTTCCGGGTCTATATCGTCGGAATCGCCGGTGCCCCGGTAGTCGAAGCGCAGCGCCGGCACGCCGAGTTCGACCGCCGCCTCGGCGAAGGCGCGCATGCTGCGGTGCGCACAGAGCGCGTCGTTGCCGAAGGGCTTGCAGATCACCAACCCCAAGCCCGGCGCGGCCTGCACGGCGGGCCGATGCAACCAGGCGAAAAGCCCGTGCGCTGCCGATTCGAAGTACAGCGGCACGGCCGATCCCGCGCCAGTCGCCAGGCGGGCTGGATCGGTCGGCTCAGCGCTCATGGTTCCGTTCCGTACGCCGCAATCGCGATCGCCCTTCACGGGCTCAGGATCAACACGGCACGAAGTACTCGATATACGAGACGATGCGCCCGGCACGCACTTCGATCAGATCGATGAGCTCGGTGGACACGATGGCGCCGGTGATTCGGGAATGAATGTCGGCGCGCCAATGAACGGCGCTACGGGCACCGTCGATCATGGTGGAGAACTCTTCGCGGCGGTTGAGCTTGAAGGTCTTCACCATCATCGCGAGCCAGGAGCGGATCTCGCCGATCCCGCGGGCCGCCACCGCGATCGGCTTGCCGTCGCTGGTGCCCGCGATCCTGAAGAGTGCGTCGTCGGCAAACAGCGCACACAGCTCGTCCAGCCGTCCGCCGACGCGCGCTGCATACAGCTGTTGCAGCAGCCGCTCTACCTGAAGGCGATCCACCATCGGGCCCGTCGTTCGCGGTAGGTGTCAGGCGAGCATCGAGCGGATGTCGGCGCCGATGAGCCTGTAGGCCGTAGCCGCATATGGAATCAGTCTCCCCATCCCGTAGAAGAGATGGATCATACCGGAGTGACATCGGTAGGTCGTCTTCACGCCGGCAAGCCGCAGCCGCTCGGCGTAGGCCGCCCCCTCATCGCGCAAAGGATCGAACTCCGCGGTGTGAATGCACGTCGGAGGCAGCGGCTCGACGTGTGCCGCGCGCAGCGGTGACACCCGCGCATCCGTGCGATCGACATCCGGCCCGAGATAATGCGCGAGATCGTGATCCAAGGTCGCCTGATCGAGCAGGTGCCCCTCGGCAAAGGCGCGGCGCGAATCGGTGACGGCGCAGGCGTCCATGATCGGACAGATCAGCAGCTGCAGCGCGAGGCGCGGGTGGCCGGCCGGGGCCGCCATCTGGCATACGACGGCGGCGAGCGTGGCGCCCGCGGAGTCTCCGCCCAACACGATCCGATCGGCGTCGATGCCGAGCTCGCGCGGGTAGGCAGCCACCCAGGCCGCCGCCGCGTAGCCGTCCGCAATTGCCGCCGGAAAGGGATGCTCGGGGGCCAGGCGGTAGTCCACGGAAATCAGCCGACAGCCGCTGGCGTTGGTCAGCGAGCGGCAGATCGCGTCGTGCGAATCGAGACTGCCGGCGACCAGCCCACCGCCGTGGAAGTAGACCAGCGCGGGCAGCGGAGTGCGCGGCGCCCCGGTAGGCGTGTACACCCGCACCGCCAGCGGGGCGTCCGGCCCGGGCAGCGTGCGATTCTCGACCTGCTCCACTTCCTCGCGCAGTCCGGAAAAATCGAGCAGATGCTGCAGCGCGTCGCGCCGCGCGCCGATCGAAAGGCTGCGAGCGCTCGGAGGATTGGTGGCGGCGAGGCGGTCCAACAGGCGCTTGGCGTGGGAGTCGAGTGGCATGTGCAGTAAGGCGGCGCAGGTCGAGCGCCGGCGAGTGCTCGAGCTACACAGCCAGCGCTGCGCGCACCGAGCTCGGCCAACGCGTCATCTCCAGTCCGTGGATGCAGAACAGCGCGACGGCCAGGCGGTCCATGCCGAAGGCGACGCAGCCGGTGTGCGCGGTGGCACCGGCTTCGTCCTTCAGGCCCCAGATCACGCCGAACTGGTCGCGATGGTAGTTGAAGCTCATGCAGGCGGTAGGCTTCGCCCCCGGGTAGTACGGGATCAGCAGCTCGAACTTCAGGGACTGCTGCAGCTGACTCACCGCCATCACCTGCCCGACGCGCCCGAAGAAGGGGTCGCTCGCCGCGTCGAGCTTGCACGGCAGGACGAGCTGCGCAGCGAGACTGTGCGCGCGCTCCATCCAATGCTGCCGAAACGCCAGGATCTCCTCGGGTAAGCCGACGCGCACGAACTCGCGCATGCGAAATGACTGCAGTCGGTCCAGGGCGCGCGAGGGCTCACGGCGAAAGCAGTCGGCCGCCACGTCGAACAGCAGGCCATCGGGCGGAACGGCTCCACGGCGGGCGATGAGGGGATAGAGCGGGTAGCAGGCCGCGGGCGACAGCACCAGGTCCGCGGGCGCTAGCGCCACGGTCCAGTCTCCGCCGGCCTCGTAGCGCTCGGCCGCCGTGCGGATCTCGGCCTCCGTGCCGTGCAGCGCGCACACGCACCCGAGCAGATTGGGAAAGCTCTTCAGATACCCGGATTTCTCCAGCTGCTCACGGCTCATGACCGGCGGGAAACGCAGGATTTCCGCGCGCCGGTCGCGCTGGCGCGAGATAAATACGGACAGCCGCTCCACCAGGTCCTCGTACAGAGCCGTGCGCGCGTGCACGCCGTCGACCCCGAGCGGCCTGAACAGCGCAGCGCCGACGTGCTGCAGCACATCGGGTACATCGAAACTCATGTGAGCAGGAGCGCTCACTCGCCGATCGACGCCGCAATCGGCGCAAGGAGCGACGAGCTCCCGAGGTTGGTCAGTATCCGATCGTTGTTGATCATGATCGGCGCGGACAGTACATCGCGCAGATGCCGCTCAATGCTGAACTCACTGTCGCAACGATACCCGGACAGCCCGCAGGCCCGCATCGCCGACATGACGATCGACACCGCAAGCTCGGAGGCCTCGACCTTGGTCAGCGTGATCATGGTCTGGAATTCGAGCGACGCCAGCGCCTTCGGGTCGTCCATCGAGCGCTGATAGGCGCGCAGCGAGCTCGCCAACATTCCACGCAGGGTCCGCAGCGAGGCGAGCGAGCGGGTGTACTGCGGCGCCCCGGGTGGGGTCTGCCCGCCACTCTGGCGCACCACCTGGCGGATGAACGCCTGGGCGCGCGCGGTCGCATCCGCGGCGACACCCGTCCATACCGAGCCCCACAGCAGGTGGGCGCACGGGACCATGGTCTGCGGGTGGATGATCTCGTACGGGTCCGGCACGATCTGATCCGCCGCGCCCGAAGCCTTGAGCGTGTAGCCCTCGCTGCAGGTTCCGCGCATCCCTAACGTGTTCCAGCCCTGCAGCCGGGTGAGGGTGTAATCGTCCTTCAGGAAAGCGACCAGCACCTGATCGGACGCCGCCGCATCGGATGAGCGCCGTGCGGTCGTCACGATGCCGTCGGCGTAGGCGCCGTAGGAGATGACGCTCGCGCGCCGCTCCAGACTGATACGGCCGTCGCGGTACTCGAGCGGTGCCTCGCTGGCGCGGACGTTCCCGCCGCCCTGACCCTCGGTCGTCGAGGACGCCAGCAGCAGCTGTTCCGCACACAAGCGGCGCAGCAGACGCTCGAGCGCCTGGCTGTCGCGCATGTGCCGCAGGATGCAAGCGGTCTTGATCTGGTGCATCGCGTAGATCATGCCGGTCGAGGCGCACGACCGAGCCAGCTGGTAGCAGACGTCCGCAACCTGCGCCAGCTCGGCGCCTTCGCCCCCGAATCTCTCCGGCACCAGGATGCCGAGCAGGCGCTGGGACTTGACGGCCGCGAACGCTTCCTCGGGGAAGCGGGCGGCGCTGTCGACCGTCGCGGCGTGCTTCGCGGCGACCGCGGTGACCGCCTGCACGCGTGTCGTGAGGTCGGCCGGCGTGCGGGCCAAAATGGCGGATGGCGCTTTGATCATTCTTACCGACGTCGCAACGAATTCAAACGCTCGAGGACTCTCGCCGCATATTTAGCCGCTTCGATAAGCTCAAGGTGGTGTTCATCGCCTAGTCCACTTGGCTCATCATCGAAGCTGTGCGCCAAGTGTTCATCGCGTGGTCTATTTGGCGCTCATTATCGAAGCCGTGCGCCAGTAGTGTTAACAGCCCCTGACCAGTACCTTAAGCTGCTGCATGACGGGGATCACAGTAAGGGACCAGCTGATGCCGCTGCACGTCGAGCCACCGCGATCCGCAACGCCTCCCGCGCACGGCGGCTACGATCACCGCGCCGTCCCGCACGCCATCGTCATCGGCCTCCTTAACAATATGCCCGACGCTGCCCTCGAGCCAACCGAGGGCCAATTCACCGCCTTACTGGATGTCGCGGCGGGCTCGCATCCGGTGCGGCTGCGCTTCTCCTGCCTTCCGGGTGTGCCGCGCGGACCGGCCGCCCGCGAGCGCATTGAGCGCACCTATTGGAGCCTCGAGGAGCTGCTGCGGCACGCGCCGGATGCGCTCATCGTCACCGGAACAGAGCCGCGCGCGGCCTCGTTGAGCGATGAGCCCTACTGGGCGCAGTTCGTGGAGGCGCTCAACTGGGCCGAAGCCCACACCGTCTCGAGCATCTGGTCGTGCCTCGCCGCTCACGCCGCCGTTGAGGTGCTCGACGGCGTTCGCCGCCAGCGCCTCCAGCACAAGCGCTTCGGGGTCTTTGAGCACAGCGTTCTCGCCGGCCACCCGCTCATGCGTGGGGTCTCCGCCCCGCTGCGGATGCCGCATTCCCGGTGGAACGAGCTGCCGGTGGCGGAGCTGCGCTCCGCCGGATACGCGATCCTCAGCAGCTCACCCGAGTCGGGTGCGGACCTGTTCGTCAAGCAGCGCCGCAGCCTGCACCTGTTCTTCCAGGGTCATCCGGAGTACGAGCCCATCACGCTGTTCAAGGAGTACCGGCGCGATGTCAGCCGGTTCCTGAGCGGGGAGCAATCGAGCTACCCGCCGCTCCCCTGCCGCTACTTCTCCGCCGAGGCGTCGGCGGCGTTGCGCGAATTCCAGGATCGCGCGCTGTCGCAGCGCACGGCCGAGCTGCTGGCCGACTTTCCTGCCTCCGCGGCGGCCGGCGCGCAGAGCAGCTGGCGCCCCGCGGCCCTGGCGATGTACCGCAACTGGCTGGCGCTGCTCGCCAATGCGAAGGCGGCCGCGGTCACGGCCGTCCGGGCGCAGGTATGATGGTGGTGGCCATGAACGAGAGAACCGGAGGCGTCCCCGACCGCACGCCGCGTGAGCGCCTGATCGACCTGATCAGGCAGATTCTCGGTCCCCCGGCCGCCTCCCGGCCTCTGCCGATCGACGCGCGCCTGAGCGAGCTCGGGATGAGCTCCATCAAGATGGTGAACCTGATGCTCGCCATCGAGGTCGAGTTCAACCTCACGATCCCGCAGGCCGAGATTACGCCGGACAACTTCGAGTCCATTGTCTCCGTCGAGCAGCTGGTGCGGCGGCTCAGCGCCTCAAGCGGCGGCAGTTAGCGCGGCAACGAGCTCATCGATGTCGGCGAGACCGGTCTCGCCGTGCGTTGCACACACCCTCAAGACCTCGCGCCCCTCGAACGTTGCGTACGCGGCCCAGGCACGCCCGGAGGCGCGCACCCGACGCACGATGTCGCCGACCCCGGGGTGCCCGGGCGGCGGCACGGCGCACAGCACCGCCAGGCGCGATTCATTGGCCACGGACCAACCGTGCGCGAGCAGCCGCGACTTGACGTGCTCGATCACCTCCACGGCCCGCTCCACGTGTGCGGCATAGCCCTGCCAGCCGGCCGCGGCGAGCGCCAGAAACAAGCGCAGGCCCATGAAGCGTCGCGACCACTGGATGGTGTTCAGGTAGGGATCGAGGCCGTGCGCATTGGAGGGCATGAAATCGGCCCGCACGCGAAACACCTCGCTCAGCAATGCCGGGTGTCGCGTGATGAACATGCCGCAGCCCATCGTCGTGGCCAACCACTTGTGCGCGTCGATGGTGAGCGAGTCCGCCAGCTCGATGCCTGCGAGGAGCCCGCGCAGCCGCTCCGAGCACAGCGCTGCCCCACCCCAGGCGGCATCGACGTGGCACCACAGGCCGTGCTCGCGCGCGACTTGCGCGCAGGCCGCCAGAGGATCAACCATGCCGCCACCGGTCGTGCCGGCCGTGGCTGAAATCAACACGGGGATGAGCCCCTGCTTGCGATCCTGAGCGACGCTCTGCGCGAGCGCGCGCACATCCATGCGGCCCTGGCCGTCGGTGGCAATGAGCCGCAGCGCGGCGCGCCCGATACCCGCCTGGTGCACGATCTTGAACCAGGCGGGATGACAATCGCGCGAGGTGTACATGGTGACCGGACCGGCAAATGCCCGCGCCCCCTCCTCGCCAAATCGCGCCTCCGAGCGCGTCAGCGCGCACACGAGCGCGGTGTAGTTCGCCTCCGAGCCGCTCGTGGTGAAGTGTCCCGACGCGTCCGCCGGCAAGCCGGCGCGCTGTGCCATGGCGCGGATGACGTGTGCTTCGATCTCGACCGGCGCCGGGGATGAGCCCGAGCTCGCCAGCTGCGGATTGAAGGCGCCGGCAATGCGATCGGCGCACTGCGAGGGGAAGCTGGCGGCCGGATTGAACAGACCGAAGTAGCGCGGGTGCGTCATGTGGGTGACGCCGTGCTCGAGCTGCGCGATCGTCCATTCGAGCAGTGGCTCGATGGGACGGGGCGTGCGGAAATCAAAGCCGGCGAGCTCGTGGCGAAATCTCGCCATGTCCAGGGTAGGCATGACGGACCCGCGCGCCACCCGCGCGCCGGCGTCCGCCAGCTCGCGTGTCAGCAGATCATCCAGGCGCTCGCGCAGCTCGCGAGCCGGGAATAGCGCCGGGACCGGCGGTGGCAATTCCTCACTCACGCGGCTTCGTCCCGTCAGCCGCGGGTGGCGGCGGCAAGCGCCTGATCGAGGTCGGCGATGATGTCATCGATGTGCTCGATGCCGACGCTCAGGCGCAGGGTCTCAGGCCCAATACCTGCGAGGCGTTGCTCCTCCGCCGACATCTGCCGGTGCGTGGTCGAGGCGGGATGACAGGCGAGGGACTTGGCGTCCCCCAGATTCACCAGCCGCTTGAACAGGCGCAAGGCGTCATAGAAGCGGGTGCCGGCATCGTAGCCGCCGCGAATCGCGAAGGTCAGGAGCGAGCACGCCCGGCCGCCGAGATATTTCTGCACCAGCGGATAGTAGGGGTTGTCAGGGAAGCCCGCGTAGCTGACGGAGGCGACGCGCCGGTCGGCACGCAGGAATACTGCCACCCGCCGCGCATTCTCCACGTGACGGTCCACACGCAGGGCCACCGTCTCGATACCCTGCAGCAGCAGAAAGGCGCTGAGTGGGGGCAACACCGCGCCCATCGTTCTTTGATAGACGCTGCGACAGCGGCCAATGTAGGCTCGCGGCCCGTAGTGCTCGGTGTAGACGAGTCCATGGTAGGAATCGTCCGGCTGCGTCAGCATCGGAAATCGTGCAGCATACTTCTGCCACGGAAACTTGCCGGCATCCACGATGATGCCGCCGAGCGTGGTCCCGTGGCCGCCGAGGAACTTGGTGAGCGAGTGCAGTACGACGTCCGCGCCGTAGTCGATGGGGCGAATGAGCATCGGGGTCGGAACCGTGTTATCGACGATCAGCGGGACCCCGGCGCGATGCGCCACCTCGGCAATCGCCTCCAGGTCGCAGACATTGCCGGCGGGATTGCCGACCGTCTCGCAGAACACGGCACTGGTGCTCTCATCGATGAGGGCCGCGAGCTCCGCAGGCTTGTCGGACCGGGCGAACCTCGTCTCGACTCCGAACTTGGGCAGAATGTGTGCGAGCAGCGTATGAGTCGTCCCGTAGAGCTGCGGCACCGAGACGAGGGTCCGGCCCGCTTCCGTCACGGCGAGCACCGCGAAGTGCACCGCCGCCTGCCCGGTACTCACGCTCAGCGCATCCACACCCCCCTCGAGATCGGCGACGCGCCGCTCGAGCACGGCATTGGTCGGGTTGGCGATGCGCGAATAGCGGTAGCCCTCGACCTCGAGGTTGAACAGAGCCGCGCCATGCTCGGCGCTGTCGAAGGAGTAGGCAACCGTCTGGTAGATCGGCACGGCAACGGCCTTGGTGGTCGGGTCGCAGTCGAAGCCGCTGTGCAAAGCGATAGTCTCTTGTCTCATTGCCTCGCATCACCTGTTGCCTTACCTGCGCTGCCAAGACCGCGCCCGCGCATCAAATGCGCTGACGCAATCGGCATCGTTTCCGCATTATGAGCGCTCCCCGCCCTGAAAACATGAGGTCGCCTCTGAAGGCGTGGCTGCGCGCGCTCGAGGCGACCGCGCCCATCGAGCGCGGCCAGGCGCCGATCCTGCCGCTGCTCATCGACACTCTGGCCGAACGATTCGACGCAGCGCCGGCGCTACTCGGGCGCGACGCCTGTCTCAGCTACCGCGAGCTCGCGCAGGCGGCAAGTCGTTACGCGCGCTGGGGCCTCTCGCAGGGTCTGACAGCGCGGGACGTCGTGTGCCTGCTGATGCCCAACTGCCCAGACTACATGGCCATCTGGCTCGGCCTGTCCCGCATCGGCGTCACCGTGTCACTTCTCAATACCAACCTGACCGGTGAGCTCCTCGCCCATGCCATTGGGGTGGTGGCCCCGCGCAGCGTCATCGTCGGGGCGGCGCTTGGCGCCGGGCTCCGCGGAGCGCGCGCACACATACCAAGCACGGTGGCCTTCTGGGCACACGGCGCCGGCGAGCCGGATCTGCCGCGGCTCGACCTGGAGGCCGCGCGCATGCCGGCAGATCGGGTCGCGAACTCGGAAGCCGCGGCGCCGTCGCTCGAGGAGCGCGCACTCTTCATCTACACCTCAGGCACCACGGGGCTCCCCAAGGCGGCCAACGTCAGCCATTTTCGCCTCATGCAGTGGACCCACTGGTTCGCCGGCCTGATGAACACCGCACCCTCGGATCGCATGTACAACTGCCTGCCCATGTACCACAGCATCGGCGGCGTGGTGGCGAGCGGCGCGCCGCTGGTGGGGGGCGGTGCCGTGGTGCTGCGCGAGCGGTTCTCGGCGCGCGAGTTCTGGCAGGACATCGTGGCTGAGCGCTGCACGCTCTTTCAGTACATCGGTGAGCTGTGCCGTTATCTGCTGGCGAGCCCGCCGCAGGCGCACGAGACTCACCACGCGCTCAGACTTTGCTGTGGCAACGGCTTGCGGGCGGATGTCTGGGAGGAGTTCCAGGGGCGCTTCCGCATTCCGCAGATCCTGGAGTACTACGCCGCGACCGAAGGCAGCTTCTCTTTGTACAACTGCGAAGGGCGCGCCGGCGCGATCGGCAAGATTCCGGCGTTCCTTGCGCATCGCGTGCCCGTCGCCCTGGTCAGATTCGACACCGAAGCGGAGGCTCCCGTGAGGGACGAGGCGGGGCACTGCCTGCGGTGCGCGCCGGATGAAGTCGGCGAGGCCATCGGCGCGCTGTCGAGGCCAGGCGGCGAGCAGGGCGGCCGCTTCGAAGGCTACGCCGATCCTGAGGCGTCGAAGAAAAAAATCCTCCGCAATGTCTTTGCCGAAGGAGATACCTGGTACCGCACCGGCGATCTGATGCGCCAGGACGATCAGGGGTTTTTCTATTTCGTCGATCGCGTCGGCGACACCTTCCGCTGGAAGGGCGAGAACGTCTCCACCGGCGAGGTCACCGGTGTCATCACCGCCTGCCCGGGCGTGACCGATGCCGTCGTCTACGGAGTCGCCGTGCCGGGGACCGAGGGACGCGCGGGCATGGCCGCCGTCGTGGTTGCGGCGCAGTTCGAGCTGGCAGCCTTGCGGCGCCACCTGCAGGCTCTGCCCGCCTACGCGCGTCCGCTGTTCCTGAGGATCGTGCCCTCGATCGAGCTCACCGGCACATTCAGGCTCAAGAAGAGCGAGCTTGCGCTGCAGGGCTACGATCCGGCGCGGGTCAGCGACCCGGTGTATTTCGATGACCGCTCGCTCGAAGCTTACGCGAAGGTCGATGCGGCCCTGTACGAGCGCATTCGGACTGGGAGCCTGCGTCTGTAGTTACGGCCGCGGCGATTGAGTCAGCGCCAGGACCGCGTAGGCCGTCGCCGCATCACTCATGAACCGGCCAACATTGCTCGAGGGATTGCGGCGCTTGTTCAAGGAACGCGTGACCCAGAAGCTCTCCTGCCCGCGAATCCACAGCCCTCCGTGCCCGCGCTGATTGTGCACCAACCAGGACAAGCCGCGTCGCACCTGCTCGCCCGCGCCGGGCATTGCCGTCTCTTCCAGCACGAGCGTGACCAAGGCCGTCGCATAACCGTCGCTGGCCGGATCGCGCAGCAGTTCACCGCGCCGGCTCGACGGCGATACCAGTGCGGACAGACTCCAGCCTCCGTCCGGATTCTGCGCGCGCAGCGCCGCTTCGATGAGCGCCCGACGTTGGTCGGAGGCGAGGAGCCCGGGGAGTTGCCTCGCGGCCCACAGCAGCACCAGGCGCTGGTGCAATGACTGCGCCGGGTAATCGCGCGCCAGGTATTCGCGCAACAGCTGCAGATGATCCTGGATCTGCGGGAGCGATCGATAGTCCTCAGGTGCGACTCCGACCGCGAGCGCAGCGAGGGCGGCTCCATAGTACTGCGCGTCCGCGACTTCCCAGGGTGCCAGATTGAAGTCGAGCCAGGCCCACGCTCCCCTGTCAGCCCCGCCCGCCTGCTGCACGGCCCACATGTTGTCGAGCGCCGCGCGGGTGTCGGCGCTGAGACGTCCGCTGCGGGCGTCATCCCAGGCCAGCATCAGCGCACTCAGGACGGCTTCGGTGCCGCGGGATTGGGCGCTCTTGCCCGGCCCGTGCCGCTCATCGGTATAGAAGGGGCTGCTCGCGCTCCACAGGCGTACGCGTTGTCTGACGTCGTCCATGAGCCTGCGCTCGGCGGCGGTGGGTGCCGGCTCGCCGAGCGCCGTGCGAAGACTCGGGCGCGCGAGAGCGTAGGGCAGCGCCGTATGGCAGGAGAAGCAGAAAGTCCCGTGGTCGCGGGCCGCGCCCGACCAGCCCATCCACCACTGTATTCTGCGGTCAAGGTACGCGGCAGCGGCCCGCGGATCCCAGGAGTCTGCGGGTACGCTGTGCTGCGAGCAGGCGGCGAGAGCGAGCGCGACGCCGAAGATCGCAGCCATACGAGTCGCGCGCGCGCCCATGACCGCTAGACCGTGTTGCCGGCGTCCACCGTGAGTGTGATGCCGGTGATGCTCCTGGCGCGCTCACTCAGCAGGAACTCGACACTGCCGGCGACGTCATCAGCGCCGGCGAGCCGCCGCAGGGCGCTGCGGCGCACGATCTGCTCGCGCTGCTCCGCGGTGAGGTCGCTCGTCATGTGCGTGTCAACGAACCCCGGTGCGACCGCATTGACGGTGATGCCGAGCTGCCCGACCTCGCGCGCCAGCGAGCGGGTAAATCCGATGAGGGATGCCTTGGTGGCCGCATAGACCGAAAGTCCGCTGTAGCCGGTCGAGACCCCGACGATCGAAGCGATGTTGACGATGCGGCCCGCCCGCTCGACCATCATCGAGCGCAGCACGTACTTGGTGAGGATGATCGGCGCGATCGTATTGAGGCGCGCCAGGGTCTCGATCTGCTCATCGCGCATCAGCGTGAGCATGCCGCTGGTGCCGATGCCGGCATTGTTGACGAGCCCGTAAAGAGGCCCGAACTCGTTGCGCAGGCTGCCGACCAGCTCCGCGATTGCGGCGGTGTCGGTCAGATTGAAAGCACGAAAGCTCACCGCGCCCCCGTGCGCACTGCCCGCCGCGATGGCGGAGCGCAGCTCCTCACTCTCGGAGCGGGCGACGGCGATCGCGCGATAGCCGCCGGCCGCGAGAGTCGTGGCAATCGCAAGCCCGATCCCGCGGCTGCCTCCGGTGATCACGACGTTACGCATCGGGACGCACCAGCTTGCCGGACTCGGAAACCCCGAGTGCCGGCACGATCCGAATGGTCATCGGTACCTTGTGCGCCGCCAAGCTCCGGCGGCACGCCTGCAGAATCTCGCCCTTCACCACCTCCTCGGCCTGCACTCCCGCAGCGTCCTCGAGGAGCACGACCTCCGCCGTCACGACCGCTCCGGTGATCGGGCTGCGGCGAGCCTTGACGAGCGACATGCGCACGCCGGGATGGGCATTGATGACCGACTCCACTTCCTCGGGATATACCTTGAGCCCCCCGACGTTGATGACGCCGCCGCTGCGGCCGATGAAAACGTAGCGTCCGTCGCGCAGCTCGACGCGGTCCCCCGTGTCGACAAAGCCGTCGCTGTCCTTGAGCGCAGGCGCCTGCGCGCCGAGGTAGTCCGTAGCATTGCCGGCGGACCGCAGCCGTAGCGTACCCCCTGCCACGTCGATGTCGATCGCCCCCGGGGCGCCAACCAGACTCGCGGGAAAGCCGGCACGCCCGTCGCGGACCTCAAATCCCACGCCCGCCTCGGTGGACGCGAACGCATGTGCGACGATCGCCTCCGGAAAGGCACTGCGCAGACTGTCGAGGATCGGCTGATCGGCGATCTCGCCTGACAAACGCACATAGCGCGGCGAGATCCGTGCGGTGGCGCCACTCATGAGCGCCCGGCGCCAGTGCGAGGGGGTTCCGGAGATGTGGGTGACCCCCGCCGCGGCGGCGCGTGCGAGGAAATCGGCCGTCGATTCCGCAGCGCTCGCAAGCACCAGCGACCCATGGAACAGCGCGCGCAGGAAGATCTGCAGGCCGCCATAGCGGCGGATGTCATAGAACGTGCCCCACACGAGCGGGCCCGCGGGAGCCGCCTGGGCGGTGAACGCGCTGGTGAGGCTGGCGAGCGTGTGCCGCACCAGTTTCGGCGCCCCGCTGGTGCCGGAAGTGAGCAGGATCCACTCCGTGTCGTGAGACTGGCGCCGCGCAGGGCCGAGCGGTTGCAACACCGATCCGGAACTGACGCGCAGCCCCTCGAGGCCGGGTACGGCTGCGGCGCCCGCATCAGTGAGGTACGCATCCGCTGCGGAATCGCGCATCACGGCGGGCGCATGATCGGCAGACAGGTCGGGCGGACAGAGCACCATGCGCCGCACCACCCCATCGAGCTCGATCAGGGCGAGTGCGCTGGTCAACTGGTCCTTGGCAGCTACCAGGACGGTGCGACCCCGCAGCGCCTCCAACCGCCCGCCGAGGCTCGAGGCGCCTGCGAGGCTTGCAAGATCGATGCGTGCGCCCGCGCCATGCAGGGACCCTGAAGGCGGCGCGCCGGAGGCAGTCAACGACCCCCACAGCCACATGGCCGCTAGCGCGAGTGGCTTTCGTACAGTCTGACGAAGTCACCGAACGTCACCGGAAAGCTCTCGGCGGTGTCGAACGGGTCACTGCCGAGCTTATCCTCCAGCCGCGCGACGATGAGAGCGAAACTGAGGGAGTCCAGACCCGACTCCAGAAGCCTGAGGTCATCGGACAGCGCCGACAGTTTCCTCTGCTGTTCGCGGGCAACCTGTTCGAACAGCGACGTGATTGTGGCTCGCACCGACATCATAGGCTCCATGGGTCACGGACAACGCATTATACGGGCTTGATCGTTATCGATCCCCTCGCCCGGTGAGCCGACCGTAGTCCTTCAGGATCCCCCTCAGCTCCTCATGCGGCAGCCCGAACACGCGAAAGCCATCGGCACCTGTCATGGTCGGCGCGGCAATCATGGCGTTGACGATCGCCTCCTCGGTCGCTTGCACCACGCCTTCGAACAGCGGGTCGATGTACTGGCTGGCGACGGGCGCAATCGGCGAGGGCGCACTCTGATCGGGGTGGTTGACGAGCGGCGCGGCGGTCGAGAACGCAACGATCAGATCGCCTGAACTGTTGCCGGAGTAGGAGCCGAGCCGTGCGAGTCCCAGCGCAGCCCGTTTGGCCAGTCGATCGAGCTGGGTCGGGATCAACGGCGCGTCCGTGCCGACCACGATGATGATGGAGCCCCCATCCGGCGGGGGTGTCCCGGCACTGGCGCTGCCGAGGCACTTGGGCTGCTTCTGCGGGGGCGACAGGCGGGAGTCGTAACATGGCAGCCAGCGGGCCGACAGCCGTTGCCCGACCGGGGCGCCGGCAATGCGCAGCACCTTGCGATCGCCCGTGTTGCACTGAACGAGCACCCCGACGGTGTAAGAGCGGGGGCCGAGGGACATGTTGCGAGAGGCCGTCCCGATCCCGCCCTTGAAGCCGAAGCACTCCATGCCCGTGCCTCCGCCAACGCTGCCCTCGGACACAGGCCCTGGCTTGGCCGCCTCGATGGCCGCGATGGCGGTGTCCGGCCGGACGTGGAAACCGCCGATGTCGTTCAGGTCCCCGTCCCAGGTCTCGGCGACGACCGGAGTGGTCGCCTCGCCAAAATGCTGTTGGGTCCATGCCTGGACGGCGGCGTAGACCTGGCCGATTGCATTCGTGTTGGTGATCGCGATGGGACCCTGAATGACGCCAAAGTCCTCCAAATAGGACCGGCCGGTCATCTCGCCATTACCGTTCAGGTCGAAGAAGCCGCCATAAGCGGGCTGCGAATTTGCACGCCCGCGCGGGAAGATGATGGTGACTCCGGTCCGCACCGGCCCGACTCCGACCTTCAGCGCTCCCTCACCGCTCACGAGTGAGACCTGCCCCACCTCAACGCCGGGCACATCGGTAATCGCATTGAGCGAACCGGGGGCGCCCTCGAACGGCACCCCGAGGTCGCGTGCGCGCTCGAGAGGTGCACCACGAGCGACGCCGGCGAGCGCCGCGCCGACCATGAGGAACGTCGGGAGAGCCCAACGCGCTCTCATACCATCACCTCCAAAGGCGTTGCGTTGGCTGATCATGGGGTCCGGGTACCCGGCCAGCAAGCGTCTGACGGGGTTAGGCTCCGCTACAGGAAATTGCAGTCGCGGAGGATTCGCTGTGAAATACGCGCTGCCCGCGCCGAGCCGAATCAAGAAATCGCCCGGGCGATGTCACCTGGAGGATCTCATGCATCCAGTCACAGCCATGCTGATGGTGCTCGCAGCACCGGTCGCGCTGGGCTCTACCGCGGAAGAGCTGGCCGCCAAGAACCTCGCAGCCCGGGGTGGGACGGATAAGCTCCACGCGATCCAGTCGCTGCGCTTCTCCGGCAAGGTACTGGTCAATGGCGGCACGCTCGAGCTCGGATACCTGTGTGTGCTGAAGCGCCCACAATCGATCCGCTGCGACGCTTCGCTCCAGGGCTTGACCCTGGTGGAAGCCTATGACGGTACGCAGGCCTGGAAGATCAACCCGTTCCAGGGCCGCAAGGATCCGGAAAAGCTGTCCGCCGACGACGCCAAGGGCCTGGGGGAGGATGCGGCGGATTTCGCCGGCACCCTGGTGGACTACAAAGCCAAGGGCTACGCACTCGACTATCTGGGTACCGAGGACGTCGATGGCACCGAGGCGCACAAGCTGCGCGTGACGCGGCAAAACGGCGACATCACCTACGTCTACCTCGATCCGGATTATTTCCTCGAGGTCCGCACGATCAACCGGCGCATCGAGCACGGCGTGCCCAACGAGACGGTCATCGACTACGGCGATTACGAACAGGTGAATGGTGTCTACTTCCCGTTTGCCCGGGAGTCGGGCCCCAGGGGCTCCACCGATCGCCAGAAGGTGCAGTTCGACAAGGCTGAAGCGAACGTCACCGACGACGACGCCCAGTTCCACTTTCCTGCCGCGCGCGCCAGCGCCGGCACGGCCCGGTAGGTTCAAGGAGAAGAACGATGCGTATTGAGCTTACGGCATTGACGTGCGTGCTCCTGCCGGGTCTGATCAGCCCCGCCTTCGCCGCCGATACCGCGGCGGGGGGCGGCGCGCCCGTAATCGATTCCGGTACCGTCTCCGGCCTCGGCGCGCGCAACATCGGCTCGGCCGCCATGAGCGGCCGGATCTCAGCCCTCGCCGGCTACACCGATGCGTCCGGCAAGATCACCCTGTTCGTCGGCGCGGCGAGCGGCGGGGTATGGAAGTCGACCGACGGCGGCACGACTTTCAAACCGGTGTTCGATGAGCAGCCAGTGCAGTCGATCGGAGCGATCGCGCTCGATCCCTCCAATCCGAAGAACGTCTGGGTGGGGAGCGGCGAGAGCTGGACACGCAACAGCGTGTCGATCGGCGATGGCGTCTACAAATCCACGGATGCCGGCGAGACCTGGACGCACGTCGGCCTGCCCAACTCCGAGCGCATTTCCAAGATCATCGTCGACCCGCGCTCGGCCGACACGGTTTATGCCTGCGTGCCCGGCAAGCTGTGGAGCGACTCCCCCGAGCGCGGTCTGTACAAGACCACCGACGGCGGCGGCACCTGGCAGCTGATACTCAAGGGTGCCAATCTGTCGACCGGCTGCGGCAGTATCGCGCTCGACCCACGCGCTCCGGACGTGCTGTTCGCAAGCCTGTGGGACTTCCGGCGCAAGGGCTGGACTTTTCGCTCCGGCGGCGACGGGCCGACCGCGTCGTCCGCTAGCGGCCTGTATCGCAGTGCGGATGGCGGGAAGAGCTGGACCGAGATCACTCCGCAAGCCAACAAAGGCTTGCCGCCAAAGCCTTACGGTCGCATCGCGCTCGCATTGGCGCCCAGCGATTCCAAGACACTATACGCTTTCGTCGAGTCGACCGACTCGGCGCTATTGATCTCGCATGACGGTGGCAGCACCTGGGAGCGCGGTGACAAGAGCCAATGGATGGTATGGCGACCGTTCTACTTCGCCAAACTCATCGTCGATCCGAAGGATGCCAATCGCCTCTACAAGACCGACGGCTATCTCATCATGAGCGAGGACGGTGGCAAGAGCTTCAGCAACATCGGCGGGTTCGCCGGCATGCACGGCGATGTGCACGACGTCTTCATCGAGGCGACCAACCCGAAACACGTGTTCGCCGGGGACGACGGCGGACTGTGGATTTCCTACGACGGCGCGAACAAGTGGTGGAAGACCGATAATCTGCCGATCTCGCAGTTCTACCACGTCAGCCTCGACAACGCCGACCCCTACCACGTCTACGGCGGCCTGCAGGACAACAGCTCCTGGGTAGGCGACTCCGAGTATCCGGGCGGCATCACCAGCTCGCGCTGGGAAAACTTGTTCGGCGGCGACGGCTTCTGGATGTTCGCCGACCCTTCCGATCCTGACTATGTCTTCGCCGAATACCAGGGCGGCAACATGGGGCGCGTCAACATGCGTACCCACGAGGCCCGGGACCTCCAGCCGAGGCTCGGCGCCGCGGATCTGAAGCGCTACACCAAGCTGCGGTTCAACTGGAACACCCCGATCGCGCTGTCTCCGCACGAGCCCGGCACGGTCTACATCGGCGCGCAGTTTCTGTTCCGCTCGCGCGACCACGGCCAGACCTGGGAGCGGATCTCGCCGGATCTGACCAGCAACGATCCGCAAAAGCAGAAGCAGGAACAGTCCGGTGGGATCACCGTCGATAATTCCTCGGCGGAGATGCATACCACGATTTATTCAATCAGCGAGTCGCCACTCGCCGCCGGGCTCATCTGGGTCGGCACCGATGACGGGAACCTGCAGTTGACCCGTGATGGCGGGCAGCATTGGGACAATGTCGTCGGCAATGTGCCGGGAGTTGCAAGGAACGCCTGGGTGAGTTGGGTGCAGGCGAGCGCCTTCGCACCCGGCAGCGCCTATGTCGCCTTCGATCGGCACACCTTCGGGGATATGGCGCCGTACGTCTATGTCACCAGCGACTATGGCAAGTCCTGGAGGCCGCTGCTGAGTGCGCAGGATTCCAAGGGCGTGCGCGGCTATGCGCACGTCATCAAGGAGGACACCGTCGCGTCGCAGCTGCTGTTTCTCGGCACCGAGTCTGGATTGTGGGTGTCGGTCGACGGCGGCGCGCATTGGGCGCAGTTCAAGGGTGGGCACCTTCCGGCCGTGGCGGTACGTGATCTGGCGGTCCAGCCTCGCGACAACGACCTGGTGCTGGCAACTCATGGCCGCGGTATCTGGATCGTCGATGACATCACGCCGCTGCGCCAGCTGACGCCGCAGTTCGCCTCGCAGGAGGCGGCTTTCGTGTCTGCGCGCCCCGCGCAACAGCGCATCGAGGCCAACGGTGGCTGGGTCAACGGTGCCGCCGCCTTCGTGGGCGACAACCCGGCCAGAGGCGCCGTGATTACCTATTACCAGCGTACCCGCCACCTGTTCGGCAAGCTCAGGATCGAAGTGCTGGACTCGAGCGGGGAGCTCATCGACGAGCTGCCCGCGAGCACCCGCCGCGGGCTGAATCGCGTGGTGTGGACCATGCACCGGCGAGCGCCGCACGTCCCGCCGGCCGCGCAACTGGCGTTCGCCGGTACGCAGGGACCGCGGGTGCTGCCGGGAACCTATACCATTCGCCTTCACAAGAACGACAAGGTCTACGAAAAGCAAGTCACCCTCGGCCTCGACACTCGCGTCAAGTGGAGCCCGGCTGATCGCAGGGCACAGTATGAGGCGGCGATGAAGGTGTATGCGTTGTTCAACGATGAGTCGGCACTGTTTGCGCGTATTGCCGGTATGCGCGAGCAGCTCGCCGAGGCCGGCAAGAGCCGGCCGAAGGGTGACGCGCTGCTGCGCCGGCTCGAGGAGTTCGACGGCAAGCTGGATGCGATCAGGAAGAAGATCGTCGCCACCAAGGAAGGTGGAGCGATTACCGGGGAGGAGCGGCTGCGCGAGCATACCGATCAGCTGTACGGTGCGATCACCTCCTGGGATGGCCCGCCCTCGGCGTACCAGCTCGAGAATACCGGGGCGCTACGAGCGGAGCTCGGCGAGATCGACGGGGAATTCAACCGCCTCATCTCGGCCCAGTTGCCTGGGCTGAACGATGCGCTGAAGAGCAAGGGCGCGGGGGCCCTCACGGTGCCGCCGCAGGCAGCCTTCAGAGGCACCGAGCGGGGCTCCGGCGCAGCTGCGCCCAGCGGGCGCAGGGATCCGGATGAGGCTCGCGGCGCTGCGGTACCGGGCAATCTGACGCTGTGGCACTGAGAGCGCGCGCCTGGGGCTCGTGGGTCATATGGCCGAGCGCTCAACGCAGCTCACCGCCGTCTCCGCGGCACTGAGCTTTCCCTGCGGATCGCCCCCGGCTCCAGGGGAGGCGCTGGAGGTCGCCCCCGGGGTGCTGTGGCTGCGCATGCGCCTGCCCATGGCGGGCCTGAACCACATCAATCTGTGGGCGCTCGAGGATGAGGGCGAATGGACGCTCATCGATACCGGCATGCAGACCGCGGATACGGCCGCCGATTGGCACAACGTCCTCGCCGGCCCCTTGGGTCGGCGGCCGGTGCGGCGTGTCATCTGCACCCACATGCATCCCGATCACATCGGCATGGCCGGCTGGTTGACGCGACAGCACGACTGCCGGCTGTGGATGACGCGCCTGGAGTACGTGACGTGTCGCATGTTGGTCGCCGATACCGGGCGCGAGGCGCCGCCGGATGGCGTGCGCTTCTACCGCGGTGCCGGCTGGGACGAGGAGGCGCTCGAGCACTACAAGGCGCGCTTCGGGGGCTTCGGCAAGGCGGTGTACGCACTGCCGGACAGCTACCG
>Ga0137403_10003021_pt1 | contig 20326 bp, 17 predicted proteins | sample CZOMad2_1_16fung_FD_122057 | JGI IMG/M metagenome (GOLD analysis project Ga0137403, IMG submission 122057) | Vadose zone soil fungal communities from Angelo Coast Range Reserve, California, USA - CZOMad2_1_16fungal (Hybrid Assembly) | ecosystem: Environmental > Terrestrial > Soil > Vadose zone...
TTAGAAACAAGTGATCAGTGATTAGTAATTGATTGGACACGCCATCGTGTCTGCTGTTGTAATTCTTTCAACGATTTACCGATCTAACATGCCCCGCGCTTCCTTACGCGCCCATTGATCGGCCTGCAATATGGCATTCAGATCGGGGTGCGCAACGGACGCGTGGCGGTTCATGACTTCGTCGACAATCTTCCAGATGTCCGGAAAGCGCACCTGGCCGTTCAAAAAACCAGCGACCGCTACTTCGTTTGCGGCGTTCATGACGGCAGGCAACGTGCCCCCGGTCTCGCCCGCTCGGCGCGCCAGGTTCAGCGCGGGAAAATCGTCGTAGCGCGGCGTGAAAAATTCCAACCTGGACAATTTTGAGAAATCGAGTGGTGGCAAAGTATTCGGGACGCGATCCGGCCAGGTCACGGCGTATTGGATCGGGAAACACATGTTCGAATAACTCAATTGTGCCAGCGTGGAGCCGTCTGCGAACTCGACCATCGAATGAACAATGCTCTGCGGATGTATCACCACTTCGACGCGCTTCATCTCGACGCCAAAGAGCCAATGTGCCTCGATCATCTCCAGTCCTTTATTGAACAGCGTCGCTGAATCGATCGTAATCTTTGGTCCCATATTCCACGTCGGATGCTTTAGCGCCTGTTCGGGTATGATCGAATTAAAATCCTTTCGTGGCGTTTCCCGGAATGGCCCGCCAGAGGCGGTAAGAATGATGCGACGAACATCCGAAGAGCTTTTGCCTTCCAGGCACTGAAAAATCGCATTGTGCTCGCTGTCCACAGGCAAAACGTTCACGCCATTCTCGCGCGCCTCGCGCATCACGATCTCGCCTGCCATCACCAGAATTTCCTTGCTTGCCACGGCAAGATCCTTGCCAGCCTTAATGGCTGCCAGCGTCGGGCGTAATCCGCCGGTACCAACGATTGCGACCAGCACCATCTCGGCATTGGTCAGGCAGGCGATCTCAAGCAGTCCTTCTTGGCCCGTAAAAATCCGCGGTTCGTAATCAAGCTCGCGCTTGAGGATGTCGATCTTGGTTTCATCGACGAGACAAACAGATTGCGCGCGCGTTTCATTTGCAGTTGCCGCAAGTTTTTTGGCGTTACTGTTGGCGGCTAGTCCAACAATTTCCATCCGATCGGGAATATCACGGGCTACTTTCAGTGCGCTCTCGCCGATCGATCCGGTCGCCCCCAGAACGACAACACGCGTACGCTCCCCAGAAGTTTCTGTTGTCATTTTTCAGTTACGGCACTCGAATCACCAGCCGCAGATAGAAAAACAGAAGCGGCGCTGTAAACAGCAGACTGTCCACAAGGTCGAGTGCACCGCCGATTCCCGGCAGCAGATTCCCTGAGTCCTTTACATCTGTGCTGCGCTTGATGATTGACTCGGCCAAATCTCCGAGCACTGCTGCGAGTCCAAGAAGAACGCCGAGGATCGTTGCATGCGTCCAGTTTAACGCCGATAAATGGCCCGGCATCAGTTTGAACAATCCCAGGCTGCAAAGCAGCGCCAAAAAAATCGCACCGAAGAACCCTTCCCACGTTTTCTTAGCGCTAATATGAGGGACCATCAGGTGTCGGCCAATTGCGCTGCCGGTCAGGTACGCGCCCATGTCGGAAAATTTTGTCACCGCGATCAAATACAGAACATAGAATTGCCCAGTCAATTGGCCCGTGCTCGAGCGTGGCGTTAGATAGACGATTTTGGTGATGAAATTGAAAAGCCAGAGAACGTAAAGCAGACCGAACAACGTGTAAGCCATCGTTTGCAGCGGTTCGTCATGGCGAAGGCGAGCAAACATTTGTCGGCCGAAGACGGTAAGCAGAAAAAAAAGCAGGACAGCAACTTCGAAGTCATAGGAATGTGCGGGTCCGATCTTGGAGAAGTAATAAAAACTCCCCGCGAGCAGGACCGCGCCGCAAAGCATTCCTGTGATTTTGAAATTGGGCAGGCCCTTGTGATCCAGCATTTGATAAAATTCCCAGAGCCCGATCATTCCGAACAGGCTGATCAGCAGCCAAAACAAGATCTCGTAACCTGTGAACATGATCAGCAGAGCGATCGTCCAAAGCGCGATCGTGCTGATGAACCGCAGAATAAAAGCGGAACGGGACGTAACGATGTTCGTCCCAGTTTGCTCAAGCGCTGCAGGCATGCATTGCATCATCTCGAAGGAAGGCGCGCGATGCAAGCGAGAGCGCGTGTACGCTTCCTTCCGGAGACCCATCGTAACAGGTTACACAGATATCGCGCAGGGGTGGCCAAGCGCGCAGCTAGCGCGTTGGACTGACTACGGCGTGGGCGACGGATTTGGCGAAGCAGCCTCTGTCGCAGGAGATGGAGTTGGCGCTGTAGTCTCTACTGTAGAAGGCGGGGTTGCCGGCGCAGGAAATACTGCGCCGCTAAACATCTTCGACTTACGCTGCTTTTGGGTCTGTGATCCGTCCAGCGCGCGCTGCCTTTGAGCGAGTCTCTCTTGCGTTTGCCTGTCTTTCTCAGCGCTTACAGCGCTCCGCTGCGCGGGGTCGGCCATCCTGGCTCGCATCTCGGTGTAAAGCTGTTGTATCCTCTCTCTTTCTGCTTGTTCCTGTGCGGGGTCGGAAGTTTCGCTCTGAACGCCGTTAAGGCTTGTCCCTGCGTTCGCCATGGCCTTTTGATTTTCGACCAACACTTTCACTCTTTCATCCAACGCTTTCACTTTTTCACCCAACTCGTTCATCCTTGCATCCAACCTATTCTCGCGTGCGTCCAGCTCCGTTTTCCGTTGGGCAAGTTCTTGTTCAGCGGCTGAATCTTGTTTTTGGCAGGAGCAAATCAACGCAAAAGAGATGATTACCGACAGAGTCCAAAAATTTTTCATATCAGGAGTAAGTTGGCTTCTCCTGAAGACGATGGCAAATCAGTCTCCGAAGACGCGAATATCAAGGCCAACAGGTCAGAGATCGGAGGAAAGCTGCTTATGGAAGACAGCCAGGAAAACGAACGTCCTGGTTTTGGATCTGCTACCAATTCCGAACGAAAGAAAAGCCGCCACGCTTTCCGCGTGGCGGCTTCATTGCTGTACCCGAGATCGTCGATCTCGGTCCGCGGTCAGCGACCGCGGATGTAAGAATCAGCTACTTGTTGGCGACGGTTTGCGGTGCAGCCTTGTTCACTTCGACCTGCGCGCTCACTTTTTGGATTTGCGCGGCCTGCTCTTTGAGCTGAGCCGTGAGAACCTCCATCCCTTTCGCTTGCAGCGCGACAGTAGTTTCCAAGTTCTGCACTTTTTTGTGCTCTTTAAGGAACTCGTTCAGCAACATCGAGTTGATCTGCTCGTAGTGGACGGTAATGATTTCACCATCCTTGCGCGACACGAGCTGGGGATCCACCTCGGCGACCTCCTCGGCGATCAAACCATATTGGGTCGTGGCTTTCCAGTCGCTGTTGAATTTGAAGGTTACTGGGTTGAGCCTGTACAGGGTCTCGCTGGCCTTGTCCATCGGTTGAACATCATGTTTGTATTTCCGGGACGAGTTGAAGATGCCGACCACGTTAAATTGATCGACAAATACTGCCGTTTGGGTGCCGGGATCGCTAACTGGTTCACCGAAGATGCTGCCGATGAAGCAGGTGTTATCAAGGACAGCAAAAGGACCTGCACCAGGTGCGCCGATCGCGATGCAGTTATTGACGCTTGCCCCCAAACCGGTGCCGGCCTCGTCACCGACAGCCACATTGGCGCTGCCGTCAACGTTGAAACGGAGCGCGTCATCACCGATGGCTGTGTTACTGGCGCCCGTGGTGTTGCTTTCCATGGCTAAATCACCGAACGCGTTATTTTCGCCGCCCTCCGTATTATTGAACAATGCCTCACGTCCATGGGCGTTGTTAAAAAAGGCGGTGGTATTGTTAAAGAGCGCGAAAGCACCGACTGCGTTGTTATCTGACCCAGTGCTGTTAGTTAATAGCGCGCCCGCGCCAACGGCCGTATTGGTGCCGCCATTGTCAAGAAGCAGCGCCCCCGCGCCTATACCAGTATCAAAGCTGGCATCTGTTAAGAGCAAGACTGAGTCGAAGCCAAATGCTGAATTGAATGTGCCGGTAGTAACGCTTAAAAGGGCGTTCTGCCCAAGTGCCGTGTTGGTTTGGGCCTGCACTTGTTGGCAAAGCGCAAAGCAGACAAACGCGGACAGGGCGGTGGTAAATATAATCTTCCGAATTTTCATAATTTAATTTTCCTTCATTGTTTTTGGCCTTTCCTGAAGTAGCCCTGCCGCGCCGCCCACTCGCGAAATACTTTCGGAGGAACCCCGCACCCGCGGGAAGAAGGTGGTACCATCGCGTCTCATTTCTGGCCGTTGACCTATTTGCGTCGCGAGCGTTATGGCAGAAATTCCGACGATCTGTCAAGAAAAATCGAAAAATCCCGTATTAGCGGACGTTTTGTCGGGCCCAAATCACTACCAGCTGAAAGGCGGCAAGTTTCCCTGGGTCCAGAGCTTTAGCACTTGGTAAACCGTAACCCCACACGTCGGTCATTAGCCGGCAGATCGCTCGCTGCCGCCATTGCTGCTTACTGCAAGCCTGTGGCCGGGGTCTCTCCGGGCCCGGCCACAGGTAAATTATCAATGCTGGAATAGTTTTATGGATTCTTAAGAACCACCTTCGTCGCCGGCTTATCTACTTCGACCCGCGCGCTTACTTTTTGAATTTGCGCTGCCTGCTCTTTGATCTGGGCCGTGAGAACCTCCATTCCCTTTTGCTGCTGGGTGACTGTCGACTTTAACTCGGCGATAGTCGCTTGCTGTTCCGCGACTTTTTTGTGATCTTTAAGGAACTCGTTGAGCAACATCGAGTTGATCTGCTCGTAGTGGACGCTCACGGTTTCACCATCCTTACCGTGCGTCACGAGCTTGGGATCCACCTTCTCAACCTCCTCGGCGATCAACCCATATTGTGTCGTGCCTTTCCAGTCGCTGTTGAACTTAAAGGTTACTGGCTTGAGGCTGAAGATCGTTTCACTGGCCTTGTCCATCGGTTGAATGTCATGTTTGTATCGCTGGGACGAGTTGAAGATGCCGACCACGTTAAATTGATCGACAAATACCGCTGTTTGGGTGCCGGGGTCGCTAACTGGTTCACCGAAGATACTGCCGATGAAGCAGGTGTTATCAAACGTAGCAAAAGGACCTGCGCCAGGAGCGCCGATTGCGATGCAGTTATTGACGCTGGCCCCCAAACCGGTGCCAGCCTCGTCACCAACAGCCACGTTGCCACTGCCATCCACGTTAGTACGCAGCGCATCATCACCAATGGCTGTGTTTTGGGAACCCGTGGTGTTGAATTCCATGGCTAAATCACCGAACGCGTTATTTTCGCTGCCGTCATTGGAGAAGAGCGCGCTGCGCCCATGGGCGTTGTTAAATGTACCACTTACATTGGTGTTGAGCGCGTTGTGACCCACTGCGTTGTTGTCGCTGCCATCTACGTTGTTAAACAGGGCGAACACTCCAACGGCCGTGTTGAGCGAGCCGGTAGTGTTGCTGAAAAGCCCTGCAGCGCCAACGGCCGTATTTTGGTCTGCAGTGTTGAAAAGCAGTGTGCCGGCGCCGACGCCTGTGTTGAAGCTGGCCGCTCCGTTGCTTAGGAGCGAGAAGAAGCCAAATGCCGAATTGTATAGACCGGTGGTAATGCTCGCAAGGGCGAGTTGCCCATCAGCCGTGTTGGTTGGGGGGACAACGTCATCCGTTGGTGCGTCTGTGGCGCTTTGCACCTGCGGGCAAAGCCCGAAGCAGACAAGCGCGGACAGGACTGTCGTAAATATAATTTTCCTACTTTTCATAACTTAGTTTTCTTTCAATTGTTTTTGGCCTTTCCTGAAGTATCCCTGCCGCGCCGCCCGCTCCAGTTTGCCCGCAGTGGCGGGCGAAATATTTTCGGAGTAACCCCGCACTCGCGGGGTGAAAGCGACACCATAACGTTTCATTTTGTGGCCGTTCACTCATTTTCTTCGCAGCGCGTTTTGCCAGAGACCCCGACGACGTGTCAAGAAAAGACAATGCGACAGGCCACCTATACGTAGGAAAGTTTTGTAGGGCGGCGCCTGACTTGGTAAGCTGCATAGCGTTACAAATTTGTTTCATGCGTTCCCGATTCGCTTAGTTTCTAGTCGTGCAAAAGATGATGCGGGCCGTCGTGAAGGCCAAAGCAGAGCCCGGATTGTGGCTCGAAGAAGTTCCTGTCCCTGAAGCCCGTCGCGACGACGTGCTCATCCGTGTTTTGAAAACGTCGATCTGCGGAACAGACGTTCACATTTACAACTGGGATGCATGGGCTCAGAAAACGATTCCTGTTCCAATGACAATTGGCCACGAGTTCGTCGGCGTTGTCGACAGAGTCGGTGATCATGTGAGGGGATTTGCAAAGGGCGATCTCGTGGTGGGCGAGGGGCACATTACCTGTGGACATTGTCGCAATTGCCTGGCGGGGCGGCGTCACCTTTGTCCGAATACACAGGGCGTGGGTGTGAATCGACCCGGCGCATGGGCGGAATTTGTGGCGATTCCACAGGACAACTGCTGGCACGCAGATCCGTCGATCTCGCTCGATGTGCTTTCCTGTTTTGATCCGTTAGGCAATGCCGTTCACACTGCGCTCTCGTTTGATTTGGTGGGCGAAGATGTGCTCATCACTGGCGCGGGTCCGATCGGTTGCATGGCTATTCCGATTTGCAAACGTGCCGGCGCGCGCCAGGTCGTAATTACCGACGTGAATCCGTATCGTCTCGACCTGGCCAGAAAAATGGGCGTCGACGTTGCACTGGATGTGCGCACGGAAAAAATCGGCGATGCCATGCAGAAGCTTGGCATGAAGGAAGGGTTCGATGTTGCTCTGGAAATGTCCGGCAATCCCAAAGCATTCGCGGATATTTTGCCGAACATGTTTCACGGTGGGAAAATCGCGCTGCTTGGCATAATGCCCGGCAGCGCTGCGATTGACTGGAATCTTGTGGTCTTCAATCAACTGACCATCAAAGGAATTTACGGCCGGGAGATGTATGAAACGTGGTACAAAATGACCGCCATGATCCAGTCTGGCCTCGACATCTTGCCAGTGATCACGCACCGCTTTCCGTACGCGAAGTTCAAGGAAGCCATCGAACTGATGAAATCAGGCAACTCCGGCAAAATCGTTCTCAATTGGGCCGAATCCTGAGCATCAACCCGGATTAGGCGGATGTTGCAGATTCCCGATATTGCTCTGCCAGTCGCCCGCGCTACCGCAACGCGGCCGCTGCTTCATGGTGGCCTTCGAGTTCAAGCACCATTCGCTTGATGTGTCGGTAATCCTGGTGCCGACGCAGGAACTGCAAGCTTTCCTGCGGATCGCCCCATTGCAGAATCTCGATGGTTTCCTGGCGAGCGCCCCAAGAATTCATTTCGCGTTGATTTGGCATGTATAGATCAATCGTGTTGCGGCCAGCGAGAGCCCAGCCGTAGTCATCCACACGATAAGTTTGCCCGGTGGAAATCAGCCGAAATGCCGTGCCCGCGGGCCAGCGCGACCAATCAGCCGCAGCGCTGCCAACACGCGGTTTGGCGACTACAACGGCCCGCTTCGCGCTGCGGGTTGTTTTCGTTCCGTGTTTCGTCGTGCGCGTGACCGTTCGCCTTTCTTCCATTGAGAATGGTTGGAGCTGTGGCGAATACGAACCGGTTTCGTCCACTGACACAGCGCGAGGCGCATCCCCGACGGGAATGGCGCGCCGTGTTACTTCGGCCCGATGGATCGGTGGGCCAGCCGCCTGCAACTCACCGCCAAGAGCATTATGATTTCCGTACGAGCGATGGTCTGACTCGGTGTGTGTGTACGCGGTCGTGCGCACGTGTTGAAAATCGGTCTTTGCCAATGGTGCTTCATAGGCCGGCAGAGCATGCCGACTTGTCCCGCAGCCACTGAGCAGAATGATGGCGATAAACGCCGCGAGAATGGCCCAGGCAAGGTTACGACGGTCAGCGTAGGTCAAGGCAAACCACTGGCGAACTTATTAACAGTTATTCACAGGATCGCAAGCGATTTTTTACGTACGTTTGTAACTTCCTCGTGTTTCGAGCTGTTTCTTTTTCTCCCGACCGAAATCTGTATAATCTGTGGACTCTATGGTTTCCAAATTTCAAAATCAGGCGGCGCAAACACTCGAAGAAATTAAATCGCAGGGTCTTTTCAAAACTGAGCGCGTTATCACGAGTCCGCAGGACGCGCACATTGCGATCACGGACGGCAGGCGCGTGCTCAACATGTGTGCGAACAATTACCTTGGGCTTGCGGATCATCCGGCACTGATTGCTGCGGCCAAAGAGGCGCTGGAGACCCATGGGTTTGGGATGGCGAGTGTCCGCTTTATTTGCGGTACGCAGGACATTCACAAGGAACTCGAAGCAGCGCTCAGCAAATTCCTCGGCACCGAAGGCACGATCCTTTATCCATCCTGTTTCGACGCAAACGGTGGCTTGTTCGAGACGCTGCTCACTGACAAAGACGCGGTGATCAGCGATGAATTAAATCACGCCAGCATCATCGATGGCGTCCGCCTCTGCAAAGCGCAACGCTTTCGTTACAAGCACAACGACATGGCCGATCTCGAGGCGCAACTCCGCGCTGCAAAAGATGCGCGCTTTCGATTAATCGCCACCGATGGTTGTTTCTCGATGGACGGAACCATTGCTGACCTCAAGTCAATTGTTGAGCTCGCGGAAAAATACGACGCCCTCACAATGATGGACGATGCGCACGCAACCGGATTTTTGGGTAAAACAGGACGAGGCACGCACGAATATCGCGGTGTCATGGGCAGGATCGACATTATTACAGGCACGCTTGGCAAAGCCCTTGGTGGCGCCAGCGGCGGTTTCACCAGTGGGCGCAAGGAGATTGTCGATCTTTTGCGGCAGCGCTCGCGTCCGTATTTGTTTTCCAACACGATCGCACCACCGGTGGTTGCCGCGTCGCTGAAAGCGCTCGAACTGCTCAGCGCATCCACCGAACTACGCGACAAACTTGAAGAAAACACAAAATATTTCCGTGCCGCGTTGACCGAGCGCGGTCTCAAGATCAAGCCCGGGATCCATCCTATTGTTCCGATCATGATTGGTGATGCGGCCAAGTCACAAACGTTCGCTGCTCGAATGCTCGAGAAAGGCGTTTACGTCATCGGCTTTTTTTACCCGGTTGTTCCCCATGGCACGGCACGTGTCCGCACCCAGGTGTCGGCAGCACATTCGCGCGAAGATCTGGAATTTGCCGTGAACGCCTTTGCGGAAGTAAACGAAGAATTGAAATAGCGATAAACGGTCGCGTCTGCAAAAGGTGGATCGGCTTCTCCGAAGACGATGGTTCAAGTAGTTGCCGAAGGCGCAAGAAAATCAGGCGGCAAAGCCGCGATAACTTAGCCAACGCGTTGAGGACAACGCGTTCCACCTTCGTGCAGCTGTTACCGAAACCTTGCTCGTCTTTCAAATAAAGTGGCGCGCAGCGCCGCGCGGAGCAGATTATGGTGTGCACAAGGCTGCAGGCAGCACAGTAGATTGGAAGGCCCTTCGCGAAGATTTCCCGATTCTGCACGAACAGGCCCACGGGCATCCTCTGATCTATTTTGACAACGCGGCCACCTCCCAGAAACCGCGGGCGGTGATCGAGGCGCTTCGGACCTATTATGAGCATGAGAATGCTAATGTTCATCGTGGCCTGCACACTCTGAGCTCGCGCGCGACAGAAGCTTACGAGAACGCGCGGCGGCGTGTTGCAGAGTACATCGGCGCGGCGAGCGCAGACGAAATCGTATTCACACGCGGGACCACTGAGAGCATTAATCTGGTGGCCCAGGCATGGGGCGGAAAATTTGTTCGCGAAGGAGACGTATTTCTCCTGACGGAAATGGAGCACCACAGCAATCTCGTGCCGTGGCAGTTGTTAGCGGAACGAACCGGAGCAAGGCTGCGCTTTGTGCCGGTTCTGGATGATGGGGCTTTGGATCTCGAACAGCTGCCTGCGTTACTGACCCCGGAGGTAAAACTCTTTGCATTTACCCATATCTCTAACTCGCTGGGCACAATTAATCCCGTGGCCGAGTTGTGTGAGAAAGCGCACGCAGTCGGCGCACTCACACTCGTCGATGCGGCGCAGAGCGTCGGACATTTGTCGATCGATGTGGGAGAGTTGGGCTGTGATTTCATGGCCTTCTCCGGGCACAAGATGTGTGGGCCGACCGGAATCGGCGCCCTTTACGCCAGAAAAGAAATCTTAAACGCTATGCCACCCTGGCACGGCGGCGGTGAAATGATTGTGAGCGTCACTCTGGAAAAAAGCGCATTTAAGAAGCCACCACATCGTTTTGAAGCTGGCACGCCAAACATAGCCGGCGCAATCGGTCTCGCTGCGGCCATCGATTACCTTGATGGAATCGGACGCGCAGCAATTTTCGAACATGACTCACAACTGGCGCGGTATGCATTCGATCGCGTGAACGAATTACCGGGGACGCGTGTTTTTGGACCAGCCGAGGAACGCGGCGCCCTGGTTGGATTTGTGATGGAAGCGGCGCATCCGCATGATCTCACCACGTTCGCCGACCAATACGGGCTGGCGTTGCGAGGCGGGCATCACTGCAATCAGCCGTTGATGCGCCGATTTGGTGTGTCGGGTACGACGCGCGCCAGTTTCTATTTCTACAACACGATTGAGGAAATAGATCGGATGATTGAAATCCTGCACAAGGCTGCGCGTTTCTTTTCATGATTCCGGAAATCGAAGAGCTATATCAGGAAGTGATTCTCGATCATTCGCGCCGACCGCGGAATTTTGGAGAGTTGCCCGATGCCGCAGTTCGCGTGCATGGCGATAATCCGGCGTGCGGCGATGAAATTCATCTTGCAGTCAAATTCGATTCTGGCGGTGGCTTGGAGGACATCAAGTTTACTGGGAGCGGATGCGCGATCAGCCAGGCGTCGGCGTCGTTGATGACGATGAAACTCAAGGGGAAAAGTCGCCCGGACGCGATGGAAATGCTCCGCGCATTCCACGATATGGTGACAAATGACGAAAACGAAGGGCCTAAGACTCTGGGTGATCTCCGCGTGATGAGGGGCGTGCGAAATTTTCCGCAACGGGTGAAATGCGCGATGCTTCCGTGGCGGGCAGTGGAGCAAGCGTTTGAGCAGGGTGCCGGCGAAGCAATGGTTTCAACCGAACCGGCGTGATCGCGCGATCGAGGTACCCATGCTTTACATGGTCGTCGAACACTTCAAAGACGCGCCTGCGATTTATCGCCGGCTGCGCGAAAAGGGCCGCATGATGCCCGCGGGACTCGAATATGTTTCGAGTTGGATTGATGTCGATTTGAAAATCTGCTGGCAACTAATGCGAGCGGAAGACGAGTCGCTCTTCCAGCGCTGGATCGACAATTGGAAAGACTTGATGGACTTCGAAATCGTTCCTGTTCGCACGTCCGCCGAAGTGCGCGAGCGAATGGAGAAGCAGCTCTAGGGAAATGTCGGTCTACCCAATATCCGTGCGCTATCCCTCGTGCAGGGCAATGCTGGCGCCCACCCAGGTTTTATCGACGTTGAAATCGACGCCCATCATTTTGTCTTGACTCATTCGCACAAGGTTGTTGACCAGCGTTGGATTGCGGTCGTTATCCGGCCAAACAAACATCATACGAATTTCGGCCTTCGATTTCTTGCCGTCGACCGTCACCGCAAACGGCGCGTAATCGACTTTCTTCTGTAAAATCCATTCACATGGATTCTTCCAGGCAGAGATTTTTTGCTGTGTTGGCTCCATATCCACGCCGTGACCGGCGAACGAATAAAGGGGTTTTAAAACATAATCCCCGATGTTCTCGGTAGCGGAAAAGTCATCGGCAAAAAAAGTCGGTGAGGTGTGCTCCGTCTTCAAAAACGGCAACGAGTGTTTGCTGATCCGGAAATACCAATTCGGATGGCCGACCCACGTGACATCGAGATCATCTTGAAACTGGAACGGCAGATTCAAATCGGGCCGCTTAACCAGCTCATCGAAAATTACCCGGTTATAAATACGCTCGATCTGCACTTCACTGCCGTCGCGATCGTAAAATAACTGGCGGCCGCGCATCTTGATTTTCGTCACGCAAACCGGGCGAATATCAAGAAGTGTTTCCGTTGCGGCGAAATCGATTCTCGTTTTTTGCTTCTCCGGCTCGATCTCCAGCAGCACGACATTTTCCGGAGCCGAATCGGCGATGATTGTGCGTCGTAACAGCTGGAGATACGCATCGTCTTTGATTCCACCAAACGACGAGGTCCAGTTCCGCGGAATGACCGGATACGCCTTACGAATACAACCAAGTAACAGTAACTGAAATCCGAACAAGCTTGGAAAAGCTTGCATTTCAATCAAGCGTGGGACGAGCCGGTTTTCCTCTTCACAAATCGCGAAATCGACGACGAGAAAATTTGGGTGGGCCGATTCGTTTGGGACTTCTAGTTCTTTCGGAACGGCCGACGCTGCTTGGCTCACGAACTCCGCCGTGCGTGTAGCATCGATGATTGCATTTGCGCCACGCGTTACTTCGTCTGTAAACGCTTGAGTCAGGAAAACCGGCGTTTCTGAGATCCGGAAATCTGCTGGCCATTTCTCCGTCTCATTTACGCACCGCAGCAGCGTCGCGTATTTTTCCGGCGTGAAATCAGCGTTGAAACGCGCGCGTAAATCGGGGTGCATATCGTTGAATCACGAATAAAAAGGCCAACCGCGACGACGCGATGACAGCAAAGTCAGACCAGGAATTTCCCGCCTTGCATTACCTGTTCGCCATCGAACCAAATGTCGAAATCGCGACCGACACAGTCGATGTGTGTTTTGGAAACCCAGTTGGCGCCAGTGTGCTCGGCGTACGGATGACCAAAAGCGATGTGGACCCCCGGAATTTTCTCGTCCTGCAAAATGTGTCCAATGACGTGGGTGCAAGCGGTGTTGGTGCCGATGGCAAATTCGCCCACGCGGTTGCTGTTTTCATCCGTGCTGGTGTAGGAGCGAAACTCCTCGCACAAGTCCTTGTTCTTTGATTTCAAAGAGCGGATCCGATTATTTTCTACTTCGATGGTGAGCGGGTTGGATTCCAGGTCGCCGAAGCGTTCGCAGAGATAATCGCCAACCACGCCATCAACAACGAAAACGCCGTTAGTATTGAACGGCGCTGTGAAAATTTCGCCTCCAGGCAAGTTGCCCCATTTGTCTGTCGTGATAATTCCGCTGGTTTTAAGCCATCTCAATTTCGGGGAAAGCTCAGCCTCAAACTCGGTGCCGTGCGGTGTCTTGCAGGTAATCCGTTCAGCTTTGCGAGCACGCTCAACCAGGCGTTCACTCAGGTCGTCAACTTTCACAAAGTCGGCTCGCATACCCTCGAGCATGATTTGTCGGTTAATGTTTACCATATGACCGTGCCGGATCTTGTGTTTGTTCACGACGCTGGTCATCTGCGTGCGGGCGGGGAGCTCATCCGGCTGTGTTTGGGCTGCAAAGATCGACACCTGCGACCGCGCCAGATCGTCAAGAATAAGCTCAGGCATATACTTCAGCGGCCGCCGCGCATGGTGCTCCAGCACAAACAAGCTGTAATCCGAACCCACTTGTTCCACTTCCGTTTGGAGCGCCGCCGCAATCTCACGCGTCGCCGTGTCTGTGATGATCGTGATCCGCTCCTGTGGCTTTAATCGAAGGCAGACATTGATCGCATTACGCGCGCCGGGAATTAACTCCGGATCGATTGGATGAGGATAGGCGCGATCGGGCATATAAAAGTTTTCAGAATTACGCTGAAATCGGGGGCAGGCAAATTTTCTGTTCGCCGGATTAACATTCAACACTGGCGAGGCACATCTGCTCGATGCTTCACTACGATACACACAAATACTGGCTTTTCGACGAAGAGACTTTGTGAATTTATCGAACTCCCTTTGCACTAACATCGTAAAGCAATGATTTTCCCGGCGCGTACTATGAAATGGCAAATTCGATCCGTGATTTGTTTTGGGGTTGCCCTCGTAATTTTTGGGGGGTGGAACAGGCCGGTTCTGGGCGACGAACAACAGCCGCCATTCTCATTTCAAGTGTCAAAAAATGATGCGGCCAATGCCGTGAAACTGGCCGACCAACTCGCTTCCCTCTCACCGAGAGTAAATCGTGACGAAGTAAAGCTGCTGGCTGACTGCGCGTTCGTCACTGTAGGCAAGCTCAGACGAGAATACCGCATGTTTGGCACGCCAATCTTCAATAATTTTCTCATTTATCACGGCCTGCGGAAACGCGGTTACTGCTACCAATGGTCGGAGGATCTGCTTCTCGCTCTCGATAAATTGCACTTTAAGAGCCTCGACCTGCGTTGGGGCGAATATGATCCAAACACATGGCGCGAGAACAATTGCATCGTCGTGACTGCTAAAGGCCAGCCATTCAATCGAGGGATCATGCTGGAATGTTGGCGTCATTTGGGACACCTCTACTTTGGTCCGGTTGCCTCCGATTGGGAGCATTACGTTGAAAACAGCGCGTATGCGCGGCGTGTCCGCGAGAGAGCAGCAGGCTCGACAGTCTCCGAGCGTAACCATCCCGTGGCTTTTCAGAGGAGCGTTGCAACAAAAGAAAAGGCCGGCGAGTAGAAGGCCACTCTAACGCGCGAGCCCAAGTAACTACTAATTGCAGAAATTTCTTGCGCGCGCGGCGACGCGGCTACAAGGTCGCTGCGCAATGGGCACCTGCGCGCGCTCAAAAAATCACGGACGTACGTTTGTCGCGACTTGCGTTTTCGCGGCGTTTGTCTGGGCACTGGCGCTAACTGTTTCCCCGCAACTTCACCAACGCATCCACGCGGATGGGAATCGCTCGGATCACACTTGCGCGGTTACACTGATTGCGAACGGCAGCTATGAACATGCTGCACACCCCCCGCTGACCAGTGCACCTGATCTCCTCGTTCAATTCGGAACAGTTTCAGCACTGAGCTCGATCTGGGTTCAGCCGCTTTTCCTCAAGGCGCACATCTTCGCGAACGCGCCTCCTGCTCGGGCTTAAGATTGTAGGGCGTCCGCCGCGGCGGACGCCGGCCCAATTAAATCGGCGTTTCACGGAAACGCCCTACAAATCGCCGCCCCATTCTCACCGGGCTTTCACGTACATCGTGGAGGTCTCAACGAATCCAATTTTGAAAAATCCATTTCTCACAAATCCAAATGAAAAAAGTTTTAACTGCAGCAACCATGCTGCTTTTCTGCGCGCCCATTGTCATGGCGCAAAATCCTGCGCCAGCCAGCGCGAGTCCGACACCGTCGCCATCACCGGGCGTAGCTGAAGCCGAACGCGTCGTCGTCAGTGGCGGCGCGATTGAGCAGAGCGAGACCGATAAAGCTCAATCAGTCACGATTCTCACTGAAGATAATCTAAAGTTGCAAACAGCGCCGACGCTGGGTGACACGCTCTCGACGCAACCCGGCATCGGTGGAAGCGATTTCACTGCTGGGGCCAGTCGTCCCGTCATTCGCGGCCAGGCAGATAATCGCGTCCGCGTTCTCAATAACGGTACGGAAGTTTTCGACGTCTCAAATCTGAGTCCTGATCATGCCCCCAGCGTCAGCACGTTGCTTAGCCAAAGCATCGAGGTTGTGCGCGGTCCGGCAACAATTCTGTATGGCTCGGGCGCCATTGGCGGTGTCGTGAACGTGACGGACAACCTGATCCCCGTCGAGCAACCGGCTGAGCGGCTCAGCGGCGAAGTCGATGGCCGATTCAACAGCGTCGATCTTGAACGCAGCGGGGCCATGGCTCTCACGCTTTCGCCTTTCCAGCATTTCGTTATCCATGCGGAAGGATCGATCCTGCGCACGGATGACCGGAGCATTCCCGGTTTCGCGCTCGATCAGCGCATTCGCGCTGAGCTTACACCGGAACAGCGGCACGATAACGGCTTCGGCGGCAATCCGTTCGGCACCGTGCCAAACACGTTCGTAAAGACGAAAGATTTCGGTATTGGCGCGTCGTACGTGTGGGACAAGGGCTATATCGGCGCTTCGTACAGCCGGTTTCTGTCAGAGTACGGTGTCCCCGACGATCCTGAAGTGGACGAGCCCGGTGTTCCGCCCGCGCGCGTTCATCTCAATGTGCGGAAGGACCAGTACAATGTGCGCAGTTCGATTATCGATCCGCTGCCATGGTTCTCAGTCGCGAATTTGAAATTCGTTTACACCGATTACAAGCATGACGAGATCGATAACAGCACAGTCGGTGCAACGTTCAAGACGCACGGGGTCGATTCGCGTATTGAACTGGTGCACCAGCCGATCGGCCCTTTGGAAGGTTCAATCGGCTCGCAGGTGTTTTACAAGGCGCTCTCCGTGCTGGGTGGGGAAGCTTTCTTGCAGCCTACCGAAAACCTGGCTGTTGCCGGATTTATTTTTGAGGAAGTGAAATTAGCCCCAGTGCGGCTTCAATTCGGCGCGCGCGTCGAGCACGATGCGGTCTCCATCGATTCAAGCGATCCCGAACTCACCTCGCTGACGTCACCCAGTCAGAAGAATCAGGATTTCTTGCCGGTCAGCGGCGCAGCGGGCGCGATCTATGATTTCGCCAAGGACTGGCAGCTCGCGCTCAATCTCAACTACTCCCAACGCGCGCCGACGCCGGAAGAACTTTTCGCGCGCGGGCCGCACGACGCCACGTTTCAATTCATCATCGGCGATCCAAACCTCGATGTGGAAATAAACCGCAGCGTCGATCTTAGCCTGCGAAGAACCGCTGGCCGCGTCACGGGTTTCGTCAGCGGTTTTTACACGAGCTACGATGGATTCATTGACTTCAACCCAACCGGTCAGTTCGAAGAGGGTTTGCAAGTTTTCAATTACACGCCGAAAAACGCGACATTCTACGGCGGCGAAGGTCGCGTCGATTTTCACCTGCTCCCCTTGGAACTGACAAGGCCAAGCGAGGTGTCTGATGCAAAGTCGGTTAAAAACGTGATCATGGGAGGGCAAGAAACCACGCAGAAAAATCCCAACGATCTTTATCTGCGGCTACAGGCCGACTACGTTCACGCGGAAGACAGCAGCGGCGAGCCGCTCCCTCGCATTACGCCGTTCCGCTATGGCATCTCGCTCAATTACGAAAGCGAACACTGGCTCGCCAGCATCGAAGGCTGGCGGGTGGACGCCCAGAATCGGGTCGCCGAATTTGAAACGACCACACCCGGCTACACGTTTTTCAACGTGAGTGCCGGCTACAAATTCCAGTGGGGCCGCACCTATAACTACGTTTTCGCGCGCGCCACGAACCTATTGGATGCTGAAGGGCGCGATCATCTTTCGTTTCTCAAAGAAGTGTTGCCGTTGCCAGGCCGGGGCGTGGTCGTTGGTCTGCGCACAACGTTCTGAGATTTTCGACCTAACGGAACGCAGTAGCGATGCGGTTTGCGTTGCCCGTTTGCTTCAAATTTTTGCGCTCATATTTCGATAGCTGATATCTTACTCCGAATGGACTCCTCAGAACATTCCGAGCCTGCCGCCCACGCGGCCGAATACGTCCGGCTCGCGCTGATGGGTCTCGTCATCGTGGCCAGCCTAACCGGATGGTGGCGGCATTGGATGTTGCGCGACTGGCTTGCAGGTACCGCCACACTTGTCGGTGGATTCCCCATTTTCAAGGAGGCGTGGGAGAATCTGCGCAAGCGGCGCATGACAATGGAGCTGTCCATGACGCTGGCGCTGGTCGCCGCGCTGTGCATCGGGCAGTTTCTCACCGCGCTCGTCATCGCGTTTTTCGTGCTCTTCGCCGAGATGGTCGAAGGCTACACGGTTGGCAGTGGGCGGCGTGCGATCCAAACCTTGATCGACGCCCTGCCGCGTCGGGTGAGAGTGCGGCGTGGCGGCGAGGAACGTGAGTTGGGTACGAACGAAGTTGTCGCCGGCGAGACCATCATCATTCGGCCTGGCGAACGCATTCCGGCCGATGGCGTGGTGATCAAGGGCCACAGTTTCGTGGATCAATCCTCGATCACCGGCGAGTCGTTGCCGGTTGAGAAAGTTGAACAGACCAAGGTATTCGCCGGCACGATCAACAAGGATGGCGTGCTCGAAGTGCGCATCGAGAAAATCGGGCGCGACACCACCTTCGGCAAAATCATCGAAATCGTCGAGCAGGCGGAAAAGTCTCGCGCGCCCGTGCAGCGGATCGCCGATCGGCTCGCGGCGGGATTGGTCTACTTCGCGTTCGGCGCGGCGGCGTTCACACTTATTGTCACGCGCAATTTCACTTCGACTATCGCGGTGATCATCGTCGCTGGCGCGTGCGGCGTAGCAGCCGGTACGCCGCTCGCCATCCTCGCGGGAATCGGAAGCGCTGCGCGTCGCGGCATCATCACGAAAGGTGGGCTTTACCTCGAGCAGCTCAGCCGCATCGACACTATCGTTCTGGACAAAACCGGCACACTCACGCTTGGAATTCCCGAAGTAACCGCCGTGCGAGCAATCAATAACGCGACAGAGAATGACGTGCTCCAGACCGCTGCCATCGCCGAGCAACATTCCGAGCACCCGCTCGGAGAAGCGATCGTGCGTTGTGCCCACGAGCACAATTTGTCGCTGCGCGAGTATTCGCAATTGCGTTACTCGCCGGGAAAAGGGATTGTTTGTGAGGAATCGAACACACGCATCTTCGTCGGAACCCGCGCTCTTTTTGAAGAGAATGGCGTGCCGGTTCCGGCAGACGCACTTTCCGAAGTTGAGGGTGGTAACGGCGCTGGCAAAACTGTTGTGCTGGTCGGGCGCGACCAAAAGATTCTTGGCGCCGTGACCCTGGCGGATCAGCTTCGCGCCGAAGCGAGGCAGGCAGTGAACGATCTCAAAGCGCAGGGTTATCGCGTCATTCTGTTGACCGGCGACAGCTCCGATACCGCACGTGCCATTGGTCGCGAACTGGGCGTCGATAAAGCGATCGGCGATCTTTTGCCCGAGCAGAAAGTGGAAAAAATCCGCGAGCTGCTGCGTACGGGCCGCAAAGTGGCGATGGTCGGCGATGGCGTGAACGATGCGCCCGCGCTGGCTGAGGCCACGGTGGGTGTCGCGATGGGACAGGGCAGTGATGTCGCGCTGGAGACCGCCGACGTTACGCTTATGACCAGTGATCTTTCGCGTCTCGTGGAAGTGCTCGCGATCAGCAAGCGCTGCTATCGCGTAATTATGTTTAACTTTTGGGGAACAATCGGCGTGGATACCGTCGGCATCATATTGGCGTTTTTCGGTCTGCTTGCGCCGATCATAGCGGCGCTCATTCACGTCGGCTCGGAATTGGCTTTCATTCTCAATTCCGCCCGGCTGTTCCGCCAACAACCACCCGGACCTTCTTGACGGCTGGGCTACGTTCTACTGCGAGAACCAAAGTCTTAGCCTGCGCCGGGCGTTGATCTGCGATGGCGCTGGCAGCCTTTGGCGACAGCAAAATAATGAATGGTCAAGTCACTCTCTGGCAGGTCGTCGCGGCCTATGTTTTCGCCCTTGCCGGTGGATCGATCAGCACATCCCTGCACTTAGCGCACAAGCCGCTTTGCGCGCTGATTAGTTTCGCAGCCGGAACCCTTCTGGGCGTAACGCTTTTTGCCATTTTGCCCGAAAGCTTGGGCGACAGTGCTTGGTGGGCTGTAGCTTTGGCGGCGGCAACTGGATACGCCCTGTTTTTCTTCATCAGCAAATACGTCCATCATGTCTGCCCCGCCTGTGCGGCCAGTCACTTCGACGCAGACGCGACGCGACATTTTAGTGAAATCGCGACGGCATTAATCGTGGCATTGGCGATTCATAGCACCACCGACGGGTTGGCTTTGGGGATTCAACAGGAAGCTCCCGCAACGGAGGCGGTCAAATGGTCCTTATTCTCCGCGCTCTGCATTCACAAAGTTCCGGAAGGCCTGGCGCTAGGCAGCCTTTTGATCGGCGCTGGATTGCAACGCGCGAGCGCGCTCGGCTGGGTTGCCGCAGTTGAAGCAACCACGCTCCTCGGCGGGGTAATTGGCTTTTTCTTCCTGGCGAAAGCTTCTACGTTTTGGCTCGGCTTAATTATGGCACACGTCGGCGGTGGATTTTTCTATCTGGCCGCGCACGCCGTCCTCGGAGAAATGTTGAAGCATGGAAAGGGACTGGTCGTGACCAGCTTTTCGATCGGAGTGGCATTGATCGGGACTCTTAACATCTGCTTGAGAATGCTCGCGCTTTAGCAAATTGCATTTGGCACAGTGCATTCGTTCCATTAC
>Ga0137403_10003022_pt1 | contig 20323 bp, 17 predicted proteins | sample CZOMad2_1_16fung_FD_122057 | JGI IMG/M metagenome (GOLD analysis project Ga0137403, IMG submission 122057) | Vadose zone soil fungal communities from Angelo Coast Range Reserve, California, USA - CZOMad2_1_16fungal (Hybrid Assembly) | ecosystem: Environmental > Terrestrial > Soil > Vadose zone...
CGAGCAAGATAAGAATTACAACGCCGCGCTTTCCGATTTAAACATCGTCCTCACAAAATATCTCAGTGCGCGCGAGCGGGAGGCTGCGCTGCAAATGAAGGCATTGATTCTCGGGCAACAGGAGAATGCAAAAGGCATGATCGACACGTTTCGCCAGCTCCTGAAAGAATTTCCAAAAAGCCCGGTCGCGGCCCAGGCACAATATTATATCGGTAAAGCAGCGTTTGAGGCGAAGGACTACAAGACCGCGATGACTGCGCTCAACGCCGCACGTCAACTCAACAAAGAGCAATACTACAATCTCGCGACGCTCCGGCTGATCTTGTGCCAGTTTTACTTAAAGGATCGACCTGCTCTGACCAAAGAAGTGAACAATTTTATCGCCAATAGTCCGAACGTGAATCCGCCACCAGAAGTTCTTGAATGGCTTGGGATCGAATATTTCAACGAGAAAAATTACGAGCCGGCCGAAAAATACCTGAGCGCTTTGGGGAAGATCGACAATCGTGGCGGTGTAAAGCCCGACTTTTGGTTTTACCTCGGAGAGGCCGCTACGAAACTGAAAAACTTGCCTGAAGCCGAGGATGCGTTTGGCAAATATTTGCAGACCGCCAAAGATCCGGCGGGAAAGGCGAAAGTGTTGCTCGCGCTCGGTGCGGTGAAAATCGGCGCGCACAAACCCGACGACGCGCAGAAGATTGCGGAGGAAATTATGTCGCTGCAACCAGAGGGTCGCGTGAATGCTGAGGCGCGGTTGCTGGCGGGTGACGTCCAATTGGAGCGCGGAAATTTCGATGATGCAGGCAAGGCTTTCATGAGTGTCGCTTTGCTTTACGATGATGCGGCCATCACTCCTCGGGCATTGAACAAGGCAGCCTCGGCCTATCAGCGCGCTGGTAAAACGGATGAAGCAGACCGGCTGGTTCGAGAACTACGGGAAAGATATCCGAATTACGCGGGCGGTTAGATCGACATCTTGCGGGCGTAACAAGCGCTTGGCATAACGTCTAAGCTCCAAGGAAACGACAAGCAAGATTGTCAGCGTCTGCATAATTTGATTGCATCGACAGATGGCCAAGCTTCGCCCGTTGCTCGCGGAATTCATTGGAACATTCGCGCTTATATTTGTCGGCATCGGCGCAATCAAAACCGCTGGACACAATATCGTCGCTGTTGCCCTTGCTCATGGTCTCACGATCGCCGCCTTTGTCTCGGCTACCCTGCATATTTCCGGTGGGCAGTTGAATCCGGCCGTAACCTTCGGCTTGGTCTGCGGCGGCCATATGACGTGGTCCGAAGCGTTTCGTTACTGGATCGCGCAATTGCTCGGCGGAATCGCGGCTGCTTTCATCTGTCTCGGTTTATTCGGGCGCGATGTCGTCGTTACTGGAACGCCGCAGCTTGCCATCAATCTGACAGCTGGGCAGGGAGTTTTGGTGGAAGGAATTCTGACCTTCTTTCTCGTCTTCGTGGTTCATGGCACTGCCGTAGATCCGCGGGGACGCGGTCTGGCCGGTTTTGCCATTGGAGCGACCATCACACTCGATATTTTGTTCGGGGGCCCTCTTACCGGCGCGGCAATGAATCCCGCCCGAGTATTTGGTCCAGCGGTGGCGGCAAATTTTTGGCATGATCACTACGTTTACTGGGTTGGACCATTCGTCGGTGGAGCGCTGGGCGGTTTTGTTTACCGTCTCTTCATCGAACGCAAATCTGCTGCGCGCATTGAGACGATAACCGTCGAATAGTCAAATCGCGGTCGCAAGTGTCTCGATGGGAAGCGGTGCCAGAAATTTCTTTCCCTTCTCGATTTGCAGGACCGGACGCGCTAATTGCGCGACGAGAAAACTAGTATCTGGCGAAGCTGCAATCCCTCCTTGCGCGATAATTTCACATTGGCCGAGCTGTTCGATCACCCGCGAAAGCTTCGGCGTAAGCTTTCGATTATCAGTAAATTGAATTGTGCAAATGCCGACTGCGGTCGCTTCCACATACGGAGAAAGCGTAAAGGCATAATGAAGGAGAATTTGGTCGATCAATTTTTCTTGCGATCGAGCGCGTGTTTTCACGATGAGACTTAGACATCTCGCCAACCCCTGACTCGGAGTCATGCTTTTGCGAACACCGGCGTTTTCCGCAGCCTTGTTAAGTTGAATGATCACCGCTTTTGTTTGGTTGTCATCGAGTAGGGCGAACGGTTTTGAGAGCAACTCCGGTTGATGGCGCATTGCGGCCTGCAAATAAAAGTTCGGCAAATAAATCGTCGCGAACATTAATTCGCAGCGGCGCTTTCTTGCCTAAGGAGATGCGATCGTTGCACGCGCATTTGCAGACGCGAAATCGCCTCGGCTTCTTCAAAAGTTTCCAGACTCCAGGAATTTTCGAGAACGATTTTGAATTGTGCGCTGCTCACCATCCCATGCCGTGATAGGACCAGACATGCAGTGGGCGCTGATTCGACCAGCCGTTGGAACCGGTACCAAGTCGTCTGCGGAATTTTGCGCAATTCTTCCGGTGAATTGAAAACGAGATCCATAATCAGCAGTGGGAAGTTACCATCACGCAACAGCAGATCGGCGGCCTTGACCGCCTCGAGCGCTTTGCTGCAACGCACCCAAAGAAGATTGCGCAAACGCGCGTTGTCCAGTTCGCTTAGGGCGGATGGATCAAACGAGTCTCGCCCATCGATCAAGGCAAGGAAATAGCGATCGCGATGTGCGGCCTGGAGAAGCGCTTGGATAAACGAGGCGCTGCCCGCACTTATTTGCGGGCTGATTAATTCGGTGATGGCGCCTTTGGGCAAGCCGCCGCCGATTGTTTGATCGACAAACGATAAACCTGTCACTAAACGCGTGACCACTGAGAAAGGCGGCTGCGGAAAACGCTCGGCAAGAAGTTTCCGAAGATCGACAATTTTGCCACTCGCAGCCATTAAAAAAAATGGCACGACCCGTAATAATGTTCAAGTGAACATTATTACGGGGATTTTCGCCGCTCTTGCTTGCGCACCAACGAGACCATAACCCCCTGAATCTTCAACTCGCGCGCTGGGCTGAGATTCGGATAACGCGGATTCTCCGCCTTTAAATACGGTCGGCCATGTTCTACGACGTAACGCTTTAAAGTCGTTTCATCATCAATTAAAGCCGCCACGATATCGCCGTTCTGCACATCTTTGCGGTCCTCTAAAATCACAATGTCTCCATCGACAATGTGGGCGCCGATCATCGAATCGCCGCGGACCCGCAAGGCAAAGGTCCGCCCGTTTTTCGAAACATTGGCCGAGCGTGCGTCGAGAGAAACGTGCCCCTCGATGGTTTGTTCGGTCAACGTCGACATGCCGGCGGGAATCTCTCCATAGATCGGGACATCCCTGATCCGGACCTTTTGCATCGGTGTGATCAGCGCACGGGCTTTGCGCGCATGCCGACTGAGAAAGCCTTTGCGCTCGAGTGCGGCAATGTACTGCATCACCGATGTCTGACTGGCGAACCGAAAATGTTTTTGAATCTCGCGCGTGCTCGGCGTGATTGCTTTTTCCCGCTGCTCGCTCTGGATGAAATCGAGAACGTTTTTCTGACGATGTGTCAGCATGCTTTATGATCGTCGAACTCGCCGGCCGCGCAAGTTCAAATGAACAGATATAAGTCTGTTGTATTTAAACAGCGAAACTTTCGCCGCACGAGCAATGCGCGACAGCGTTCGGATTGGTGACTTTGAAACCACCTTTTTGCAGGTCATCACTGTAGTCGAGCACCGAACCGCTGACGAAAAGTGCGCTCTTTGGATCGACAACCACGCGCACGTCAGAGGCTTGAATTAAGATATCGCGGTTGGCAGGGCCCTCCACCAGGTCCATGGTGTATTGCAGGCCTGAGCATCCGCCGCCGATGACAGCGAGGCGCAATGCGCCGTTTGGTTTACCCTTTTCCTCAAGCAGCGACGCCAATTTGCGCGACGCGGCCTCGGTCACTTTGACCAGTCGCTCGTTGCCGACCTTGTAATTGATTTCCGAGGTTTCGGTTGTCATGAAATGAATCAGAAGCCGACCAGAATAGGAATTTCGCGCTCTTCGGCGATTCGGTCTTCAGTATGTAAGATATTTTCTTCCGCGATTCTCTCAACTTCGGCAAGGGTCGAGACGTGCGAAAATTTTTCGCGCAGCCGTTTGGCATCAGGCATCGCCCGTGAATAGGCCATCAAACGGGCGCGCATCGATCGAATCGCGGATTCTTCCGCACCGTGTTGCCGAACAACGAGCTGGCAATGCCGCAGGATTAACTTCCATTTTTCCGTTAGATCAGGCGGATCGGGAATCTGTCCGGTCGCGAGATATTGTTTCGTCTGGCTGAAGATCCATGGCGCGCTCATGGCCGCGCGACCGATCATCGCACCAGCGATTCCCGTTTCATTGCGTCGTTTCGCAACATCAGTGGCGCTGGCGAGATCTCCGTTTCCGATGACGGGGATTGGAACGGCTGCTGCCACCTCGGCAATAGTATCCCAATCGGCCGCTCCGGCATAGCCCTGCGCTCGGGTGCGTCCGTGGACTGTGATCGCCGCGATTCCTGCATCGACAAGGATTCGCGCAACACGCGACGCATTGATCGAATCTGCATCCCAACCGATCCGAATCTTGGCGGTGACCGGCAACGGCGCAACAGCGCTAACCACCGCGGCCGCGATAGTGGCCAGCATCGGGCAATCTTTTAGCAACGCGGAGCCGCCATTTTTCGCGACCACTTTGTTGACCGGACAACCGAAATTGAGATCGATAAAATCCGGGCGCACCCAATCAATCACCTGGCGCGCGGCTTCGGCCATGTGCCCGGCATCGGCACCGAAGAGTTGCACGCCGATTGGTCGCTCGATCTCGTCGAAGTCGAGATATTCGCGCGTCCGTTCATTGCGCCGAAAAATTCCTTCGGCCGACACGAATTCAGTCGTGAGGACATCGGCACCGTATTCCTTGCAGAGCTGCCGAAAAATTTTGTCGGACACACCGGCCATCGGCGCGAGGTAAAGCGGAAAGCGATTGGAAAACCAAGGTAACGCGGACAACATATCGATCTGTCAATGGTGCGCGGCGGTTTGGAGCAGGCTTGCGACTTCATTTTGAACGCCTTCCAGTTCATCGAGCCGCAATCGCGGATCGGGCACGATGAAGACGTCGCCGGTCGCTCCGTGTTCGTAAATCAAGAGGCGCCCATTCGCGGTTTCTTCGGTCTTAATTTGTTTCAGCACGCGCTTGCGCTCGAGCATGGCGGCGAGCACGTAACATGCGCTCGCGGTCGGGGTCGCCGATGAAATTAATCGGCGGAAAAGCTGCTCGGCATTTTCTTTAGCCAGAGGCTCGGGCGATGGCGGCGGCAACGGTTCGTAGCGCGATTTCCAAAATGAAAAGGGCTGAATATTCTCGTTCCGATTTTGCCACGCTTCTTCGCTCAAATCTTCACGCCGATAACCGCCAGCGTCGTGAAAAAGCAGCGTGTAGAAATATTCCCCGGTCACAAAGGGCCGACGAGTGACGGCACAAGCATCCGCGCGACGCCTGACGGCCCATTCGTTTGGCAGTGGAGTCATTGCGCAACTATACGTCGCGCCGCGAAAAGATGAAAGCCGAGCGCTTCGCGGTTGGACGCCCGAAGATAGAGCAGATAGAGACCGATCGCGGTGAAAAGAATATTTGGCGTCCAAGCCGCCACCCAGGGAGAGATGCGATCTCCTTCGCCGAGCGCGAGGAAAAGGTGAGTGAGAAAATTCATGGAGAAAACAAGAACTACCGCGGCCGCGACACTGGACAAAACGCCGCGACGCGAATAGCCGATTCCAAGCGGGGCCGCGATACAGACGACAACCAGACAGGTCCACGGCAAGGCGAGACGATACTGAAGATGTGTGCGGAACGGCGCCAGAAGCGTTGCCGGGAAATCGGCGTTGAAATGCAGATATTGCCGCAGCTCTGGCAAACTGAGGAATTCTGCGCGCTCGTTTGCGCTCCCCAGCCGAAAAGGTGTTTCGCTCCAGTGCTCGACCTTGAGCGAAGGATAGATCTGCTCGTCGATAATGTTTCCGGCGCGATCGTAGTGAACCACTTTTGCGTTCTCGAGATCCCAGGTTTTCGTTTCCGGCCGATAAAAGGCACGGGTCGCTAGATAATTGACGAGGATGTTACCATTCGCATCCTGCTGGAGCACCTGCACATTGTTGAAAGTATTGTCGCCGTGACGAAAATTTTGAACAAACCATGTGCGGGCGTCAGTTCGGTTCCGAAAAATCTGCCCCTCAATAAAAGCCTCTGGGTGCGGATGCGCTTCGGAGAGGAGCGTCTTCCGGGCTAGCTCGGCATGGGGCGCAAGTGAATAATTTAGTGTCATGCTTGCCGCTACGGTAAGCAGACCCATTCCGATCAGCGGCAGGAGAACGCGCGGAAGACTAACGCCTGCGGTGAGCATCGACACAATTTCATTCGCACGCGACATTCGCCCAAGCGTAAAAAGGAGCGCGAGCAGAAGCGACACCGGCAGCAGAATGATAAACACTTGCGGGACCTGCGTGGCGTAATAGCGGACGGCGAGCAAGAAACCAATGTGCTCGTCGATAAATGTCGAAATATTATCGCTGATATCGAAAATGAGCCAGATCGAGATAAAGCCCGCGATGCAGTACAGATAGACCTGCAAAAAATTGCGGACGACGTAGCGATCGAGGAGTCTCACGAAGTAGATTAAAACTAAATTTCGATGATCGCGTTGAAAGATTCTCTGGGCACCGAGTTTGTCGAACGAATTCGGACAATTTTTTCCGAGAATGGGCGGCTTTCAAAGGCAAAGAATTTCGAATTTCGTTCCCAACAGCAGGAAATGGCAGTGGCCGTAGCGCGGGCGCTGGAAGAAGAGCGACATCTAGTGGTCGAAGCGGGCACAGGCGTCGGCAAATCGCTCGCCTATCTCGCTCCGGCGACTTTGTTTGCGCTTGAGCATCATAAAAAAGCGATCGTCTCGACCCACACGATCAACCTTCAGGAACAGCTTCTTTACAAGGATATTCCGATCTTAAAAAAGATTTTGCCGGTTGAATTCGAAGCTACTCTCATGAAAGGGCGGCAAAATTACCTTTGCCCACGACGACTGGAACGCGCCCTTCAGCAGCAAAACGAGCTTTTCACCGGGCCGGAGCAGAATGAGCTGACGAGACTCGCCGAATGGGCGGGCACGACCCGCGATGGCTCGCTGAGCGATTTGTCAGTCGAGCCTGATCCAAAAGTTTGGATCCAGGTTTGCAGCGAGCCGCATATTTGCACGACGAAAAGTTGCGGACAATCGAATTGCTTTTACCAGCAAGCGCGGAAACGGCTTCTCTCGTCGGACGTGGTTGTCATCAATCACACATTGCTCTTCATGCTTCTGGGAAGTCCGGACCAACAGGCAGAGCGGGAAAGCGGTTATCTTTTTCCAAACGACTTCATCATTTTCGACGAAGCCCATACGGTGGAGCAAGTCGCCTCGCGCCAGATTGGCAAGCCCGTCTCACAATACGGCCTCAGATCGACAATCCAACGCCTCTATAACGCGCGCACGCGCAAGGGCCTGTTCACAGTCATGCGAGACGCAGCCGGCGTGAGACTGGCGGCGGAGCTTGTCGATCGAGTAGAGCAGTTTTTTGCCGCCATTGAATCGCGCTCGGACTTCCAGAAAGGCCGCGAATTCCGCGTTCGCACGCCGGAGTTTGTCCCGGATACCATCACTGAATATTTAACCGCATTGCAGGCGCGGATCAGCGATGTGGCGAGACGTGCCGATGATGAGTTTCTCAAGGCGGAATTGCAGGAGCTTGGCCGGCGGATTCGCGATGCACGCGACGGCACAGCCATTTTCCTGGAACAAAGCGCCCGCGAACATGTCTACTGGGTCGAGCGCACCGGAAAAACTGCGCAGTTTCTTACGCTGAATGCTGCGCCCATCGACCTTGCGCCGGAGCTGCGGCGCATGATTTTTCGCGAAGACTGCTGCTGCGTCATGACAAGCGCAACGCTCTCAGTCGGCCGCCCTGATCTCGCTTATATCCGGAAGCGCATCGGGGCAGACGAAGCTGAACCATTGCTTCTTGGGAGTCCATTCGATTTTCGCACGCAGATGAAAATGTTCGTCGTACAGAAAATGCCCGACCCACGAGACCCAGGTTACGAGGAAGCACTCGAGCATTGGATCGCGCATTTTGTCGAGGAGACGGACGGACGCGCCTTTGTTCTTTTTACAAATTATCGTGGTATGCAGAAGGTGGCCGATCAAATGCGGGAATTTTTCGCAAACAAGAAAATGAACCTTCTTTTGCAAGGCGGCGGCGCGCCGCGGGGTCGTTTGCTCGAACAATTCAAGACCATGCCACGCAGTGTGCTCTTTGGAACCAATAGCTTTTGGATGGGTGTAGATGTTCCGGGCGAGGCGCTCTCCAATGTGATTATCACGCGGCTGCCTTTCGCCGTGCCGGATCATCCGCTCATCGAAGCGAAACTTGAACTAATCGAGGAGCGCGGCGGCGATCCGTTCACCGAATATTCGTTGCCGGAAGCAATCCTAAAGCTTCGCCAAGGCGTCGGCCGTCTGATCCGAACAAAAAGCGATCGCGGTATCATTGTCATTCTGGATAATCGAATCGTGACCAAGCCGTACGGGCGCGCCTTTCTGCAAGCGCTACCGAAGTGTCCAGTGAAAATTATTTAGATCTAACCCGCAATATTGCACGAGGTGACTCCGGCTTTCGACTGGTCACAATTTCGTAATCGTCCAGCGTTGGAGCGATGAAACTTAGCACTGCAGTTTCGAAGATGGCGGTCCGGTTAGGAACGCACTGGTGGATGCTCGCGCTGACGGTCGCCTTGTTCGTGCTGGTGGCGGCTCTTGTCGATCTCAAGCCGGTAGTGGATGAGAATTTTTTCTTTTCAACCAGTGATCCCCAGTTCCGCCAATCTAAAAAGATCGAGCAGCGTTTTCCGTCGCGGCCTGAAGTTATCCTGACTGTGTCGTCCCGGAATATTTCGTCACCGCGCTACCTCGGTCGGATCCAAAAACTCACTCAACAGGTCAACACGATTGATGCGGTTAGCGCCGTCAAGAGCTTGACTGTGGGACCGAAAAATTTCCAAGACGCGTTGGCGAGCCCATTTTGGAGCCGCCTCCTGATCGCTCCGGACCGCAGATCCACCAACGTCATCGTGTTCATGGAAGGCAAGGACACTGAGAAGTCGATCAAGCATCTCGAACGAATCATGCACGAACTCGATGAGAGAGACTTTCGAATTCACATCGCCGGTCCGCCCTATGTGGTGGAGATGATCCGGCGCAGTTTGGCCCACGATTTTTGGTACTTCAGCCTCACGGCGGTCGTTTTATTTGGGCTGACAATGGCGGCGATGTTCCGATCCGGTCGGGTGTTTCTGGGAATGCTCGCGACCTGCACGAGCGCCGTTTTGTTGACGTTGCTCCTCCAGTCAATGTTCGGCAAAAAGATCGGCATCCTCACGGTGAACCTCGGCACGATCGTATTTGTCGTGGCGTTGTCGCACTTGGTTTACATGACCTTTAACTGGCAGACGCTTGCCGACCGGATGGGGAAGAAATCGCCCGATCTCGCGGCAGCCGCGCGGCGCATGACATTTCCCGCTTCGTTTTGGTCAATGGTTTGCGCTTCGCTCGGGTTCGGCAGTTTGTTGATCGTCCAAGCCAAGCCGTTACGCGAACTGGGATTCGGCGGCGTGCTCGGGACGGTCGTGGCATTGATCTGCGCTTACGTGATGTATCCGTCGTTCCTGCGCTGGGCTGTGCCGCGCAAAAGCAAGCTTTTGGAGGCAGAACCTTCCGAGACATTTTGGTCGCGGCGGTTCGTGCCGCTGTCGCTGGCCGTCATTCTCCTCAGCGCCGGCCTGGGATTTGGGCTGAAGCAAGTAAACACCGACCCGAGCCTTCTCGATTATTTCAAGCCCACCGGGAACTGCGCGACGGATTGGAATACGTCGACCGCACCGGCGGCTCGAATCCGCTCACATTGGTCGTGGCCGCCGCCGACGGCAGCAAACTGAACACCGACGCTGCTTACCGGAAGATGTGGACGCTGCAAGGAGCGCTGGAGAATTACAAACCTGTCGGGGCCGTGATTTCACTTCCGACTCTCCTGGCTGAAGGCGATCGAACGCCGTTCTCCTTTTTTCTGAGCTACGAAAAGATGATGGAGATCATGGAGCAGCCCAAGTACGCGCGCGTCGCTAAGAGTTTTGTGAACGACGATCGCACGCAAGCCGTGTTCCTCCTTCGGATGATCGAAGGCCGTCACGACAAACACCGGCTCGAAGTCGTCGACGATCTTCGCTCGATCGCGCGCAAGCACGGATTCAAGACCGCTCTCGTTGGCGGCATTTACTATTTGCAAGGTCGACTGGCGGCGCTTGTCGCTTCCAGTTTGGTAACCGGCCTTTTCTGGCTGAACGTTTTGTTCATCGGGATAGCGTGGATCGTCGCCCGGTCCGTCCGCGGGGCGGTGGCGATGATCGTGAGCTTGACTCTCGTGCCCCTGTGCATGCTTGGCGGCATCGGCTGGCTGCATGTACCGATGGATGTCATCTCGGCGCCGGCCACGAACGTTTGCATCGGCATCGCGATCGATTCCATGATCCATCTCGTTTTTGGCGTGCGCCGCGCGCAACACGATGGCAAGAAAGGCTGGTCCGCTTGGGTGGCCGGCAGGCAGGAACAATGGCGCGGCATTGTCTATTCGGATGTGATCTTTGCGGCGGGGTTTGCCATTTTTGTGCTCTCGGATTTTCCGCCGACGCAACGCTTCGGGCTAGTCGTGCTGGCCGGGCTGTTGATCGACATTCTGGCCAACCTATTCGTCCTGCCGCTGTTGGGCGGGGCGGAATGGAAGAAAAAGAAGGTTTGAATGTTCACTTGAACATATAACATCATCTGCTGTAGATTGCCTGCATGGAAGGGCAGATGGAGGTGCAGGAAATCTTCGCGATTCTGCACAAATGGGGAATCCATACTCTTGGCCAACTGGCGGCGCTGGATAAGGAACAGCTTGGGGCGCGACTTGGCCCCGAAGCAATCCGCATGTGGGAGCGTGCCAATGGACGATCCAGTCGACTGCTCAAACTGGTTCAGCCCCCCGAATCGTTCGCCGAGAGTTTTGAGTTTGAGCGCGAAATCGAAACAGCCGAGCCGGTGCTTTTTATGCTGCGCCGTTTTTTGGAGCAGCTCGCGGTGCGTTTGGCAGCAATTTATCTCGTCGCAAAGGAACTGACGCTGCGAATCACCTTCGCAAATTCGCGCCAAGACGAACCCGCCGTGGCGGGCAAACAGAGTTACGAACGGGTTTTCAAAATTCCGCAGCCGACAAACGATGTCGATCTTCTGTTCCGGATGCTCCAGACGCATCTGGAGAATTTTCGATCTGAGCATCCGATCGTTGCCGTCGCGCTGAGCGCAGAGCCGATCAAACCTGCCGGGGAACAATTCGGATTATTTGAAACGACATTGCGCAACCCGCATCAACTTTCAGAAACACTCGCTCGTTTGACCGCTCTTCTGGGCGGCGATCGGATCGGCACACCAGTTCTGGAAGAGACGCATCGCCCCGATGCATTTCGCATGCAGCCGTTCAGATGGGACATTGTAGAGTCCGCTGTCCCCAGCGGAGTAAACCGCGAGTCCGGTCCGGACTCCTATGCGCTGAGGACAGCGCACGTTACAGTAGCGCTGCGCCGCTTTCGGCCGGCAGTGTCTGCGTCTGTCTTGCAGGATGAAGATACACCGGCGCACGTTCGTAGCGCGGAAACGTCTGGAAAAATCATCGCGCAACGCGGCCCGTATTTTCTTTCCGGAAATTGGTGGGACGAAAAATCGTGGGCCCGCGCCGAGTGGGATCTGCAATTGCAAAATGGTGAATTAGTTCGCGCGCACGAACGTGACGGCGTTTGGAAAATCGACGGCGTTTATGACTGAGGGAGACGGCAATGAGCTACTGCGAATTGCATTGCTGCAGCGCGTTCAGCTTTTTGCGCGGCGGATCTTTCCCCGAGCAATTAGCGGAGGTCGCAGCGGAACTGGAAATGCCGGCGATCGCGTTGCTCGATCGCAATGGCGTGTACGGCGCGCAACGATTTTCCGTCGCTGCGCGTGAGCACGGCGTCCGGCCAATCATTGGCGCTGAATTGTCAATGGAAGACGGCAGCATTCTGCCGGTGCTGGTGGAAAATCGCACCGGCTACAAAAACTTGTGCGGACTGCTGACGCAGTCGCATCTGCGCAGCGAAAAAGGCAACTGCGCGGTGCGCTGGGACGATCTGGCAGAGTTTGCGCAAGGCCTGGTTGCGTTATTCGGATCGGGGAGCGCTCGCGCTCCCCAGACAATTGCAAACTGCGCTCAATTTTTAATCGATGCATTCGGCCCCGATAATGTTTTCGTTGAACTTCAGCGACATTTCATTCGCGGCGAGGAACGCATTAATCGAGAACTGATCGATCTGGCGCGCGCACATCGATTGCCGCTCGTTGCTACAAACGGTGTGCAATACGCCAAGCCGTATGGACGCGAAGTCCTGGATGTTTTCACCTGTATTCGCGAACACACGCATCTGGACACCGCCGGCAAATTGATCACGCGAAATGCCGAACGCCATCTGAAGAGCGATCGCGAGATGCGCGCAATTTTCGCGGATTTGCCGGAAGCAATTGAGAACACATCGCGCCTGGCTGAGCGGCTTATATTTTCTCTTGAAAATATCGGATACAAATTCCCCGAATACCCGGTGCCGGTTGGACACAGCATGGATTCATTTTTGCGCACCATCGTCTGGTTCGGTGCGCAACAGCGTTACGCCGCGATCAGCCCGAAAGTTAAGCGTCAGATCGAAGAAGAGCTTGCGCTGATAAGCAAGCTCGGTTTCCCCGGCTATTTCCTGATCGTTTGGGACATCATCAATTTCTGCCGTGAACACAACATCATGGTCCAGGGCCGCGGCAGTGCCGCCAACAGCGCCGTGTGTTATTGCCTCGGGATAACGCCCGTTGATCCGGTGGAAAATCATCTCGTGTTCGAACGGTTTCTCAACGAGAGCCGCAAAGGCTGGCCGGATATCGATCTTGATCTTCCCAGCGGCGATCGGCGGGAAGCAGTGATCCAGGAAATTTATCGGCGTTACGGCAAACACGGTGCAGCCATGACCGCAAACGTGATCACGTATCGTGGGCGCAGCGCCGCGCGTGAGATCGGCAAAGCGCTCAATTTTTCGCCGAGCATTATCGACCGGTTCTCGCATCTGTTTGCCAGCGGCGATTTCCCGCACACGATGGAATTGGAAGCGCAGATCGAAGCTGCAGGTCTCCCGAAACATCATCCACGGATGCCGGCATTCATCCGGTTGTATCACGCGATTTACGGTTTGCCGCGCCACCTTGGCCAGCATTCCGGCGGTATGATTATTTGTCAGAACAAACTCAGCTCGTTCGTGCCGCTGGAAAATGCGTCAATGCCGGGCCGCGTCGTCGCGCAATGGGACAAGGACGATTGCGAAGATCTTGGCATCGTCAAGGTCGACTTGTTAGGCCTGGGAATGATGTCGGTGATGCAGGATGCGTTTGAATTGTGCCGCGAACGCGGGCGACCACTCGATCTGGCTCATATTCCGAAAAACGACGAGAAGACGTTCGACATCATGCAGCACGCCGACACCATCGGCGTTTTTCAAATCGAGAGCCGCGCGCAAATGGCCACGTTGCCGCGCATGAAACCGAAATGTTTTTACGATGTCGTGATCGAAGTCGCAATCATCCGGCCCGGACCGATCCAAGGCGACATGGTGCATCCGTATCTGGCGCGCCGCGCTGGTAAAGAGCCGGTGACCTATTTCGATGATCGCTTGAAGCCGGTGCTCGAGCGCACACTTGGTGTGCCGTTGTTTCAGGAACAAATGCTCAAGATCGCCATGATCGTGGCCGATTTTTCCGGTAACGAGGCGGAGGAATTACGGCGGGCGTTGAGCTTTCATCGATCCGAAGAACGGATGCGCAAAGTGAGCGTGAAACTCCGCGCGGCCATGGAACGCAAAGGCATCGCTCCCGATAAGATTGACAAGATCATTCAGGCCATTTCATCGTTTGCACTTTACGGCTTTCCCGAATCGCATGCGATCAGCTTCGCGATTCTGGCTTATGGCAGCGCGTATTTAAAAGTGCATCGCGCACCGGAATTTTACGCAAGCCTCATTAACAATCAGCCGATGGGCTTTTACACGCCGGCAACGATTGTGAAGGATGCACAGCGGCACGGTGTAAACATCAAACCGGTTTGCGTGTTGCAATCCGATTGGCATTGCACGGTTGTCGACGACAACACGGTGCGTCTCGGATTTCGCGTCGTAAACGGATTGCGCCAGGAACACGCTGAAGAGCTCGTGAGGCGACGGCAAGATAGATCCTTTAAATCGCTGGACGATTTGAAGCGGCATGTGCCGTTCGCAAAGAACGAATTGCGCGCCTTGGCTGAACTGGGCGCGCTCAATTGTTTTTCCGAACATCGCCGCGCTGCGATGTGGAAGGTGGAAGAGACACTGCACGACGATTTGTTGGGGAGCGCGGGCATGTTGCCCGCTATTCGCGGCATTTTGCCGCGAACCAGACAGAGTGAGAATACGAGTAATCATGACGAGTTTACAATTCGTGTTGCCGAAGAGCCGTCCGGCAACATGTCCGCCAATCGGACGGACTCGTCCCGTGGCGAGCCGGACGGCGCGAGCAGAATGCTCGCGCTCCCCACAGATACACCCCTGAAGCCAATGACATTACCCGAGCGCGTGAAAGCGGATTACGAAACCATGAATCTGACCACCGGACCGCATCCCATGAAACTATTGCGGGAAAACTTGCCAAATATTTGGCGTGCGATCGACCTCTTTCAGGCGCGACACGGTTCGACGATTCAGATCGCCGGCAACGTCATTTGCCGTCAGCGTCCCGGCACCGCAAAAGGATTTGTTTTTATCAGTCTCGAAGACGAGACCGGCGTTTCCAACGCAATTGTCGACCCAGATTTGTTCGAACGCTTCCGGCTGGTGATCACTGAAGAAGCCTTTCTTCTCATCGAAGGCCAGGTGCAGAATTCAGACGGCGTTGTCTTGATCAAAGCGCGAGATATTAAACCGCTCGTTCACGAAAGACTCGTCGGGAGTGAATCGCACGATTTCCACTAGCTCAGCTGGGACTACTTCGGAGGTTTTTCGGCTTGGCGCGGTTTCACCGGCACCTCTTCCTCCGATGTAATTTCGTATTCCGGCTTCGGAACCCCCATCAGCCAGTGGTCAAACCAGCCGACAATGTGCTGCAACCGCTCGACGCGATGCCACGGCTGACCGGAGCGGGAAAGCTCGTGGGACTCGTTAGGGAAACGCACCATTACAGTGGGAATTTTGCGGAACTTTAGAGCACGAAACATTTGCTCGCCGCCTGCGCCGGGCGGCGTGCGATAGTCTGCTTCCCCGAGGATAAACATCATCGGCGTCTTCACATTGTTGATGTAACTGATCGGTGACCGCGCACGATACTCATCCGGATCTTCGAATGGCGGCGCTCGAAACCAATTCGGCTGGAAGAGCGTGAAGTCTCCTGTGTACCACCAGTTTTCCCAGTTGGCGATATCGCGCTGCGAGACGGCTGCAGCAAAGCGCCCGGTTTGTCCAACCACCCAGTTCGTCAGCAATCCGCCGCCGCTTCCGCCGGTGACACCAAGTTTTTTGTCATCGATATAGCCGCGTTTTATCGCCTCATCGACGCCGGCCATCAGATCTTTGTAATCGTCGCCTGGATAACGATATTGAATCACGTTGCCAAATTCCTGGCCGTAACTCGTGCTGCCGCGCGGATTCGGGTATAGCACCACGTAACCCTTCGCCGCCATCCACTGAAATTCATGAACGAAAATGTGGCCGTAGGCAACGTGCGGCCCGCCGTGAATGTTTAGAATCAGCGGATACTTCTTGTGTGCGTCAAAACCAGGCGGCTTTTGTAACCACGCCTGAACGCGTTTCCCATCGAAACTGTCGTACCAAATCTCTTCCGGTTCGGTGAGATCCAATTTCGAGAACAGCTCGTCATTTACATTTGTTAACTGCTTCGGTGTTGCACCAGAAGTTGCGCGATCGAGGACAAAGAGATCGTTAACGCGAGTCGGCGTCGATAAGATATAGACCAGCTTCGAAGCATCCGGCGTCGCGCGAAAAATCATCACGCCGTGATTTCCGGTAGTTACGTCAGTGGCCTTTCCCGTTGCGACGTCGAAGACCGCGACATTTCTTTTTCCCTCCTTCGAATAAACTTCGATGAGCCCTTTTCCGTCTGCCGTCCAGATCGGTTTGCTCGATCCGCCGGCTCGCGGCGAGGCACTGTCGCCAATTACGAAGCCATCGATATCGAAATCAAAATCCGCGGTGAGATTCCGTGGTTTCGCGTTCGGCGTGAGATCGAGGACCCACAGATCTGGCTCGGTATATGAGTTGATCGGCTGATTGGTCGCGGCGACGAATGCGACCTGTTTGCCGTCGGGACTGAGAGACAACGCGCCTCCGCCCGGTCCGAACTGCGTGTTGAGATCGATCGTTGTGATCTTGACCGGTTTGCCGCTGGCCGCCGGTACGGAGTAAAGATCTGTTCTCGGCAGTTCGTAATACGGTTCGTCGATCCGGCTCGAGGTGAAATAAATTTGCGAGCCGTCCTTCGACCAAATCGCATTGTCTTCATCGAAGCGGCCGGTAGTGAGCTGGCGCGGTTTCACTTTCTCTTCGGCGCTCCGTGGCGCGGTCACGATCCAGATATGAGTCGGATGCTTTGGATCGATGTAACCTTCGTTGTCTTGTCGATACACCGCGCGCGTGATCACGCGCGTGTCACTCTCGTGCTCATCTGTAACCGGGGGCGATGACCCCGGTCGCCCAGGCGTAGCTGCAGCCGCTTTGTTCGCCATAGTCTTGCCAGAGGCGGAATCTTCGCTTTTTTTCTTTTCCTGTTTGGCAAGGTCCTCCGCGTTCGTATCGCTTGTGAACGCGATGTTTCTTCCGTCTGGCGCCCAGACCGGACTGCCAGCGCCTTTCGGCAAATCGGTAAACACAAAGGAATCGCCGCCGGCCATCGGCAGAATTGCAAGTTGTGGCGGTTCAGGCTTGCCATCTTTTTCGGTCGAGCGCAGGAACAGCAGAAATTTTCCGTCCGGTGACCAGCGCGGCGTGGTGTCGTGATCGCCTTTTGTCAGTTGACGCGGCGCTTCGCCTCCGGCCACGGGCACTGACCAAATGGAAGTGTTGTAGCCTTCTTTCTTCTGGTTGACGGTGACGCGCACAAATGCAACGCGCGAGCCATCCGGCGACACTTGCGTATCACCGATCCACACAAAATCCCAAAGATCCTTCTCAGTGATCGGCCGCTTTTCGGCGAAGGCGGTGTCGATGCCGGCTGCGAACGCCAGCAGCAGACAAATGACGAATGACGAATGACGAATGACGAATGAATGACGAATGGTCGAATAATGAAACAACTCCGACACTGTCATTCTGAGCGAAGCGAAGAATCTCTGATCCTTGTCGTCGAGGCCGGCGCCAAGAGAAAAAAATCTGAGATGTTTCGCTCCGCTCAACATGACAGGGCTATGGTTGCTGGGAAGCACGAATGACGAATGAATGACGAAGGACGAACCTCGAAACTAAAAATGGACGTGGTCTGGTCATTTGATTCGTAATTCCTTCGAGCTTCGACATTCGGATTTCGTCATTCATTTCATGTGCTCGATGATGTTGTCCCCGAACTGGGAGCACTTGATCTCCGTCGCGCCGTCCATCAAGCGTGCGAAGTCATACGTGACGCGTTTGCTTTCGATCGCGCCACTCAATCCTTTGAGAATCAGATCGGCAGCTTCTGTCCATCCCATGTAACGGAACATCATTTCACCGGAAAGAATCACCGAACCCGGATTCACCTTGTCCTGGTTCGCGTATTTCGGTGCGGTGCCATGCGTAGCTTCGAAAACGGCGTGGCCGGTGATGTAATTGATATTTCCTCCGGGTGCGATGCCGATTCCGCCCACTTGCGCGGCGAGCGCGTCGCTCAGGTAATCGCCATTCAAATTTAGTGTAGCGATAACGTCGAAATCCTCCGGCCGCGTTAACACCTGCTGGAGCGTGATGTCGGCAATCGCGTCCTTGATCACAATTCCCGCACCCGGCTTTCCCATGGGAATTCTGCACCACGGCCCGCCGTCGAATTCTTCCGCGCCGAAATATTTTTTTGCGATTTCAAAACCCCAGTCGCGGAATGCGCCCTCGGTAAATTTCATGATATTCCCCTTATGAACCAGCGTCACGCTCTTGCGCTGGTTTTGGATCGCGTACGAAATCGCGCTGTGAATCAGTCGCACACTGCCTGAATAACTGACCGGTTTGATCCCGATTCCCACAGACACGTCATCCTTCTCCGGCGCACCGACCATTTTCCAAAACGTCCTCGCTTTTTCTTTTGTGCCGAAACGGATTTTGTCGAACTCCTTTGGAAATTCCTTTTGCAGAAAATTGAGAATCTTTTCCGCCTCAGGCGCGCCGGCGGCGTATTCGATTCCGGCATAAATGTCTTCCGTGTTTTCGCGGAAGATCACCATGTTCACTTTTTCCGGATGTTTGACGGGCGAGGGGACGCCTTTGAAGTACTGAATTGGCCGGAGGCAAACGAAAAGATCCAGCAACTGCCGCAGCGCAACGTTGAGCGAGCGAATGCCGCCACCCACGGGCGTGGTCAGCGGTCCTTTGATGCCGATCAAATACTCGCGGAACGCTTCCACGGTGTCGTCCGGCAGCCATTCATCGAACTTGTCCTTCGCCGTTTGACCGGCGAAAACTTCGAACCACGCGATTTTCTTCCTGCCGCCATATGCCTTTTCGACTGCCGCATCGAACACGCGCACACTCGCCGCCCAGATATCCGGCCCTGTGCCATCTCCGCGAATGAAAGGAATGATCGGTTGATCCGGCACATTCAATCTGTCGGTTCTGGTAATTTTTTCGCCCGCGGGCGGAGCAACATCTTTGTAAGCCATAAGGCGGAAACTGTAGCGGCAGGCGTGTCGCCTGCAATCACGTAGCGATTGCCAGTACCGGCGTCAGGGGTTCGCGACCGAAGCTCAGTCTCGCACGAATCTTTTCAACGAAATGGCGACCTCTGGAAATTCGTGCAGGATCTGGCGATCGACAGTCAACAACCGAACTCCGTTCGCATGCGCCAACGCGACGAATTCACAGTCATAAGCCGAACATTTCGATCTCGAAACGAGTTGAAGAACCGCCGAGGTCGAAACCGTGAACTCCTTTCGATCCAGCATGGCCTCGGCGAGATTGGCGATGGCGCTTGCCTCTTCAGCGGTTAACGACCGTTGTCGTACCGATCCGGCCAGCGCGTTCCGAAACTCCGAACGCCACAGAATTGGCACGATCCAATCGGGGTCCTTCGCCCAAGCCGCGTCGGCGGCCGCCGAAAACGGCGAAGCCATGTAGCGGTAACAGATGATATTTGTGTCGACGCAAATCACATTTGCGCCCGGGTGTTACAATCGACCTTCGCGTTTCCACCGATCGATCTCTCGTGCGGTGATCGGGCGGCGAAACAGAGACCTGGCCCGACGAACGGATTCTTCCAGCTTTGTCGGGTCAAACGGGATGGTTCCGCTGGTCGCGCTCTTTAAAGTCGCGATTATTTCCTTGTTCAGGCTGCGATGATGTTCCTCTGCGCGTTTCTTGAGTTGCCGGTGCAAGTCTGCCGGAATGTTCTTCAAAGTGATGGTCGCCATTGCGGAACCGTAACGGTTCCATTTCGGTTGTCAACGCGAGGACAGGACTGAAGTTCGGTGACTGACTGCTTGCTTATTCGCGGCTTCTACCCGCGATTCGTTGTGGGCGGTTGCTCAGGCGACACCGGCGAAGGTCTCTCCACCGGAGGCGGAACGATTAGTTGCGGCGGGATGAAAGCGTTTTCTCCCGGACACGGCGTTACCGCCAAAATGCAATCGCGCAGCATCGGCGCCGCTGCCAACGCCGCATCGATAATCAATCGCTCCGACGACGGATCCGCGGCGATCGCCGATTGAAGAATGCACTGGACCCACTCGCACGGAATTTCTTTGCCAATCGGTTGTTTGAAATCTTTGGAATAGCCGCGCACTGGCCGGGCCGAAGTGATCGCTGCCACGACGATCCTGTCCGCCAGATCGGGCCTTGCTCTCACTGCTCTTCCCACGATCG
>Ga0137403_10003023_pt1 | contig 20316 bp, 18 predicted proteins | sample CZOMad2_1_16fung_FD_122057 | JGI IMG/M metagenome (GOLD analysis project Ga0137403, IMG submission 122057) | Vadose zone soil fungal communities from Angelo Coast Range Reserve, California, USA - CZOMad2_1_16fungal (Hybrid Assembly) | ecosystem: Environmental > Terrestrial > Soil > Vadose zone...
AGTTCCGCGCCAGATTCCGTGTCAGGTTCTTCGCAATGTCGGTAGCAAGGTCCGCAGCGAGATTGCGCGAAAGATCAGTGCCGAGTTGTTGGGCCAAGTTGTGTGACAGATCCGTACTAAGGTTGTGGGCGACGTCTGTGGATATATTGTTCGCAAAGTTCTTAGCAAGATCCGTCGCCAAGTTCGATGTTAGGTTCGCCGATACGTTATGTGCTAAGTTCGCTGATAGGTTGGCTGCCATGTTCTTAGCCAGGTCCGCCGCTAAGTTCGATGCTAGATTCGCGGATAGGTTCTTGGCAAGATCCGCCGCCAAGTTCGATGCTAGATTCGCCGAGAGGTTCTGAGACAGATTCGCCGGCAGGTTCGATGCCAGGTTTTTAGCAAGATCCGCCGCTAGGTTTGACGTCAGATTTGAGGCCAGATTTCTGGCGAGGTCAGAAGCAAGATTACGCGACAAGTCTGTGCTTAGGTTCTGGGCCAAGTTCCGCGACAGATTTGAACTTAGATTCTGGGCAAAGTTAGCTGAGAGATTGGTTGCCAAATCCTCGGCGAGATTTGTCTGCACGGCTTGCGTCTTAGAGGTAGCTTCAGGCATAAGATTTACTCCTTACATTGTTAGGCTTTTGGTTTATATTTTCTATAGTCAGGTTGGAACCTTATTCTTGTGTAATACGTAAGACAATGACGATCTGTTGGCGATTAGTGCTATTCATTAGCGAAATCTGCCGTTCGTTGCCCGTAGCTGTTTTGAAATTAAAGGGTGCTCGGCAATCGGTTTGCTTTTTCTATATTCCGATGGGGTAACGCCAAACGCTTTTTTGAAATCGCGCACAAAGTGGCTGAGGTCGTTTATTCCAACGGTCGCCATAATCTCCTTCACATTCAAAAAAGTAGTTTTCAAGAGATCCTTGGCCTTGCGCAGTTTCAAAGATTTCACGTACTGTGCGAACGAAACGTTGATTTCCGTTCTAAAAATATGCTGGAAACGCGACGGTGAGAGATGCACTAGTCTCGCCAGTTGTTTCACAGTTGGATTGTCTCTAATGTCATTCTGAATTAGGGTTAGGACTATTTCCACTCGGCGATCCATTCTTGCACCTTGAGGGACGAAGTGAATTATTGTTGGAAAGCCAAAGCAGCGACAACTCTCAGCTTTATTACTTAACCGGCATCTGGAATCGTGGGTGGCTTACGTCTATGGGTTTTTTCCATCGCCTAGCCCCTGGTGGTATGTTCCACGATGTGGTCGTATGTATCCCATTTACCCACGTCCAGGTAATGGTATCGCCTACGGCCGCATTCACGGTGCTAGGCGTGAATACAAAATCAGACACTGTGACCTGATGATCTGCCGCCGATGCGGCGGAGACGTTGCCTATTAATAATGCCGAAAGAAGAACGATGTTTTTCATAATGGTTTTGCTTTGTTATTGCCGAAATTCCGTGAACAAATTGTTGCCATGACCGGGCGTGTAGCTCGATCCTTGTCTCTCGATGTCTGTTACCGAAAAGACCCAGGGAGGGAGCTGGGAGAAGGTTTTCCTTGGGCTCACAAGCAGCCCGGCAATCATCTGGCATTGGTCTGCTCCTCCAATTGAAATAAATGATATTTACTTCTACCCGACTGTTGCGACCGACAGATCAAGTCGATAGCAAAGCCGATGCGAATGCCAGAGAAACAGTTACGGAACAGTTATCTTATTCCGGCCCGGACGGGCTGCGAATGCCGACTGTTCCTGGGCTGTTTCTCTGGTCAGAATCGAGGAACTCTGTAATCAGATCGTCCGGTAAAGCGAAATACAACGTTATGAACAAATTTGTCATCGGTTACGATCTCATGAAGCCGGGTCAGGATTACAACAGCTTGTTTGAAGCGATTAAATCAGTTGGCAGCACGTGGTGGCACTGCCTCGATTCGACCTGGGTTGTGGTAACGAATCGAACGGCAGTGCAGGTTCGAGACTACTTGGCTCCCCATATTGATGCGAATGACCGACTGCTCGTGGTTTCATGCGACGCCCCTGCGGCTTGGCGCGAATTTGATGAGAAATGCTCAAATTGGCTTAAAACCAATCTGTAGTTTCGGCTCTCAAGCCGGCATTTGGCCGCAGGTCCGCGATGGGATCACAGGAATATTTCATGCGGCTCCGGCTGACCCAGAAACCTTGACGCCATAGATGCTGAATAGGCACCAGCGTCGCTGATTACTATTAAATCGCCGCTTCGCAAATTAGACGGTAGTAAGCTCGATCCTAAAATATCGCGGGAGAATGTCGTTCTTCCCACTACCAGCATTTTTCGCCGGCGATGCCCATTTTGGCCTGGCCGGGTCAGAGGCCGAATTTGATGAGGCGTATCGGGATGATGAAACGGGCGAGGAAAAACTGATACACTGCCATCAACCGCCGCAATATCTTTTCCAGCTAGCCGTTTTCTGTCCGTTACTGTGGTGAGAAATACAGCGCAGTCTGCAACAAAATACCTTCCCGGTTCGACAATGATCTCCACGTTTCTACCCAGTCTTGAGCGCAACTTATTAGCACAGGTTGCTAGCCCTTTACCAAATGCCGGCAAATCGAAGGCTGGTCCGCGGTGCGCGTAGTTAACTCCTATACCGCCTCCGATGTTGATATATGCGATGGACACAAGCGCGCCGGCTAAATCGAAAAAGGCATTAAGGGTCGGCAACATCTGGTCCGGAGTTTGAAAATTAGTCCCAACGTAAATATGTAAACCTGTTATTTTGCTGCGGTAATGCTTAGCGATTCCTTGTGCGAGATGTAATTCAGACGCATCCATACCGATTCGGTCAGCACGTCCGTTACGGCCAAGTGACGCGGCGTTGATTCGAATGCCCGCTTCAGATGCTCCCAAGGCCAGCCATGTTTCCAGTTGTTGCAACGAGTCCAGATTCACCCGAACGCCGAGGTCCTGCGCCACTTTCATGTCGGCCCGCGTCATTCCCGTCGATGTAAATTGAATCGCGCTGGTGTGAAAGCCGGCTTTCCTAGCGAGTTGGAGATGTGGCAGGGAATTCACACACGCACCAACCCCATATCTCGCCAAAAGTCGTAACACCTGAAGGCGGTCGTTCGCCATGGTAGCAAAAAACAGCTTCGCTCCGGCCTGCCTGAATGTTGTTCGAAGCTCGATTATTCTATTTCGAAGACGCCCAAGATCGTAAATGTAAAGCGGCGTACCAATTCTTTTCGCTAGGTTTGCGAGTTCTTCATCAGATCTCTTGCCTGCGCACGTAGAATTGGCTGATTGGTGCATGCTACTTAGCAACCATGACAAGCTCGCTTTCGACCGCATCAGATAGGGAAGCAAACACCGAGGTTACGGACGATTCCGGCTGGCGGCGGATTCGCTCCAAAAGAATATTCCCGACGGTTTCTTCTGTAGCCTTCAGCGTTTCCAGTGCATCAAATACGACATCGTCGACACGCGATAATCGCACTGCATTCTGCGAGGTCTTATGCCAGACGAGATAGGTGGGCTCAGGTCGAAACTCTACATCGAAATATCCATCCAGTGCTGGAGTGATATCATGTTGCGTTGCCAACATTCCAAGTATCGCTCCTGGAACCAGTCGGCTATTAAGACTAAGCGTCGGATTTTGATCAAGCGGCGGCAGGACTAAAGAGCGATAAGTCGCCATTGTAATGCCGGTTTGCAGCGCGGCACTCTCGGCAATCCGAAGATTCATCTCCACGGCCTCGGCAGCTTCCAGAATAGCTTCAGCTGCAGACAATCTTTTTAGTTCTTCCCGAACAAATCCAGCAAAACCAGCGACGGTGCCATAGCTGATACGGTACTCCGGTGCGTGTCGCGAGCGGTTGTACTCACGTATCCATCTTATCCATCGGCGAAATACCTCATACATTCCCCCTAAGAGTTCCGAAAGGGCAAGGGTTGGAACTAGAACCGCCTCCGCCAATGGCGAGAATTCATCGAGACCGGACATAGCACGTTGCTCCCCGGGAACGATGTCGTCGAGCGGCAGCCGGAAATAGGAACCATAAAGGTCGCAGTCCTGAGCGACTCTCTGTCTATTCTGCAAATCCGTTTCGACGCCCAACGGTACGTCTACGAAGTGGCCATCACACCGAAGCCCCTGCAAGCGGGAGTACAGTGCCGAGTCTGCGAATGGGCAATAGCCAAAGAGGTGTGTTGGCTTGCAGCCGATTCGCAACGCACGTTCGAAAGCCGTGAATGTGTCTCTCAGGCTGGCATTATCTTCCGCTGGAAACCCGGCAATAAACCCTGCATTTGGCCTGATCCCGACCCGCTGGCACTTTTCCAGAACCTCGAAGGAATGATCCAAGGGAATTTCTTTTCGTATTTCCCGTAGAATTCGTTCGGAGCCGCTCTCAATTCCGAAATATATTGCGTTGCATCCAGCGCGTTGCATCAATTCGAGAAGCGGCTCATCGACCGTATCTGTTCGGGCGCTGCACGTCCATCGCATCGGCGAACCGACAGCAATCAATACCTTACATAAGTTCGTGACCCACTCCCTACTGGTTGTAAAGAGATCATGTGTGAAATGAGCACGCTTGATATCAAACAAATTGCAGACCAATTCGATCTCGCGCAGAATTCGTGCCGGTGATTTTACGCGATGCTTGCGTCCCCAAAATGGCGCTGTAGAGCAAAATTGACACTGAAACGGACAGCCGCGTCCGACCTCGATGAAAATCTCTTCTCCGGGATCTGCCTTGTACAAATCATATGCCGGAATCGGAAGCGAATCCAAAGTTTGAATCAGTGGCCGCGGCCCGCCATCAAGAATATTCTGCCCGGACACACCTGTTTGATTGCAAGTTATCGCTCCTGGAATGTTCCATTCGTCTCGCGAATTCGAATCAATCGCATCGAGGAGAGATACAAAGGTTTCTTCGCCTTCACCGATGACAATCGCGTCAACTGAATCGCACCTTTCGAGAGTAGGGCGAGCTACAGCCGACGCATGAGGACCGCCAAGGACAACGGAACATTCCGGGCTTAGCCGCTTAATTGCTTCCGTGATCTGTAGAACATGGTGGTATGAATCACATTCGGTCATGAATCCAATGACCCGTGGATTCATCGAACATAGATCTTCCGCTACGGCTGAATAGAATTCCTGAGTCAGCGGAAGTCTTCCTGAGATTATTCGACGATTCAGATCATACAATTCCGTATCGATCGAGGGCCGAGCGACACGGATTGTGGCAATGAGGGATAGCAATCCTACCGGAGCGAACGTATACATCACGCTGTTGTCAGGCCTGAAGTCCGTTTGCAGAACAGCTGGATGTCGAACGTGCGGACTGGTTGCGAGAATGACCTTCATCGCGATTCTGCTGAAAATCCTTTAGCAATGACAGGCAGGTTTGTTGACTTGCCGGTTTCGGTCTGTTCTAGGAGGCTCGTGCGATAAATCGTACTTTGAATTTCAAATTCCGAGGCTCCGCAATTGAAATAAGTGCCGTGCCGTGCGTGCGACATCGCCGGGCACCTTGAGGCGCAGTAATACCGTGGATCGTTAATAACGCACCCCTTGCATGTGTCCGCAAAGTTTGACCAGCTATACTTCCGAATTTCCCACGGCTCCCGCCAGACTGCAGGAAACGGACGTTCCTTCACCGAGCTTGTCGCAAAGATATTTTCAGACGCGCACATAGTACAAGGGAAAACAGTCCCGTCAGCCGCCACATAACACAGAAAACGTGCGCTTGAGCACCTACGTGTGATGTAAGCAAGTGTTAATCCATAGTTAAAAATGATGCCGACACAAAGCCCCGCTTTCGTGTGGTATTCGTGCTCCCACTCGCATTCGCGCAACCAAAACTGGGCTGCATGTTCTACATCCTGTGGGCCATTCTCAAGATCCCGCCGAAACTTACCTCGGCCGATTGGACTAAACGGCGTGCTTCGAACCGATACACCATTGGACTCCGCCCATTGCATCAGTTGCGCTAAGTCATTGATGTTTTGTTTGTGCGTGTTTGTCATCACATTCGTGAGGAATCCATGTGACTGAGCACGCAATACTGATTGTTTTCCGCGATCGACTGTCGCCATGTGGCCGTTGCGACCGACGTGAAGATTGTCGATACTGACACTGATTATCACGCCGTTGTGCGGCAACTTGTTTAGCAGCTCATCCGTCAGATATAACCCATGCGTCGCGATGCCGACGAGCAAGTCACGATCGCGGGCATGACATACCAAATCCAGAAAGGCAGGATGGAGCGTTGGCTCGCCTCCTGTAAAAGCGACAGCCCACACACCCATGTCCGCCATTTCGTCAAGCAGCGAATGCCATCGCTCTACAGACATCTCCCCATCCCTGGCCCGGCCCCCATCGATGTAGCAGTGTGGACAGGCTAAATCACATCGTCTTGTCAGTTCTAGCCATACTAGCGGCGGGGTAGCTAAGTGAAACCCGTCGATTACCTCAAGTTTAGTCAATAGATGCGGCGCTAAATCCTGTTTGGTGACAGATGTCGTTAGCACACGGAGCGCCGTAGGCGCTGCGAGGACAATTTCGCCGTCCGGAAAACCGACGATAAATCCAAAGTACTCCGGATTAAACCGGACCCGCGAGGTGACAGGTAAATTGCAATCCGTTTCTGCTGTATTAAGCATCTTCGCGATCCTTGACGAAGCCGTGCTGTTGCAGCGTTTTTATGATCTCGATCAAGTCAGCTGCCGTTTGCTCGTGAACAGTACGTGGGAAACGTTCGAGGCATCTGGACACCACTTCATCAACGGTACGCCCACCGTCTAAGAATCCCCAAGCGACATAACCAAGCGCATCGAGCTCAAAGTACAGTCTCAGTTCTAAATTATGCAGGAGAATTCCAGGTGGCGCGACCGTCCAAAGAACGTTATCACTTCGTTCTAAAACTCGGGCGCCAAGCGTTTCATTTCTACGCGCCGGCCGATAATCAGCATTAGCTTTTTCGGAAACAACAGTGGTTGTCATACATAAAGCAATGCGTCGCCAAACTCGTAAAACGAATAGTGCCGATTGCGTCCTTCGAGATAGATCTTTTTCAAAAGGTCACGACCGCAAAAAGCGGCATCAAGCACGATTAGACTCGTCTGGTGTTGATGAAAATTTGTGAAATAAGCGTCGACAACACGAAACTCATATCCCGGCGTGATATATAGGTTTGTTCTCCCGGTTGTCACGGTAACACAACCGCCTTCGATTACTGCGGATTCCAGCGCCCGCAGGCTTGTGCTACCACAGGCACAGATTCGACCACCAAGCGAACGAGCTCGATTGATAATAGCTGCTGTTTCTGGAGGGATCTGAAAGAACTCGGGCCATATTTGGTGGTCCTTTACATTCGCTTCTAAAAAGGGCAGCCAACTTCCGATAGAGTGCAACGTAATGAAGCACACAATCACACCTGCCGTTTCGAGTGCCTTCACTAGCTGAGGCGTAAAATGCAAACCGGCCAGTGGGCTCTCAACGCTTCCTTCTTCAGTCGCGAAATAGGGATTAAAGTGTTCGAGCTCCCAATGTCCCTCATAAAAAAAGCTCGAAATAGGAAGTCCTTGTGTTTTCAGCAGATCTCTAATCGACGACGTTTCTCCACGAACTGTCGCCAAATCGTACTTGGTCACGCCTATTTCCAACACTCTGACTACGTGACCTCCGCGGAGATGTATGCCGCTGCCAGCGTGGACATCGTGTTTCGGAAATATCGAACATATTGCGGTTCCGTTTTCACCTAGATCAACAAACCAGAGCTCGACCTGTCCGCCAACAGTCGTTCTGCCTTTGAGAATTCCCGGAATACGCTTGCTGTTGTTAAGGACAACGACGTCACCAGCTCGCATCCAGCGAGGCAGCTCTTGCACTGACGATTCAGTCCATTTGGCTTGAGCCCTGTCGACGACAAGTAATCGCCCTCGATCTCTACGCCCGAGACGAATCTCGCGAGGAGTTCCCTCCAGATTTTCGGGGCGAAGGGTGTAGTGAAGATCCTCGATGAGCATTCTATCGATGCTCTACGATGTTACACGCAGGCCTGCGCGAATTATCGCGCAACCATCTACTGGGCGACTCCTACTGTCGCTGCGACGGTGGCTATGCGCTCATTGAGTACTCGCACGCCTTCCGCAGTTTTCGGGATTGCGCTTGCTGCCACCACAGGCTTTCCGACTTGCGCGTTGTGAACGTGACTCATTTGCCACTCTCCTTTTCCAGCTTGTTCCCAGATGACGGTTTGTCGCACGAAAGAAGAGATCTCATTAGAAGTTACCTCCAGAGTCTGCGATAGCACGGCGGCGTCCCCTGCTGGTTGAATATCCTGTTTGATGACATCCACTTTTCGCTTAAACCGTTTGAATGTCGGACCGAAGTACTCCTCGAATGCTTTGCGCCCTATGATCGGTTCCGACGACTCAAGAGTGAATACGCGAACGTCGTCCTTAAGAAAATCAAAGAACTGTCTGTCGCCTTCTGCGTAAGCTTTGAGTGAATCTTTCATTGCCTTTTCTAATCCTCTGTCTACGTCTGCTGGCATAAATTCTCCTTTGTTTGTTGTTGTATTCTGCCTTCGCGAATCAGATTAGGAGACTTATTTGTCAGAACGCAAGGGAAACAGTTGCGGAACAGTTTTGTAGAATCTAAAGAATTCCGCTATCTAATTCGTTCTTAGCTTTCTCCTGAATTTCCAATCGCGCCGTTTTGCATGACCATTTCAGGTTTGGAATAGGATTGTTTCGCCCATCTACGGCCTGTATACGTAACTCGACAGTTTTTTCCTCAGGACGACCCTCCAGAAGTCGCCTCAGCGAGCGAGTAACATCCAGTTGCACAAGCGGCAACTCGTGCGGCTTGGATTCATCACGGCCAAGCGCCTCTATGCCGGTAGACCCCACGAACTCTTCTTGGCCCCCTTGGCTTACAGCTGTAACACGAAGCTTAAGGGGCACGTTCCCTGGCACCGTTACTTCCTCGAGGACAAGCCGAATCCGGGTCGCGTTTGACCAGTTTGTTGGTACTGGCACCACGAACGGTGTCGGTCTGCCATCATCCGTTGCTCCAGCAAACGACAGATCCATGATGGCAAACAGCGAAATTAGAGTAGATCGCCACACTTTACATTTCCTTTGTAACCTCGGCGATAGAAAAATATATCTCCTTTGCCTTCACAGGGGTTGGGCGAGCCCCTCCTTTCGCGGCACCACGTTCAACATAGGTCAGTTCGAGCCCTTTCGGTGTTCGCAAAAGGCTTTCGACTATCGGTTTTGATGCATTGATCGTCACGTTCCGCGTGTTCCTCTCCTTGAGTTTTCCTCGTTCGTGCTCGTGCTGATCGGAGAGAGAATTGAGCACAACTGCGAAGGTTCCAAGGTAACCGTTGCCGCCTGGGCCCTCGTCGGCTCCGGCAGCTTCCGGATTTGCGTAAATGCGATACACCGCGCTCTTATCGACTGGCACCGACATATCGCGAATACGTAGCCGCACGCCTCCGCCTTTGTCTAGCGTCTGAACCAGCCGGCTCTCGATCGCGGCCGTCAGCTTAAACGCTCGGCCGAAGGTCCATTCAGGGCGGATATCAATCCACCTTATCAAGCACGGCAGCAGCGACAAAAACGTCGATGGGCCATAGACGTAACGCAACTGGCGTTCATGATCGAGCACTTGCGCCGCAGTTATCGAGCGCCAGACTTTATTTTCATCATAAAAATTCCACGTAAGATTCAAGAACGAGGAGTCTGTTGGATCTGTATGCGTGGATGAGGCTTTGTTCCAGTCGGACCACATCTTATCGACGTTTGAGTGGTGAGCATAAAAGATTGGATCGCGGCCGGCAGTATCGAAGGCTCCCATATCTCCGCCTACGTCAACATGCACGGACCCATGCGGAACTCCTTCTGGTATACCAGAACTCGTCACGGTGCCTCCAAAGTCTGCGAACGTTCCTGCCGTTAACGCTGCCTCCATCACGGTCTGGCCCACATCCTCATCGGGGACTTCGTCAGTTGCGCTCATGCCGCGGGTGCCATTCCACAACGGGTTGGATGCATCGTTTGGTGATGTGTATGCCCCGGGAATTTTTCGATGCGCGGACGCGTCCCAGTCCCAATAAGGTAAACGAAAATCCATGTCGCCCACTAACTTTCCGAGAATCCGTTCGTGAAAATAAAGGTAGGCACGATGCCACGCAAAGAAGTTCCAACTGCCGTGGACCTGGGTGCCGTGGCCGCAGTACCAACAATGAATGTTCGCTTGGCGCTGAAACCCGCGTGGATCGTTCGGATCGCTGGTATCTAATGCCCTCATGGCTTGATAAGCATCCTTTAGTTTTTGGATTTCTTCGCTGTTCAATGTGGATGCCGGTCGACGGGTCTGGATCGGTCTACAATCCATGCGCCATTGTTGCGGAGTCCCGGGGCTTCCAGGAGGCTCGCAAACTGCCAGCGCCGCTCTAGGCAAGGCGAGGCTACCGAATATACCAACACCCAAACCACCCGATATCAGCCCGGCCTGTTGAAGAAACCGGCGGCGAGATATGATTTCTGTTATTAACTCATTGTAATGATCTGACATAAGCTACCTCCTTACTTGTAGGTTTTGAGTTTGAAAGACGGATTGCCAAGCGACAATTTTCTGTAGCCCTCGCATATTTGGCTAGAAAAACAGTCGCGGAACAGTTGCCCCTCTCACGATTCGGACTAAAAGCCGCCGACGCGAATGTCTGTTATTGCCAGTTCTTCGAACTTTGCGGCGCAGACGTCGTAGAAGCATTATGGAACCTTATAGGGCTAGCCAAACCAGAATAAGGAGATCCCAAATGGCTCGATATATGACTCGTGTTGAGCTCCACGGAGGGACATACACGGACTACGAAACACTTCATAAGGAAATGGAAGCGGAAGGATTCGAACGCACAATCACTTCAGATGACGGCAAAACGTACCACTTGCCGACAGCGGAATATTACCGCAACACGAGCCTCGAGCGTAGTCAGGTGTTGGATTCCGGTAAACGAGCGGCTGGCAAAACGCAAAAATCGTACGCCATAATCGTTGCCGAAGTGTTAGGGATGAGCTGGAACGGGTTAGCTAAGCTCTGAAAATTTTCGGGCCGATTCGTGTCTATAGAAACACAACAGCGCAACAGTGTTTAGTATTCCAATCCTCGGGCGTTGCCTGGCTAGAGGTGATAATGCCGTCTCCACCGAGACCGTGGCGTAGCCGCAATCTCCGTGAGATACGTGTTGAGGTGCTCTGAGTGACGCCCTTCGCGCTGCTCGATTCCGACCTTCTCGAGTCGGTCTACTATTAAGGCGTAAGCTTCCGCATAAAATTGGATCGCCTGTGGCGTCCATTGTGGGTGATAGCCGCTATCGATCTCCAAAAAGCGGCGGACGCAAAGCGAAACCAAATCGGAGAGTTGAATCATTGGATTCTTCAGCGAATCCACTGCGTAGCTGAACTCAACTATCCACTTGACCCGATGCGCCTGTGTGCCACCGAATCTGCGCTCATGTGTAATTGTCTCGATGTCAGTGTGAAACTGTTCCTTACGGTCGAAGATTACCATTCCACGCGCGGTGCTGCCCAAACGCTCTTTAACCTGCCAATTGATATAGGTGACCAGGTAATCGAACGCCACAAGGTAAGGAACCTTAAGATCATAGCAGGCCTGATATTCGCAGCTTCCGACATCCATTCGTTGTTTGTGAAGCGCAAAAAAATGGGTCCCGTGCTTCCGTTCGTGCAAAAGTTGTAGGAGCACACGCGCCAAGGCGGATCGCTCCTGCATTGGATGTCCAGCGAACGGACCTTCTCCCTGTGGAGCAAGCAGTTCCTTTGCGTGTAGTTCGAACTGCGGTGGTAACGCCCCTCGAAAATACTGCTCTAGGAGGTCCAGCATCGCCAGATGAGTTTTGTTCCACCCCTCGTCGCGTAGGCTAATGCCGCCGAGGACTAGAATCGGTTGACTGGCGTCGTCTAGGTTGGGGCCGGTGTCGCCTGACTCGTCTAAGTAGAAGAAGTGCATTCAATAAAAGCGGCAATGGCGGAATGCGATTTGCTGTCGCTGAGCTCTCTCAAATGCGCATTTCTTATAACACTTCGTCAACCGCGCCAGTGAAACAGTTGCGGAACAGTGGCCCATCGCTTCTGCAAAAGGTATGCATACGCGCTTGTATGCCTTCGCCTAACGGATCATCGCCAGCGATTGCACCATGGACGGAGGCTCTCTGATTTACCGTAACGGATACAGACTCCAGACCGAATTGAGCGGGAATTGACCAATATAGCGAGTCGGCGCTGGCCATTAGTCGGCCAGCGCCTAATTGCTGCGTTGTCGCCCGCAACCGTCCAGGCTTTTGCCCGTCTGCATAGGTGCCATTAAAGTCCCGTCTTCTATAATGAGTACAGACGGGACAGGCGGAAGTAGCGGGTACCGGGGTTATGAATACCAGATTCTCGTTACTGTTTGGTTGGCGCTGAAGTTGATGATCCAAATGCGAGTGTGTGATGCGATCGAAGTAGAGCCTGCTTCCGACGAGGACATCGCGGCGCTACTCGATGTATCGCCGAACTCCGCCACCGGTGTGGTTGGTCTCGCGATCAAAGAAGTCCAACTCGATGTGCAGGTAAAGTCACGTGACAGCGGACAGTGGACGGAGAGCGCATTTTTTCACGTGCTCGAGCCTGAGGCGTCGAGACGCACAACAGGCAAAAAGCAACCGGCAAAACAAGGCACGAAGGCTAGACGGCTGCGGCCGCTCGCTCGGCTGCGTGAGTCGCCCGCACGGCAGTATCTCTTCATCACGGATGCGCAACTGCACCCGGACCTGCGTCCTTTTTCTGTCGACAAGATCGGCGCAAAATCGGCGGCGCGCGAACTGCCGACCGCGAACCAATCAGCAGACGCCAAAGCGCTCGCGCCGCGGATCGGTGTGGTTGCGCAGCAGACGAAAGAACATCTCGATCTGCAGATCAGCGATCTTTTAAGGCGTCATGCGCACGTTCAACCATCCCACGTTCAACACTGCTTGACAGATCTCCAGAATGCCGTCCGTCGACGGTTGTTGGAGGAAGTAAATGGTGTCTGGAAACGCGATGAAGTAGAGGCGGTTCTGCGAAAACATGGCGGATTGCGCGCACCGCCGCGAGAGCTGGTTCCGCCATCCAATATGTCGGAGATTCGCGCCCAGCTCGAAAGCGGGCGCCTGATCCTCACGGGAACAGCTGGCACAGGAAAAACGTTCGTGGCCGAACACCTAGAATACGAACACCGCATGGCAGATGAACCGTTCGAGCTGGTCACCGCGAACGCTGGGATCGAGCAGGTTCGCCGCTTCCTCGTGGAGCTAGGCCGGCACCTGTTCGTCTTTCATGATCCGTGGGGGCATTACCAGCTAGAATCAGACGCAGACTTCTGGCGCACCGAGCTGCCAAAGCTCGTTCGACAGGCGACTCCGGCAAAGCGCTTCCTCGTGATATCACGCACCGCCATCAAGGCGCAGGCGCTCGGCGATGCGAATCCGGCTGGTTTCGCCGACGCGGAAATTAGCCTCACGCCGGACAATTATCCGCCAGAAACCCGAAAGCGCATTCTAGCGCTGTACATGCGTGACGCTCCAGCGTGGCAACGTGATCTAGTCCAGCGTCACGAAAAGCGCATCTGCACCGACCTCGGCGCGCCGCTTTCGCTACAGGAGTTTGCGGTAGCCCTGCAACGCGAAACAGACGAACGAAGCGTGAACATCGAGGAACTGATCGGTCGCAGCAATATCGAGGTTATCAGCCGCACATGTGCGGATGAGATCAAAGCGCTCGACGAAGAAAGCGCAGCCGCCGGCGTGGCGCTGTGGTCCCTTTTCATGACGCATGAGATTGTGTCCGAATCAATGGTGCGTACTCTGCGCGAGCAACTCAAGGAAGGCGGATACGTTGCCATCATCGATCCTGTTAAGCTGTTCCGCTGGCTGCTTAAAGCAGGCCGGCTGACACCAGCGCAGGACGGTTTTTCCATGCATCCAACTGTAATGCAAGGTTTGGAGTTGCTGATCGACAGCGAGCCGGCACAAGCAGAGGAAGTCTTGTCGGCGCAGCTACGATTTCTGGGGAGCCACGGCGCCGGCGCTGAGCTTGAAGCGCTGGCAAAATACATCGCGACCCGAAGGCTTCCGATTCCCGCAGCCGCGCAGGCCGCACTCAATGAGCATCTCAGAAGACAGGTGCTCGCCTTGGACGGTTCCGACTGGCAACAGGCGTTTCGCGCATTGACCAAATTCTCGACAGGAACGGACGCAGTGACTTTGCTCGCAAAGAGCCTTCGGCTCCGCGAGCGCAAGGAGATGCGCGGATTCGAGTATTGGCATCCGCCAACATTAAATGACGGGGAGATCGCGAGCATCGCCGCAGACCCTGATACGCGACAGGTTGCGGTGAAATTCATTGGTTATCTCCTGGCTCATGACCAGATGTTCCACTGCGAACCGAGAGAGTTGTCGGAATTTTTCGCGCGGTTCGGGTGGGATCTGGCCGGCGAGTTTTTTGCGGTCGTTAAGCAGGCGCTGGAGGACGAGCGGCCGCTGGCGATGGGTCTTTTCGTTGAGGCTGCGCTGCTCACCGATGAGCCACCGTTCGATGAACTCATCAACACGGCTGTATCTGCTGCTGATGCGGTCGACAAATGGTATGACAACTTCACGGAGGAAATTAGGCAAGCGGAGCAATGTGAGACAGACGTGGCTCACGCTAACCACGTAGACGAGGAACCGCGAGATCGCTATTGGCCTGTGCAGACCGCCCTTAAGACTGGCGTCCGCGTCCGTCGTGGGCGTGACGGTTATGATTGGCTTGTTGCCCACGCGCGTCGCAATGATCTGCTCTCGAGTTGGGCGGAAAGTCTTCCAGAGGGAGCGGGCGACGCCGAACTGACGGCCCTCCGTAGCGTCTGTAAACCCGATGACGAGCGGCCATTTTGGAAAGCGGTGGAGAAAGCCAACAGGAAAGACTTGGCCGGAAGCGTCGCGAACGGCTTGGACTCCGCTCTGGAAGAACATCTGGGCGCATGCTTGGAGGCGCTCGCCGCGCTCGTCAATGTTGAGGAGTGGCAGGCATTCTTCGCAGCCCGCGCTCCAGGCTTGACTCTCAGACGCAAGTTAGCGCTGGCTGCAGCGGCATTCCACGGGAATTCCGCGGACGAAAAACAAAAGCTCCTCCGTTCTGCGCTTTTTGACGCGGAGCAGCTTCGTGGCCTCGATCTTTGCTTCGATGGGACCGAGAATTCTAAACGAGGTTCACCTTCGCGTGAAGAGCTGTCGCCAGCGGCGCGCGATTTTCTCGATGAAATCGTTCGGCACGGACCCGACAAGTTAGCCGTGGAAGCGCTGCGTGTGCTCGGCAGTCCACCCGAGCTTGCTTCGGAACAGCTGCCACGACTCCTCAGCTCGCCTTCGATGCACACCCGCCACAATGCGCTGTTGCTTGCCGCAAAAACGGACGAATTCGACGGACGCGCAGCATTGCGCGACGCCCTCGACGATGACGATTACCGGTGCCGCCGCGTTGCCTTGCGATTGTTTGCCGAGAATGCTGGCCCGGAAGGAAGGCAGCGCATTCTGATGATGGCAAAAGATGCGAGCGCGCCCGTGCGTCTCGCCTGCGCCAACGTGATTGCTACTCATGGATGGCGCGAAGGCGAGCCGATCTTGACCCACCTGATTTACGACATGCGCGACGCCTCCGACAGCGGCGGGTTTCGATTCAGCATGCCGAATTACCATGTCGCGCGGGCGGCTGCCATCGCGCTTCGGGAGCTTAGCCCGCTCAGTCCTGACGCCGTGCGGGAGATCATTGCCTGCATTGAAAACTACCGACCGAGTGAGAAACGTTACCGCATGCCAGACATTGGGGTGCCATATCAGCTATTGTTCACGCTGGGCTACGAATCGCACGCCGAAATCCCGGATCTGTTTCTTCGACGCCTTCACGACGACTGGTACGTCGAGGGCACGGAGCAGTCGGGTTATGCACTTCGTTTCGCCGCGGCGTGGGGCCTTGTCATTCAGCTTTCCCAAACGCCCGAATTACGAACGCAGATCGATCCGGCAGTCCTCGTTGAAGGCGCGCGCCACAGTGACGATCGGCTCGCTGGCCCCTGCTTGATGGCTCTCGGAATGCTGGGGAATCGTGCTTATGAGCAACTCGTGACGCTTGCGGCCACGCCCCAGTTCACGCGGGAATGTGCCCTCATAGTCGCGATGGCTTTACCCAAAGCGGCAAACGCCGCGTGGGACGCGATTGCCGGTTCGCTGCCACCCGCCTCTCCGCAGCAGCGGTTTCTTACATGGGCCTCGCAAAATACCACCGCCTCCGCGGAAGTTGCAGACCAGTTCCTCAGCGAAGACGCGGAGGTCGCCGCGTGGCTGGTTCGCATACAGAAGCGCGACGGAATTTTTCCGGAATTACGTTACGTACTACATCAGCGGTTTGCCGCACCGTTCGGCGCCAAGCTCCAATACGACGATCTTTTCCTGCGGCATCTGCCGAAATCGATTCCAGTGCTAACGATGCGATCGATGTTCGGTGGGGAATGATTTCAACGCGTCGCATGCAGAGCGCAACTGTGCAGCAATCGGAGTTCAATCACTATAGCCCGGTGTTCACGAACCGCTCTTGAGCGGATGGGCACGGGCGTATCATTCGCCTCCGGCGCCAGCCCGGAAGCACGAAAATCGTAGTCGGGCGAACGGGGCCACGCGGTTGGTCTTAAAACGTTTCAAGGTTCCCAAACGCGAGGCGCTGCTTTCGTCGGACTTGGCAGCGGTCGAAGCATGGTATCGGCAGCAGAAAGCAATACAGACACGCGGTTACAAAGCGAAAGCGCCCGACCAATGACGCACATCGCGCATCAAAGCCATCGAAGCAGGGATAAACAGTATGCGAAAAACTAACGAAGCTTATTATCCGGAGCTCTCCGATCGATTGAACATGAAAAAGCCGTTTACGTCACTGACGCGGCTGACGAAAACAGATCTGATCGCGTTTACCAAATGGTATTGCGCGATTCCAGCCGCTAATAATCGCGGCGACCGTCCACTCATGCGGCCGTCGCGGCGATCGTCGTGGAACTGGCGCCCGACCTCCTCGACGACACGCCGCCTCAGCTGTGAAAAGTTTGGCTTGCTTCAATCTCAACATCCAGCCAGAGTCGGCCCAGGTTTGCGTATATACAAGAGAGACACGACGTCAGAATGGCAGTCGAATTACCTCCCGTGAATACAAACACACCTGCCCGAAACGCGCAGCCAACAAGACGTGACGTCCATTCTCGAGAACATGCGGCCGCTCAGCAGAGCGATTATCGCGTCTTCTCGTCTGATGAATTCCTTCGCGCACCTGCAGAAGCGGCAGCACTTGCGGCAAAAGGAACGCCCGTCTGCATTAATGCCGGAAAGGCGACAATCATAGTTGGCTCCAGCGGACCTCGGCGAAAGAAACGACGCTCGATGTTGTTTCGGAAACTTGGAGCCAAACTGCTCGATTCATTCCATTGGACTAAACATCCACTGGATGTGAGCTGGATCGAGTAGGCTGCTACTTTCGGTTCAAATAACCCATTGGCTACGGGCGGAACTGCCGTAGTCGCGCCCGCCAAGACTTACCCACAGTGTTTCTCGACGACTACCAACAGACCTTTGTGCGGTGGCTACAGACGCCAAGCGTAGGCTGTAGGTTCGCGGCGATATTGGCCAAGCGCCATGACGAAGCCGGCTGGCAGCGGCTCACCGTTCAGGGTGACGATCTCGGGCCTGACGAATTACTACCTCTGAACGCTCTGCTGTCGCTCGCGCCCGGCAACTCCGAAGGCGTGTATACGCTATTTCCGGAAATCAAAACAGCCGAGCAAATCGCTCGACTCGTCCGGGCGTTATGCGAGACGCCAAACTGGCGATGTTTTGAAATAATAACCGATCGGCTACACGCGGACGGCGCTCTGCTCATTGGACTTCGCTGGTATCTTCCAGACGAGCGGCACATGAATTACGTACTCGGCTTTGCCGATCTTCCGCAGATGCCGCGAACACGCCGCGCGCCGTACACGGCTCTGGTGCTCCGAACGGGACCGCCCGGCCGTGCTCCGGCTATCGCGCACCGCCACGGTGCGGCTGCGAAGAACGACCAACGCGCCTCCGAAGCGCCACCGGTGCCGGTACACCTTGCAGACATGCCCGACTTGCTCGCGACTGAACAGACTGTCGCCCGTGTTTGGGGGAAAACTACAAAACTAAAGCGCGAGCAATTATCCGGTGACGCGATGGCCGAGGCGGCCAAAGCGAAAGTGACATTCTGCTTGCCATCTTCCGTACGGGAAGCACTGCATGGAGTATTAGAGACCACGTAGAGGATCGAGCCTCCTATACTGCGTTGAACCTAGCGTGCGAATCATCGGGTACGACGACTCTTCTGCAGTTGCTCCTTAGCCAACTTTACATTCAATCTTTCGTAGGCTAATTCTAGCCTTCCCGCACGGTCGATTTCCGGCTCAAATAAGTTCCCCACCGTTATTTTTGGTCCCAATCGTTCAAGTAAGTCGTCCTCTATTTCCGATTGGGTCCTAACAGTGCCATCACGAAGAATATGTTGCACTTCGTACCCGTCCCGCGCGAGCGGCGTAGCAATCATCGGAAAGCGGTGGCATTCGCACGGGTGTGGCTCCATGCACAAGAGCGCTATGCGATGACCGGCATCGGCACCTTTCTTAATCCTCTCAATTGCTTCTCGAAATTCGGGCGTTTGCCAAACCTTAGGGTATGAGACGAGACCGTCGTTATCGAGGAGCTGCGGAGCTTCACGCCGAGCCCCTAGTGGACCGCCAAGATGAAGATACTTAAATCCGCATTGGGGTAGCGCTGTGCGCAAAACTTCCAGACTTACGTGAGGGTGTCGTTTGCTCTTTGGCGTCGTTCGCACGTCGACGACAAACTTGATCCTTTGATTTTTCAGCGCCTCGACCAATTCCTCCCAGGTTCGATCGGAATGGCCGATCGTGAAAATTGGTGCGCTGCTCATGGATTCATCCCGTTACACACAAATATCGGTTACCGCTGAGCAGGCAAATGCCATCTGCTCCGCTGGGCAGTTGCCGGCCGCTGCAAAACCCGCTACAGATGAGCAGTGGCACGTCGGCGTCGTATATCGCTTTTTACTGCAGGTTATGAGGGCCTCTCGCTCTCGCAGTTTCTCAAGCAGCTCAATGCTGCATCTGTCGAGGTACTCTTTGATATCCGGTATCGGCCGCAGAGTCGCAAACCGGGATTTTCGAAAAATAAACTCGCCGCGGCGTGCAAACGGGCAGGCATCCGTTATTTGCACGATCCGAAACTGGGAACTCCACCAGACCAGATGGAAGCGATGAAAGCGGCTGGCGCGTACACTCCGCAAATCTTCAAGCGTTACCGCACATTTCTACTGAAGCAGGGCGATTCGCTGGAGCAGGCGGTGGAAGTTGTGTCCAAGGAAAACACATGCCTGCTCTGTTATGAGGCCGATTATCGCACCTGCCACCGCAGGATCGTCGCTGAAGAGATTGAACGTCGTTCTGGGGTACGGGTGACGCATCTTTCCTTAGCGGTTAATGGTGCGAAGTAATGAAGCGACCCGCCTCGTTTTCAGCGGCGCGCAACCTCCGCGCGCCAGCGATCTGACACTGAGATATTGCGAAAGGCCGCTGCCTGATCAGCCCAGCCAACGTGATCCTGGCAACGGCAGTTAGCACGCTGCTGTCGCGGTACGGCAACAAAGCCGAATCGCGGTTGGCCAATGTCGAACTGCATACAGGAATGTGGTATCGCAAACGCGCCGGTGAGCCACCCCTCCGCATAACCTGCGGCCAGACTGCCCAACATAGTAGTGAGATAGCCGACGGTATGCAGTTGCGGCGCTTCGCCGGCCCAATACTGGTGTGCATCCTCCCCACGATCCGCTGCCTCTTGCGCAGCGACAATCCGCTGCTCGCGCTCCGTTGCGTCCATGAGTTCTCGACTCACCGCTAGGAAATCAATACGTCCGCAGCAGAACGCGCACGGCAACTCCGGCGTGTATTGTGTTATTTCGCCGATTTGGGATGTAAGTCGTCCCGCGTTGCCTTCCATCAGAACTCCGAGATCCATGCTGGGAATAAGATAGTGTTTGGCCAGATCGCTCAGCAGAACACGCGCATGCTGCGTGTCCACACAGCCGAGCACCAAATCGCAGCGAATCAGCTCGTCCAACGCGCGTTCGTCCAGCGCGTTGAGTTTCAATACGATAACCTCCGCTGTCGAATTGATGGCC
>Ga0137403_10003024_pt1 | contig 20314 bp, 20 predicted proteins | sample CZOMad2_1_16fung_FD_122057 | JGI IMG/M metagenome (GOLD analysis project Ga0137403, IMG submission 122057) | Vadose zone soil fungal communities from Angelo Coast Range Reserve, California, USA - CZOMad2_1_16fungal (Hybrid Assembly) | ecosystem: Environmental > Terrestrial > Soil > Vadose zone...
CGGCAAACCGTAAACTCCCCATGGCGGTGGCCTCCTTTCGTTGGAGGCCCAGTATACCATAAATCGAGATTAACTCTTATGCATGCACGCCGTTCTACGCTATGAACTCCTACCGATTGCCTTCAACAGCTCGCTGACCGGTACGATGCGCCCGTGGAGGGGCAGGATTCGATCGACTTCCAGTTTGAGCCCCCCGATGTTGTCGTGCAGATTCACGCTAAACGGATTGGCCTGCGCTGGTGGTGGCGCGTCGGCCGCCGGCGGCGTGTAGGCGTCGGCCTCGATCAACAGCTTCTCCTTTGGGAGGTACACCAGGATGAGCCCATCGTGGTGGGTGTTGTCTTTGATGTGGTGGATCTCCAGCGTACGTGTGTCATCGCGCAAGACCTGCTTGTCGGTCAGGGTTTCGATCGTAGCCTTCTTGCCTGACTGCGCCAGCTTGTCAGGGTTCACGGTGCGTGGAGCGGCGAGGGCCTGCTCGTAAAATGGCTTATTGATCGCGTGCGTGATGATCGTAGCGCCCTCGGCCACGAACGCCCCTAGTCCGCCAGAGTGATCGAAGTGGTGATGCGAGTTGATCACATACTTGATCGGTTTGGTCGGCACGAGCTTTTTCACTTCCGCAATCACCGCGATGGCGCGTTCGTCGTTCTGCGGACCTTCGACTACCACCACGTACTCCTTCATTTCTACCAACACGCTGTGATGCGTGCCGCCGGCCAAATACCAGATGCCGTCAGACACCTGTTGCGCCTGTACCCGCACCGCTGCCTGTCGGACGTTGTCGGGCACCTGGATATCGACCGCAGCGTTGGGCTGGACGGCGTTCACGGTGAGGTCGAGCGATGGGAAGTCGCCAGTCTTCTGCGTGATCTTGGTAGGAAATTTTACGCCGCTGAAGTCCTGGTAGTCGGCATAGGTCGTCTCCATCGACATGTCGCCGAGCACAGGATTGGTGGTCCAGGATTCGACCTTCTCGACCAGGTTTTTGTCATTAACGACGGCGCTGACCTTGAACCTGCCGGGAACCGTGAACGCGACGGTGGTCAGCTTCTTGTCACCTTCTGTCTTTGATTGCACAGTGGCATTGTTCGCCAGGCCGGCTTTGATCACGCCATGGGGGGTAGTCCAAAGTTGCTGGAGGCGGTCGGTTACAGCTACCGGAGTGGGGTTGGCAGTGTCTCCGACCTGGTTCCAGGCATAGGTCCCGCTGACCAGCTGTACCTGGCGATTCTCGCCTATGACCGGTTGCCCGCCACCGCCGCGCGGCGGTTGTTCCGCCTGCGTACGAACGATTTCGTCCCGCATCGAGGCGGTATCGTAATTAATCGAGCGGGTGTAGCTTTTGGCATTGAATCGTGGTCACGGCGCCGTGGGATTTGGATTCTGGCCAACTGCGAAGGTGGAGCCGCTGCCCGAATATTGAATCGATTTCAAGTCGGTACCACCCATGGCTTTCGCCACGCCTTCGAGGGCGGTTTTGGGGTCCTGACATGCTCCCACTTGCGGGATGAGCGCGACGATCGCAATGGCGACCAGCAGTGTCTTCCACATGAGTCACCTCCTAACCAAGTGAGCGACTGGTATATCTAACCGTGACACAGTCTGACAGTAGTTGGCAATTCGCCAGCGCGTAACAGCAGCGAGGAACATCGAGAGAGGCCCTCCGGCGGAGGGCTTAGAAGCGGATGAGGAGTTGCGGCCTTCGCAGAAAATACCTGAGGGCAGGGAGGGCCATTAGGACAGAACCGATTGGCAGCCGAGAGAGAGGGTGACCATTCATCGCAGTATCCCTGCTTCTCCAACAAGATTGACAGGCCTTCTGGCAACCGTCACGAGTGTCGGCAATTGTACTGAGGCGGATTTCCCAGGTCAAGATCGAGTCGGTCTGAGCGCCATGTCAGGCTCACCAGCATCGCGTGTGGACATCTGTTGCCATGGATCAAGGCTCGTCCATGCCGACAGGCCGAGTACCAATAATACCCTTCGCCTCGAGCGTGGCGATCTCCTGGGCCGACAGCCCTAGCAGCTCTCCAAGCACATAGCCATTGTGCTCACCCAGGCCAGGAGCGGGACTGGTGGCACGTCTGGGAGATTTGGAAAGCTTCCAGGGCGTGCTGACCTGCCGATATGGCCCGGCTTCCGGATGGTCGACCGTATCCCAGAATCCTCGTGCCTCCAGATGCGGCTCGGCGATGACCTCTGCCGGCGTGATCACGGGTCCGGCGGGGACGCCGTGGCGTTGCAAAATATGCATCGCTTCATAGTGGTCGCGTCCACGGGTCCAGGCGGAGAGAATGTCATCCAGCGCTCGTTGGTTTTGCCAACGCCCCGGCAGTGTGGCAAATCTAACATCGTCAGCCAGCTCGGGCTGACCGATGGCGTGACAAAGGCCGCGCCACTCAGCATCGGAGCCGACGGCGATGGCCACCCACAGATCGTCGCCCTGGCAGGGATAGACGCCGTGCGGCGCCATGAGCAGATGCCTGTCGGCGATGGGCGCCGCAACCCGTCCCGAGAGCGAGTAATCCACCACCGCCTCACCTAACAAGGCAACGGCGACCTCGCGCTGTGATAGATCGATGAAGGCGCCTTTGCCGGTCTGGCGTCGGCGTCGTAAAGCCGCCATCAGCGCCCCTACCGCCACGATGCCCACCACCGGGTCGGGATAGGTCTCGTTGGTCATCAAGGGCCGGCCGTCCTCATAGCCCGTGATGGAGGCGAGGCCGGCAGTCTGTTCTAACGTCGACCCGAGCGAACCGTAATCCGTCTCGGGACCGCTAGCCCCCTGGCTGCTGATCTTGACATACACTAGTTGTGGATTGGCGGCGCTAAGCTGGGCGTAGCCGAGCCCCAGCCGGTCTAAGACCGAGGCCCGATAGTTTTCGATCAGCGCGTCGCAGATGGCCGTGAGCTGCAGAAACAACTCCTTGCCCTGAGGACTCGCCAGGTCGAGGGTGACGCTCCGCTTGTTGACATTGCGGTGGATATGGTGTGCGGAGCGATTCCACGGCCGCTCGCCGGGGATGCCTTGGGGATACATGCGATAGGTCTCCGGCGTTGGCCGGGCCAGACCGCGGTTGATGTCCATACGCGAGCAGGACTCCACCTTGATGATCTCAGCCCCCATGAATCCTAGCAGGAGCGTGGCATAAGGCCCCGCGGCGATCTGGGTCATGTCGAGGATACGAAGCCCTTCTAGGGCTGGCTGCGTCATCAATTCTCCCCATCGTTCTCGTCATGTGCAGACGCATCGGTACGCGGCGGAGAGAGGTCAGATAGTGCCTGCCCCACGAAGGCGTGCGAGTTCCGCCGTGCTGAGCCCCAGGCGACCGCCGTATATCTCCCAGTTATGCTCACCCAATAGAGGTGCGCGGCCATGCCGCCAGGCATCCCCCTGGATGCGAAAAGGGGCGCCAGGATATAGAGCTTTGCCAGCAGAGGGATGGTCTATCGCCTGGAAAAACTGTCGTGCCACCAATTGCCGCGAGGTGAAGAGGTCCTCGACTGTGGCCACATACCCAGCGACGGAGCGGAGTTCCTGCAGGAGGTGATAAATCTCCTCTTTGGACTGAGTCGCGGTCCACCCGCTGAGAATCGCCAACAGATCCTGCTGGTGCTCGCGGCGCGCCTCAGGCGTGCTAAACGCCGGGTTGTCCTTCAGGTCCGGGCGGCCGATCATATCGCACACACGCGGCCAGGTATCCTGGCGCACGCCGCGCTCCAGACCAGGGCTGACCCAGCCGTCTTTGGCTTCTACCAGGGGGCTTTCCCGCCTGCTGGGGGTGCGACCGAACTGGTGGTGAATGGAGGAGTGAATTTGGGCCACCGTCATGGTTTCCATGGCCGAGACGTCGACCTGCTGACCATAACCCTGCACATCCCGTGCGTACAGAGCGATCATCGTCGCCGAGAAGGCACTCATCCCGGTGGTATAGCAGGCGGCATTGCCACCGATCTTCAAGGGCTCGCGATCCGGCAGGCCGATGGTCTGCATCAACCCGCCCATCGCCTGCGCAATCAGCTCCGAGCCTTTGAGGTGGCGATATGGACCTGTCTGCCCAAAAAAGGTGACAGAGGTATAAATCAATCCCGGATTGAGCTGCTCTAGCGCGGCGTAGCCCAATCCCAGTCGATCCAAGTAACCGGGCGGAAAACTCTCGACCAGGAGATCGCACTCCTGGGCCAGCTTGCGTAGGATAGTGGCGCCGGTCTGACTATCGATGTCCAGGGTAACACTCTTCTTGCTGGTATTGAGGTACAGAAACAGGGCGCTTTGCTCAGGATGAGGTGCCACACCGAGGCCGGCACCGGCGCGCCGCGACACATCCCCAGAGCCCGGCCGTTCAACTTTGATGACCTCGGCCCCCAGCCCAGCCAACAATTTGCTACAGAACGGACCAGCGATGTCCTGGCTGAGGTCGAGCACGCATACATCGCCGAGAGTGAGTCCGCTCTCCGGCATTCTTCGAGCCTTTCCATCGTGTAGTAGGAGGTGGCCATAAGAGGCTCGGGGAGTTGCTCACCGAGGTTGGAATCGACATCGACTGCGAGATTACCAACTCCGCATTCCGAAGGCAAGCACTGTTTGCGCATGGGGGAAAATCTGGGCTTGGTCATGTGTGCAGCCGCCCTCACCCTGCCCCTCTCCCAGAGGGAGAGGGAACACTGTCTGGGTGCTTAACCTGGCGCCTATGCCCCCTGATGGGGAGGGCTGGACGGGGGCGCGCAGGACTGAGCGCCGATCTTTGCATTGGAGATTGACAAGCCTGGCGGGAATTTCTATAGTGCGCCGCAACTTTCATACGGCCCATACAACTGCAGGGGAGGTGTCCTCATGCACCAGCTCACCAGCAACGTTTTTGTCGACACGCAGGTTAAAGGCTGTAACTTCGGGTTTGTCACGACCTCCGATGGCATCGTGATGATCGACAGCCCCCATAAGCCAACCGATGCCATGAAGTTGAAAGCGGAAATCGCCAGGCACGGCCAGCTGCGCTATATCATCAATACCGAACCCCACGGCGATCACTGGACGGGTAACGCCTTCTTCCAGGTGCCCGTCATCGCCCACGAAGGGGTCAGGACGCGCATCCTGAATACCGATATGGAGCAGCATCTGGCACGCGTGGCATCGTTTGGCCCTGAGGAGCCCAAGCTCCTGGAAAATTATGCCCCCAACTTGCCAGTCATCACATTTCAAAATGGCATGACGTTGCATGTGGGCGACCACACGTTGCAGATGATCCATATGCCTGGCCACACCCTGTATCAGGCGGCCATTTTGATCAAGGAGGAGGGGGTCGTCTTCACCAGTGACAATATCTTTTACAAGGTGCAGACGTTCATTCAAGAGGCCAATCCGGATCAGTGGTTAGAGGCATTGGAAGGGCTACGGACGCTGGACGAGGAAATCTTCGTCCCCGGCCATGGCGCCATCTGTGACAAGAGTTATTTGGATGAACAGGGCGAGTACATCCTCGAGTGGAAGGCCTATGTGCAGAAGGCCATCGATCAGGGCATACCGAAGGAAGAAGCCCTCGAGAAGCTGACTGCGATGACCGATCGCTATCCGATGGATGTGGGGCTGGAAGGGCAAGCTCCCAGGATCATGCGGATGAATGTCGCCAACCTGTACGACTATCTGACGGGAACCGGCATGCATGAACGCCGTTCTTGAGAGGTCACTTCAGAGGCTTACTGCGGATGCATGGGCCAGTTGGCACGTTCGGTCACATGGAGCGTCGTGTGGCGAACCGGGGCAACAGGGGTGAGGAGAGATCAAGATGCGCGTGGTCATGATTCATGCCGTCGCTGCGCCGGCGGATGACCCAATTAATTTGTTATAGTGCCGAACATGGGGCGCAGGCCATCGGGTTGGCCTGCTCGGTCTATACGCCGATGGTGGAGATGGTCCGTGGGGGGGTGGATGTGCCTGTCATCTCGTCTTATGGTCCGGTAATGGCTGAGGCGGTGCAAGCTGGCCACCGTATCGGGCTGATCGCTGCGGTGCCGGCCACTTTGCGGGATGCCGAGCATTTTTTGCAGCAAGTGGCACGTGAGTCTGGGACACCGGTGGACACGTATCCACGGCTGGCGGAAGATCTCATGGTTGTCAAGTGCCATGCAGGCGAAGCTGCATATTGCCGCCGGTTGGCAGAAGAGATTGACAAGCTCGCGCCGCACGTCGATGCGGTGTTGCTGACCCAGTTCTCTATGGCCTCGGCGTTGTCACATTTACAAAGCGTTGCCACCGTCCCCGTTTTGTCGGCGCCGCACAGCAGCGCGCACCGCTTGAAGGCCTTAGTATCGGTGTGCTGATGGTCAGGTTCGGTGCCATCCCCTTTGTTCAGAGCCCATCTCCGTTGCACGGCATGCGACATCTCGCCAAGGCGAGGAAAAGAGTGAAACAAGGGTTAGGCGTGGAGGTTTCACGCAATGGGTGATGGCGTAGTCGGCCTTTTCAGAGCTCCTCCCGCAGGGCTTGCACCACTGCGGCGACCGCTGGTTGGTAGACTCGCCAGACCTCCGGATTATAGCAGGCTGGGCCGATGTGCTGGGGCCCACCAGCCGCTGCTTGGGCAGCGAGGTTCTCCAACTGCCAGAGCTGCTCTTCGTTCCCATGGCTGATCAACCAGCCGGTGATCAGCCCGGTGAGCCAATCCCCGAAATGCATCACCGCCTCCCATGGGAGTCCCAATCGTTGTCCGGCCAGCCCCCCCAAGGCCCCTACCACCATGGCCAAATTCACCTCGTTGAGGGCTTGCGGCTCCCCACCCTCAAACCGGCGCCACGCCGCCAGAGCCTCCAGCACCTGAGCCTCTGGCAAGTGCACCACCATCTCAGGGGACGCCTCCCCAGGGCTCCCGATGGCGATCCACGAGGCGGGGAACTCCCCGATATCGCCCGCCTCTCGGCAAAACTCCCGCAGTTGCGCCCAGATGCGGTACAGAGGCATGTGCTCGGCCAGCAGGCGTCGCAGTGTGTCCAGATCGATCAGATCCTCCAGGTGCAGCATCTCCAGAAATTCTGGGACGGAATCGGCCTGATCCGCCCAGCGCTGTACGAGGGGCTGAGCCGTCGCCATCTGGTTGAGGGTCACGGCAAAGAGCCGATACGACGGCTGGCCACCCTCCACCAGCCAGAGTGCGGATGGCCCACTCGGATCGGGTTGCCAGGTGATCGGGATGGCCACAGTTGTCTGCTCCTTTCTCGCTTCAGGTTGCCCGAGAGGACCGCGGCCGGCGTACTGCGCGCCAGAAATCCTGCGCCGGGTGGACTTCCATTTCCCCATGCATTCGCTGTTTACTTGAACTTGGGGACGACCTTTTCGGTCAGCAGCCGTAGCGAATTGATGACCCGGTCATAGGGAATTTGGCCGCCATAGTTGGTCTCCAGCACTACGCTAGAGATGCCGAGCGCTTCTTGATACTCCTGGAGGCGATCGACGACAGCTTCCGGCGTGCCAAACAGAACCCGCTGTTTAAGGATGTCATCGTAAGGGATGCTGGCCCGGCGCTGGAGCCGCTCGGCGGCCTCCTCACTGGCGGCGAACCCACTGAGCTCCTGGGCCCCATACTGGATCGCATGCCGCGTGCTCGCTTCGGGCTCCGCACGGGCCCGATCGGCGGTCTCTGCCACATAGGCGGGAATGCGCAGGGCGATATCGGCGGGGCCAGTATGACCGGCTTCGTGGCGCGCCTTGCGGTACAGATCGAGCCGTTCTTGCAGCTGGGGGATCGGCGTATTGGCGCTGACGAAGACGGAGTGTCCCATGCCCCCGACGAGCGTGAAGGTGTCGGGGCTTGCGAGGGCGACTCGGATGGGAGGATACGGTTGCTGAAACGGTTTGGGCACGACGGTCACATCATGGAAGGAGAAATAGCTGCCTTCGTGGGAGAACCGATCTTTTTCCCACGCCTTCAGGATGATGTCCAGCGCTTCGAGGAAGCGGCCGCGACTCTCGCCGTACGGCACATTATATCCCTGGTAGTACTTGGTCAACCCGCTTCGCCCAATCCCGAAATTAAAGCGGCCCTTGCTGATGTGGTCCACCGTCGCGGCTTCCTCCGCAACACGCAGCGGATTGGTCAGGGGCAGAACCTGCACGGCCAGCCCGATGCGTATCCTCCGGGTACGGGCCGCGATCGCACTGGCGATAACGATAGGGGACGCGAGGACAGAGCGGTCTGGACTAAAATGGTGCTCGGCTAGCCAAACGGCATCCATACCCAGGTGTTCTGCAGCCTCGACCTGATTGAACGACTCCTCGAAGGCCTCCGCCTGCGTCATGTGCGGGCGAATGTGGAAGTCAGTGAACATCCCGAAGTCCATACTTTTCTCCTTTCGCTGCTGACCTTTACCCCGACATAAGGCGCGCATGCAGGGCAACGTTTAGATGATCACCCAGGTCCTCGGCTCGAGCGATCGTGGGCACGAGTGTAGAGCGATTAGGGGAAGGCGTCAACGAGAATACATCGTAGGCACCCGATGACTTTTGCTTGACACACGGCGACGTCTGGAGTACTGACACACTATTGTCATCCCCTACCCGAACCCTCTTCCCTTGAGGAGGAGGACTGGGTGGGGGGCGCAGGCTGCCGCCCCGAGGTGTCGCACCCCCTGTAGACAGGAGAGAAACCATGATATCTGTCAGAAGTAGCCTCCGTGCCAGGTTGCAACGCGGGGAGACGATCGCCGCTCCGGGGGCTTATGACCCGCTTTCAGCGCGGGTGGTGCAGGCATTGGGATTCGCCGCCGTGTATACTGGCGGGTACATGACTGGGGCTCATACCAGCATCACAGAGCCGCTGTTGACATTAACGGAGCAAGTCGAGGTGGCGCAAAAGGTGGCGCATGCCGTGGACCTGCCGGTGATCACCGACGCGGGAGCGGGCTATGGTGATCCATTGCACGTCATGCGTTGCGTACGTGAGTTCGAGGCGGCCGGCATCGCCGGCATCCACATCGAAGACCAGGTCTATCCCAAACGCGCTTCCTATCACAAGGGCCTGGAGCACATCGTCCCGCTCCAGGAATTCGTCGAGCGCATGAGCTACGCCCTGAAAGCTCGCCGTGACCCAGATTTCCTCATCATCGGGCGCACTGACGCGTTTAGCGCAGTGGAAGGGAGTCGTGAAGAGCTGGTCCGTCGGGGCTTGACCCTCAAGGAACTCGGTGTCGACGCCATCATGCCCCGCGGCGTGCGCGCGAGAGAGGACCTGGCGTTTTTCCGCAAGGAAGTCCGCGAGGTGCCACTGGTGGTCATCGCCGGCGCCGACGACATCTCCATCCAGGAGTATGCGGATTTGGGGTATCAAATCATGATCTACGCCACCACACCGGCGATCGTGGCGGCGAATGCCCTGATGGAGACTTATCAGCACCTCAAAGACACTGGCCTGCTCAACATCACGGCCCAGCGTGTTGCCGAGCTACGGCGGCGCGTCGAGGAGCTCATCAGTCTGCCGGAGTATTACGAAGTGGAAGCGGCGACGACCGAGAAAGGCAGCATTGCACCGACAGCGCCTCATTAATGGCGATTCGCTCTTGCCCCTGTGTCGCCAGCCGCGTACAGTGGCAGAGTATCTTGTTCAGGTTGCATGTGACGAGGTCAATCATTGGGAAACACCAGAGTGTGCCGTCCAGCGCTGCGTCGACCAATCAGCAGGCGCTGGAGCGATGTGGAGAGCGTTATGGCCGAGGAAACCATTGTCTTCACTCCAGGTCGTGAGATGCCCCCGGATGTTCTCGAGCAGGCGTGGCGCATGAAACCGGAGGGCTTTAACCTACAGATGATGCCGGGGAATGCCAGCGCGGCGGATATCGCAGCTGCGATGCGCGACGCCGAGTACCTGGTGGGCTTTATCCGGCCCTTGCCGGACGAGGCCTATACGGACGCAAAACAGCTTAAGTTGGTCCAGGTCCTGAGCGCCGGGTATGACCGCATCAACATCGAGGGGGCCCGCAAGGCACGCGTGCCGATCTGCCAGAATGGCGGCGCCAACTCTGTGGCGGTCGCCGAACATACCATCATGCTCATTCTGGCCGTCTATCGCAAGCTGGTCGCGTTCCATCAAAACGTCGCCCAAGGTCGGTGGCACGAAGGGATTCCCCGCAGTGTGGACATCTTCGAGCTAGAGGGGAAGACGGTGGGGATCGTCGGGCTTGGCTACATTGGACAGCAGGTGGCCCAACGGCTCAAGCCGTTTGATACCAACCTGATCTATTATGATGCCTTCCGGCGCAGCCCAGAAGAGGAAGCGCGCCTGGGGATCCAGTATGTGCCGTTCAACACCCTGCTTGAGACGGCTGACGTGGTGAGCTTGCACGTGCCGCTCAACGACAGCACCCGGCACATGATTAATGCCGACGCCCTGGGTCGCATGAAACCCAAGGCGATCCTGATTAATACCTGTCGGGGTGAAGTGGTCGACGAGCCTGCCCTGGTCGACGCGCTGAAGCGGGGACGTATCCTGGGGGCCGGCCTCGATACTCAAGAAAAGGAGCCGGCGGACCCCACGAATCCGCTGCTGACCTTGCCGAATGTCACACTCACGCCGCATACCGCGGGCCCCACCGTGGATAGTTTCCGCAAGCGCTTCCGGAACGGCTACGCCAACATTCAACGGGTGTCCCAGGGGCAGCCCCCATTGTGGGTGATTCCCGAAATGCGCGATCTCTTCCCGGATTGACCTGCCATGTAAGGGTGCGAGGGTCGCCGCGGGCACTCACTGAGTCGCGCCCCTCGCCGTGAGCTGGCACGAGCCTGGCACCGGAAAAACTGATGGAGGAGGGTAGGCACGATGAACCGCTTTGAATACCTGGAAGCCCGCACGCTCCCAGAGGCCATCACAGTGCTGGGTCAAGATGAGGGCACCCGCATTGTCGCCGGTGCGACGGATTTCCTGGTGCGATGGCGACAAGGCTTGTGGAAACCGCGGTCCGTGCTCAGCATTCAACGCATCCCCGGGTTGGACCGGGTCGATTATAGCCCGGCGACCGGACTGAGCCTGGGGTCTCTGGTCACTATCCGGACGCTGGAGCTGCATCCGCTCATCCAGCAGTACTACCCCGCCTTGTCCCAGGCGGCTACCACCTTTGCCGGGGTGCAGATTCGAAACCTGGCGACCGTCGGCGGTAATATCTGTAATGCCTCTCCGTCAGGAGATACCCTGCCAGCGCTGATCGCCTGTGGGGCCGAATGCCGTCTTATCGGCCCGGAGGGTGAGCGGCTCGTGCCCCTGGAGAGTTTTTTCCTAGGCCCTGGACGTAGTGCCCTGCGGCCGGCGGAGATCCTTATAGAGCTGCACCTGCCGCCACCACCACCTCACACCGGGGCGCTCTATATCAAACACAGCCCCCGCAGCGCCATGGACATCTCCACGGTGGGCGTGGCGTCGGTGGTCACTTTAGAGGGCGGGGACGGTGTCTGTCAGGAGGTCCGGATCACCCTGGGCGCCGTCGCTCCCACGGTCATGCGGGCCAGTTCAGCCGAGGCGCTCCTGCGTGGCCAGCGCCTTGAGGCCGGGCTGATCCAGCAGGCCGCTCGGGCGGCTACGGAGGATGCCAGGCCCATAGATGACATTCGGGGCACGGCGCGACACCGGCGGGCTATCGTTGAGGCTCTCACCGGGCGTACGTTGCGATCAGCCATACAAATGGCCCAAGGCGCCAGCTTTCCCTTCCAAACGCAGCGTGCGCTGGCGGTCGAGGCCATGCTTTGAGGGAGTCGAAGACCATGAAACAGTCACTGCGCCTGACCATCAACGGTGAGCCGTATGAACTGCTGGCTGAACCATACTGGTCCCTACTCGATCTGCTCCGGGACCACTTGCATCTGACGGGCACCAAGAGAGGCTGTGATGAAGGCGATTGTGGCGCGTGTACCGTGCTCATGCAGGGGAAGACGGCGACGTCGTGCATGGTGCTGGCACTGGACGCCAGGGATAAAGAAGTGATCACGGTGGAGGGCCTGGCCCAGGGCAACAAGCTGCATCCGGTGCAGGAGGCCTTCGTCACATACGGCGGGGTGCAATGCGGCTATTGCACGCCCGGCTTGATCATGTCAGCGGTGGGGCTGCTGCTGGAGAATCCGAATCCCACGGAGGAGGACGTCAGGTTCAGCATCGGCGGGAATTTGTGCCGGTGCACCGGCTACGCCAAGGTGGTTCAGGCCATCCTGAAGGCGGCCGAGGCGATGCCCGCCGCGGGGGCCTAGGCCAGCACCCAAACCCTGAGTGCTACCCTCCATCAGCCTCTAACTTGAGGGACTTGGACGCCAGCTTAAGGGCCTAGCCGGTTTTCCCTCTCCCAGTGGGAGAGGGCGCAAAGAGGGAGGGACAGGGTGGGGATGCCAGAGGATGACGAGGGTGAGGGAGAGGAGGAGCGCCATGCCTGAAGAGCGAGTCGTGGGAAAAAATTATCCCAGAGTGGATGCCGCGGACAAGGTGTCGGGGAGGTCCCAGTACGCTGGTGATGTGCACCTTCCAGGCATGCTGATCTGCAAGGTATTGAAGTCGAGCCGACCGCATGCCCGCATCCTCAGTATCGATACCTCTCAAGCTGAACAGGTCACGGGCGTGCGGGCCGTGATCACCGGGAAAGATATCCCCAACATGCGCTTCGGCTCCGGGGCGGTCAAAGACCGGCGCGTCTTTGCCCTGGAGAAGGTCCGGTTTGTGGGGGAACCACTGGCCGCGGTGGCCGCGGTGGACGAGATCGCAGCGCTCGAGGCGCTCGACCTCATTCAGGTGACATATGAAGACCTGCCGGCGGTCACGAATCCCATCGACGCTTTGATGCCCGAGGCCCCGTTGGTCCATGAAGACCTGCCCAGCTATGACGGCTATGCAGCCGGCATGGGCGGCAATGTCTGCACCATTTTGGAGGGCGATCGGGGCGATGTGGACAAAGCCTTTGCGGAAGCGGACTCCATCTTTGAGGACACCTTCCGCTCCCAAGGCATTAACCAGGGCTATCTAGAGCCCATGGCATGTCTAGCGAACGTTGACCCTTCGGGACGCATCAACGTCTGGACGTCCACGCAGGGACCGTATGCGGTCCGCGCCACCCTGGCCGCCGTGCTGCAGATACCCATCTCCCGGCTGCGCATCATTCCCATGGAGTTAGGCGGCGGCTTCGGTGCCAAACTTCGCCTCTGCTTGGAACCGTACCCGGTGTTCCTGGCGCTGAAGACCGGGAAGCCGGTGAAAATGGTCGCCACCCGTGAGGAGGTGTTCACCCTCTCCGGGTTTCGTCTCCCGACCACTGTCTATTTGAAGACCGGGGTGTTGAAAGATGGCACGATCGTGGCTCGCGAGGCCATCAGCATCTTCGATATGGGCGCCTATCTTGGGGCCGGGGTGCAATCTGGAGTCAGCCACACCGTTGGACCCTACAACATCCCTAACCACCGGGTGCGCTCCTACGCCGTCTATACCAACAAAATCTGGGCTGGCTCGTATCGCGCCTCTGGTGTGGCAGACGTCACCTTCGCCGTAGAGTCCCACACCGACATCATCGCGCGCCAGCTTGGCATGGATCCCTGGGACTTCCGCATGAAGAATATCCTGAAAGAAGGGGATGTCGCCATCCAAGGTGGCCGGATTCCCCGCAACGGTCTGCTGCAGACCCTGGAAGCCATCAAGGACCGCATGCAGTGGCCCCGGCAGTCGGAGGAGGGCCACGGTGTCGGCCTGGCCGTATGCCAGTGGCGCAGCGGCAGCGGCCCTTCCACTGCCTCCATCAGCATCAACGAGGATGGGACGCTGGTCCTGCTCACCGGGTCGGTGGATATTACGGGGACGGATACCGTGCTCGCTCAGATCGCCGCAATGGTGCTGGGGGTGGACATGCAGCAGGTAATCGTCGCCAGACGCGATACCGATCTCGCGCCTTTTACAGGCCCCAGTGGCGGCAGCCGCATCACCTACAGCCAGGGAAAGGCGGTGCAAATGGCCGCCGAAGATACCCGGGGAAAGCTGATCGCGTTGGCGGCCGAACGCTTACAGGCGCCAGCGGAAGCCTTAGCGTCTGCAGGGGGGCGCGTGTATATCATGGACAATCCGGAGCGGGGATATTCCCTGGGGGAACTCGCCCGGCTGAGCAACACGTCCAAAGCTGGCCCCATCATGGGCACGGCTGCCCTATCCTCCATGCCCTTCGCGCCGGTGTTCAACGCACAGGCGGTGGAAATCAAGGTGGATAAGGAGACGGGCACGGTCCGCATCGTACGTTTCGTGCAAGCCCAAGACGTCGGCGTAGCGATTAACCCCATGGCTGTGGAAGGACAGATCGAGGGTGGAGCCGTGCAGGGCATCGGCCGGGCGCTCAGCGAAGCCGTGGTGATTCAGGATGGACACATTGTTAACCCGTCCCTGACCACCTACCTCATGCCGCTGGCACCAGACATCCCGGCCATCGAAAATGTGCTCGTGGAGGTGCCTACTGAAGAGGGGCCGTTCGGCGCTCGAGCGGTGGCGGAACCGCCCGGCTTCGGCCCACCAGCGGCCATCGCCAATGCGATTGAGGATGCGGTCGGGGTGCGCATCAAGGAGCTTCCCCTGAGTGCCGACCACATCTTACGGGCTCTGCAAGGAGAGCCGCTGCCAGAGATCACCCTGGACCTCGCATTGCTGCGAAGACTGCGGGGTGCGGGTGGCCCTATCCAATGGGCCAGCGCTGGCTAAGGAGCGGTCGCCAGAATTACCCCCTTCCCGAACCCTTCCCCATCGAGGGGAAGGGCGGGGTCGGGGGCTGGTCACCAGTAAGGTATTTATGGCACGCCGTGCGAAAGCATTAGCGAGGCGTGCCGGTCACCTTTTTTACAGACTTAGCCTGCGGTCCTTTGGGACCCGCGACCACTTCAAACTCGACCTCGTCGCCTTCATTCAAGGCCTTGAAGCCCGACGCTTCAATCGCTGAATAGTGGACGAAGACATCCGGACCATTGACTTGAGTGATGAACCCGAATCCTTTGTCCGCGTTGAACCACTTCACTGTCCCACTGGCCATGGTATGATTCTCCTGACCTAGGGTTGAAAGAAGGCCGCCGGGCATGATCGGAGGACCAGAAAAACCGCACGCCGCACTCGTATGGGTGCACGGTCCCTTGAGGTCTCGCGAGGATCGACCACTGCTGGCGACTGCTGGACCATGCGCGCATCATAGTCCAGAAGAGAGGTGGCGTCAAGGAATGCCACGCGTGGGTTAGACTCGACCGGAGAATAGGTATATAGAGTGGACTAAGGTTCCAACATGTGGCCCTTCGAGCCGAAAACGACGGGGCTGCCGGCGACTCCGTCCCAGACCGGGACCTGGATCATGTGGGCCCACACCCCATACGCGCACCTCATGATCAACCAGAACCCGATCCCAGGGGGCGCAGGGGCGGCTGAGCGAAAGTAGCCACCTGCGCGCACGCCACGGCTAATCCTTGTGTGTGATCGCGCAGCGCAGCTATCACACTGGAGGTCAGGTACCCTCATTACCAAGTCACAATCCCTGAACAGAATAAAGGCCGCCACTCGCGAAGATGTGGCGGCCTTTCGATTGGGTGAATATGCCAGCTAGCCTATGGTCGCTTTCACTGTCATCGATGAGGAGCGCACCCATGAGGCCTGGGAATACCCATTCACCGCTGGTCACGGTCGTGTATACCTGCCTTATTAGCGTAGCGCTTTATCTGTTCTTCTTTGTCGTCCTCCTTTCTCTCGATCGGTTCTTGGCCCTCGTCGCGACCTGCTACGACCGCTACTCATTGACACATTGCATTCTCGGGTTCTTTTTCTGACTCGAATAGGGATGATCGCAGCTTCCGTGCCGTTGGTCCATGAACTCATGCCACCCCATGGTTAGCTGATCTCCGGCCTCGAAGAGAAAAGGCGTGAAGATACGATATCGCTGGGCTCCCTGAGGCATGAGGCGAAGTTGAGGACACACTTTTCCGCTTGATCATGCCCCACGCCTGTGATAGGAGATTGAGGCATTGGCGACATTGGAATATCAGCCACTCATCACTTGGGAGAACGTTGCCCAGCGGAGGAAACAACGATGCAGGCCTGCCAGCAAATGTGTGAAGTGCTCATTGAAGCAGGGATCGATCACGTCTTCGGCATCCCCGGCGGCGGGACTGGCCCCCTGTTCAATGCCATCCACGACCACCGTGACAAAATCCGCTTTATCCTCACCCGGCACGAGCAGGCCGCCTCGATCATGGCCGATGTTTACGGCCGGCTGACCGGCAAGCCGGGAGTGTTGCTCGGGCAAGGAGTGTTTATCGGCTCGACTGGAGCATTCGGGATCATGGAAGCATTTATGAGTAGCTCTCCCATGATCGCGCTGACCGATACCAGCGAGGCTGGCGTCTTTGCCCAGCATGGCTCTTATCAGGGAGGCACCGGCGAGCATGGCTCGGTCGATCTCCTCGGCGTCTTCAAGGCCATCACCAAATACACCACTTACGCCATCACGCCTAAGGAGGCGGTGCAGGGGCTGCAATTAGCCATCAAGCACGCCACCGCCGGTCGCCCCGGTCCAGCGTGTGTGTTACTGCGCCGCAATGCGGTCCTGGACGAGGTGGATGCGGATACTCCACCGGTCCTCTTCCCCACCGCCGGGTATCTCAAAGGCTCCCCTCAGCCAGCCGCAGAGGAGGATGTAGAGCAAGCGCTGCAACTGCTGTTACGAGCTGAACGCCCGGTCATCATCGCGGGCAACGGCGTGCACATGGCGAAAGCCTACGGCGACCTACGCTCGCTGGCCGAGTTCCTGGGGGCGCCGGTGGCCTCCAGTGCAAAGGGCAAGAGCACCATTCCGGAGGATCACCCCCTGTCGGTCGGATTGATGGGGACATTCGGTCAGAAAGCGGCCAATGAGGCGATTACGGAAGCGGATGTCATACTCGTCATCGGCTGCCATCTCTCTCCTAACACCACGCGGCGCGAAAACCCAGAGTTCATCGACCCAAAGCGGCAGCGCCTCATCCAAGTGGATATCGATCCCCGCAATGCCGGCTGGATCTTTCCCACTGCGGTTAATTTGATCGGCGACGCCAAGGTTGTGCTGCGCCAACTGGTCGATCGTGCCCGCGGTCTCGATGCCCCACAGCCGCCGCAGGCGGCATCACGACAGCAACGTCTTCAGGAACGCAAACAGGCAGCTGGTTTTCATCGAGCCCCTGAGCTCTCCACCGATGATGTGCCGATCCGTCATCAGCGGCTCATCCGCATCATGAATGAGACGCTCGATCCTTCCGCCATCCTGACCATGGATGCCGGCAAAAACCGCCTGTTCATGATCCATCACTATCAACCGCGTGAGGTGGGAACGATGATCGTCCCCGGCGGCATCGCCGGCATGGGTTGGGCCCCAGCCGCCGCAGTTGGGGCCAAGCTCCTGAATCCTGATCGCACCTGCGTCAGCGTCAGTAGCGACGGCGGCTTCGCCATGAGCCTGCATGTGCTGTCGACTGCCCTGCAATACCACGCGCCGACCATCTTTGTGGTGATGAATGACTCTGCCTTGGGATGGGTGCGCGATGATCGACTGGATCGGCCTGAGATCGCCGAGTACATCCAGACCGATTTCGCCGCCATCGCGCAAGGCTTCGGCTGCCAGGGCATCCATGTTGAGAAGCCGCAGGACATCGCTCCCGCCATCGAGAAGGCCAAGACGGCGAATGTGCCGACGGTGATCGATGTGATGGTGAGTCGGGATGAGAGCTATCGGAAGGTAGCGACGCCGTAGAGAGGGCTTCCCTCACCCCCGCCCTCTCCCAGTAGGAGATGGAGCAACGAGGTAGGAGAATTGACACGTGAAGTGATTGGGCAATTCATGCGCTGAAAGGAGCGATTATGGGGGTATATCGGCTGTATACCGGTGCTGATGGTGAATCCCACATCGACGAGCTGAAGCCACAAGACCATCCGGAGCTCCGGGAGATCCAAACAACATCTGGCATTCGGCTGCAAGAATTCGCGGCTAAGCAATTCATCGATTGGCATCCTGCCCCACGTCGGCAATGGGTGATTATCCTCTCGGGAGAGCTGGAAATCGGCCTCGGCCCCCCATAAAGACTGGGATTTCCAGCCTTCTCAGTCCCCTGTGATCGCCTCATTGTGCCCTTCGGATGTGCCCATTGTCGGACTTTTGTACGAGAGCTTACGAGTTGCCTCTCTCAAGTCTCCAGGGCTAACGATGTGGTAGCGGTCGAAGATTGATCGGCTCCTGTGGCCGGTGATCCGCATGCACACCCGCTCCGAGATACCAGCATTGATCATCTGGCGAACCGCTGATCTTCGGAGGTCATGGCGGAGTGTGCCTACCAGACCAGCCTGCACACATGCCCTGGTCCACGGCTTCTTCAGGGACTTGATGCGCTGGCCACGGAAGGGCCAGTGCAAGTGTACGAACAGCCAGGGGATAACCGTACTCGTCTCCCTCTCCAAGGCCGTCACCCGCGTCACCTGCTCCGCCAGACCTACCTTCAACTCATCCGTGAGATAGACTAGACGCCCGTCTCCAGTTTTACTCATCCCCGGTTCCAGCCGCAGCGTCCCTTGCTCAAGGTCCACCTGGCGCCGAGTCAAGGTCAATACTTCTGATGCCAGGCGCCATCCGAAGGTAGCGGAGATGCGAACCACCAGGGCAAGATCATCGGGAAGATGCCGACAGATTACCTCGACTTCCTCTCGACTCAGGAATCCCTGTCGCGGAGGCGCAGGCTTGAGCGTCTCGATCCTTGGAACCGCCCCCAGCTTCCCCCGCTCGTGGGCCAATCGTAGGGCACGTCTTAGCGTAGCCAGGTCCAGGTTGATCGTTGCTGCCGCTTTCCCTTCCCTCCGTCTGTGGCTCACATAGGTCCGGATGGCCGCTGCATCAATGTCTACCAGCTTCCATCCTCGCCAGTACTTGGTGAGCTGTCGCAGTCGTTTCCTCGCCTCGGCTGGATTCCTTTTCCGGTACGCTTCGTAGTACTCGATCAGCGACTGAGAGGCATCATCCCAAGTAACGATGGATGCTCCCTCGTGTTTGGCAGGGGACGTGAGCGCCTGCCTCATCCGCTCCTTGAGCGCCCGTCTCGCCTCTGCCTTGTCCCGTGTCCCTAAACTGGTGCGGATCATCCTTCCATTCTCGTAGCTCTTGGACCACCACACCTGCCCTCTACGATACAGACTCGCCATGTGGCCTCCCTCAGCGGGTCTGCCCTGCTTCTCCCGGAGGCAAGATATGGCAGGAATGCAAGGATTGTCAAGCGGGGCGGCGGACGGCTGCTGAGGCCCCCTTCCTAGAGCCTCCGGCCGGTCAACATAGCGTAGGTCTCCCCTCACACAGATGCTCTACCCCAGACAAGAGCCGTAGGGAACCTGGGGCCGTAGGCCCATCCCCTGCCTCAGCCTAGCCTGTAGGGAGGCCGAAGGGCAACCAGGGCAAGCTCTGGCCTGGCACGATGGTCAAAAGGGTCCCTGCCCGGTGGGAGTCCCAAGAGGACCCGCACACGAGTAGGGAGATTTTTGGGGAACCAAGGGGCGGAGCCCCTGGCCTCACCACGCCAAGACACGGCCAATGGGTCCCTGGCTGGTGGGTCCCTTCCGCTGGGACTCCCTGCCTCCAGTGGGATTCCTGGCTAGGAATTTTACCACAGGTCTGGAGCTTACCGGGTGGCCTTGCGGATGTAGTAGGCCAGAGCTACCCTGGATAGTGTTCGATGGGGGAGTAGTAATGCCACCACAGTGAGGTAAGCCCTATGGGGTGGTGGACGGGCAGTCGAAGCACCAGAGGACGGGCCTTACGCAAGAGGGGGGTACATGTCCCCAGGCGGCAGTGTTCACAGTGCGGGGGCAAGCAGATTCGCCGGTCTCGGACGTGGCGTCAGTGGGAATGGCTGCTGCAAGTCATCCGCCTCTATTACTTCCGCTGTGATGACTGCAGGCATCGCTTCCTGCGCTTCAGCCTCCGAGGACGCTAGGACGGTACACAGAGACAAAGCGGTGGTGAGGCAGGCTCGCGCCATCGCGCCTACCCCCCATAGCCGCGACCAGGCAGGGAGCCCCAGGCCGGTGAGCTGAGACTGGGGGCGCTGGTTCGATATTCTGGTTAACACGAGGCAAGATGGCGCATAACGAAGGAGAAACGACATGCCGATCTATGAGTTTCTCTGCCAGAAATGTGGGAAAGATTTTGTATTCAGCTCTTCAATTAGCGAGTATGAGCGCAAGAGAACAGAGGGCTTCCACTGTCCGGAGTGTGACAGTTCGGAGGTCGTGCGGCAGATGTCGAGCTTTCAGGTCAAGACTACCAAGAAGAGCTGAGA
>Ga0137403_10003025_pt1 | contig 20309 bp, 16 predicted proteins | sample CZOMad2_1_16fung_FD_122057 | JGI IMG/M metagenome (GOLD analysis project Ga0137403, IMG submission 122057) | Vadose zone soil fungal communities from Angelo Coast Range Reserve, California, USA - CZOMad2_1_16fungal (Hybrid Assembly) | ecosystem: Environmental > Terrestrial > Soil > Vadose zone...
TCTGGTGAGCTGGCTCAACCAGAGAGGGGGGGATTTTTAACGTAGAGAGAGGGGGGAAATTTGGCGTCCAGTTGACAGGCGTTCAACTGCCGGGGCGGACGGGGGGTGCTACCATCTTCATGGTCTCGCATGGACTAGCCTCCTGCGGGATCTGGCTCGGGTGAGGTCGCACTCGCCCGGGCCGCTTTGAGGTTTGGGCCTCGCCGGACACGCGCCGGGATGGCCGCTGTGGGTGGGGACCTGCGGTGGCTGGTGGTGAGGCGGGGTACCTCCTTCGGAAGAGGCTGCGTTGCAGCCGAGTCTATCGAGCGGGGAGGCGGAAGTCAAACGCTACCCTGCGCGCGGTTTACGCCTCCGGGGTCCTCCCGAAACGTCTTCCGGAGCTCCGAAAACAGTTTCGGCGGCCCGGAAAGTGTTCCGGAGGCTCCGGAAGCCCTTCGGATGCTCCGAAAACCGTTCCGGGTGCTCCGAAAACCGCTCCGGGTGCTCCGAAAACCGTTCCGGATGCTCCGAAAACCGTTCCGGACGCTCCGGAAATCGTTCCGGATGCTCCGGAAACGGTTCCGGATGCTCCGAAAGTCGTTCCGGATGCTCCGAAAACAGTTTCGGAGGCGCTGGAAGTCGTTCCGGAAGCTCCGGAAGTCGTTCCCGAGGTCCCGGAAACGTTTTGGAAGGTCCCGGAGGGATTTTGGAAGCTCCGGAAGAGGTTCCGGAGGCCCGGAAAGGTTTTCCTACCGCTCCCACCGCGCCGTCGTCTCCCGGATCGCCGCGCTGAGCGCCTCTCGCACCTCCTGTCCGGTGATCTCCCGGGCGCGAAAGCGGCGGGCGAGGGCATAGGGCAGGTCGGGCGCATCGAGCAGGCGGTCGGGGAGGGCGAGGGCGGGGTCGGGCTGCACGAAGCGCGGGTCGCCCGGGAGGAGGATGCCGCCCAGGCGGAGCAGGCGGGAGGTCACGAGGCTCACCAGGGGGCCGGCGAAGCGCTCGCGGGTGCGGTAGGAGCCGAAATCGACCAGCCAGGCGGCGTGCGGCTCGGTTTCGGCCTCGCGGGTGAACTGGACGTTCGCCCCTTCGAGGACCAGCCGGCCGCCGGCGAGCCCCACTTTCCGGCAGATGCGGTCCCGGGCCTCCGGCTCGAAGTGGAGCGGGGTGCCGCCATAGAGCACCTCCAGGCGCTCCCCCTTTCGCCGCAGGTCGATGCGGGTCATCGGCCCGACCGAGGTCAGCCCATAGCGGCGGAGGAGGAGCTCCACTTCGAGCTCCATGGCGACCAGGGGCGAGTCGGGGGGCTTCAGGCCACCGCCGCAGGAGCGCGGCCGGCGGTGGGCGCGGCGCACCAGGAGGCCGGCGGGGAGAGCCGCGCCGGCCGCGCCAGTGGACAGCCGGGCGTTGAGACCCAGGTCCAGGACGCCGTAGACGGGGAGGGTGCGAAGGAGGCTCCCGGCGTGGCGGAGGGCGGCCTGGACCAGCTCGCCGAAAGCCACCTCGCGCAGGGCCTCACCCAGGAAGAGGAGCCCCGAGGCGTGGGAGTCGAAGGAGGGTTGGCGTCCCGGTGCGACCCCGGTCCCCTTGACGTCCAAAAGCCCCCCGCCGGGCACCCGCACGATGAGCGCCCGGCCGTAGTCGGGGGGGCGATGGGCGGCACGGGTCGCGCGGTGGGTGCGGACTGCCCGGTTGATCTCGCTCGGCGCGACCTGGGGACGGGAGAGGAGGGCGGCGTGCTCGACCAGCCAGCGGGCGAGGATGGCCTCGACCGCCTGGTCGTACCGCTCGCCGTGGAGCCGCCGCAGGCCGGGGTGGGAGCGCCGCAGGGCGGCGTCGCCGAGCCGCGGGAAGTCGTGCTGGAGGAGGGCGCGGTCGAGGAAGACCGTACGGGCGCCGGCCACCCGGAGGACCGTCTCCCGGCGCACCCCCTGGCGGTCGAGGTCGGCGACGCGGGTGAGGATGGGGCCTTCCCCCGCCATACCGGCCTACACGGCAACGCCTTGCACGAGACTCATCGGGCTCGCGGTCGCCAGCACCCGCTCCAGGCGAAAGCCGCACTCCTTGTAGAGCCGGGCGAGCTCCTCCCGCGAGCGCTCGCGGCCGCCGGAGCAGACCATCATCATCTGGAGGTCGGAGAGCGGCCCCAGGTCGCGCACGGTGTCGGCCTCGACCACCGTCTCGACGACCAGGAGGAGGGCGCCGGGGGCCATGGCGCGGCGGCAGGCGCCGAGGATCTCCCGGCACCGCGCGTCGTCCCAGTCGTGCAGGACGTTTTTGAGCAGGTAGGCGTCGCAGCCGGCGGGGACCGCGGCGAAGAAGCTGCCGGCCACCAGCTCGACCCGATCGAGCACGCCGCGCGCGGCGAGGAACGGCCGCGCCGCCTCGACCACGCCGTGGCTCTCCAGGAGCACGCCCTCGATCCGCGGATGGCGCAGGAGGATCTCGGCCAGCAGGGTGCCGCGGCCGCCCCCCACGTCGCAGAGCCGCCGCACCGCGCCGAAGGGGCGGGCGGAGGCCACCGCCGAGGCGTAGAGCTCGGTCAGCTCCCCCATGGCTCCGGCAAAAGTTTCGCGCTCGTCGGGATGGGCGTCGAACCAGTCCCAGATGGTCGCCCCGTGCACCCGCTCGAAGGCGCTGCCCCCGTTTTCGGCCCCGGCGCCGGCCAGGGAGCGGTCGAGGTCGGACCAGGCGCGGACGTTGGCGGCCGACCCGAAGTAGAGCGCGTAGTCGCGCAGCGACCCCGGCCCTCCGCTGCGGAGGGCTCGGGAGAGCCGGTTGTTGTGGAAGCGGCCGTCCCGGCCGCGCCGGAAGAGGCCGATCGCCACCAGGCCGCGGAGCAGCCGGTGGAGGGCGTCGGGATCGGCGCCGGTGGCGCGGGCGAGCTCGGCGGCGCTCCGCGGGGTGGCCGCCAGGAGGTCGGCGAGGCCGAGCCGTGCCGCGGCGCGGATCAGCTGGGTGGCGCCGACCCCGACGACGCGGTCGAAGAGGGCGAGCTGGGGGGGGACCAGGGCGTCGGCCGCCCGTTGCAGCAGGCGGCGCAGGCCGAGCGCCAGCCCGACGGCGAGGCGGGGCGGCGGGTCGGGCAGCGGGCGGGGGGCGACGCTCTCGGTCACGGGACCGAGAGCATAGCGCAGCCGTCTAGCGGGCGAACCAGCGCACGAAGTCGGACTCCGTGATCACGCCGACCAGCCGGCTTTCCTCCAGCACCGGCAGGCAGCCGAACGAGCGTTCGCGCTGGGCTGGCGGATGTTCAGCCGCGTCGACCCGAGCTTGCCACCTTGAGCGCCGGGTCGACGTCGTTCGAGGCGCGACCGCTGGCGGCGCGCTCGGCGAAGCGCCGGGCAGACGGCTGTGGGGCGGTCTGGGCGTCCGGCACGACCGCGGCGCGCTTGCGCGTCTTGCCGCCGGTCGCCTGGGCCGGCGCCGGGACCGCCTCGGCCAGGGCGAGCAGCGGCTGGACATAGAAGACCTCGCCCACTTCCAGCTGCTCGGGAAGCTCCAAGGGGAGGAAGAAGGTACGGCAGTAGTCCACGCTGCAGAAGGCCGCCAGGCTGTCTGCCGGCTCGTTGAAGAACCGTGAGCTCGCGAACTGCCGGCGCAGCGGCCGCAGGAGACGTTTGGCGCGCTCGGGGTCCAGGCCCCAGGCTTCCAGCCGGTCCTCGGCCCGGCGCAGCATCCGCTTGGCGCGGAGCGGGTCCTGCTCCGCCCCCGGCCCCGAGGGGTGGATGGGTAGATAGATCGAGATACAGGGGGACTGATGATCGTCGAGCAAGCCCTCAACGTCACTCTTGAGGAACAGGTCCATGATGCGTTCTCCTTAGTAATCGCGCATCAATCTAGCGCCCGGGCAAGGTGAGCGCCACACCCGGGGAGGGGGGGGAGAGCCTACCCTGCGGGGTGGGGAACCTATTCCTCTTCCGCCACCAGCAGGCCGAGGAGGTCGGAGGTGCTGACGATCCCCACCACCTGCTCTGCGCGGGTGACGAGGAGCCGGTGGACGTGCTCCTCGATCAGGGTCAGGGCGAGCTCCCCGACCGGGGTGTCCTCGGTCACCGTGTAGACGTGGGGAGTCATGATCTCGCGCACCGTCCGCCGCTCGCCGCGCGCCTGCAGGTCGGCCAGGGCCTCGCGGTCGGGGCTCTCCGGCCAGGCGCTCTGGAAGAAATCCGAGACCGCCGCCGCCCGCGGCAGCTGGGCCAGGGCGGCCGCCAGGTCGGTCACCGAGACCACCCCGAGGAGCCGGCCGGTGGGGTCGACGACCGGCGCGCCGGAGATCTGGTGCTCGACGAGGAAATCGGCGAGCTCCGGCAGGGTCCAGTCGGCGGCGGCGGCGAGGACCCGCGGATTCATCACGTCGGCGGCGGTGATCGGCCTCATGGGTAGCTCCTTCCAGGTCAGGCCAGGGGTAGGATGCTCTCGGGCGATGATACCGCTCATGGCTCCTCCCTTGTCCCCCGCCCGCCATCCCCATAGGATAGGCGCCGCAATGCCGACCTCCGAACGTACGATCCTCGTCACCGGGGCGCTGGGCCAGATCGGTTCCGAGCTGGTCCCCGCCCTCCGCGCGCGCTACGGCGCCCAGCGGGTCATCGCCACCGACATCCGTATGCCGCCCAGGGGGACCGCCGACCTCGGGCCGTTCGACTTCGTCGACACCACCAACCAGCGGCACATCGAGGAGGCGGTGCGGCGCCACGACGTGGAGACGATCTTCCACCTCGCCGCCCTGCTCTCGGCGGTCGCCGAGGACCGCCCGCAGGTGGCGTGGGACATCAACATGGGCGGCGTCTACCGGGTGCTCGAGGTGGCGCGCCAGAACCAGTGCGCGGTCTTCGTGCCGAGCTCGATCGGCGCCTTCGGACCCACCACCCCGCCCGATCACACCCCCCAGGACACCATCCAGCGCCCCACCACCATGTACGGTGTCACCAAGGTGGCGGGTGAGCTGCTCTGCGACTACTACCACCAGCGTTTCGGCGTCGACACCCGGGGCGTGCGCTTCCCCGGCATCATCTCGCACGTCACCCCGGCCGGCGGCGGCACCACCGACTACGCGGTCGAGATCTTCTACGAGGCGATCCGCCACAAGCATTACACCTGCTTCCTGAAGCCGGACACCTGTCTCGACATGATGTACATGCCCGACGCTATCAAGGCGGCGATCGACGTCATGGCGGCCGCGCCGGAGCGCGTCAAACACCGGAACGCCTTCAACGTCACCGCCATGAACTTCACCCCCGAGCGGCTGGCCGAGGAGATCCGCCAGCACATCCCGGGCTTCGTCATCGACTACCGGATCGACCCCGTGCGCCAGGCGATCGCCGACTCCTGGCCGAGCTCGATCGACGACTCCTGCGCCCGGGCGGAGTGGGGCTGGTCGCCGGACTACGACCTCGCGAGCATGACCCGGGACATGCTCGAAAACCTCGAAAAGAAGCTTTCGCTGGGCGACGGAGCGGCCGCCTGACGAGAAGCCAGCCGGAAACAAGGAGACCTCCCATGCCCACAGAACGCTTCGACCAGGCCCTGGCCGGCGAGCTCGCCGCTCTTGCGGAGCGCGGGACGAGGAAGGGCGCCGAGTCGGTGATCACCCGCCTGCTGCCGAAGGCGGACGGGCGCGGCCCCCGCTACCTCCTCGCCGGCCAGGGCGACCGTCCCTTCCTCAAGATGAACTCCAACAACTACCTGGGGATGTCCGGCCATCCGCGGGTCATCGCGGCGGAGGAGGAGACGACGCGCGAGCTGGGCGCCGGCCCCGGGGCGGTGCGCTTCATCAGCGGCACCTATGCGGTGCACGTCGAGCTGGAGCGCCGGCTCGCCGCCTTCCACGGCCGCGAGTCGGGAATGATCTTCAGCTCCGCCTACGCCACCCTCCTCGGCGTTCTGGTGCCGCTGATCACGGCGGAGACCGTCGTCGTCTCGGACGAGCTCAACCACAACTGCATCATCAACGCCATGCGCCTCGCCCGGCCCAAGGACAAGCTGATCTACAAGCACCTGGACCTGGGCGACCTGGAAGCCAAGCTCGAGGCGGCCGCCCTGGGTTCCGCGCGGCGGGTGATCCTCGTCACCGACGGCATCTTCAGCATGCGGGGCGATCACGCGCCCCTCCCCGAGATCATCGCCCTCGCCCGCAAGCACGACGCGGCCTTCCCGGAGAACGTGGTGGTGCTGGTCGACGACTCGCACGGGGTGGGCGCCTTCGGCACGACCGGGCGGGGAACCGAGGAATTCACCGGCGCGCGCGCCGATCGCGCCGATCGTGCCCATCGCGCCGACATCCTCGTCGCCACCCTCGGCAAGGCGCTGGGGGTCAACGGCGGCTACGTGGTGGGCAGCCGGACGCTGACCGACTTCCTGCGCGAGACCGCGCCGCTCTACATCTACTCGAACCCCATCACCTGCGGCGAGGCGGCGGCCTCGACCGCGGCCCTGTCGATCCTCGACAGCCCGGAGGGGCTCTCCCTCCTCGCCCACCTGCGCGCGATGACCCAACGTTTCAAGCAGGGGATCGTCGACCTGGGCTACGAGACCCTCCCCGGCGAGCACCCGGTGGTGCCGCTCCTGGTGCGCGACACGGCGAAGACCACCGCTCTCGTCGCGCACCTGCGCGAGCAGGGCATTCTCGCCACGGGCCTGAAGTACCCGGTCGTCCCCAAAGGCGACGAGGAGATCCGCTTCCAGATTTCGGCCGACCATACTCCGAAAGACGTCGACGAGACCCTGGCCGCCCTGGCGAGCTTCCCCGGCCGCCCGGGAAAGTAGGAGCCCGGCCGAGCTCGACCGCTGGCGCACCATGCCCCGCCGTTCCCGCTCTCGCTCCCGACCTTCCTCCCGCGCCGCGGCGCGCAGCGAGCCCGCCCTCGAAGCCGGCCGGCCGCTCTCCCGGTCGCTCCTCTGGCGGCTGGGGCGCCGCTTCTACGAACGCGAGGGCCATGAGGCCTGGGCCAAGGGGACGGTCCCGCACTACATCACGAGCAACCCCTGGATCGCCGACAGCTACGCCCAGGTCGTCCTTGGCTGGCTACGCGACGGCGTCGCGGCCGGCACGCTCGACCCGCGGGAGCCGGTCCACGTCGTCGAGCTGGGCGCCGGGTCGGGGCGTTTCGGGTACCTCTTCCTCCACCGGTTCTTCGACCTCCTCGGCCGCTCCCCTTTCGCGTCGCAGCCGGTCCGCTACGTGCTCTCCGACTTCACCGAGAGCACGCTCCTGCCCCTGCGCGCCCACCCCGCGCTCCAGGATCTGGTCGCCGCCGGCCGTCTCGACTTCGCCCCTTTCGACGCCTCCCTGGACCGGGAGATCCGCTGCAGCTCGGGCACCGTGCTGGCGCCGGGGACCCTCGCCAACCCGCTCGCCGTGATCGCCAACTACGTCTTCGACAGCCTCCCCCAGGACTGCTTCTTCCTTACCGAAGAGGGCGAGCTCCGGATCGGCCTGGTCACCCTCACCTCGCCGCGGGCGGAGCCGATCCTCGACGACCCGGAGGTGCTCGAACGGGTCGAGATCGCCTGGAGCCAGGGGCCGGAGGTGGACGGCTACTACGGCGAGCCCGACCTCGACCGCCTCCTCACCGGCTACCGCGGGCGGCTGCGCGACACTGCCCTCCTCTTTCCCGTCGGCGCCCTCCGCGCGGTCCAGAACCTCGCCCGGATCGCCGGCGGCCGGCTCCTCCTCCTCTCGGGGGATAAGGGATATTGCCACGAGGAGATGCTCCACGGCCGGGAGGAGCCGGGGATGGCGATCCACGGCAGCTTCTCGATGATGGTCAACTACCACGCCCTGGGCCAGCTCTTCCTCGACCAGGGAGGGGAGTACCTCCACACCACCCAGCTGGCGCCGGACCTGGCGGTCGTCGCCTGCCTCCTGGGCGGACCCGCGGGTGGCGCGATCGAAACCCGCCTCGCCTTCGAGGAATCGGTCGAGCGGCGCGCCCCCTCCGACTTCTTCACCCTGAAGATCGCCCTCGAAACGAGCTACGACAGCTTCACCCTGCCGCAGGTCTTAGCCTGGGTGCGGCTCTCCGGCTGGGATCCCAACATCTTCCAGCGCTGCCTCCCGGCGCTCCTCGCGGCGGCCGGCTCCATCGCCGCGACCGACCTGGAGGAGCTGCGCCAGATGGTCCAGCGGGTGGGGGAGAGCTACTTCCCGATCCGCGAGCCGATCGACTTCCCCTTCCAACTGGGCGCCCTCCTCTGCCAGTTCGACCTCTTCGCCGACGCCCTGCCCTACTTCGAGCGCTCGGTCGCTCTCTACGGCCGCAACCCGGCGACGGTCTACAACCTGGGGCTCTGCCACTTCCATCTCGGCGAGCTCGCCACCGCCCTCGCCTGCGCCGAAGAGGCCCTGGCCGCGGCGCCGGACCTGGTGGCGGCCGAGGATCTGAAGCTGGAGGTGGAGGCTGCGCTCGAAGACGCGCAGCCCTGAAGGGATCTTTCCGATCGATCGAACGAGAGGCCCGATCCTCAGGCCGTCGCCGCCTGGCGCTCGGGCTGGACCTCTTCCATCTCGACGGCGACGAGCTTCGAGACGCCGCGCTCTTCCATCGTCACGCCGTAGAGCGTCGAGGCGACCTCCATGCTGAGCTTGTTGTGGGTGATGACGATGAACTGCGTCTCCCCCGCCAGCTCCTTCAGGAGATCGACGAAGCGCACGGTGTTGACGTCGTCGAGCGGCGCGTCCACCTCGTCCAGGATGCAGAAGGGCGAGGGCTTGGCGCGGAAGAGGGCGAAGAGGAGGGCGATGGCGGTCAGCGCCTTCTCGCCGCCCGACATCAGCATGAGGTTCTGCAGACGCTTGCCCGGGGGGCGGGCGACGATCTCGATCCCGCTTTCCAGGACGTCCTCCTCGTCGAGCAGGCGCATCTCGGCCTCGCCCCCCCGGAAGAGGCGGGTAAAGACCTCGCCGAAGGTCTGATTGACCTCGCGGAAGGTGGTGATGAACCGCTCGCTGGAGGCCTGGTTGATCTCCTTGATCGTGTTGCGCAGGCTTTCGACCGAGCTCGCCACGTCGGTCCGCTGGGCGGTCAGGAAGGTGTGGCGCTCCTCCTGCTCGGCGTACTCCTGGACGGCCAGGATGTTGACCGGCCCCAGCCGATCCAGGGTGTCCTTGCAGCGCGCCAGCTCGCCTTCCATCTCGGCAAGGCTGCCCCGCGTCTCGATCGGCTCCTCCGGGGAGAGCTCGGGCAGCGGCCGGGAGAACTGCTCCGCGAAGGTCTGGGAGAGGTGCTCGGCGTCCTGCTTCAGGCGCGCCTCGGTGATGCGCAGCTCCTCGACCTCGCCGCGGGCGCCCTCGCGCCGCTCGCGGTGCAGCTGGATGCGCTCCTCCAGGAGCTTGATCTCCTGACGATGGAGGTCCAGCCGCTCCTGCTCTTCGAGCACCCCCTCCTCGGCCGCGGCGCGCTGCTCCAGGGCGGTCTGCAGCTCGGTCTCGGCGCGGGCGATGGCGGCTTCCAGGTCGGTGCGCCGGGCGGAGAGCTTCGCGGCCTCCTCCTGCCAGGAGTGGATCTGCCGGCGGCCGCCCTCGACCTCCTCCTGGAGACGGCCCATCTCGCGGTCCTGCGACTCCAGCCGCTCCTCGAGCAGCTCCAGCCGGCCGCGCCGGCCGGCGCTCGCCGTCTTCAGGCTCTCGCGCGCGGCCTTGGCCGCCTCGGCCTCGGCCTGGGCGCGGTCGGAGTGCTCCTGGAGACCGCCGTGGTGGGCCTCGGCCGCCGCCAGCTCCTCCTCCAGGCCGCGCTGCCGCTCGGCGATGCGGGCAATCTCCCGGGCGACCTCCTCCTGCTCGGTGGCGAGGGTCTGCTGCTCGGCGGCGAGCCGCCGGTGGCGGGCCGCGGCGTCCTCCTGCCGGGCCTGGGCGACCGCGCGCTCCTGGCGCAGCTGGGCCACCTCGCCCTGCAGCCGGTTGGCGTCGCGGGCGAGGCTGGCGCGCTGGACGATGAGCCGCTCCAGATCGGAGCCGGCCTCCTGCAAATCGGCTTCGAGTCGCGGCAGGGCGATGCCGAGGTCCGCCAGCTCGCGCTCGCGCTCGAGGATGCCGGGGCTCGCCACTTCGCCCTCGACGTGGAAAGTGCCTGCCTGCACCCAGACCCCGTCGCGCGACAGGAAGGCCGAGCCGGGGTGGCGCCGGGCCAGCCGGGCGGCGTCCTCGCCGGTCTTGACCAGGAAGCCGGGGGGCAGGGCGGCGGCCAGCTCGGGGGAGAGTCCCAGGGCCTCGCCCACGGTGAGCACGATCGCCGGATCGGCGGGATGGTCGACCCCCGCGATCCCCTCCGGCCCTTCTGCCGCCAGCGACTGGCGCTCAACGAGGCTCGCCGCCGAGCGGCCGGCGAGCTGGTGAGCGACGGCGAGGGCGCTCTGCCCGGCGGGGAGCACCACGGCGTCGGCCAGGGCGCCGAGATAGAAGTCGAGGCTGCGCTCCCAGCCGGCGAGCGCCTTGGCCTCGCCGGCCAGGAAGGCGGCGGGAATGCCGGCGCTCGCCAGCGCCTCGACCAGCGCCTTGCGCCGTTCGGCGTGGGCGCGGGAGAGGTCGGCCAGGATGCGCTGGCGCTGGCGAACGCCGGAGAGCTCCGCCTCCAGCGAGCGCTTGCGCTCCGAGGCTTCGCCCTCGCGCTTCATGGTGGCGTCGAGCGTGCCGGCCACCTTCTCCTGCTCGGTGGCGCGGGTCGCCACGTTGGCCTCGATGGTCGCCACCCGCTCACGGGCCACGGCGAGCGCCTCTTCGGCCTGCTGGAGCTCGAAGCCGTGGCGGGCGATCTCCTCGTCCAGATGGTGGCGGCGGTAGTTGCCCTTCTCCTGCTCGATCTGCGCCTGGTGGTGGCGGTTGCGCAGGGTATTGGCCTCGCCCTGGGCGGCGGCCAGGGCGCTGCGCAGCGACTCGACCCGCGCCGTCACCTGGCGCAGGTCGCGCTCGGCGTCGGCGATCCGGCGCTCGTCCTCGTCGACCGCCGAGGCCGCCTGGTCGCGCTCCGCGGCGAGCTCCAGCCGGCGAGCCTCCAGGGCGTCCAGAACCCCCGCGTTGCGCTCGATCTCCTGCCCCCGCCGTTCGGCCGAGGCGCGGGCCTGGGTGACGCGCTCGGCGATCTCCTGGACGGTCTGGCGGTTGCCCTTCAGGAACTGCTGGCGCCCCTCGATGGCGGCGGCGAGCTCGGCCTGGCGCTGGTGGCGCTCGGCCACCGCCCGTGCCAGCTCGTCGAGCCGCAGGCGGCCGGCGGCGAGCCCCGCCTCGTCGCGGTGGAGGTCGGCGGCGAGCGCCGCCTCGCGCGAGAGGGCCTCGGCGAGGCCGGTGGCGAGGCCGGCGAGACGCCCGGCGAGGGCGCGATGGCGGCCGAGGAGGACCTCCTCCAGGAGCTGCCGGTACTCCGCCTCCTTCTCCTGGTAGCGGCGGGCGGCGCCGGCCTGGCGCTTGAGCGACCGCAAAGCGCGCTCGACCTCGGCGACGATGTCGTCCAGCCGCAGCAGGTTCGCCGTCGCCTCCTGGAGCTTGACCTCGGCGACGTCCTTCCGCTGCTTGTAGCGGGTGATCCCCGCCGCCTCCTCGATCAGCTTGCGCCGCTCCTGCGGCTTGCCGGAGAGGATCAGCCCGATCTTCCCCTGCTCGATGACCGAATAGGCGCGGATGCCCAAGCCGGTGTCCATCAGCAGGTCGCGGATGTCTTTGAGGCGCACGAGCTTGCCGTTCAGCCGGTACTGGCTCTCGCCGCCCCGGAAGACCCGCCGGCTGATCGTGATGCGGCCGTCCTCGGAGGCGGCGAGCGAGGGGTCGGTGCGCATGGAGAGGGTGGCCTCCGCCATCCCCAGCGGCTTCCTCGAATCGGAGCCGTTGAAAATGACGTCCTCCATGGTGGACCCGCGCAGGCTCTTGGCGCTCTGCTCCCCCAGGACCCAGGTCATGGCGTCCGAGAGATTGCTCTTGCCGCAGCCGTTGGGACCGATGATGGCGGTGATACCGCCGGCGAACTCGACGGTGACCGGATCGACGAAGGATTTGAAGCCGGAGATCTCGAGGCGTTCCAGTTTCAGCATGGCTGGAGAGGACGATAGCAGACCGGGAGGCCCACCACAAGTTGGGGAAGGGGGAAAGAGACCCACCAGATATCGTGGTCCTCTGGAGAGGACACCCCAGCGCCGGGGAAGCCGTCGGGGGGTTGCGTCGAGGGTCTCCCCATGGCAGGCTGCGGGCTCCGTGTCCCTCCTCCCGCTATCGGCGATACTGGCTTTCTACGGCGGCCACCTCCTCGCCCTAGCCCTGCTGGCGCTGACCGCCTGGGTCCTTGGCCGCCTCCTGGTCGGGTCTCTGCTGCTCGTCGGCGCCGAGCGGGTGGTGCTGCCGGCCACCCTCGGGCTCGCCGGGCTGGCCCATCTCGCCTTCCTGCTCGGGCTGGCCCACGCGTTGACCCGTCCGGCGCTCCTCCTCGTCCTGGTGGCGATCCACCTCCTGGGTTGGAGAGCCTGGCGGGAGATGCTCGCCGGGGTGGCCGGGATAGGTCGCCGGCGTCTCGCCCTCGGCGCTCTCGCCCTTCTCGTCGGCCTGCCGCTCTTCCTCCTCGCCCTCTATCCGCCGACCGCCTTCGACGCCACCCTCTACCACCTGCCCGACGCCCGGGCCTTCGCCCGGGCGGGCGCCTTGCCGTTCCTCGGCCAGCTGCGCTTCCCGGTCTTCCCGCAGCTCGACGAGGCCCTCTTCGCCGCGGTCCTCCTCCTCGCCGGGGACGTGGCGGTCCAGCTGGTCCAGCTCCTCGCGATCCTGTTGACCGCCGGGCTCCTGCTGGCCTGGGGGGGCGCGGGGGAGGGGGAGGACCGGTCGCGGTATGGGGGGCTCCTCGCCGCGGCAGCCTACCTGGGCAGCCCGATCGTGATCCACCTCGGGACGACCGCCTATGTCGAGGCCGGGCTCACCCTCTTCACCACCGCCGCACTCGCCGCAGCGTGGCGCTATCGGCAGTCGGGGGATTGCCGCCGGCTCGCTCTCTCGGCGTTCTTTGCCGCCTCGGCCGCCGGGGTCAAGTACCTGGGCCTCTTCTTCTTCGCCGTCGCCGTCCTCCTGGTGATGTTGCCGTCCCGGCAGGAGCCGGCGAGAAAGCGCCGCCCTGCCGATCTGCTCCTCTTCGCCGCCGTAGCCCTCATGGCCCTCCTCCCGGTCTACGGCCGCATCCTCTATTTCACCGGCAACCCGATCTTCCCCTATCTACCCCGGCTCTTCGGACATTCTCCCTGGGACCCGGTGACCCTCCGGCCGCTGCCCGAGAGCCTGGCCGCCGCCCTCCGGCAGGGCCTGACCACCCTGGTCACCCTCCCCTGGAACGTCGTCTTCGCGCGCGGCCGGACCGGTTCGCAGCCCCCCTTCTCGCCGTTCCTGCTCCTCGCGCTCCCCCTCTTCGCCGTCGCCCTCTGGCGCGACCGCCGGGCGCGCCCCTGGCTGCTCGTCGCCCTCGCCTACACCGCCTGTTTTCCGCTCCTGCCGCCGGACGCACGCTACCTCCTGCCCATCCTGCCGCTCCTGAGCCTCGCCCTGGCGGCGGCCCTCGACCGCCTGCCCCTTTCGCCGCGGGGCGGCATCGCCCTCGCAGTCCTCCTGCTTCTACCGGGCGGTCTCTACGCCATCTACCGGGTGGCCCTCCAGGGGGCGCCGCCGGTCACCTCGGCGGCCCGCGACCACTACCTCGCGGCCCGCCTGCCGCTCTACCCGGCGGTCGCCTGGCTCAACCGGGAGGGAGGGAGCGACTCGACCGTCTACGCCTTCTTCGCCGAGGACATGACCTACTTCGCCCAGGGCACGCTCCTCGGCGACTGGCACGGGCCGGCCCGCTTCGCCGAGCTGCTGCCCGATCTCGGCGACCCGGAGGCCCTCTGGCGCCACCTGCGCTCGCTGGGGGTCGACTTCCTCCTCGTGCCGCGCGACCGGGGCGACCTGCGGCTCCCGGAAAGTCCTGCCTGGTCCCGCCGGTTCCGCCCGGTCTATGCCGATCCGCACGCCCGGGTCTTCGCGCTCGACGGTGGGGGACCTACCCTGTAGCGTGGGGAACAAACGCTACCCGAAAGGAGGTGGTGGAGGGGCGAGCCCAGGGGGTATCTTTCGCCCGCAACGACCTTGAAAGGAGAGGGAACGTGAAGAAGCTTGGCAAAGCGGCTCCGTGGATGGTCCTCGGTCTGTTGTTGACGGCAACGGTGGCCTCGGTCGCCGACGATCCGGGCAAGGCGGTGTTCATGGCCCAGAAGTGCAACCTCTGCCACTCCGTCACGTCGCAGAGCATCGACCGCACCATGAAGAGCTCGAAAGCGCCGGATCTCTCGAACGTCGGCGCGACGCGGACCGCCGACTGGATCACGAAGTTCCTCAAGAAGGAAGAGATGATCGACGGTAAGAAGCACCCGAAGACCCTCACCGCGACCCCGGAGGAGACCACCCAGCTGGTCAAGTGGGTGTCCGGCCTCAAGAAGGGCTAGGAGGATTCCTCAGGTCTGCTCGAAGCGGAGCCCAGGATCGCTCTGGGCCCGCTTCAGATACCCCGCCACCTGCCGTACCACTTCGATACTGGCTTTCTCAGCGGCAACGGCCTGGCGCAGATACGCCAGGCCGGCCAGAGCCTCGCGGTGGATCTGCCGCGAGGAGAAGATCGGCAGCATCTCCTCGGAAATCCGCTTGAGCTCCGCAACCCGCCCCTGCTCCGCATAGAGGGACGCCACTTCAAGGGATACCAGCGCCGCGTCGTAAGGCGCATCCACGGCGAGAAAGCCGTCGCGGGCCGAGAGGAGGTACGCTTCCGCTTCCAGGTATTGGCCCAGTCCCCGGGAGATCTTCCCCTTCACCCAACTTTCACGGCTCTTCGTCCCGGGATCGGGGAACTGCCGATAGAGAGGGCGTGCCTTGGCGAAGAGCCCCTGCGCCTCCATGCAGCGTCCCACTTCGGCGAGGTCGGTCATGAGGTTGTGCCAGGCGCAGAGCAGCAGCTGGGGCTCGGCGGTGGGATCGATCAGCTCCAGCGCCTCGTAGAGGACGGGGATCGCCATTTCGGGCACACCCTGTTGCTCATGAACGGACGACAGGTTGATCAGACTGCGACCGGCTCGATGGGAGTCGCCGATCTCGCGGAAGATCGAGACGGCACGACGCAGGAGCTTTAGAGCCTCTTCGAAGCGGCGCTCGGCGCGGTACAGAGAGGCCTGGAAGTCGAGCAGGATCCCGCGTTCCAGGATATCCCCGGTTCCATCTTCCAGGTGGTCGAAGGCCTTCTCGAAAGCGGCCTCCGCTCCTTTGAAATCGAACTTGATGCGCCGGGCGTTGCCGATCGCACCCCAGGCGCGGGCCGACAGGTCCTCGATCAACTCCGCGCCGTAGAGATCCCCGTCGAGATGGACCGCCAGGTGGAGGGCCAGGGTGGCCAACTGCTCGCCCTGGGCCGGATTCCTTGCGCTCTCCTCGACGCCGCGCTGGACCAGCAGCTCGAGCAGGCCCCAGGTCTGAAATCGTTCGTTGTTCTCCAGGATGACCCGCTGGCGCTCGGGGGGGTGGCTTTCGAGCTCGGCGTAGAGACCCTTCGCCTCGGCCCGTTCCTTGTCGAGCGAGAGCCACTGCCGGTCACGCCGTCGCACACAACGGTGGAGGATCGCCGCGTAGTCCGCCTCCCTGGGGCACCACTGAAGGACCCTCGCGAGCCTCGCGACCACGACGCTCCGCCGCCGCGGCTGGAGCAGCACCTGGAGCCGGATCCGGCAATCCGAGCAGCCGACCATATGCTGCAAGACTCTCCGGTGCTCCTCCGGCAGGGCACCGATCCACTCTTCGATCAGCAGTTCTTGCGGGTGGAACCTCACGAAATCGACCTCCTCCCAGAGCTCATAAGAAGGTGAGGGGCGACGCCAGATGTATTTTACACCTCATATAGAATTTTCCGCTACCCTGAAAGTATAAAACAGAAAGAGCGCCGAGTACACCTTCCCCGGCGCTCTCGATCTCCTCAAATTCTGGGATGGCCGGATCTTGAAGTGCCGGGGGAGACGACGACGTCATGAGGGCAGGACCCCGTGACTCCATTGGGATCCATGCTGCACCCTTCTTCCTGCCAAACTGCATGGAAGCCAGGCCCCCCGCCAGCGCTGCCCTGAACCCCGAGCAGAGGCGAGATCCAGCTCCAGAGAGTCCCGGTAATCCCTTGCACTGCAGGTGTTTGCGGCCGGGGAGACGGCTTCTGAGGTGAAGCCTGGGCTCCACCGACCGCCAGCAGGATGGCAAAAGCCATCGCCAGCGCAATGACGCGGACACGGAGTTGTGAACACATTGCATTCCTCTCCTCTCCAGTGAACCGCCGAGAGCCGCCATTGGCCAAGGGGCTCACCCATTAGCGAGCACAGCAGAAAGAATGCCTAAGTGTGGATCGATCGACGGGTCGCTTGCAATGCGCTCCCCTGGCGATCGAGCTGAGATAAATATGGCATTTCTTCTATTAGGTTAGCGATCGATTTATGAAATCGATCGAATACCGGCGCGCGGAGTCGGGGTGAGGAGGAGAGGCAGATAGAAAGCCGCCCAGAGCACCAAGGGGAGGCTGAGCTTCCCCGGCAGGTCCAGCAGGTGGTGGAGGAGGCCGTAGGCGTTCCGCGCGAAGGGGCCGTAGTTGGCGAGGCTCCAGGCGCCGAGCTGGGTGGCGTAGATGGATTTGACGGTCGAGAAGACGAGGAAGATGTCGAAGAAAATGGTGAGGAGGAGCGCCCAGCCCAGGTGCCCCAGCCGCTCCCGCCAGGGGACGTCCGGCACGGCGAGGAAGAGGGCGAGCAGGAGCACCAGGTGGAAGTGCAGATCGGTGACCCGGAAGCCCTTCTCCAGGGTCTTGCCGAGGTCGAGCCGGCTGATCCGCGCGTCGTGCGGACCCTGCGGCACGAGGAGCGTCGCGCTCGGGTACTCCGTCAAGCGGAGCAGGTTCTGCCCGCTCGCCAGGAGGAAGCGGTTGTAGCCCGGCGCGAGGAGCGCCCAGACCGCCCACGCCGGCACCAGCCAGAGCAGGACGTTCCTCAGGAAGCGGGGGAGCCAGGGGCGGCCGGCGCGGCTCACGGGGCCGACTCGACCGGGGTCTCGGTCGCCGATAGGGGGGCCATCGCCCACCGGTTCGCCCAGAGGATCCAGAGCATCACCCCGAAGAGGATGACGATGCTCTGCCAGATCACCGTATGGGAGGCGTCGAAGAGCTTCGGGAAGTAGACGCCGGTCAAGAAGAGCGCGATCACCCGCACCAGGTTGACCAGCTGGATGGCCACGATCCCGATCGTGAGGCCGGCCAGGCGCGAGCGCCACGAGGCGGGGAAGGCGAGCACCGCGGCGAGGAAGATGAGCATCGCCTCGACGCCGTTGCAGCCGTTCCGGATGTTGACCGCGAAGCGGTGGCTCTGGATGATCGTGCCCTGGAGCGACACCTGCTGGCCGAGGAGGTTCAACCCCACCCCGCTCGCCCGCGCGATCCCGGCGGTGAACGGCTCGACGACGTGGTCGTTCACCCAGTTGAGCGAGATCAGGGCGAAGCCGCCGCCCAGGAGGACGAGGAAGAGGACGAGGAAGGTGATCTCCCGCCGGTGCTCCCGCCAGACGGAGGCCGGCGAGTCCGCAGCGGCCGACGATACGGGGGGCCGGGCGGCGGGTTTGACGGGATGGGGAGCGCGCTTACGAGCCATGCAGTGGAAGCACCCGCGGTCGATTTCGAGGTTCGGAAAGCGCCTTGCATCTTAGAGGAGCCTCCGTGCGTTGACAAGCCCGGACCTCGCGGCTACCATGCCGCGGACTCAAAGATACCGACCGTGCCCAAGAAACCGACGCCGCAGACGACCCTCTTGGACGCCCAGCAGATGGCGCGGGTCATCAGGCGTATGGCGGGGGAGATCGTCGAGCGCAACCGCGGCGTCAAGGACCTCCTCCTCGTCGGCATCCGCACCCGCGGTGTCCCCCTGGCCGAGGCGCTCGCCGCCGAGATCGAGCGCATGGAGGGGCACCAGATCCCCTTAGGCATCCTCGACATCACCCTCTACCGCGACGACCTGTCGACGGTGGGCGCCCAGCCGCTGGTCAAGGAGACCGTCCTGCCGCGCTCGCTCGACGACCGCGTGGTCGTGCTCTGCGACGACGTCCTCTACACCGGCCGCACGGTGCGGGCGGCGCTCGACCACCTGGTCGACTACGGCCGGCCGCGGGCGGTGCAGCTCGCCGTGCTCATCGACCGCGGGCATCGCGAGCTGCCCATCCAGGCCGACGTGGTGGGGAAGACCGTCCCCACCGCCCAGAGCGAGAACGTCGAGGTCTCCTTCCCCTCGACCGACGGCGAGGAGCAGGTCCGCCTGACCAAGCGGGGAGCCCCCTGATGCCGCCCGCCGGCGCTCCCACTCCGGAATCGCGCTGGACGAAAAAGGACCTCTTAGGGATCGCCGACCTGTCCCCGGCCGAGATCGACCTCGTCCTGACCACCGCCAAGTCGTTCGCCGAGGTCGGCGAGCGGCCGATCAAGAAGGTCCCCACCCTGCGCGGCAAGACGGTGGTCAACCTCTTCTTCGAGTCCTCGACCCGCACCCGGTCGAGCTTCGAGATCGCCGAGAAGCGCCTGTCGGCCGACAGCCTCAACTTCTCCGCCTCCGGCTCCTCGCTCTCGAAGGGCGAGAGCCTGGTCGACACCGCCTTGAACCTCCAGGCCATGGCGCCCGACCTCATCGTCATCCGCCACGCCTACCCCGGGGCGCCCCACCTCCTGGCCAAACGACTCAAGGCCGGGGTGATCAACGCCGGGGACGGCGCCCACGAGCACCCCACCCAGGCGCTTCTCGACGCCTACACCATCCTCCAGCACAAGGGGAAGCTCGCCGGCTTGAAGGTCGCGATCGTCGGCGACATCGAGCACAGCCGGGTGGTGCGCTCGAACATCCACCTGCTGACCAAGATGGGCGCGAAGGTGACCGTCGCCGGCCCCCGCACCCTGATGCCGGTCGCGGTCGAGACGATGGGGGTCACCGTGGCCCACCGGCTGGAGGAGGCACTCGCCGGGGCGGACGTGGTCATGATGCTCCGCGTCCAGTTCGAACGGCAGGGGCGGATGGCCTTCCCCTCGGCCAAGGAGTACTTCAACCTCTTCGGTTTGACCACCGAGCGCCTGAAGGCCGCCAAGGAGGACGTCATCCTCATGCACCCGGGACCGATGAACCGCGGGGTCGAGATCGCGAGCGAGGTGGCGGACGGCCCCTACTCGGTGATCCTGGAGCAGGTCACCCATGGGGTCTCGGTGCGCATGGCGGTCCTCTACCTCCTCTCCGGCGTCCACGAGGAGGGGGCGTAGGCCATGCCGCCAATATTGCCGAAAACGCAGACCCCCGACGTCCCGCGGCTTTTGATCCATGGCGGCCGGCTGATCGACCCGGCGCAGGGGATCGACGGCGCCCTCGACCTTCTCTTAGAGGACGGGGCGGTCGCCCAGGTCGGCGAGCGGCTTTTTCACATCGCTCCATTTGGCCTGTCCCCGCGGCCCGGCCCAGGCGACGTTGGCCAAGAGCAGGCCGCGGTAGTACTCCATGACGTCGACCTCGCCGTGTGGTGATATGTGCGGCTGCTACATGGTGCGTAGGTGGGTGATGTGGTCGTAGGCGAATTGGGGGATAGTGCGGCCGGGGTGCCGGAAGACGTCGGGGAAATCGGAGGTGGGGAAGTCGCCTCAGCAGCGTGCGTATGCCTGGCTGTATTCGGCGTTTGACGGCGGCGTTCCATTGCGGGGGTCCCGCCTCGAGCATGGCCTCGTATGCCTCGTCGGGGTTGAGGGCGTGATAGGTGTTGGGGGTGCCGAGGACAGAGTGCAGGGCCCTCGCGACCTGGTGGAGGGAAGAGCTTTCTGGCCAGCTTTTCAGCGTCCACGCCGGTGGCAGGGCAACCAGGGTTACGCCTGCCACCGGCGACAGATCAGCCCAGGTCGGGGCAGCCGGGGTCGGCTGCGTCGTCGGACAGTGGAGCACCCTTCGGGTTCACGTACAGCACGTCGAGAACCAGTGGCTTCGTCCCGAGGTTTTCACCCCGGTGGACGTGCTCGGCACCGCTCTGTTCGGTGATCTGCTGACCGGTCCGGTAAGTCTCGATGGTCGTGCAGTCGGCCATCTCGTGGGTCAGAGTGCCCGACTCGATCACCCCGTAGAGCATGCCCTCGTGCCAGTGCCATCCGGTCGCGCCACCAGGCTGAATCGTGATTCGCCGGAGGATGTAGTCGGTGTCGCCGATGGTCTTCTGGTAAATGATCGTGCCGGTCACGCCGACCGGCGGGGTCGCCATCGCCGCCGCCGGGGCCAGAAGTACGACTCCCATCGCCCCCGCTGTGGCAAAG
>Ga0137403_10003026_pt1 | contig 20301 bp, 12 predicted proteins | sample CZOMad2_1_16fung_FD_122057 | JGI IMG/M metagenome (GOLD analysis project Ga0137403, IMG submission 122057) | Vadose zone soil fungal communities from Angelo Coast Range Reserve, California, USA - CZOMad2_1_16fungal (Hybrid Assembly) | ecosystem: Environmental > Terrestrial > Soil > Vadose zone...
TACCGCGCCATGGCGAAGAAGGCGGGCAAGGTCTGGCGCGAGCACGGCGCGCTGGAATATTGCGAATGGGTCGCCGAGGACGTCCAGGTCGGGAAGCGCACCTCGTTCCCGCGCAGCGTCAAGCTCAAGCCCGGCGAGACCGTGATCTTTTCCTGGATCACCTACAAGTCGCGCGCGCAACGCGACCGCGTCAACGCCAAGGTAATGGCCGACAAACGGCTGGCCGGCATGATGGATATCAAATCGCTGCCGTTCGATGCCAAGCGGATGATCTTTGGCGGTTTTGAGAGTTTTGTGAAGGCGTAAAGCGGACTTACGCGACGGCCCCTGACCGTCGCCCGCCCAGCCGATAAAGGATCAGCGCTAGCGCGGACGCCAGCGACGCCACGATTCCGAGCCCCAGCGCTGGATCGCTGGAGATGGCCGCCGCCAGCAACGCACCAAACGCCCCGCCTGCCATTTGCGCGAAGCCGAGCAGGGCTGCCGCAACGCCGGCCTTGTTGCCGAACGGCGATAGCGCCGCCGCGCTCGATAGCGGGCTCGCGATGCCTAATCCGGAGAGGAAGACCGCCGTTGCGACGAGAAAGGGCAGGTATGAATCCTTTGCAGTCAGCACTGCGAGCAGCAGCGCGGTACTCCCCACGACCGTCATTCCAAGACCAACCACGGTGGCACGGTAGAGACCGAGCCGCGCCGATAATCTCGCCGCCATTATGCCGGCCGCAAACACCACGAAAACGATACCCGCGAACAACAGTCCGAGCGTGATCGGGGAGAAGCCAAGACTTTCAACAAGCACGCGCGGCGCGCTCGAGAAAATCGCGAACAGGCCGACCATGAGAAGACCCGCGGTCCTCGCCGGTACAACGAACCTGATATCCCGGATCAGGGCGAGATAAGACCTGGCGATCGTCAGGGGGTTCATGGAGGTGCGGGTGGACCGAATGGTTTCACCTACGAACGATGCATATGCCGTCACCGCGCAAACCGCGAAAACCGCGACAAAGATAAATTCCGACCGCCAGCCAAGGAAATGATCGAGCGCACCGCCCAGCAGCGGTGAGAAACCGGGCGCGGCTGCCGTTGCGATCGTTATCGCCGTCATAACTTTGGCCAGCATCCTTCCGTCGAACAGATCTCGCGCGATGGCGCGTGACAGCACAAAAGCCGCGCATCCGCCGGAGGCCTGGATGGACCTGCCGATCAGCAGTTCCGAAAGATCGCGGGCAAACGCGCAACCGATCGTGCCGGTCAGGAAAAGGCAAAGCCCGATCAGGATCAACGGTCGTCGGCCGAACCGATCCGACAACGGCCCCACGATCAATTGTCCGAGGGCAAGAATCGCCAGATAGACCGTGATGGCGGATGTTACAGCCGCGCTCGATACGTGGAGCGACGCCGCCATTGCCGGAAGCGAGGGTAGAAAGATATTGGTTGCCAGTGGGCCCATCGCGGCAAATGCGCAGATCACCGCGATGCAGGCTGGGAATGTGCGTTCTCCGAAGTCTGGCGTCGACACCTTGCCCGGAAGAACTTGGCCCGGAAGATCCTGAACGGTCATGGTGATGCGCCCTCAAATTCCTTGTCAAAGACCGGGCGCTGCCCCTGAGTTCATGCGGTGGTGCTACTGGCGCGTTGACCATCCTGAACAATTGAATCTTGGATGTCGTCCTCCAAACGGTTGAATAAGACTGCGGCAAATCGAATATTCGGACGCCGGCCACGCAATAAGCCTATCGAGAGCGCCGCGGTCCTGCGGATCTCCTTCCCTTCGCGCGCAAAGAAGCGCAGCGCAGCAGCCTCGAACATGCTCGCTGCCAAGCGCCCCTATCGATGATCAACCACGGTCGGTCAGACAGGATTATTTCGTCGCCCGGCTATCGCGCTCCAGAATGAGCCTATCAAGCTCCTCGGTCTGTTGCATGATGCGGTCCGCGATCCTCTCTTCGTTCTGGCTGCCGGATGCCGCCGCCGCTTGCTCGACAAGCTGCCGAAGGTTGTCCCGCAGGATCGCGATGCGATCGTCGAGCTCCGCAAGGGATAGTGTGCCATTCATCGTCGCTCTCCTTGCCCACAACGTGGCCTGTCGAATCTGACTCTGGCTTGGTTCGCCTCAAGAACAGGCCTGCCGCCTTGATTGTGCCGGGCTTCGTTCAATCTCCATTGTCGGCCCATACCGATACCTACTGCAAGTGGAAGCTTCACCGGACCGGCGACTGCTCGCCCTCTAAACACCCTGCACCGTCGGGATCATGCCTGCGATTCAGTCCGAGTTGCAGGCATCGTTCGACGCGCGCTAACATGAGTTCCCGCCGGGCTGCTCAATGATGCCGGATCGTTGACCGGTTACGGCGTCAAAATCCGTCTCACGAACGTTCGCCATCGAAAGGGCTCTGTCATGCTGACTATCACCGCCGTCATCCGCGCCAAAAAGGGTCACGAGGACACCATGCGCCGCGCCCTGCTGGAGGTCGCCGAAAACGTCCGCAGCAACGAGCCCAACACGATCGGTTTCTTCGTGTCGCAGGATGAGGAAGACCCCAGCGTGTTCACCACCTATGAGCGGTTCCTCGATCAGGCCGCCATGGACACCCACAACAATTCGCAGGTCGTGGCCCGCTTCTTCGGCATCGCCAAGCCCATTCTCGACGGCGATGTCGTTCTGGTCACCAGCACCGAGATTTCCGCCAAGGTCTGATCCCAGCGGCAGCGGGAAACACCCCTGACCACACTGAAGGGTTCAGGTGCGGCAGCTTACCGCTGTTTTGAAGCAGACAATCAGCAGGAATTGGATTGATGGATCATGATACGCACCTTGCACTGCGGCCGAAGCTGATATCATTCGACGTTTTCGGTACATTGATCAGCGTGCGCGACAGCTCCTACGGTGCCTTCGAACGTATCCTGGCCGACGCCGGCGCGCATCATCTTGACGTTAAGGCGTTCTGGGAACATTGGGAGCATCGAAACATCGCGCATTATTGGGATGCCTACCGGTCGTATCGGGAGATTTGTGAACTCTCGCTTGCCGAAACGTTCGCTCATTTTCATGTTGCGGGCGACAGCCGCTTGATTGATCGCTACTTCGAGGCCTTTCCACGCTTCTTTCTCTACGGCGATGTCGTTCGCACGCTGGATCGACTGTCACGCTGCTACAGGTTGGCGGTGGTGTCCAACATCGACGACGATCTGTTGGCGCTGACACCGTTGCGGCGAAACTTCGACCTGGTGTGCACAGCAGAGCGGGCCAAAGGCTATAAGCCCGACGGCACGCTGTTTCGCTACCTGATCGAAAATGCAGGTTGCACCAGGGACGAAATCCTGCACGCGGGACAATCGCAGTTCACCGATCTCGTCGGCGGCAAGCCGCTCGGATTGACCATTGCCTGGATCAACCGTCGCCAGATTGAGCTCGACGCTTCCGTTCCGCGTCCGGATTTCATTTTCCCGGATATTCAGTCTCTAAGCCGTGTTGTCGACTTTTGAAGTGCACGTCGCGCCGCGCACCTTCCAGCCACTTCCAGGCAGCAACCTTCAGCAGGCGGTGTGTGAAGTACTTCACACACCGTCTGATTGTGCCCTGCTATGGTATTCCCTTAAGTTTATAGGGGGCCGTTTAGGAGGGTAATATGTCTTGCCTCCGTTGTGCCGCTGCTTTGCCTTTCATCATTGCCGGAATCGTCGACGCAACCGGGGCGCAGGCGGCGAGCCTCCGGGTCGGCGATACCGTGCAGATCGTGCACGATGTCGAAGGCCGGCAGTCCAGCGACCAGGCGTGGAGCTCGAAAGCCGAAGGCGAAGACGTCTACGAAAATGAATCCATCCGCACTAGGGACGAGAGTCAGGCGCGCATTCTGCTCGTCGACCGAACGGGTCTCTCGGTCGGGCCGATCTCCGCGATCCGGATTGATCGGATGCTCTACAACCCCGATCAATCCGTCAAAACCGTCGTCGTGAGCGCCGATACCGGCGCCGTGCGCTGGACCAGCGGGGACTCGAGCACTTACCTGATCAGGACGCCGACCGCCAACGTGACGCCGATAGGTACCGTGTTCGATTTGTTCGTCGATTCTCAACGGACCTTTGTGATCTTACGACAGGGCCGCGTCAGGGTTTGCACCAACAATCAGCAGCCGACCTGCAAGACCCTCGCCAACCCCGGCGAGATGATGCTGGCGACCGCGGACGAGCTGCAAGGACCGGGGCGCGGCGGACCCGAGCCGACGGACTTTGCGAACCGATGCCTGAGCGCGGAGGGCCGGAACTGCGTCATCAACCTGACCTACAGTCCGCGCCGGGCTTCTCCACCAGAGCCGCCGGTCATCAGGACCAGACGCGCCGACGTACAGCCGAGCCGATCGCGGGTGGTCGAAGAAGAATATGTCGTGCCGCCGCGGCGGCGAGTGGTCTACTCGACATACTACCGTCGCTATCCGAGATACTACCGTAATTCCTACGCTCGAGCGGTCTACACCACGGCCGGGACCGGCTATGTGGTCCCGTATCCGCGCAGGCCAATCTACAGGCCGTCTATCTATGGGCGGCCGCCCATCTACGGGCGAATGTATACGCCAAGGCGCAGCATCCTCTCCTACGGCCGGAGGATCTACTGACAAGTTTCGCTCGCCCGCCCTATTTGGCTGGCGGATCGGGCCACTTCTTCTCCGCGATGCACCACGCCGGCGGCTCCAGCTCAAGGAAAGCCTGTCGGCGCTGGTCCTGCGTGAGGCAGCGCGGCACCGCGCTCTTTGCATGATCGACCAGCGCCTGCATCGTCGGAAACACGGGCCAGATGCGTGCGCTGCGATCCTCGGATGCGGTGACAAGGCGTTCGCCATCGGCACTGAATGCGGCGTCCCACATCGGTGCCACGCCCTCCAACACGGCGACGGCTTCGCGCGTGTCGGCGTTCCAAATCCGCACGGTGTTGTCAGTGGACGCAGTCGCAATCTTCTTGCCGTCCGTGCTATAGGCGACACCGTATCCCGAGCCCCGATGACCCCTAAGAACCGCCAGCAGCTGACCGGTCTTCACATTCCACAGCCGCGGCGTGTCGTCACCACCGACCGTCACCGCTTCCTCGCCGTCCGGCCTGATGGCCATCTTGTGCGTTCCAGCTTCATGGTTTTCGCCCGACTGCGTGCTCCGCGCGACCTCCTCGCCGGTCTGAGCGTCCCAGATACGAAACGTGCGGTCGGCGCCGAGCGTGACGACGCGTTTGCCATCGGCAGTGAATGCCGCGGCATGAATTTTACCTTGGTGGCCAACCAGGGGCTTCGCGATGTCGCCCGTTTTCGCGTTCCACAGACGCGCCACGTCGGAGGCCGTCGCAACCAGCAAGCCATCGGGGCTGAACACCGCGCTGCGGACCGGCCCCTTGTGATCTTTGAGAGCCGCGAGTTCGTCCCCCGTCTGTGCGCTCGAAATGCGGGCCGTGCCGTCGTCGGACGCCGTGACCACGCGCTCACCGTCGGGACTGAACATGGCGCTTGACACGCGCGCCTCGTGCCTGCGGAGAACGGCGCGCCGCGCGCCTGTTTGAGCGTCCCAGACCATGGCCGACCCGTCGTCGGCGCCGGTCACGACCAGACGCCGATCGCGGCTGAAGGCGACGGTCCAGACTCCCCCGTCGTGTCCCTTCAGATCCACGATCGACGTGTCAACGTTCCACAACCGCGCAGTTTCGTCCTCCGACGCGGTCAGAACCCGCGGGCCATCGGGGCTGAATACGGCTGTCAGCACACGGCCCGTATGTCCTCCGAGAACCGCTATTTGTTTGCCCGTATGCGCGTCCCAAATGCGCGCGGTGCGGTCGTTAGACGCGGTCACGACATGGCGGCCGTCGCTACTGAACATGGCGAAGTGCACGGGTTCGGTGTGCCCCTCAAGAGGCAAGCTCACCTTTGTCCCGACATCCCAGACGCGGGCCGTCCCATCATCGGATGCCGTCACCACGCGCCGGCCGTCGCGACTTGGAGCAACGCTCCACAAGTTTGCACCATGCTTCGAAAAAGTATCGATCGGCTCGCTCTTATCAAGAGCCCACAACCGCACGGTCTTGTCCTCGGAGGCCGTCACCAGCAGGGAGTGCGGGTTGCCCGTGTCCGGGTCATCGGCCGCGAAGGTGGCTGAGCGGATTGGACCGGTGTGCCCCTCGAACACACGAACGGATTTCCCGGTCGCGGCATCCCACAGACGCGCTGTCGAGTCATCAGAGATGGTCACGATGTCCTTGCCATCGGGAGTGAAGATGGCATCGCGCACCGGCTTGGTATGCTGGTCGAGGTTGTGGATTTGCTTGCCGCTAAGCGCCTCCCACACGCGCGCCGTGTTGTCGACGGACGCCGTGACCACCTGCCGTCCGTCGGGACTGAAGGCCGCCGTCAACACGTTGCTGCTGTGCCCTTTGAGGACCGCGACGTCACGGCCCGTTTCGACGTCCCACACGCGCGCTGTTTTATCGGGCGAGGTCGTGACCACGTACCGGCCATCGCGGCTGAACGCGGCAAACCGCACCGGCCCCCCGTGCCCGCGCAGTGTCCAAAGCGGCGCGCCGGTCTGCGCATCCCACACACGCGCCGTGTGGTCGTCGGAAACCGTCACCAGCCGCCGGCCGTCCGGCGTGAAGCTCGCGCTCCACAGCGGAGCGGTGTGCTCCTTCAGGACGATTGATTCCCGCAGCGCGTGATAGGCCTTGAGCAGTGCCGCTTCCGCCTGCGGCACCGGAGGCCGCTGCTTGTTGCTCTGCGTGTCCGGCAGCGCTTCGAGTGCGAGCAGCATCGCCGTCGCCGCATCGCCGTCGCGGGTGCTTTGGTTCGCGCGATCGGCGAGGAAGCGGGACTGCGTGACTTGCAGCTCGTCGACCTTGGCGCGCATCTCCTGTTGGGCCTTATTGGCGATCAGCGCTTCCCGAGCAGCCCCGACCGCAAAGACGACCAACAACGCGACGGCTGCGTATTTTGCCAACGTTGTCCGTCTTTGGGCGCGGCCGCTCGCGGCGACGAAATCACGCTCGGCGCCGGACAGCCAGTCGGGCCGGCGTCCGGCCAGCGCCGCAAATTCCTCGCGCTCGGCGCCAGCGGCGAGATGCTCGACCTTGTGCGATCCGGCCGTGGCCCACCGCCGCGTCTTGTCCATCAGCCCGTCGAGCACGCGCATGTCAGCGGCGGCCTGCTGCAACGTGTTCTGCAGCCACGGCCATTGCGTGATCAATGCCTCATGCGCGACCTCGACCGACGTCTCGCCGGCGAGCAGGAGGCGTCCGCAGTTCTCCGTCGCAAGCCTTCCGGCCAACGCGCGGCGCGGTGGATCGAAATCGGCGAGATCGGCGACACGCCGTGTCGCGCCGCCGGTCTCGCCGAGACGTACCAACCGGGTGAACACGGGCGCGAGGAGTTCGCGCTCGCCGGTGTCGAGACGGTGGGTGCGGACGGTCTCGGCCTCATGCGCCAGCGCGCCGGCGACGCCGCCGACCTGCGAATAGGCGACGAGCAGGTCGGCGCCGTCGGCCTTGTGCTTCTGCCACATGGCGTAGAGCGCCATCTGCACCAGCGCGAGATCGCCGGGGCGATCGCTGATGTCGCGCCGGATCGAGGCGATCACCGCGTCCTGTTCGGCAAGGTCCGTATGGCCGGCGAGAGCGAGCGGCTTGCGGACCGCTTCGGCAATTCCCGCGTCGGTGATCCGCCCAAGCCGCAGCACGGCATCATAATTATCGCGTGTCAAATGCTCGAACAGCTTCGCCAGCGGCCGGCACAGGTTGAAATGGTCGGCGCGCAGCGTGAGCACGATCCGGAACCCGCCACGGGCGGCGAGCGCGATAAGGAAATCGACGAACGGCGGGCGCGCGGCTTCCGCGGTCTCGGTCAGCAGCTCCTCGAACTGATCGACGACCAGCAATGTCTCCGCCTTGCCGACCGGCAGATCGCAGCGGATCGCATACGCGGTCTCGCTCGGGTCCGCGAGATCGACGCGCTTGCGCAGCCCGGCGCACTGGTCAGCCGAGCAGCCGAGCCGCTCGGCCGCTTCGGTCACGCCCCGCTTCAGGCCCTCGATCGGATCGCGGCCGGGACGCATGACGACAACATGCCACAGCCGGTCATCGGGCTCGCGGCCCGCCATGTCGGAGAGCTTGCCGCCGCGAAAGGCCGGGATCAGGCCGGCCTGGGCGAGCGAGGACTTGCCGGCGCCGCTGTCCGCAACGATGGCGATCAGCCGGTGCGGCTTGAGCTTGTCGACGAGCCCGGCAATCTCCTCGTTGCGGCCGAAGAACCGATCCACATCCGCTTCCGTCATCGCCTTCAGTCCGACGAAGGGATTTTCGAGAGCGACCGCTTTTTCGCTGGGCGAGCGGCCGAGCACGGCGCGCAGCAGCTTGGCGAACTCGTCGGGATTGTCGAGCGGGTCGTGGACGCCCTGGTACTGCTGTGCAAACGGCGGCAGCGCGGCGGCGTCCGCGCATTCCCGGGAAAGAATTGGGATGAAGGGATAATCCGCAGTGCCGGTCGCGCGCGACAACGCAAGCCGAACCTCCGAATCGACCCAGTTCACGACGCCCTTGGCGCCGATATGCACCGCGAAGGCCGTTGCTTTCTCGATGATCGCCTTTTCGATCTGGGCCTGCCAGCCGATGCCGGCGCCAAGGTCGTCCTTATCGAGCCATATCGTCAGCCGCGCCGCACGCGCGTCGGGGCTGTCGAGCAGGCGGCGTTTCAGTTCACGCGCAGCATCCGTGTCGGCGCCTGAATGGCTCAGGAACAGACAGGGAGGGGCATTCGGTTTTACCATGACCCGGTCTCGCCTCTAGATAGTGGGGCCTTCACGGGCCCGAGGCAAGATGATTGCGGTTTCAGGACGGCTCTCGCGGCGCGGATCGGCCGCACGAGCAGGCCTCCGGAGCCGCCGACGAACGGCAGCCGTGCAAATTCCAATTATCTCCATTTCCAGACCCGGCGCAGTTCTATGCCTTGAAATAATCTCATCCACTCCGCGGGTGCGAACATCGGCACGGCCCAGGGTTGCCTGCGCCAGGACGGGAGAGCGGGGGTATTTGCGCGTGTCCCCCGACCGCCACAACCGAGTTCTTGCCTCAAAAGAGCAAATTGTCGATACTGCAACCTGGCAGTCGAACTGCATCCGGTAGCATCGGAAATGTAGACCATGCCCAATCTCATGCTGTTGGCTACCGCGTGGGGACCACGATTCGGCGGCATCAACGCTTTCAACACGGACTTCGCGGCCGGCCTCGCGGGTTATCTCGGCGGCAAGGGCAAGGTTTTTTGCGCGGCGTTCTCGCCAACGACCGAAGACATGGCTGACGCGCGGAGCAAGAACGTTGCGCTGGTGCCCATTGATCGTCCTGTCGAAAGCCACGCCTACGACAAGAGCTGGGCGCTCGATGTCTGGCGCAAGTTCCGGGTAGATTTCCCGAGCGAGCACATCGATTGGTGGGTTGGGCACGACGTCACGACGGGGTGGGCTGCCGTGGAGGGGCCGGCAGTAGCGGACCACGGCTATTGTGCGCTCATCATGCACATGAACTACGCCGACTACCAAGCCTACAAGGGCGGGGTAGGGCAGCGTGCAGTGGATATGGAAAGGAAGCAGAAGCAGCTCTTCCCGAAAGCGGACCGGCTATTCGCCAACGGTCCTCTGCTCAGGGATGCGTTGAAGAACATCACGCGCGGGCATGTCACGATGCTGATTCCCGGCTTTCCTGACGTGCCGGTGCGGCCATCGCTTCATCGGCTCAATGTGATCACCTTCGGCCGAATGGACCGCGAGAGCGATCGGATCAAGCAAGGCGCGCTTGCCGTGGCCGGCTTTGGAAGCGCTGTGAGGCAAGCCTGGTCGATGGCGGGCTCTCCGGCTATCCTCAAGCGAAATCCACAGATGCGTGTGATCGGTATCTCCGAGCCCGACGCTGATGAGGAGCACGCTCTGTCACAACTGGTTTCCGTACGGGCCGGTCGCCAGGTCAATCTGATCGCGCTGCCCTATGATAGTAACCGTCAGCAGATGCTCGAGGAAGTGGGCGGAGCCAACATCTCGTTGATGCTTTCATGGCACGAGGGTTTCGGGCTGACCGGCTGGGAAGCCATTGCCGGCGAAGTGCCCCTCATTATCAGCGGGCAGACCGGCCTCGTGCAGTTGCTCCAGGAGACGTTCGAGGGGGAGAATTTCATCAAAGGCTATGTGCGCCTGATCGACGTTCGCGGTCGGCAGGGCGGCGACGACAGCGACAATTTCCTTCCGGAGGACGAGACAGACGTGCGCGATGCGATTATCGACTGCGCCGCGGGAATGGAAAGGGCTCGCGAAGCTGCGGCGAAACTCAAGCGCGATCTGCAGCACAAGCTGATTTGCACCTGGGAGAACACAGCCAGGCAATTCTGCGATGAGCTGATGAGCCTCGGACAGGATGGTGGTACCTCAGTAGAGCCGCCTCCCGATAGACTGATCTTGCCGCAGACCAATGGCTCGCCCCGCATCTTCATCAGTTACGCGCGTGGCGACCATGACACGGTCGCACCGCTTGTGGTTTTCCTTGAGGCACAGGGCTGGAAGGTGTGGTGGGACACGCGGTTGCGCGGAGGCGAACGGTGGGATCAGGTGATTGAGCGTGAAATAGCCGCCGCGAACTGTGTGCTCGTCGTTTGGAGTCCTGCATCTGTGAGCAGCCGCTGGGTCAATACCGAAGCGCATTTTGCGCTTTCTCGCAATATCCTGCTGCCGATCGTCATCGGGGGAGCAAAGCCGCCTTTTGCATTCTCCCTGATTCAGTTCATCGACTTCAGCCAATGGACCGGAGCAGCCGATGAGTTGACCACACAACTCCTTGACCAGGTGCGCGCAAAGCTCGCGGAGACAGCGGCCACAGTCGCGCCCGCTGCTCCGCTACCGTCGCCCGTCACGAAAGCAGCGCAGGGACTGGTCCAGTCCGACCATGCGGCTCAAGACTGGGCTCAGATCAAGGAATCGGACGACCCTCAAGCTTTCAGAAAGTTTCGCGATCAGCATCCGACGGGTATTCTTGCGCGGTTGGCCACCGATCGGCTGGCCAACCTGGCCGACGCCGAATGGAAAGTCATCCGTGATAGCCAGCAACGCGTCCGAATCGAGCGTTTCTTGACGGTTCATTTTGACAGTGAGCATGTCGAGTCAGCGCGGGCCATGCTCGCGGGCTTTGAAACGCCTGAAGCCGAAGCCTTGGTCGCGGTGAAGACACGGCTGCCGACGGGGAAGGACGGCGACGTCACCTTCAAGCTTGCCACGCCGAAGGATCTCCATCCCGTATCCGTGGTGGCACAATGCCTCGACAATCAATGGGCGCCGCGGCATCTCCAGGAGCGGCAGCGCGGCGAAGGCTTGTCTTTTGACCAGATCAACGCAGAGCGCGAGCCCGCCGTTCGCCGCGGCTTCATTCGCGCGCTGCTCAGCGCGCGACAAGTGATCATCAATCGCGCGTTTCTCTACAACAACCATGTTGTGGCTGCGTCCTATGAGGCGCCGCAGGATCGTCGAATATTTGAGCAATTGCTTTCAGATGGATCGATCGTGCCTTTCCTCTTTTCCGAGGAGAGCCCGGTCGGCGCCACGTCAATCAATGACGTTGTCACGGAAGCGGCGACGCGCTGGCGATCCGTAGCCGCAGCATCGGACCTGACCTGCCTGAGGCTGGACTGGGACAAGACGGACAATACCACGAAAATCCGAAGCCAATTGGCAAAGAGATTTCACGACTTCGCCCAGACCGCGTATGGCGCCGATCCCTACGTCATGTGCTCCGATCTGGGACTTGAGCCAACGGATGGCAACGCCGCCGGTCTCAAAGCCCGTCTTGGCGACTTGGCGCGTTTCGCGCTCCATATCGGCTTGGAGCGCAATTCATTGGTCACCCGGGAAGACCTGTACCGAAAATTCGTGACTCCAGAATCGATTCCGACTGTGCGCGGGGTCATCGATCGAACCAAGCCGTTCGCTCGCGAACTGAAAGAGTTGATCGACCTCAAGTACAATTTGAACCTGCCGGATGCGCTTGATCGCTATTCGCTGACACCATTCGACAGCCTCGGCCGAAGCGCGCTGCAGGAGACCAGCGAGATGATGCGAAGGACCGAGGGCGTGGACATGCGCAAGCTCATGTACCTGTTCGGCAACATCAGATTTGAACAGGCGTTGAAGTCCGAGGCGACAAACATACCCTTCGAGCTGATCAGCTTGGCGATGGTCGCGCAGGCCCGCCAGAGCCTGGCGTTTCAGCAGTATATCCAGGCGGCGATGCGCGCGGTCCCGGACCAGTCCAGGCCACTCGATGAGCAGGCGCTGTTCTCGGATCCAGATCGTGTCGTCGCCGGGATCTCTCGCACCTATCTGGGTGTGCTCGACGAAGTGACGAAGTCGCAAACGGCCAGAGCGCGTCCCTGGTTTCCGAAAATCGAGCTGTTGGTGCGCTTTGGCGCGACGGACCTTTCGTTCTCGCTGAGCAAGCGCAGCGGCGATGACCGCGCCACCCTTTCTATTCCTGTCGATATCCATGCGCCCGCAAAGGGCGCAGTACCGCTGATTGTGGAGCTTTGTATTGTCAATGGCGATCAGCGAATGAGTTCTGACCAGACGTTTGGCGTGCGGGTGCCTGTCATTCGGGGCAAGGTCGAGGACGTAAAAGAAGCCTGGAAATTCATTCGCGACGCAGCCGGTGAGGCCGGGCGTCGTCAATCTTATGCCGTGAACGAAATGTCCCTTCGTCAGTTCCACAATCGTCATGACCGCGTCGCCGGGATCGAGCAAAAGGATGAGGATGTCGGATAGCGTTTATCTTGGCCGTTCCGATCGGGGCGAGATCGAAATCGTGCAGACCCCCGAGCTGATAGAGAGTGCTCGAGCGGCGGCGCAAAAGCGGCTGGAGTCCAGAGGGCTACCGCTGTCTTGGACCGAGACCGGCGTGCTGCTGGACGAGGAGTATCTCATGGTGCATCGCGACCCGGTTCGCTTTCCCGACGGGACGCTCGGCACCTATGTGCGCGTGCGCTGGGCGGACCGGTTTGGCGATGGTGTCGTGATCTTGCCCTTGCTCGATTCCAAGATCGTCTTGATTCATCACTTTCGCCACGCGACACGAGCTTGGCACTGGGAAATACCACGCGGATTTGGCGATCTCTCGATGTCGGCGGCGGGCAGTGCCGCCCGCGAGCTCGCCGAGGAAATCGGTGCGCAGCCTACTCGCCTGCGTCCTCTTGGGCAGATCAACCCGGATTCAGGAATGAGCGGCAACGTCGTGCATCTGTTCCTTGCCGACATCGAGCAGGTCGCGACGCTGGATCGCCAGGAGGGCATCGGCAAAGCCGTCCAGCTCACCATGCGCGAGCTGAACGAGTGGATCGCGCGCGGGCAGATTACCGATAGCTTCACCTTGGCGGCTGTGGCCCTTGCGAGCGCGCAAGGATATCTGCCATCGGGTCAATGAACACATGGCGAAACGCGCGAGCGCGACGGCCGGGGCCGGCCGCTGCCGGTCTGGCAGGCTGCCACGCGCGCGATCTCTCAGAATCGGTTCGCGCAAATCGCGATTTGGTGGATTCGAAGAAAAGCTTCGCGCGCATTGCCCATCAAGAGCGATGGCGCGCCACGACCGATGAAGATGGGCACTATTGCTTCGCTGTGGCGCCATGATGTCGTAATCCGCCACGCGCTCCAACTAGCAAAACTGCGACGGCTTTCGATCCAGCACTAGTCTAGTCCGGTTGACCCCCTCAATATCGGCCATCCGAGCAGCCTTCTGGACAGACGAGAACGGCCAACAGGCGACAAAAATGTCCAACAGAACGTGTGTTTCCTAAGATTGCGACAACTCGCAGTGGCGTTCTAGCCAACCCGATCGCTGAAACGATCTAAAGCTAGCATGTCAGGGATTGGTGATAGTAAGCACGAGATTGGGATGCTGCGTCCCCGGCTCTATCTCTGGCTCATTGCTGATGACGCCGCTTCCCGGGGAAGCCTCGGGCGTGGGCCGCTGCGCGACAATCTGATCGGTGTTTCCCTTGAACATGATTGCCTTGCCGTCGACGAAGATAGTCTGATGGTGACATTGACCAGGCGTCTTCCCGACCCGGCGAAACTGCGGCAGCTCCGAATATTCGCCTTGATCACCTCAGGAGCGCGTGCCGTTCACCAAAGGGCCGGCACGTCAACGCCACCAACCCAGCTCGGAATCTGCTCTTGCGATGCTCTTCCCGATTTTTGCTCGATCGCAATTTGTCGGTGGCCATTTCGGCTTGAGTCGGTGGCTCGTCCCCAACGGTTGTGTCCACGCGAAATATGATTCCATCGATGCATTGAGGCTCTCACAATGCAGCGTCCGGTCATCGGTGAGGGAGTTTTGCATGATGTTGACGCCGAACAGCAGCCGTTGCGCGCTCGCGGTCGTCATAATGGATTTTGCTATGATGAAGCAGTGCAGCTGATTTGCCCGACGTGTCAAGTGTCGGCCCAAAGCGTCGGTTCCGGCGACCGTCGGCTACTTTGCATGGGGTTGTTTTCGATATTTTTTGGGGCGAGAGCCCCGGCGACCCGGCGACAGTGAGACACCCCGCCTGAAGGCGCATCGGCCGGCAGGGCCTTCGCCGCAACAACTGGCGCACCCGACACGATTCGAACGTGTGACCTTTGCCTTCGGAGGGCAACGCTCTATCCAGCTGAGCTACGGGTGCGTTGCGGTTCATTTAGCCGATTGGTCTGAGGTCGGCAACGGCCAAACCATGGTTGATTTGGGCGGGGATCAGGGCCGGAAAGGCAACGGTCAGACGCTTGAGCCGTCTCGGGGTGCCCCAGAAGGTAGCGCTTGGGCGCCAGCCGGCGGAATTTCGCAATTCATGTTGCAGCGCTTCCATAAAAACCATTGCTGCGGCGGGCTGGCGCATCGATCCTGATACTGCTCGCAGTGAAGGCAGCCCAACGCTAACATTGCACCGTGCCATCGAACTGGATTTCGCTAATGAAAGGAGCCAGCGCGACATTTGCGTGGGGAAACCTGTCGGAAGACTTCGCGCTGTTCAGAACGCTCAGTCCGGAACAGCGGCGGAAGGCTTTTAGCGCAATGGTCCGCCGGGATCTCGTGCGCGGGCAAACGCTCGTTGCACAAGGGGGTGCTTCGGACTCACTGTTCATGGTGTTGCATGGTGCGCTCGCTGTCCGCAGAACCGGCGATATCGAACCTATCGCCGAACTCCGCGCCGGCGAATTGGTGGGTGAAATCGGTTTCTTCGCAAACGTCCCGCGCACCGCCGATGTGATTGCCATCCGCGACACCAGCGTGCTGGTGCTGACGCGCGCGGCGTACCAGAACCTTGCGGAGGACGCTCCGGCCATTGTCGAAGCCCTGCTGGCGGCGCTCGCGCGGCGGTTCGCCAAGGAGACCGCGCGCATCACGCCTGTTCGCGCGTCGCCGAAGGCGCGAACGGTGGCATTGATCGACGGCGGCTGCGAGCCGTTGCCAGGCGCTTTTGATCGCCGAATGCGTGACGGGCTCGCGGCGACCGATGCCGAGATTGTCGATCCCGCCCGCGTCAATGCCATGTTTCCCGGGCGCACGCTGGACACACCCGAGGTCGCCGACTGGCTCAACAAGCTCGAACACGCCGCGCCGCTGGTGGTTTACCTCGGCGGTCGCGAAGCTTCGGCATGGGCGCGCAAGGCTATCCGCCAGGCCGACATGGTCGTGTTCGCGTGCCGGGGAGATGCGCCCGCGGAAGCCTTGACGGAGGTCGAGGCTTTCGCGTGCGATGTTCATCCGGTGTCAGCGCGGCGCCTCGTTCGCATTCATGATCGACGGAGCGGTGAAGTCAGCGGCACGACGGCGTGGCTTGCCCGGCTACCCTGCTTCATGCATCACCATGTCGCGCTCGAGGATCAAATTGATATCGACAGTCTGATCCGGTTTCTATCCGGTCGCGCGATCGGATTCGTTGCCGCTGGCGGTGGCAGCTTCGGAACAGCGCATGTAGGTATCTACAAGGCCTTTCGTGAGCGCGGCGTGATGTTCGATGTCTTTGTCGGCACCAGCGTCGGCTCGGCCATGGCGGCCGGATTTGCAAAAAATCTCGAGGCCGAGGATCTCGAGCGCGGCACACACGAGATCTTTGTCAGGAGTCGCAGCTTCCGGCGGCCAACCTGGCCGCGCTACGCCCTGCTGGATCACAAGGCGTTCGATCGAGCGCTGGCCCATCAATACGGCCACGACTGCCGGATCGAGGATTGCTGGCGGCCTTTCGCGGCGGTCGCAACCAATCTTTCGACCCATAATCTTGAATTGATCCGGTCGGGACGGCTCTGGCAGGCCGTGCGTGCCTCGAGCGCGATCCCCGGGCTATTGCCGCCGTTCTACACGCCAGAGGGCGCGATGCTTGTCGACGGATGCCTGATCGACAACGTTCCGCTCGCGTCAATGCATCAACTCAAGAGCGGTCCCAATCTGGTCGTGCATTTCGGCGAGCCAGCGGCCGAGATGTTCGACGTCGAGTATGCCGCGCTGCCGGGACGGCTGGAGCTGATCACGACGATGCTGATGCCGTTCCGCAAGAAGCTGCTTCCGGCGGCGCCGAGCGCGGTCAACGTGCTGTGGCGAAGCCTCGTGGCGCATCAGCGTTACGATACTCTGCCGACCGCGCCGCTTGATATGGTCATGAGGCCACCGTCTCCGTTCGGGATCGATGTGACAGAATTCCACCGCCACACCGAGATTTTCGAGGCGTCTTACTTTTGGGCCCGGCAGGCCATCGTTGCGCTTGAGGCGGAGGGTAATTCGGCCATTGCCGCCATCCTCGCCACCGGCAGGGCTGCAATGGAACGACCACGCGACCTCGTCGGGCTTCGAACGGCGCTCTGACCAGCCAAGCTGCGCCCGGGCCGGGACCATGGCGCGCAATTCCCGGTTGGCCGGTCAGCACCGAGAGCGCTCCCTGCGCTCATGCGATAGACGAAACGGCAACGCATGCATTTCGCCTGCCCGATTGCCCGGCGGCGTGCAGCCTGTAAACTACGTCCCGAGCAAGCTGCGCAATCCAAATCCGCGCTAACAGGAGATCATCGATGCGTCCGCTCGAATTTGGCTGGTATCTGCCCACGCATGGCGACACCACGGCCTATGGCGTGATGGAGGCGCAGGTGCCGGGATCGCCGGAATTATGCGACCGCGTGGTGCAGGCGGCGGAGGCGGCGGGCTTCGAATATCTCCTGATCCCGGTGGGCTCGGTTTGCTGGGAAGCATGGATCACCGGCGCGTTCATGGCGGCCCGCTCCTCGAAGATCAAGCCGCTGATCGCAGCACGGCCCGGCTACATCAATCCGGTGCTGCTGGCCAAGATGATCTCGACCTTCGACCAGATGTCGGGCGGGCGCATCTGCATCAACCTGATCGCCGGCCAGAACGAAAGCGAGGTCGACGGCGAGGGCGTGCGCTACGCCAAGCAAGAGCGCTACGCGCTGATGGAGGAGGAGGTCTCGATCCTCAAGGCGCTGTGGACCGCCCGCGGCCCGGTGAATTTCCAGGGCAAGTTTCACACGCTGTCAGGCGCGCATATCCGGCCGCGGCCGCTGCAGCAGCCGTTTCCGAAATTCTATCTCGGCGGCGGCTCGCGCGAAGCCTGGCAGATGTCGGCGAAGCATTCCGACGTGCATCTGTTCTGGGGCGATCTGCCGGAACGGATCGCGGCCAACATCGCCGAGATCAGGGCGATGGCACGGCCGCATGATCGCGAAAAAACCATCGGCTTTGGCATGCGCCTGCAGGTAATCTGCCGGGAAAATGAAAAGGACGCGTGGGAGGCCGCCGATATATTGGTGCGCAACGCGACCGAGCGGCAGAAGCAGGAGATGAAGACGCTCTACAACAATTCCGTGGCCAACCAGCGGGTGCAGCAGCTCGCCCGCGAGCACGGCGATCTCCTGCTGCCGCATCTATGGACCGGCATCACCCGCGTGCGGCCGGGCGCCGGGATCGCCGTGGTCGGCAATCCCTCGCAATGCGCTGACACCCTGCAGCAATTCATCGACGCCGGCTGCCATTCGTTCTGCCTGTCCGGCTATCTGCACGACGAGGAGGCCGAGCGCTTCGGTCGGCTGATCCGCCCGATACTCGCCGAGAACAATCGCGGCCGGCTGGCGGCGTAACGCCATGGCGGATCGGATGCGGCGACTGACCGCCGGGCAACAGCCCCATCAAGCCACGGCTGCCGCTCTCTCAGGCCGCGGGCCGAACAGCTTCCTCACTTCCGGACCAGGCTTCGCCGCGCTGAACAGGTAGCCTTGCATCTCGGTACACCCCAGCGTGCGAAGCAATTCCTGTTGCTCGAGCGTTTCGACGCCTTCCGCGGTTGTCGTCATGTTGCGCGCGGCGGCGATGTTCACCACCGCCTGCACGATGGCCGATGAGCCGTCGATTTCCGCGATGTCGCTGATGAAGCAGCGGTCGATCTTGATCTTGTCGAACGGGAAGCGCTTCAGATAGCTCAGCGAGGAATAGCCGGTACCGAAATCGTCCAGTGCGATGCGGACGCCGATGACGCGGAGTTGATGCAGGATGGCGAGCGCTGCTTCGTCGTCGCGGATCAGCACCGCTTCGGTGATCTCTATTTCGAGGCGGCTCGCCGGAAGGCCGGAGGCGGCAAGCGCGCCAATGATTTTCAGCGCCAGGGTCTGGCATTTCAGCTGAACCGGCGACACGTTGACGGCGATCCGGATATGATCCGGCCAGCTCGCCGCCTCGGCGCAGGCGGTTCTCAGCACCCATTCGCCGAGTTCGTTGATCAGGCCGGTGTCTTCCGCCACCGGGATGAATTCGGCAGGAGAGATCATGCCGCGTTCGGGATGGCGCCAGCGCAGCAAGGCTTCGCAGCCGGTCACCTCGTTGTGACGAAGATCGACCAGCGGCTGGTAATGGATTTCGAAGCCGCCGTCCGCGAGCGCCTGGCGCAGATCCTGCTCCATGGTAAGCCGCGCCTTCGCGCTTGCATCCATGGCCGGCTCGAAGAAGCGATGCGTTCGGCGCCCATCGGCCTTGGCGGCATACATCGCCAGATCGGCATTCTTGATGAGCTGATCCAGATCGGTGCCGTCCTGCGGAGCCAGCGCAATGCCGATGCTGGCATCGGTCGAGAGCTGGTGACCGAGGCATTGATAGGGTTGCCGAATCGCGTCATGAATTCGTGTCACAAATTCCACGACATCGGTGATATTTCCTACAGCGGTCTGAATCACCGCAAACTCGTCACCGCCCAGACGTGCGATGAGATCAGTGTCTCGGATGCAGCTCCTGATGCGGGCAGCCACGGTCTTCAGCAGCTCGTCGCCGACATGATGTCCGAGCGAGTCGTTGATGCCCTTGAACTCGTCGATGTCGATATAGAGCAAAGCGAACTGCTCGCCCCGGCTGGTATTCTGGAGCTCGCGTTCGATCTGGTCGCGGAACAGCACCCGGTTCGGCAGATCGGTCAGCGCATCGTAATGCGCGAGGTGAGCGATCTTCTCATTGGCACGCCGGCGTTCGGTCACATCGTCGACGACGTTTACTATATACCGGCCGTCGCCGGTCTGATCTTGAATCCCGATGCGCTTTGAAGTGAGGAAGCGATGACCCAGTCCCGGGCTTTCCCACGGGTGCTCGTCCAGGAACAGGCCGTCAGCGGATTGCAGCGCTCTGTCATCATCCAGGGCGATTTTATCGGCGGCCGCCCTCGGAAATAGATCGACGGCCGTCTTGCCGACGATGGCCGCGCGCGAAAGGCCGAATTGAGCCTCGGCGACCCGATTGGCCAGGAGGTAACGGCGATCACGCGCATCTTTGACCGTGATCTGCGACGGAATGTGATCGATGATCTGATGCAGGAATGCATAATTGCGGTCGCGTTCCTGTTCGAGATTCTGGCGCTCCGTAATATCTTCAATGGTGGCAACCCATCCGCCCTGAGCCAGCGGCTTGTTGACGATCAGAACCGAGCGACCCGCGGATTGAAGAATGCTGTGGGTGACTTCGCCGCGTGCAACGTTCCGTTCAATGTTTGAACAGAATGCATCAACATCACCGTCGAAGGATCCGGTCGCCTTACGATGCCGGATAAGGTCGTAAAAGTGGCAACCCGGCTTTACGACCTCTGTTGATAGCTTATACATATCGATGTAGCGCTGGTTGCAGATGACAATGTGCCCCGATTGGTCATACAGCACGAGGCCCTGTGTCATATTGTTCAGGGCGGTGTCGAGCCGCTGCTTTTCCGCTTCCAGCCGCCGCTGCGAGTCCTGATTTTGCCG
>Ga0137403_10003027_pt1 | contig 20294 bp, 18 predicted proteins | sample CZOMad2_1_16fung_FD_122057 | JGI IMG/M metagenome (GOLD analysis project Ga0137403, IMG submission 122057) | Vadose zone soil fungal communities from Angelo Coast Range Reserve, California, USA - CZOMad2_1_16fungal (Hybrid Assembly) | ecosystem: Environmental > Terrestrial > Soil > Vadose zone...
ATTGGTGTCCTCATCACGGATCACAACGTGCGCGAAACACTCGGGATCTGTGACCGCGCCTACATCCTGAACGACGGCGCCGTCCTCGAGGAGGGCGCACCGGCGCGGATCGCGGCGAGCCCGCTCGCGCGCGAGATCTACCTGGGCGAGAAGTTCCGACTGTAGTATTCACGAAGCAGCCAATGGCCCAAGACGCCCGCATCGTCCTCCAGCAGCGGCTCTCCCAGCAGCTGGTGATGACGCCGCAGCTCCGGCAGGCCATCAAGATCCTGCAGGTCTCACGCGCCGAGCTGGAGACGCTGATCGACCAGGAGCTCACCGAGAACCCCGTGCTGGAGGAGAACATCGACGAGAAGCTCGAGGGACAGGCCGAGGTGCCGACGGTCGACGGACAGAACGGTACCGAGGAATACGCCGCCGAGGCGGAGAAACCCGAGGTCGAGGCGGCTTCCAGCGTCGGCGAGATCGACTGGAAGGAGTACGCCGAGAACTACAGCAACGACATCCACGGCTCGACCGGGCACGGCAGCGGCGGCGACGACGACGATCGGCGCGCCGCGCTCGAGAACGTGCTGGTCAAGCGGACGCTCCTCCCCGATCATCTGATGTGGCAGCTCCGCCTCTCCGACCTCTCCGACCAGGAGAAGGAGGTGGGCGCGCTCATCATCGGAAGCCTCGACAAGGACGGCTACCTACCGCTCCAGCTCGAGGAGGTCGCCTTCCTCGCCGACACCTGGCCCGACGTCGAGATCGTGGAGCGCGTGCTCGGCCGCCTCCAGGAGTTCGACCCGCCCGGCGTGGCGGCCCGCGGCCTGGCCGAGTGCCTGCTCATCCAGCTCCGCCAGCTGGGCGCGGCCGGCGACTCGCTCCCCGCGCGCATCGTGCGCGACTACCTGCCCATGCTCGAGAGCCGCCGCTTCGACCGGCTGGCGCGCGAGCTGGGCGTTCCGATCGAGCAGATCGCCGAGGCGACCAAAGTGATCTCGGTGCTCGAGCCCAAGCCGGGGCGCGACTTCGGCGACTCCGACACGCGCTACGTCACGCCGGACGTCTACGTCCAAAAGGTGGGCGACGACTACGTCGTCACGTTGAACGAGGAGGGGCTGCCGCGCCTGCGCGTCTCGTCCTTCTACCGCCGCATGCTCGGGCAGAACGGCTCACCCGAAGCGCGCGGCTACATCCAGGAGAAGATGCGGGCCGCCGCCTGGCTCATCAAGTCGATCCACCAGCGGCAGCGCACGCTCTACATGGTCACCTCGAGCATCGTGAAGTTCCAGCGTGAATTCTTCGAGGGCGGCGTGGCGTTCCTGCGCCCGCTCGTGCTGAAGGACGTCGCCAACGACATCGGCATGCACGAGTCGACCGTGAGCCGCGCCACCGCGGGCAAGTACGTCCACACGCCGCAGGGGACCTTCGAGCTCAAGTACTTCTTCACCTCGAGCCTGCGCGGCGGGCAGGGCTCCGAGGTCTCGGCGGAGAGCGTCAAGGAGAAGATCCGGGAGATCATCGCCAAGGAGGACGCGAAGAAGCCGCTCAGCGACCAGTACATCGCCGCGATGCTCGGCAAGGAGCAGATCGACATCGCCCGGCGGACGGTCGCCAAGTACCGGGAGCTGATGGGCATCCTGCCCTCGTCGAAGCGGAAGCAAGTTTACTGATAGACTCCGCCGGCGATGCCGCCCTCGCCTTCCCGGCCGAAGAGGGGCCGTCTTCGTGATCGAGGGGACGGTGCCATGCTGATCACGGTCACCTTCCGGCACGTCGATCCGACCCCGCCCCTCAAGGCCTACGCCGAGGAGAAGCTCCAGCGGGTCCGGAAGTACCTCCACCGCCCGGTCGACGCGCACGTGATCCTCTCCGTGTCGAAGGAGCGGCACGTCGCCGAGATCACCCTCAAGGCCGACCACGTCACCATGTTCGCCGAGGAGGAGACCCACGACCTCTACTCGGCGATCGACCTCGCCATCGACAAGCTCGAGCACCAGGCGCAGAAGCTCCACGAGAAGCGCCGGCACCACAAGGGCGCGGCGGCGGTGCGCGACGTGTCGGAGGTGACGACCTCGGTGCTGGCCGCGGATCGGCGGCGGCCGGGCGGCGCGCCCGAGGTGATCCGCACCCAGCGCGTGCCGGCCAAGCCGCTCGCGGTCGAGGAGGCAGTCGAACAGCTCGCGGTCTCGGGCGACGAGTTCCTCGTCTTCACCAATGCGTCGAACCAGCGTGTGGCCGTCCTCTACCGCCGGCGGGACGGCAACTTCGGGCTGATCGAGCCGGAGCGGCGGTAGGGGCAAAGCACGGACGCATGAAGATCACCGACATCCTGAGCGAGGACCTGGTGCTCCCCGCGCTCGCCGGACGCTCGAAGGGCGAGGTCATCGAGGAGCTGGCCGGGGCGGTGGCGCGCCGATACCGGGAGGAGGTCGACCGCCAGAAGCTCGTCCAGGCGCTCGAAGACCGCGAGAAGCTGAACAGCACGGCGCTCGGCGAGGGGGTCGCCATCCCGCACGGTAAGCTCCCGGGCCTGCGGCGTGTGATCGCCGCCTTCGGGCGCAGCCCGGGCGGCGTCGACTTCAGCTCGCTCGACGGCAAGCCGACGCACCTCTTCTTCCTGCTGGTGGCGCCGGAGGACTCCGCCGGGGCGCACTTGAAGGCGCTGGCGCGCATCTCGCGGCTCTTGAAGGACGAGTCCTTCCGCCAGCGGCTCATGCGCGCGACCACGGCCGCCGACCTCTATCGCACGATCCGCGAGGAGGACGACAAGTATTGACGGTGCGGGTGCGCGAGCTGCTCGGGGAGGCAGGCACGGCGCTCCGGCTGCGGCTGGTCTCCGGCGCTCGCGGCCTCGAGCGCGTGATTGCAGTGCCGCGCCTGCAGCAGCCCGGCCTGGCGCTCGCCGGCTATCTGCCCCAGCTCCATCCCGACCGCGTCCAGGTGCTCGGCAACAGCGAGGTGTCGTACCTGGCGACGCTCGAGCCCCGGCGGGCGCGCGAGACGGTCGCCGCGGTCGCGACGGCGGGCGCGGCCTGCTTCGTGGTGACCAACGACGCCGCGCCGCCCGCGGTGCTGACCGAGGCGGCCGAGGCCGCGGGCGTGGCCGCGCTCGGCTCGGCGCTGCGCACCGCGGACTTCATTCGCAGCGCGACCGCCTGGCTCGAGGACCGCATGGCGCCGGAGACGACTCTCCACGGCGACCTGGTGGAGATGCACGGCCTCGGCATCCTCATCCTCGGCAAGAGCGGGATCGGCAAGAGCGAGGCGGCGCTCGACCTGGTGGCGCGCGGGCACCGGCTGGTCGCCGACGACGTGGTGCAGGTGCGCCGCCCCTCGCCGACCGTCGTGCGCGGGCGCTCCGCGCGTCTCCTCGGGCACCACATGGAGATCCGCGGCCTCGGGGTGATCGACGTCGAGGCGCTCTTCGGTACGCTCGCGACGCTGGAGGAGCGGCAGATCGACCTGGTGGTCGAGCTGGTCGAGTGGCCGGGCGGCGCCGATCGCCTCGGCCTGGTCGCGGGGAGCTACCCGCTGCTCGAGGTGGAGCTGCCCCTGGTGCGCGTCCCCGTCCGGCCGGGCCGCAGCATGGCGATGCTGATCGAGACCGCGGCGCGCAACCACCTCCTCCGCGCGCGCGGCCGGCACAGCGCGCTCGCCTTCGCCGAGCGCCTCGACGACGAGATCGCCGCCCGCCAGCGCCACCGCGCCGGAGAGTCGGAGTGAGGCAGTGAGCTCTCACGTGGCGTCAGGCCGCGCGAGCACGTCAGCCTCGAGAGCGGAGGGAGGCCGAGCGCGAAAGCGCTCGTTTTGGCCGACGGGGTCTGGGGGCATCGGAAGCGCGCAGGGCGCGCAGCGCCCGAGCACTGGACGGGCCCCCAGAATCGTATGACCGAGCTCCGTCTCGTGGTGGTGACCGGGCTCTCCGGCTCGGGCAAGAGCACCGCCATCAAGGTGCTCGAGGACCTGGGCTTCTACTGTATCGACAACCTGCCGGTGGCGCTCATCCCCCGCTTCGTCGAGGTGTGGGAGAGCTCGAGTGAGGAAGTGCGGCGCGTGGCGCTCGGCCTCGACGTGCGCGAGCGGCACTTCCTCGACGAGTTCCCTCGCATCTTCGAGGAGCTGCGTGCGCGTGGCGTCGCGCTCGAGGTGCTCTACCTCGAGGCGAGCGACGACGTGCTCGTGCGCCGCTTCAGCGAGACGCGCCGGCCGCATCCTGCCGCCGGGGGCGGGATCCTCGCCGACGGCATCCGGCGCGAGCGCGAGAAGCTGAGACCGCTCCGCGAGGTCGCCAGCCGCATCCTCGACACGAGCGCGCTCACCGTGCACGAGCTACGCAGCGCGCTGCGCGACCTCGTCGAGCGCCCCGAAGCGGGCACGATGACGATCGCCCTGGTCTCGTTCGGCTACAAGTACGGGCTCCCGACCGACGCGGACCTGGCGCTCGACTGCCGCTTCCTCCCCAATCCCTTCTTCGTCGAGGAGCTGCGCGCCCGGACCGGGGCCGACGCGGCGGTGGCCGACTGGGTGCTGCGCCGCGAGGAGAGCCAGGAGTTCCTCGGCCGCGTGCTCGACCTCCTCGCTTTCACCCTGCCGCTCTACCAGCGCGAGGGGAAGAGCTATCTCACCATCGCGCTCGGCTGCACGGGCGGCCGCCACCGCTCGATCGTGCTGGTCGAGGAGTTGAGCCGCCGGCTCGCGGAGCGTGGCCACCGCGTGCTCGTCCGCCACCGCGATGCCGACCGCTAGACACTAGTTATGGCACTCTTTGCTTGCCCGAGTCGGTCCGCGGGAGTAAGCATCTCGTCATGGTCGGAATCGTCGTAGTCGGACACGGACGCCTGGCGGAGGAGATGGTGCGGATTCTCGAGGGCGTCCTCGGTCCGCTCGACGGCCTGGAGAGCGTGGCGACGGCCTACAGCGACCCCCCCGACGCGATCCGCGAGCGCATCGCCAGCGCGGTGCGCAGGGTCGATCGCGGCGCCGGCGCGATCATCCTCACCGACATGCTGGGCGACACGCCGACCAACCTGAGTCTCGCGGTCGCGCGCGAGACCGGCGCCGAGGTGGTGGCCGGGGTCAACATGCCGATCCTCGTCAAGCTCAGCACGGTGCGCGGGCAGATGAACGCCCACAGCCTGGCGGGCTTCATCCTGCGCTACGGGCGGGAGCACATCTTCTGGGCGACCGCGCCGCCGTGCGCCGCCGTCGCGGGCAGCGAAGACGCCGATGGGCGCCGCGACTGACGCGCACCGCGCCACCCTGGAGATCCGCAACCGCCTCGGGCTCCACGCACGCGCGGCGGCGCTCCTGGTGCAAACCGCGAGCCGCTTCAACGCCGAGGTGACGGTCGCCAAGGACGGGCAGGTGGTGAACGGGCGCAGCATCATGGGCGTCATGATGCTGGCCGCCGAGCAGGGGAGCCGCATCGAGGTGACGACCAGCGGACCCGAGGCCGCCGAAGCGCTGGCGGCGATCCGCGCGCTGGTCGATGCGCGCTTCCAGGAGCCCGAGTAGCGCGCCCCCATGCGGAGCTCGCTTGCCCCGGCCGACGGGCATCGGGTATACCCGCCAGCCGTGTTGAAGGACTACGTCTTCACGTCGGAATCGGTCAACGAGGGCCACCCGGACAAGGTCTGCGACCAGATCTCGGACGCCATCCTCGATGCGATCCTCGCCGAAGACCCGGACAGCCGCGTCGCCTGCGAGGCGCTCATCAAGACCGGGCTCGTGGTCATCGCGGGGGAGATCACGAGCCGGGCGAGGGTCGAGTTCGGCGAGATCGCGAAGAAGGTGATCCGCGACATCGGCTACAGCACCGCCGAGAGCGGCTTCAACTGCGACAGCTGCGCCATCGTGACGGCGATCGAGCGGCAGTCGCTCGACATCTCGCAGGGCGTCACCGAGGGCGAGGGGCTCTTCAAGGAGCAGGGCGCGGGCGACCAGGGCATGATGTTCGGCTACGCCTGCGACGAGACCCGCGAGTACATGCCCTTCGCCATCTACACCGCGCACCGCATCGGGCAACGGCTCGGCGAGGCGCGGCGCTCGGGCCTCCTCCCCTTCCTCCGTCCCGATGGCAAGTGCCAGGTGACGGTCGAGTACCGGGACGGGCGGGCGCTGCGCGCCGACACGGTGGTCGTCTCCACGCAGCACACCCCCGACGTCGCCTACGGCACGCTGAAGGAGGCGATCGTCGAGGAGGTCGTGAAGAAGGTCATCCCGCCCGAATTCCTCGACAAGTCGACGGTCTACTACATCAACCCCACCGGCCGCTTCGTCGAGGGCGGGCCCAAGGGCGACTGCGGCCTCACCGGGCGGAAGATCATCGTCGACACCTACGGTGGCTACGGGCGGCACGGCGGCGGCGCCTTCAGCGGCAAGGACCCCTCGAAGGTCGACCGCAGCGCCGCCTACATGGTGCGCTACATCGCCAAGAACATCGTGGCGGCCGAGCTGGCGCAGCGCTGCGAGGTGCAGGTCGCGTACGCGATCGGCGTCGCCGACCCGGTCTCCGTCCTGGTGGACACCTTCGAGACCGGCGTCTTGCCCGACGAGAAGATCGCGACCATCGTGCGCGAGGTGTTCGACTTGAAGCCCGCGGCCATCATCCGCACGCTGGGGCTGAAGCGCCCCATCTACCAGCGCACCGCCTCCTACGGTCACTTCGGGCGCGTCGCCGAGGGGCCGTACTTCACCTGGGAGCGCACCGACCGCGTCGGCGACCTGCGCTCGGCCGCCGGGCTCGGGCGCGCCGCCGGGCGCTGAGGAAGGCCCGATGAGGACGACCACGAAACTCACGTCCGTCGCGCCGGCGCGCACCGCGCGCCCGCGCTTCAAGGTGAAGGACCTGGCGCTCGCCGAGCTCGGCCGCCGGGAGATCCGCCTGGCCGAGCAGGAGATGCCCGGGCTCATGGCGCTGCGCGCGCGGTACGCCGCCACCAAGCCGCTCGGCGGCGCGCGCATCACCGGCTCGCTCCACATGACGGTGCAGACCGCCGTGCTGATCGAGACGCTGATCGACCTGGGCGCGGAGGTGCGCTGGGCCTCGTGCAACATCTTCAGCACGCAGGACACGGCCGCCGCGGCGGTCGCGGTCGGGCGCGGCGGCACCCCCACCAAGCCGCGCGGCGCGGCCGTCTTCGCGTGGAAGGGCGAGACGCTCGAGGAGTACTGGTGGTGCACCAACGAGGCGCTCGTGTGGCCCGACGGCGCCGGCCCCGACCTCATCGTCGACGACGGCGGCGACGCCACGCTCCTCGTGCACAAGGGGCTCGCCTTCGAGCAGGCCGGCAAGGTGCCCGCCTTCAACTCCGGCAAGGACCCCGAGGAGTGGGGCGTCGTCCTCGCCCTCCTTCGCCGCCTGCAGAAGGAGGCGCCGGGGCAGTGGAAGCGCGTCGCGCGCCGGGTCCGCGGTGTGAGCGAGGAGACCACGACCGGCGTGCACCGCCTCTACCAGATGGCGAAGGAGGGCACGCTCCTCTTCCCCGCCATCAACGTCAACGACTCGGTCACCAAGAGCAAGTTCGACAACATCTACGGCTGCCGCCACTCGCTGATCGACGGGCTCAACCGCGCCACCGACGTCATGCTCGGCGGCAAAGTGGCGGTGGTGTGCGGCTTCGGCGAGGTGGGCAAGGGGTGCGCCGAGGCGCTCCGCGGCCAGGGCTGCCGCGTGATCGTGACCGAGATCGATCCCATCTGCGCGCTGCAGGCGGCCATGCAGGGCTACGAGGTCGCGACCGTCGAGGAGCACGTCGAGACGGCCGACATCTTCGTCACCGCCACCGGCAACTGCCACGTCATCACCGCCGCGCACATGGCGCGCATGAAGGACAAGGCGATCGTCGGCAACATCGGCCACTTCGACCACGAGATCGACATGGCGGGCCTCGCCAAGCTGCCGGGCGTGAAGCGCATCACCATCAAGCCGCAGTACGACGAGTGGGTGTTCCCCGACGGGCACTCGGTGCTGGTGCTGGCCGAGGGCCGGCTCCTGAACCTCGGCTGCGCGACCGGGCACCCCTCGTTCGTGATGAGCGCGTCCTTCACCAATCAGGTGCTGGCGCAGCTCGAGCTGTGGCGGAACGCCGCCAAGTACGGGAAGGCGGTCCACATGCTCCCCAAGCAGCTCGACGAGGAGGTGGCGCGCCTGCACCTCGAGAAGCTCGGCGTCAAGCTGACGAAGCTCACGCCGGAGCAGGCGGCGTACATCGGCGTCCCGCCCGAGGGGCCGTACAAGCCGGAGCACTACCGGTACTAGACGCGCCCAATGGGCGCTATGCACTCGGACAGTCGCCGTCCTCGAAGCAGGTCTGGCTCGTGGTCGTCGAACAGGAGCCGCGTTGGAAAATCCCCCAAGCTCCGCCACAGACAGCGCCCCGGGCCTTCGTGGGCAGTCCGAAAGCGCACGCGAGGAGCGCGCCGAAGCCGAGCGCCAGGTGGGTTTGACGGACACCGCTGGACCGCATTGGTCGAGCCCTTTTGGTCAATCCCGGTTTGACGCGACAGGTCCCGCGGTGATCGAAGGAGGCTGGCGCGCGGGCGGATGTCGCTTCCCGCGCCCCGGCAGTCGTCCTACTCCCGGTGCGCGGCAAATTTGCGCCCGCATCTTCGGGGAGAAGATCCCCGGGCGGGGGTGCACCTGATCGAGAACGCCGGGCACCTGGGGGCATAGTCCCCACAAAGGCCCCAAGTTGACGGAATCGTCCTTATCATCCGACGCTGACGCTCAAGCCCACAGTCTCGGTCCTGTCTCCGGAGCCATATGCACTACGCCCCGCACCGGGTGCTCGGCCAGCGGTCGCGCGGCATGGCGGCTCAAGCCGGGCGCCCGACTGGCTAGCTGGCCAAGTCAGACTTGCTGGTTCCAAGACTCGGGACGAGCGTGGTCGAGCGGACGAAAATCTCGGAGGGATCCCCTTGACACCCGTCCCTCAGGAGGAATAGCGAGCCATCAGTCTGAGGGACAGTCGGGGACGGTAGAGACTTAGCTGTCTCGAACGAACAAGGAAGGGGATAAAAAGATGTCGACCCCTGGAGGCCGGGAGGGGCAGTGGACACTCACCAGTTCGCTGGCGGTATTCGTGCTGCTCGCGGCGTTCGGGCTGCCGCGGGCGGCCCACGGCGCGGTCTGCCACGGGGCGTTCGACATCCAGTCGAAAGGGTTCTGCTCGACCACGACGAACCAGGGCTGCCTGATTGACGCGGACTGTCCCGCGGGCGAAACCTGCAAGGCGTTCAACTTCTTCGACCCGGGCGACCCCAAGGGCAACGGCGGCAATCAGCTTCGGGTCAATCTGGCCCTCGGGTCGGGGTCGATCTCCATTGGCACGCCGCCCCAGCTGACGGTGAACCGCATCCGGTTCGACCTCGATTGCGTGGCGAACAGCGGGGGCCCTCCCTGTACGGGCCAGGGGAATGTCGTTCAATACGGGGGGGACGCCACCATCACCACAAACTGCGGGGTCACCTGGACGAGCAGCACCGCGCAGGGGGGCAACGAGATCGTATTCAACGCCAGTCAGCCGATCGTCATCGCTCAGGATTGTCAACCCAGGAGTGCGATGGCCTGTGGCAACTGCGAGCTGGAATTCACCATCCGCGTGCAGAGCCAGGAGCCGTCGGGGAGCGATGCGACGCCCCAGGTGGTGGAGGAGGTCGCGGGCTACATCAACGGCGCGGGGGACGCGACCTGCAGCCCGACCCTGCAGGCGGGGAACTCGCAGACGCAAGGTGTGCCGATTTGCCCGAGCTGCCCGATCGACCAGTGCAACCTGGGCTGCGACCAGACGGCCGGGGTGTGCGCGCCGCAGGACCCCAGCACGCCGTGCGCGGACACGGACGGCAACGCGTGCACCACGGCGGGGTGCGAGCTGAACGCGTCGAGCATCGGGGTGTGCGTGCAGACGCACATGCTCGCGTCGAACAGCACGCCGTGCGCGGACACGGATGGCAACGCGTGCACGACGGCGGGGTGCGACGGGCAGGGTGTGTGCGACCAGAACCACGCCAGCAAGGTCTGTCCCCCCGCGGATGAGTGCAATGGGGTGTGCGACACGACGAGCGGGCAGTGCACGCCGAAGGTGAGCACGCCGTGCACGGACACGGACGGCGACATGTGCACGCTCGCGGGCTGCGAGCTGAGCCCGACCAATCCCGATCTCGGGGTATGCGTGCAGACGCACATGTTCGCGTCGGACAGCACGCCCTGCCCGGATACCGACAACAATGCCTGCACGACGGCGGGCTGCGAGGCGGGCAGCTGTGTGCAGACGCATCTCTTGGTCACCTGCCCCCCCGGCACCAACACCTGCTTCGCCCAGCAGTGCAATCCGGACACCGGGATGTGCGAGGACACCGGCGGGACTAACGGCGGCTTCCCCTTCCTGGTCCGCAGCGAGGGCAAGGTCGGCAACGACTCGCAGGTGCTGGCCAGCTTCGGGGCCAACGATGCCGGGGGACACCTCAATCTGGGGAAGAGGGCATTCGTCTCGGACGGCAACACGGTGGCGGGCGACTCGGTGAACCTGCTGATCAACACGAACGTCTTCGACGTGCTCGCCAATGATCTCCACAAGGGGACCGGGGTCAACATCCGCGGCGCGGTCGGGACTCCGGTCCTGCCGCTCACTGATCCGTTCTGTCCGATTCCGCCGCTCGACTGCACCGGTGGGGTCGATCAGATCGTCCCCCCAGGGGCGACCCTCACGCTCGGACCCGGCACCTACGGCCAGTTCGTGGTGAGGAACGGCGGCACGCTCATCCTGACGCCCGCGGGGACTTTCACGTTCTGCTCGCTGCAGACTACCCGAGGCGTCACCATCGTCGTCAGCGGCGCGACCGCGAGCACGATCAACGTCGTCGGAAGCTTCCGACTGGCCAACGTCAGCTCGATGCTGCCCGTGAACACGACACCGACGCCGTCCCTCAACGTCGGCGGGAGCAGACTGCGGATTGGCGCGGGCGCTACGATCCAGGCGTTCATCTCGGCGCCGAACGCTCGCGGGGCTTTCGGCCGCAAGTCGACGATCGCCGGCCGCTTCTGTGTGGATTCGAATCAGTCGGACAAGGGCATCACGATGATGTGTCCGACCACGACGACGACGACTACGACACAACCACCAGGATAAAGCCGATCGGGTCGATGTCATGGGTCCGGTTGCCCGCATTGGACACAGTTCTGGCTTCAATCGCCGCCTCTTTGCCCCGAACGGGATGCTCCGGATCGGCGGGTCGGCGCTGCTCTCGCCCGGCCTCGTGAACGGCCAGGTGTTTTCCGGGCGAAACATCAGCGTCGTGTCCGGGGCCAGCGTGGGCTGCGCGTCGTGCCCGCAGCCCTGACGAAGGGCCCCGTCACCGACGCAGGGGCCCCGCGCCCTGGTGCTCGTCGACCTGCTGGACTCGTGGCGGCGGGCGCTCCTGCGCCCGCCGCTTGTGTCTCGCGCGCCGCGACGGATAGTCTTCGCCCGGGGCGGCGATGGACACGACGGTCTCGGTGGTCCTCCCGGTGTACAACGAAGCCGAGAACCTCGACCTGCTCGTGGGGCGGCTGCGGGAGGTCCTCGAGCGCGCGACCGGCGGCGCCTTCGAGGTGCTGTTCGTCGACGACGGCTCGACCGACGCGAGCCCGGAGATGCTCGACGCGCTCGCTGCCCGTGACCCGCGCTGCAAGGTGATCCACTTCTCGCGCAACTTCGGGCATCAAGCGGCGCTGCAGGCGGGCCTCGACGCGGCGGTGGGCGATGCGGTCATCACCATGGACGCCGACCTCCAGGATCCGCCCGAGGTGCTGGCGCGCCTCATCGCGAAGTGGCGCGAGGGCTACGACGTCGTCTACGCCATCCGGCGCCGGCGCAAGGACGGGCTCTTGAAGCGCGCCGCCTACGCGGCCTTCTACCGGAGCCTGCGTGCGGTCGCCGAGATCGACGTCCCGCTCGACGCCGGCGACTTCTGTCTCCTCGACTGCCGGGTGGCGCGCGCGCTCGTGTCGCTCAGGGAGCGCGGCCGCTTTCTCCGCGGGCTCCGGAGCTGGGTCGGGTTCCGCCAGGTCGGGATCGAGTACGAGCGCGCCGCCCGTCACGCGGGCGCTCCGAAGTACGGCTTCCGGAAGCTGGTCCGCCTCGCCCTCTCGGGCTACGTCGGCTTCTCGACCATGCCGCTTCGGCTCGCGACCTGGCTCGGGTTCCTCGCCGCCAGCGCCGGCTTCCTGATCGCCGCGTGGGCGGCGCTGACCAAGATCTTCCACGTGCCGAGCCCGCGGGGCTGGGCGTCGACCATGGCCGCGATCCTCTTCGTGGGCGGCGTGCAGCTCGTCATGCTCGGGGTGGTGGGCGAGTACCTCGGGCGGGTCTACGACGAGGTCCGCCGGCGGCCCCTCTACATCGTGCGCTCGCGCGTCGGGTTCGACGAGGGCGAGGCCGCGGGCCTCTCCGACCGCGTCGAGCGGCGCGGGCGCGGCTGATGGAGCACGGGTTCGCGGAGCGCTACGCCGACTTCGAGCAGTGGCACTGGTGGTTTCGCGGCCGCCGGCGCATCCTCGACGACCTGCTGCGCCGCCGCCTGGATGGGCATGGGCCGCTCGCCATCGCCTCGCTCGGCGCCGGCCCGCCCGAAGGCCTCGAATGGCTCGTGGCGCTCGCCGGCCCCCGCGGGCGCGTGGTCGCGCTCGACGCCGAGCCTATCCATGCCCGCCAATTCGGTCCGGGCCTGCACTACGCGGTCGGTGACCTGCGCGCCCTTCCCCTCGCGCCCGCCGTCTTCGACGTGGTCCTCGCGCTCGACGTGCTCGAGCACCTGGACGACGACGCCACGGCGCTCGCCGAGGCCGGCCGGCTCCTCAAGTCGGGCGGGACGCTCGTCGTCACCGTGCCGGCGCTCCCGAGCCTCTGGGGCGCGCAGGACGTGGTGAGCCACCACCGCCGCCGCTACACCAAGCGCACGCTGCGTGCGCTCTTCGCGCGCGCCGGACTGCCGGCCCCGAGGTCACCTACTTCAACACGCTCCTCCTTCCCCCGCTCGCGGCCGTGCGCTGGCTCGCCCGGGCGCGCGGGCCATTCACCGAGCCGCCGAGCGACTTCGAGAAGAACCGCCCCGGGCTCGCCAACGAGCTCCTGGCGCACGTCTTCTCCCTCGAGCTCCACCTCCTCCGCCACCTGAGCCTGCCGGTCGGGTGAGCCTGCTCGCCACCCTCCCCCCCGCGCGCTGACTCGTTCCCGCCGCGTGCGGATCGATTGAGTGCGCGGCGCGGGGAGGGGATGCCCCCGCGGCTCCCGCGTCCTCGGTCACGCGCGCGCCCGTCAGCTGCAGCGTCCCCCCGCCAGCCGCAGGCGCGCGCGGACCTGCGGAGGTCGCCGCGGAGGCATCCCCTCCCCGCGCCGGGTCCGAGGGAAGATTCGCTGCGGCCGGCGGCGGCGGGGGCGCCGTGACCGGCGACCCCCGCAGCTCCCGCGCGCGCCTGCGACTAGCGGGGGGACGCGCCGGCCGACGGAGCGCGCGTGGAGCGAGGACCGGGAGCCGGGCGCGGCGCCCCCGCCGCCGGGCCGGCGAGCTGCTCCCCGCCCGGTCCGCCTTGACGCCCGGGCGGCGAAGCGTGGTAGGCACGCAGCGTCACGAGGAGGGACCCGCCGATGCCGGAGCCGCTCGCCGACCCGAACGTCCGCCTGCTCGCGCTCGTCGACCTGCTGCTGGTGCTCAAGATGATCGCGCTCGGGAACTACACGAGCTTCCTGCGCTTGCGCCGCCGGGTGTACGCGACCCCGGAGGACTACGCGCTGCGGGCGGCGACGCCGCCCGCGCGGCCGGACGAGGACATCGAGCGCGTGCGGCGCGCGCACCGCAACGACCTGGAGAACATCCTCCCCTTCTTCGTGGTGAGCTTCCTCTACGTGCTCACCCAGCCCTCGTACGGCGCCGCCGCGATCTACTTCTGGGGCTTCCTCGCCGCGCGGGTCCTGCACAGCATCTTCTACATCCGGGGGGCACAGCCACACCGCACGATCGCCTTCGGCGTGGGCGCCGTGCTCATGTTCGTGATGCTGCTCCGCACGCTGGTCGCGCTGCTGTGAGCGTCGCGGCGGGGCGTGCTGACCCTTCTCCTCGTGCCGGTGCTGGTGGCCGCGGTGGTGACGCTGGCGCTCCGGCGACGGCGCCGCACGCGCCTTCGCCTCGCGGCCGCCACGCGCCCCGGCGCTTCCATCGAGCGCGCCATCCCCATCCGCTCCTATACGGAGATGGACGACCACCTGGAGCACCGCTGGTGCGGCTGGTGCGGCGGCTACCTCGAGCGGACGGGCGAAGGGACGCGCGCCGGCGACGGCCGCCGCTACCGCATCGCCCGCCTCCGCTGCCAGGAGTGCGAGCGCATCGAAGAAGTCTTCTTCGACACCACCGACATCCTCCACTGACCCCGACGCACAGCGGGGAGGAGGCGTTGCGGCGGCGTGGCGGTGCCGAGGGTGCCCCCCGCGGCGATCTCTCGCGCCGGACGCAGGCCCGGCCGAGCTCGGATGCGCGGCGGCGCGAGCGTGAGCCGAGGGGGGCATCCCCGGCGCCGCCCGCTCGCGGCGTCACGTCACGCCTCCCCCGCGCGAAACTTCTCCAGCCACTTGCGCTGCGCGTCCGGGTCGATGTTCCCCGGCACCTCGACGCCGCGCTGCACGGCCGGGCGGGCGGCGATCGCGTCGATCCAGCGCCCGAGATGCGGCAGGTCGTCCACCTCCACCCCCGCCCAGGCGTGGATGCGTACCCAGGGCCAGGTGGCGATGTCGGCGATCGAGTACTCGCCGGCCAGGAACTCGTGGGCGCTGAGCCGCGTGTCGAGCACCCGGTAGAGGCGCTTGGTCTCGTTCTGGTAGCGCGCGATGGCGTAGTCGATCTTCTCCGGCGCGTAGCGGAAGAAGACGTTCGCCTGCCCCTGCATCGGACCGATGCCGCCCATCTGGAACATGACCCACTGGATGGCCGTCGAGCGACCCTTGCGATCGGCCGGCAAGAGACGCCCGGCCTTCTCGGCCAGGTAGATCAGGATGGCGCCCGACTCGAAGACCGCGAAGTCGCCCTCGTCGCGGTCGACGATGGTGGGGATGCGGCCGTTCGGGTTGAGCTTCAGGTACCAGGGCTCCTTCTGCTCGCCCTCCTGCAGGCGGATGGGGCGCACGGTGTAGGGCATCTCCAGCTCCTCGAGTAGGATGGAGACCTTCCAGCCGTTCGGGGTGGGCGCGGTGTAGAGATCGATCATGCGCCGGCGCTCACTTCCCCTCCCGCGCCTCGCTATGCTCGGAGCCCCGCGGCTGTCAAGGAGGGGCGGCCGCACCGGCCTCGAGCGCCGCGACGAAGGTCCTGATGCGGGCGGCGTTCACCCCGAGGTCGCCTTGCCCGTCGCGCGACTTGGAGCGCACGTCGATCCGGCTGGTGCCGTCGGCCTCCGGGCGCACCCGGATGGCGATGTCGTCGTGGAAGCCGAAGAGCCGGCTGGTCGCCATCGCCTCCATGAGCCCTGCGGACGGATCGCGCCAGGTGACCGTCAGGCCCATCTGTCGCGCCACGGCCTCGGCGCGCGCGAACGCCTCCGGCGCGCCCGCGCGCACGCGCGCCGGGTGAAGGTCGGCACAGCATCCCCGCTGGATGTCGGCGAAGGCCTTCGGGTAGCTCATGTCCCGCGCGACGTTGGGTGGCAGGGTGGCGGCGTGCGCGAGGGCCGGCGGGTCCGCCGGGTCGGTGGTGAAGTCGTTGATCCTCGGCTTGCCCGCGCCGCGCGAGGCGAGGGCGAGGAACACCACGCCTACGACGAGCGCGATCGCCCCGCCGCGGCCGAGGCCCCGGCCGCGCGCGGCCTGGATGACGCTCGTCACCCCGACGACGACCCCCGTGAGCCCGCCCAGCGCGAAGAGCACGAAGGCCACCAGCCCCCGCACGACCCCGAGCCAGGCGAGCGCCGGCCCGATCACGAAGAGCGCCCCGGCGATCACCCCGAAGGCGTTCCGCCGGCCCGCTCGCGACGTCCCGTCGTCCATTGCGCCTCCTTCCTAGTGGATGCGCTTCTCCTGCCCGGCCCATTCCCGCTCGCGCAGCGCGTACTTCTGCACCTTGCCGGTCGAGGTCTTCGGCAGCGGACCGAAGGCGACCGCTCTCGGACACTTGAAGTGTGCGAGTACCGTGCGGCAGTGGGCGATGATGTCGGCCTCCGTCGGCGTCCGTCCCTCCTTGAGCATGACGAACGCCTTCGGCACCTCGCCCCACTTCGCGTCCGGCACGGCGATCACCGCCACCTCGAGCACGTCGGGGTGGCGCGCGATCGCCTGCTCGACCTCGATGGTCGAGATGTTCTCGCCGCCCGAGATGATGATGTCCTTCTTGCGGTCGCGCAGCTCGATGTAGCCGTCGGGGTGCATGACGGCCACGTCGCCGGAGTGGAACCAGCCGCCGCGGAAGGCCTCGGCGGTGGCGGCCGGGTCGTCGAAGTAGCCGGACATCACGTTATTGCCGCGCATGACCACTTCACCGAGTGTCTCGGCGTCCGCGGGCACGTCGTGCATCTCCTGGTCGACGACGCGGAGCTCGCAGGCGATCAGGTTGGCCACCCCCTGCCGGGCGCGGAGACGCGCGCGCATCTCCGGGTCGTGGGCGTTCCACTCCGGGTGCCAGTCACAGATCGTGTGCGGCCCGTAGGTCTCGGTGAGGCCGTAGATGTGGGTGATCTCGGCCCCGATCCGCTCCCACTGCGCGAGCAGCGTGGGCGAGGGCGGCGCGCCGCCGGTGGCGACGCGCAGCGGGTGCGGCAGGCGGCCGGCGGGCGCCGACGGGTCGTTGATGAGCATGATGAGCACGGTGGGCGCGCCGTTGAAGTGCGTGACCCCCTCCTCGCGCACCAACCGCCACACCAGCGGCGGATCGACCTTGCGCAGCAGGAGGTGGCGGCCGCCGGCGCCGGTCACGCCCCACGGGAAGCACCAGCCGTTGCAGTGAAAGAGCGGCAGCGTCCACAGGAAGACCGTCGCCGCGTCGAGCCGCTGCACGACGATCTCGGCGAGCGCGTTCAGGTACGCGCCGCGGTGCGTGTACATGACGCCCTTCGGCCGCCCGGTGGTGCCCGAGGTGTAGTTGATGGAATAGGTGCGGCCCTCGTCGCCCACCCCGAAGGCGAGCGCCGGGTCGGGCGCGAGGTCGATGAAGGCCTCGTACTCGGGGCCGTCGAAGGCGCGCCCGATGCCGGGCGCGAACTCCGGGTCCTCGACGGTGACGACGCGCTCGAGGGCGCGGCGCGCGCCGCGCGTGGGCACCAGCGCCGGCGCCAGCTCGGCGTCGACGAAGAGGAACCGGGCCCCCGAGTGGTCGAGGATGTAGCCGACCTCGTCGGCGTTGAGGCGCGTGTTGATCGCGACCAGCACGCCGCCCGCGAGCGCCACGCCGAAATGCGCCTCGAGGAGGGCCGGCACGTTGGGGGCGAGGAAGGCCACCCGGTCGCCGTCGCGGAGCCCCGCGCGCCGGAGCGCCGTGGCGAGCCGCCGCACGCGGGCGCCGAGCTCCGCGTAGGTAAAGCGTCGCCGCCCGTAGACCGCGGCGGTCCGGGTCCCGTGGACGCGCGCCGCCCGCTCGAGGAAGAGGAGCGGGGTGAGCTCCGTCCGGTTCACGTCCATGGCGGCCCTTCCTAAGAGTCTGTCCGGGCAGCCATGGTGAGCGAGGCGAACGAGCCGGGGAGCGAGAGCGGCAAGCGCAGCGACGACCGACGAGGCGTGCCTGAAGGCACGCCGCAGGAGGGAGGAGCGAGCACGCCGCTCGCAGCCCCCGGATCGTTCGCCGCAGCCGCCATGGTTGCCCGGACAGCCTCTTAGGCCAGACGGGCGCCAGGCGGCAAGCTGGCCGCGCCCGGCGAGGCGCCCCTGGCAGAGGGTTGCAAAGAACGGTTTGCGGTGGGCACAAACCTCGCCGAGGGGCTCATGCGGCCACGGCCAGCACCGGGATTGCTCTGTGTCGTCTGCCTGTTCGGACTCCTGGACGCGCGTCCGGCCGGGGCCCAGGCCAATCCCGATTTCGACGCCGTCGCGTGGAAGCCGCTCACCTGCAACGCCGGTCTGCTGACGGCCCTCGAGCCCCGGGGGGAGATCGACCTGGTCGGCGACAGCCTCTTCCCGGCGGCCTACGTCGGCCGGGACGCGACCTACCTCTACTTCCGCCAGCGCGTGGACGAGACCCCCCTCGGCACGCGCGGGCTGGTCAGCAACTCGGATTGGACGGTGCTCGTCCAGGTGCCCGCCGGCGACCCGTTCCAGTACCAGTACCAGCTCACCGTGGACGGCGACGGGGACGACACCGTGCAGGTGTGGAAAAACGACCCCGCCGACGACCTCACCTTCTCGCCGATCTTCACCGACGATTCCGACACGCTGCTCTTCAGCCAGAAGTCGGACTCCGTCGGTTCCGGCGCCGTGAACACGAGCCCGCTCGCCCGCGCCGTGCAGGCCACCGACGGCTCCGACTTTCGCGGCACCGCCGACTACTTCGTGGACGTCGCGTTCCCCATTTCGGTGCTGATCGCGAACGGCGTGGTCGGGAGCGCCGACGAGCTCGGCCAGGCGCTCTTCTTCCCGGCGACCGCCATCGCGCCGACCCGTCACAACAAGGACTACCTGAACTGCCCCTTCCTGCCCGCGACCCCGCTCACGGTGGGTGCGAGCGTCGCGCCCGCCACGGCGCCCGCCCACGCCGAGACGCCGGTCGGCTACACGTTCACGGTCGAGAACGGCGGGTCGCTCGCCGCGAGAGGCGTCGTCGTGACCGCCGCCGGGGTGCCGCCCTTCGTCTCGAGCCCCGAGGTCACCGCCTCGGCCGACGACGCGAGCGTCACCCCGACCGTGGTCACCGCCGATCCGCCCACCGTCCGCGTGCCCGCGCTCCCCATCGGCGCCACGCTCACCGTGCGGGTGAGCGGGACGGCCGCGTTCGCCTGCACCGGCGGCACCACGGTGGTCACCGCCGCCGCCACCAATGCCGCCCCGGCGAGCGCCTCGGCCGTCCTCCAGATCCAGGGCACGCCCGAGGTGTGCGACGGGATCGACAACAACTGTGACGGCCAGGTCGACGAGGGCGGTGCCGCGCTCTGCGACGACGGCGCCTTCTGCAACGGCGCCGAGACGTGCGGCGGCGGCGCCGGCTGCCAGCCGGGCACGCCGCCCAGCTGTGACGACGGCAACCCGTGCACCACCGACGCCTGCGACGCGACGCTCGGCTGCACGCACACGCCGCTGCCCGGCTGCCCTCCCTGCACGACGGCCGCGGACTGCAACGACGGCAACGCGTGCACCACCGACGCGTGCAACGCGGGGAGCTGCGCCAACACGCCCATCCCGGGCTGCGTGCCGTGCACCAGCGCCGCCCAGTGCGACGACGCCGACCGCTGCACCACCGACACCTGCGCGACCGGCGTGTGCGCGCACGCGCCGGTCACCGGCTGCCCGTGCGTCGTCGGCCCCGAGGTGTGCGGCGACGGCATCGACAACGACTGCGACGGGCTCACCGACTGCGCCGACCCCGACTGCGCCGCCGATCCGGCGTGCGCGCCGCCGCCCGAGATCTGCGGCAACTGCGTCGACGACAACCACGACGGCCTGGTCGACTGGGAGGACCCGCAGTGCTGCGCGCAGCCGATGGCCCTCGCCGTCGATCGCGTCACGCTGCGCCCGCCGCCCGCCCGGGTGCACGGCGACCGCCTCCGCCTGCAGGCGATCTACTCCGAGGTGACGCCCGCGCTCTTCGACCCCCTCAAGCAGGACACCTCGCTCCAGCTCTCGGATGCGAGCGGGCCGCTCTTCTGCACCACCATCCCGGCGGGACGCTTCCGCCGCACGCACCGCCTGGTGTTCGCGTTCACCGACCCGGCGGCGCGCTCCGCCGGGGGCCTCGAAAGCGGCGAGTTCCGCATCAATCGCCGCGGGAACCTGCTCTTCCGGGCGCGCGGCCGCGGTCACGACCTGCGCCCGGTGGTCGGGGGGAGCGTCCGCGTGACGCTCCGGGTGGGCAACGCGTGCGCGCGCACCACCATGGCGCTCAGGACCTCGCGCAAGGGCCTCGTCTTTCCGTAGACATTAGGCCTGCGAATTTGCGTCGCCGGGGCGCCTCGCCTATGCTCCGCGCCGTTTCGGAGATCTGAGAGAGGAGCACATGGCTGTCGCGACGCACTCGGTTCGGCCGACGGGTTTCGCCGCCACGGAGCGGCGGGATGCGTGGTGGGTCGCGCCGCTCGTGCAGGGCCTGCTCCTCGCCACCCTCATCTGCTACGCCAACTGGGCCGCCATCCAGGGCAACAACTACTA
>Ga0137403_10003029_pt1 | contig 20284 bp, 20 predicted proteins | sample CZOMad2_1_16fung_FD_122057 | JGI IMG/M metagenome (GOLD analysis project Ga0137403, IMG submission 122057) | Vadose zone soil fungal communities from Angelo Coast Range Reserve, California, USA - CZOMad2_1_16fungal (Hybrid Assembly) | ecosystem: Environmental > Terrestrial > Soil > Vadose zone...
GGGCGGCTCAAACCCGAAGCCAAGGCAGGGCTCTTGACGAATGCATGGAACGCCGTTCGCGCCCAACGTCTCAAGGTCGATGCCCTCCTTCGATTCTTGCCGCGCTTGGACGCCGAAACCGATCGCGTCGTCGTGGACGCTGTCCTCGCGACCCTCGGGCAAATGCGCGTGCTGATCGACGACGACACCACCACCATGTTCGACTCGTACGTGAACGCCCGGTTGGCACGGCACAAGCAGCGTCTCGGGCTCGATCGGCCGATGTGGCTTTCGACGACGGGCGATCGTTTCACCGATGGGGGCACGCTGGTGATGGCGAGGGAACAGGTTTCCGTATCGCTAGGGCTTGCAGGAGATCCGGAAGTCATGGAGGTAGCGGCGCGGGCCATGGACGCCTGGCTTCTTCATCCCGAGGCGCCGCTCGATCCCCCCAACGAAATCCCGGGCGACGCGACAGGTCGTACGAACGCCGTACCGGAAATAGCGGCCGAACCGGATTCTCGCCAGCTGAATATCCTGCTGGTCGAGGACAACCCGGTCAACAGCAGACTCGCCCGGCATACTCTGGAAAAGGCGGGCTATGCAGTCGTTGTCGCGGAGAACGGTCTTGCGGCTTTGTCGGCTTTGGAGCACACGCGCTTCGATTTCGTGCTCATGGACGTGCAAATGCCGGGAATGGACGGAATCCGGACTACCGCCAAGATCCGCGAGATGGAGAGGGCCACCGGTGAGCATGTTCCCGTCGTCGCCCTGACCGCCTATGCGATGCCGGCCGATCGCGCGCGCTGTCTCGAGGCCGGAATGGACGGATATCTGACCAAGCCGATTCAGCCGAAGGCGCTGCTCGAAGCGATCGGGCAGGTGAAACTCGGGTTCGCAAGGCACGACCCGTCGGGTCCGGCGGGCAAGATCGTTCTCGATCGCGGCGCGTTGATGGACCGCGTGGAAGGCGACGCGCATCTGCTCGCAGAGATCTCCGGGACGTTCCTGCAGACTTGCGGCGAGCGCATGGCTCGCATGCGTGAAGCGATGCAAGCAGCAGATGCTGAAACCTTTGCCTACGATGTGCACCAGCTCCACGGAATGTTTCGCAATCTTTCCGGCATCGCAGCGGAAGAGGAAGCGCAAAAACTCGAACACCTCGACGTGTCGAGGGATCGGGAAAAAGCAGAAGTGATCTTTGCGGCGCTCGAGCGCGAGGTCCGGGCGCTCGCGGACGAGCTCTCCGCCTTGGCTCGAGATGCGCTTGCAGATCGGGAGAAGCCGCTGGCTGAAGGCAAAACCGCGGGCAAAAAAAACCCCGGCGAACGCCGGGGTCGCCTGAACGCGCAACGGGAGGGTGGTGCGCGTGAATTCAGGGCTGACTGAGATGATAGTGAATTGTGTAGTCACCTGCTATAGAGAAAACGTGAATTTTTTGTCGAGATACAACGACTCGAGATGGCGAGTCGCCTACAACCCAAGATTCAGTCGGGGAAGCACGCATGTCACCCGGTGTTCTCCCGACTACTCTGTAGGGATTTACCTTACAGCAACAGCCGCCTCTGGGAACGAACGCCCGGAGCGGGTGTTCGATTGATCCATCCAGATTACCTGTCGTCTCGAAGATTCAAATTCCCTTTGCGCTCAGAATCTGGTTCAGCGAGGGGCGAATCGGAGGCGCCGAAACGCCGGTGGAGTCCGGGCGAGAGTCGCCCACGAGCGCGAGCCTGAGCACGAGCCTGAGGGGCTCTATGGATATGCTGTACAAGATCATCATCGAACCGGATCATTTGAGAGCGGAATTGTTCAACCGCGAGACAATGGAGGAAACGCGTGCGTTCTTGAAAATCGTTGCCGACTCCGCGCTCAAGCACGCGCGCTCGCGCGTCCTCATGTCCGTCCATTCGTCGAACCCCGTGTTCACGGTCGAGAGATCCGGCTTTCTCGCGTACTTCAGGAAGCTCGCCGAGAATCCGGAGCATCGGATCGCCTTGTTGGGAGATTCGGAAGAGCTGGGCATATCGCACCAGTACGTCGAGCTGATCGGGCGGCAGCATGGGATCGCTGTCCAGAGCTTTCGCGATGAGGCCGCGGCGCTGCAGTGGATCAGACATCAAACGATGGTGCGCAGCTAATGTCGGTGATCACCCACGCACCAGGCGCGCATGCCTGTCCGGAGGGCATTTCAGCGATTCGTCGTGGAGTATTGCCTATCGCAGTCCATTTGGCGCCTTTGCCCTTTAATTTCCCCTTATCGTATTGAGAGTATCAGGGAGGATTGGCTCTTAAACTAACTTGCTCGAACAGCGCTGGCGACAGCATAGGCTCTCATGGCCACCATACTCGTCGTCGAGGACCGCCCCATCAATCGCCGTTTCTTGGCGACCCTGCTCCAAGAGCGCGGCCATCGCGTGCTTCAGGCGTCAGATGGCGAGGAGGCGCTGAAGGTCGTCAAAGCCGAAAACCCGGATATTGCGATCATCGAACTTCTCACGCCGAGTATGGATGCGTGTGGGTTCGCCACCGCGCTGGAGGACGACCCTGGCACGACCCAGCCGCGCTTGGTGTTCCGGGCCCCAGCCTACATAGAGGGAGAGGCCCAGCTCGTGGCGAAGGCTTTCGGGGCTTCTTTCCTCGTCAGGCCCGCGAGTCCGGAGACGCTCCTCGCGGTGGTCGGGGCGGCCCTAGCCGAGCCGAGGGCGCAGAGAGTGCGGACGGGACCCAGACCTGTCGAGGATTACCTGCGCTTGATCGCCGGAAAGCTCCAAAACCACGCGGAAAATCTGGACAGGCTCAATGCACAGCTTGACCGTCGCATCGGCGAGCGTGACGCGCGCCTCAAGATAGTGAGAGCGGCCCTCGATCAGGAGATCAAGAAGCGCCTTTGGGCGGAACAGGAGCTGACCCAGTCCAACTATCGCCTGAAAGACGAGGTCATACACGACGGTCTGACCGGTCTGCACAACCGGCGCTATCTCGAGGAGTCTCTCGGGCGCGAGGAAAGCCGGGCGCGGCGAAGCGGCCGTTCGCTGAGCATCATGATGATCGACATCGACGATTTCAAGCGATTCAACGATACCCTGGGCCACGCGGCCGGCGATGCGGTGTTGCGCGCCATGGGCAAGTACCTGCTGACGGCGGCGCGCGGCGAGGACATCGTTTGCCGCTATGGCGGAGAGGAGTTCGTCCTGGCGATGTCTCAGGCTCCTCACGACAGCGTCCTGAATCGGGCGGAGAACCTGCGCAAGGGTGTGCAAGAGCTCGGGATAGAGTACGAGGGTCGGCTGGTGGGGCCGATCACCGTATCGGTAGGCATCGGGGTCTTTCCCGATCACGGGGACAGCGTGCAGGCTGTCCTGCGCGCTGCGGACGCCGCCATGTACGAGGCGAAGCAACTGGGACGCAACCGAGTGGTAGTCCACGGCTACAAGGTCGACGCCTGACTACTCCACCGACCGCTCATCCGTCGGTGACCCGGTAAGCCTGCAGGGACACGCCGGACCGCCGAAGAAGCGAGTATTTCAGCGAAGGGCAGCTAGCCCCTCTTTCCCCGACGTCGATCGCGATGTTCACGCTGCGCGTGCGCTGAACGGACTACGTGCGCCGTCGCGGGTATCATTGAACAGCCCATACGGTACCGACCATTGAAAATCGGCCTGGAATTTCCTCAGAGCTACTACCCGAGATCCTTTCTCGGCCTGCTGCTGCTCGCCTTCCTGCTGGTTGCGGCCCCGCTCGTCATCGCGTTCTACAACGCCGCGGTGTACGTCGAGGAGTTGGCGGGGCAGAGCCAGACGGCGGTGTCACAGGCGGCCAGAGCAACGAGGGGAAGCCGGCTCCTGGTCGAGCAAACGACTGCACTCGAACGGGTGGTGCGGCAATATCTCATCCTGGACGACGAGGAGCTCCTGAGCGACTACGCGCGCCTGCGGGCGAACTTCAAGGCGAATAGCAGCGAGTTGTCGTTGCAGCCGCTCGACGAGGCGCAGCTGAACGAGCTCAACCGCACCATCGACACGGAGCAGACGCTGTACGAGCAGCTGATTCGAAAGCAACAGTCCCGGCAGGAGAAGTCGGCTCTCGTGGGTGGTTACATGGTCTTGTCGGACCTCGCGCGGAACGTGCTCAATACGAGCAATGCCTTGATCGATCGCGAAGTGGAATCCATGCGGAAAACGGGCGAGCGCGCGCAGCGCACCCTGTGGTTGCAGCTGGCGGCAACGATTCCCCTGGGCGTGCTCCTCGCGATCGGAGTGACGGTCTTCATCGCAAGACCGATCCGGCAGCTCGATCTGGCGATCCGCCGCCTGGGCGCGGGCGAGTTCGAGGGCGATATCCAGGTCGTCGGACCCGCGGACCTGAAATACCTGGGCAACAGGCTCGACTGGCTGCGTCTGCGCCTGATCGAGCTCGAGCAGCAAAAGCGCCTGTTCCTGCGGCACATCTCGCACGAGCTCAAGACTCCGCTCACCGCCCTGCGCGAGGGATCCGAGCTCCTGGTCGAAGGTACGGCCGGACCGCTCTCGCCCGGGCAGCACGAAATCGTCGAGATCCTCCGTCAGAAGACCTTGCATCTGCAGCGACTGATCGAGGGCCTGCTCGACTACCATCGCGTGCAGGAAAGCGTGGGGCGCCTGGATCTGAAGGCAGTACGCTTGGACGAGGTCGTCGAGCAGGTGCTGGACGACCACAGGCTCGCGGTACAGGCCCGCCGGATCCGCCCCAAATTGCATCTCGACCCCGTCACATTGCAGGCGGACGAGGAAAAATTGCGCGCCGTGGCGGCGAACCTGGTGTCTAATGCGGTCAAATACTCGCCGGACGAGGGTATGATTTCCCTGGCGCTGCGACAACAGGGAGACGAAGTCGTGCTCGACATAGGCGACGCGGGCCCCGGAGTTCCCGAGGAGGACCGCGAAAGGATATTCGAATGGTTCTATCGAGGCGAGGACGCCCCTCGCGGGCGCCTGCGCGGCAGCGGTCTGGGTCTGGCCATCGCGAGGGAATTCGTCCTGGCTCACGGCGGACGAATCGAAATCCTGCAGGAATCCGGCCCCGGCGCGCATTTTCGCGTCACGCTTCCGTCCGGGACGCCGTCCCCCGGGCCATGACCCGCGCAGGCGCCGCTCTCGCCTTGACGGCCGCGCTCGCGGGTTGCGCTAATTTGTGGCCGGGTGGCGAATCGTCTGTGCGCGAAGAACGCGAGTCGCGCCAAGTCGTCGAGCTGATCGGCTATGCCCAGCGGGTGGCGGGGCTCCAGGTCGAGGAACAACAGCGTGAATTGAACGCTTCCAGCCAGATATTCTCTAAGGACCGTGGCGCCTACGGGCGGGTGAGGCTGGCGCTGGTGCTGTCGATGCCGGGGACGCCTTTTTGCGACGAACCCAAGGCGGCAGGCTTGCTTGAACCGCTGGTTTCGAAGGAGACTACGGCGGGCCCAATGCAGCAATTCGCCGGGCTGCTTTATGCGCAAGTCAGCGAGCGCGCGCGCGAGCAGCGCCGCGCGACACAGTTGAAGGAGCAGCTCGACGCCCTGAAGGACGTCGAGCGCAAGATCATGGAAAGGGAGCCAGCGCGGCCGAGATGAGCACGATTCTTCTAGTCGACGACGACCCGGACATCCTGAAGCTCGTCGCCCTGCGCCTCAGCGCGGCGGGGCACGCGGTCAGGGAGGCGGAGAGCGGCGAAAAGGCGCTGGCGCTGCTCGCCGCGTCGCGACCGGACCTGGTCATTACCGACCTCAAGATGGGCGGCATCGACGGCTTGACCCTGTTCGACGAGATACGCAAGCAGATACCTACGCTCCCGGTCATCATCCTGACCGCCCATGGCACCATACCCGATGCGGTCGACGCCACGCGCCGCGGGGTCTTTGCCTTTCAGTCCAAGCCCTTTGACGGAAAGCATCTTCTCGACCAGGTGGAGCAAGCCTTGCGGTTCTCGGGTGTCGGATCGGGAGGGGGCGACGAGGACTGGCGGCGCGATTTCGTGACGCAGAGCCCGAGAATGGAGAACGTTCTGCGTCAGGCCAGGCTGGTTGCCCAGTCGGATGCGAGCGTGTTCCTCCAAGGCGCGAGCGGCACCGGAAAGGAGCTCCTGGCGCGGGCGGTACACCGCGCCAGCCGGCGCTCCCAGGGACCCTTCGTGGCCGTCAACTGCGCGGCCATCCCGGAGAACCTGCTCGAATCGGAACTGTTCGGTCATCGCAAGGGCTCTTTCACCGGAGCTCACTACGATCACAAGGGTCTCATCCCCGCGGCGGACCAGGGGACACTCTTCCTCGATGAAATCGGCGACATGCCGTCTCCCCTGCAGGCGAAGCTGCTGCGGGTCCTGCAGGACCGCGAGGTGCGGGCGGTCGGCGCGACTCTGGGGACCCCCGTCGACGTGCGCATCATCTCCGCCACTCACCGTGATCTCGATGCGCAGATGAAGGAGGGGCGATTCCGCGAGGACCTCTACTACCGGCTGAACGTGGTATCGCTCGACCTGCCGCCGTTGTCCGAGCGTCGCGAGGATATCGTTCCCCTGGCGACCCACTATCTCAAGGCAACCGCCGCGCGCTACGCTAAGGACGTTCAGGCGTTTGCCCCCGAAGCGCTCCAGTTGCTGCTCGCGGCACCGTGGCCCGGAAACGTGAGGCAGCTCGTCAACGTGATAGAGCAGGTGGTCGCGCTGTGCGCCTCGGGCGTGGTTCCGGCGTCCCTGGTGCAGCAGGCCTTGAAAGAGGAGCCCGCGCAACTCGCTTCCCTCGAGCAGGCGCGGGGTGCTTTCGAGCGCGAGTACCTGATTCGCATCCTGCGCATCACGGGCGGCAGCGTAACCCAGGCGGCGAAGCTCGCTCAGCGCAATCGCACCGAGTTCTACAAGCTGCTCGAGCGTCACAAGCTCGAGCCGAAGATGTTCAAGCCCGAGAGAGATTCAGCTCATCCCTGACGCATCTCGCTGGGATGTCGCTGCGGAACGACACGAATTCTCCTTTTCGTTCAGTTCGCTTTCTTCTGCGCTGCGGTATGCGTCGTTGGCAGACGACATCTTGTCTCGTCCCTGGCCCTGAAAATGCGGGCTAAGTCGTTGACTGGGCAGGATAGTCGTCAGTTGGCACGGGCATTGCAATGGCTTGCCGAGCCAACGTAAGCGCTGCCGGGAGGAGCTGGAATTCAGTGGAAGCCGTCACAAGCCAATCGGGGTCAACACGGGTCAGTCCGCTGATCCTGGGGGTAGTGGCTTCCGCGACGATTGCCGGACTCATCGCAATCGGCTCGGTGACCGGTGTACTGCCGAGCAAGCTGATCGCGGTGCAAGGCGAAGAGCCGCTGCCGCGTATCAAATCCAAACCCGCCCAGCCGGGCACCTGCGCATTGTGCGGGACGATAGAGTCGGTCCGGACAATCGAGGTCTACGACGAGCCGAGCGCTGCGGCCGGAGTCATGGATTCCAAGGGTGGAGCCGAGACAGCCGGTGCGGGCGGAGCGATCGCCAGCGGAGCGATGTCGGTGCTCGATTCGCTGAACGACATGGTGTCCGGAAACTCGGCCGAGAAGGCCGAGAAGAACCTGAGGAAGCGCCTCGTCTGGCGCGTGACCGTGCGGATGGACGACGGATCCTTTCGCGCCATCTCGCTGCCGAGTCCTCCGGTTTTCGCGGTCGGAGAAAAAGTTCGCGTTGTCGAGGGCCGCCTCGCGCGCGCGTGAGACGTGTGTAACGGACTCTTTTACCTTTGGAACTCGTGGAGAACAGAGATGCACCGCGTTGACAGGACCGTCGCGCACTTGCTGACGATCTGCGTGTGCTTCGCGGGTTTGCCGATTCCCGCCGCGCAGGCCGAGCTGGTCGCGACCGACCGCATCGAGGTCACGCAGCCGGCGCGCACTTCGGCGCGTGCGCACCTGGCGTCGCTGCTCGACAGGGGCGACGTGCGCACGGCTCTGGAGAGCCGCGGCGTCAGCGCGGAAGACGCAAAGGCCCGCGTCGCCGCGTTGAGCGACGACGAGGCCGACAAGCTCGCCGCGAAATTCGATTCGCTTCCCGCGGGCGGCGGCGGGTTCGAGAGCCTGCTGTGGTTTGGCTTTCTCGTCTTCGTGATTCTCTTGATAACGGACATTCTGGGCTTTACCAAGGTTTTCCCGTTCACCCGGCCGGCCAAGTGATCCTCCCCTCTCGACCGCGCCGGCGTGTCGCCCGCCGCCTAACGGCGGCGGGCATTTTACTTCTGGGACTTGCAGGCTGCGCCACCCCGCAGCTGCAAGCCCTCCTGGAGTCCGCCTCCCCGGCTCTGCCGCAACGCGCCGAGCTGGAAGCCGTGCCGTTCTACGCGCAGGACGAGTATCAGTGCGGTCCCGCGTCTCTGGCCATGGTGCTCGAGGCGGGGGGGAAAGCGATCCCGCCGGAAGCTCTGCGCCCGCAGGTCTACCTCCCCGATCGGCAGGGCAGCCTTCAGATCGAGATGCTCGCCGCGGCGCGCCGCAACGGCTTTGTTGCGATCGAGCTGAGCCCGAAGCTTTCCGATCTGCTCGCGGAAATCGCCGCCGGAAACCCGCCGGTGGTACTGCAGAATCTCGCGCTCGATTGGGTTCCGGTCTGGCACTACGCCGTGGCGGTCGGCTACGACTTGAAGGACCGGCAGATCGTCCTGCGTTCGGGCATGGAGCGCCGCCTGGTGATGCCCCTGTCCACCTTCGAGCGCACTTGGGAGCGCGGTGGCTATTGGGCGATGCTGGCGTTGCCCCCCGGGCGTTTCCCCGTGAGCGTCACGACGGCGGAATACCTGAGCGCGGTCACGAAACTCGAGAAGGTGGGTCCGCCCCAGCCGGCGCAGGTGGCCTACCAGCGCGCTCTGGAGCGCTGGCCCGACCAGTTCACGGCGTTGATGGGCGCGGGAAACACGGCCCACCGCGCAAGCGATTTCGAAGGCGCCGAGAAGGCTTTCCGGCGGGCGACCGTGGTCTATCCCCAGTCGGCCGCCGCGCACAACAATCTCGCGCAGACGCTGGCCGACCTGGATCGGTTCGACGAAGCGCTCAGCGAGGCCCGTCTGGCGGTCGGGCTGGGCGGACCTCTCGAGGACACCTCGATCCGCACGCTCGATGCTATCGCCAAGCGGACCGGCCGCGGGGAACAGGAATGGAACAAGTGACTCTCCGTGCGCTCCCGCGCGCGCTTTGCCCCGCGCCCGCGACAATCCACCGGATCAGGCCCAGCGGCGCTCCGCGCTAGGGTTTCGAGGGTCAACGTGGCATCGCACCGCGGGGCGTCCCCGCACGGTCTCATGAACGGCCTGCGTCAGGTCCTGGCGCACGGCGCCGTCACGGTACTCGCTGTGGCGATCGCGTTCTCGCTGCCGGGATTCGCCAACTACATCCTCAACGAGTGGTGGCCGGAGGTCGAGAGCAATGCGAGCATGCTCCTCTGGACCGAAATCGCCCTGGCATCGGTCCTGGCGCTGGTGTTCAACATGGCGACCATCGCCTGGGATCACCGCCAGCGCGTCCTGACCACGGGCCTCGCGTCGCTGGTGCACGCGCGCAACGCGAACCCTGGCTGGTGGTCGCGCCGCCGCGAGCGCGCGTTGGTCAACCAGCTTACGACGGCGCGCGACGCCTTCATGCTGACCCTGACCGGGTACGACACGCTGGTCGCGGAGGACAGCCTGCTTCGCCCCGTGATCGGCAAGGCGTATGAGATCCGCGTGATGCTGGTGAATCCGGTCGGCCAGGGGCTTCGCCGGCGCGCCGAGTCCCTGGCATCCGACGTGACGGTACTCACCCTGCACACCGAGATCGAGGCGACCATCGGAGCGCTCTCGGCGCTGCGCAAGTACGGAAAGAAAGTCAAGCTCAAGTTCTACGACGAGGAGCCCTTCTGGAAGATCGTGGTCCTCGGCGACTACCTCTGGGTGCAGCACTGCCACAGCGGCTTCGCGGTCAGGGAACAACCCGAGTACGTGTTCGCGCTGCAACACACCGAGCCCCGCCACGGGCTCTTCGTTCCCTTCTACATGATCTTCCTGAACCACTGGAACGATCCGCGCCATCCCGAGTACGACTTCGATACGAACGAGCTGGTGTACCGCGACGCCGGGGGAAGGGAGACCGGGCGCGAGCTTCTCGGCGTGCCTATCGACGGCTCCAGCGGGCCGCTGTTCCAGCCGCCGGCGGCAGTGGCGCAGGCGGCGCTTCTTCGCCGGCCCACATCGGACCGCACTATCGTCTATTAGACCGCGATCGGCGCCTTGATCGCGGGGTGAGGGTCGTAGCCCTCGAGCGTGAAGTCCTCATAGCGGAAACCGAAGATGTCCTTCGCCGCCGGGTTGAGCCGCATGCGCGGCAGCGGCCGCGGCGAGCGCGTCAGCTGCTCCTTCGCCTGCTCCCGATGGTTGAGATAGAGGTGGGCATCGCCGAGGGTAAGCACGAACTCGCCCGGCTTGAGCCCGCACACCTGCGCCACCATCAGGGTGAGCAGCGCGTACGAGGCGATGTTGAACGGCACGCCGAGAAAAATGTCGGCGCTGCGCTGGTACATCTGGCAGGACAGACGCCCCTCGGCCACGTAGAACTGGAACAGAACGTGGCAGGGCGGCAGCTTCATCCTGTCGATCTCCGCCGGGTTCCAGGCGGTGACGATGTGGCGGCGCGAATCGGGCCGCGCGCGGATCGAATCGACGACTTGCGCGATCTGGTCGATCGTGCTCCCGTCCGGGGAGGGCCAGTTGCGCCACTGCGAGCCGTACACCGGCCCGAGCTCGCCGCTTGCGTCGGCCCACTCGTCCCAGATCGACACACCGTGCTCCTGCAGCCAGCGCACGTTGGTTTCCCCTTTCAGGAACCACAGCAGCTCGTAGGCGATCGACTTGAAGTGAACCTTCTTGGTGGTGAGCAGGGGAAACCCGGCGGCGAGATCGAAGCGCATCTGCCAGCCGAAGGTCGATAGCGTCCCGGTGCCCGTGCGGTCGCTTTTCTGGTGCCCGTGATCGAGCACGTGACGCATGAGATCGAGATAGGGCTTCATCTCAAAATCATAGCGCTTTATCCTGGCGCGCTCGCGGCGGCACGATCCACCAGGCGCAGACAACCGCCAGCGTAAATACGCAATAGGCGGTGGCGAAGGCCCACTCCGGGAAATCGTAGTAGAGCAGGCGCGCGACCCAACGGCCGATGAAACTCCGCTCGGAGACTCCGCCTCTGAGCGTGTCTTCCCATATCGTCAAAGGGCAGGTGACGCCGAGCAGGGCTTCTGCGGTAACGAAGGTCATTGCGGCCAGATGCAGGACCCTTAGCGTACGGTTGCGCACCCAGCCCCAGCGTCGGGCGCCCACGAGGACGAGGACAAAGCCCCCGATCACGAAAAGGACGAACAGGGCGTGAAAAACCAGCACGGCATCGGCGATCATCGCTCTCCGAGGCGGGGTTCGCCCGAGGCGACCGGGCGCGAAGGATCCGAGCTCCATTCGCTCCAGGAACCCGGGTACAGGCGGGCGCCGCGCAATCCCGCCACTTCCATGGCGAGGAGATTGTGGCAGGCGGACACGCCCGACCCGCAGTAGTTGACGACTTCCCCGGGCTGGGTTGGGCCCAGCACCGCGAGGAATTCCTTCCGCAAGGTTTCGGGTGCCTTGAAGCTCCCGCTCGCGTCGAGATTGTCCCTGTAGAAGCGGTTACTAGCGCCGGGGATGCGGCCTCCCACCGGGTCGATGGTCTCATTCATCCCGCGGAAGCGATCGGGGGCGCGGCCGTCGATAAGGAGCGTCGACTTATCGCCCAGGTGCACGCGGACGAACTCGGCGCCGACCCAGTTCTCGCGTGCTCTTCCCGTGAATTGAGCCGGGCGCGCCCGGGGCACGTCCGCGGTCTGCGGGCGCCCCGCTGCAACCCACTGGCCCCAGCCGCCGTCGAGCACCGCGACGGGCAGGTGACCTAGCCAGCGCAAGAGCCACCAGAGGCGGGCGGCCATCATCCCTCCCTGTGCGTCGTAGGCGACGACTTGCTTTCTTGAGTCGACGCCGGCGCGTCCCAGCTTATCGATGAGGGTATCGGGATCGGGCAGCGGATGCCGGCCATTTCGCCCCGTTTTCGCGGCGGAAAGGTCCTCGTCCAGATGGAGGAAGCGCGCGCCGGGGATGTGCGATTTGGCGTACTCGCTGCGGCCCAGACCCGGGGCGGTGAGGTCGTGGCGGCAGTCGAGGATTACCCAGTCCGCATCCGCGAGATGTTGCGAAAGAACTTCCGCTCCGACCAACGCCGTCAGTATCATGCCGCCATCTTACCCGGGCGCGCGGGCGGCGACGTTCTAGAGGCGCCCGGCGAGCCCGCGCTTGAGATATTCGTGGAAGTGCATCATGCCGTCTTCCATCGGCGACTGGTACGGGCCGACCTCGTTCTCGCCGCGCTCGTGCAGCGCGCGCCGGCCGCGGTCCATGCGCTTGGCGATGACGTCGTCCTCGTCCGCGGTCTCCATGTACGCCGCCTGCTCGGCGGCGATGAAGTCGCGCTCGAACAGCACGATCTCCTCGGGGTAATAGAATTCCACGACGTTCGTCGTGTGCGTGGGCGAGCGCGGGAACAGGTTACTCACCACGAGCACGTGCGGATACCACTCGATCATCACGTTGGGATAGTAGAGGAACCAGATGGCGCCCTGCTTCGCCGGCTTGCCGTCCATATAGCGGGTGAGGGCCTCGTGCCATTTCGCGTAGGCGGGCGTACCGGGCTTCGCGAACCCATCCTTCACGCCCACGGTCTGCGCCGAGAACGTGTCGGTGACCTCCCACTTGAGGTCGTCGCAGGTGACGAAGTTCCCCAGGCCCGGGTGGAAGGGCACGACGTGGTAGTCCTCGAGATACACCTCGATGAAGGTCTTCCAGTTCTGCTCGAGCTCGAGGGTCATGACCCGGTCGAGCATGTAGCCCGAGAAGTCGAACTGGTCGGCGATCGACAGGGACGCGAGGTCCTTGGCGACGTCGCGCGAGCCGGCGAACAGCAGGCCGCGCCAGTTCTGCAGAGGCGTCGTCCCGAGGTTCAGGCAGGGGTTCTCCGGGAAGTGCGGCGCGCCGAGCAGCTCGCCCTGCATGTCGTAGGTCCAGCGGTGGAGCGGGCAGACGATGTTCTGGGCGTTACCGCGGCCTTCGAGCAGGATCGACTGGCGATGGCGGCAGACGTTCGAGAGGAGCTCTATCCCGCGCGTATTTCTGACCAGCACCTTGCCGTGGTTCATCCACGAGAGGGTGTGATAGTCGCCCGCCTTCGGCACCATGAGCTCGTGGCCCACGTATCCGGGAGCGGTTGCGAAGAGCACCTTCTGCTCCTGCTCGAATACCTGCGGGTCGAAGTACCAGGAAACGGGAAGCTGCGAGGCGTTGGGTTTGAGTGCTCGCGAACCGGGCAAATCGGACATGCGCTTGAAAAGCTCCGTTGAGTCGGTAAATAAAATGCGCGCGATTCTAGACCTTTTTACCCGGGGGCACCAGGGATTTCTGGACCGCGGCGAGCCTCCCGAGTTCAACCCGGTCGCGTGAATTTGACCGGCTTTCCCCCATCGGCTATTTTGCCTGTTCCCGATGACCGCCAAGCCTGCAAAAACCGAACAGCCCGAAAGCTTCGAGGCGGCCCTCGCCGAGCTGGAGAAGATCGTCTCGAGCATGGAGTCGGGGAAGCTGACCCTGGAACAGTCTCTGGCCGCGCACAAGCGGGGCCTGGAGCTCGCCCAATACTGCCAGGGGGTCCTCGCGCGGGCCCAGCAGCAGGTGAAGGTGCTCGAAGCCAATACCCTGAAAAACCTTCCCGGTGCCGACGACGAGTGATTTCACAGCCTGGATGGCGAGAGTCCAGGCCCGGGTTGAATCTGCACTGGAGCGTGTTCTTCCCCAATCGGGGATCACGCCGCAGCGCCTGCATCAGGCCATGCGGTACGCCGTGCTCGGAGGAGGCAAGCGGATACGGCCCCTGCTCGCGTTCGCCGCCGGGGAGGCCGCGGCGGGAGAGGCTGCGCGCGCCGATTCCGGACGGCTCGAAATCCTGGGCTGCGCCCTGGAGCTCATCCACGCCTATTCGCTGGTGCACGATGATCTCCCGTGCATGGACGACGACGTGCTCAGGCGCGGCAAGCCGGCGTGCCACGTCGAATTCGACGAAGCGACCGCGCTGCTCGTGGGCGACAGCCTGCAGGCGCTCGCCTTCCAGCTGCTTGCCGAACACCGCGTGTGCGACGAGCCCGCCGTTCAGGTGGAAATGCTGAAGATCCTTGCGGTCGCATGCGGCAGCCGCGGGATGGCCGGCGGACAGGCGATCGATCTCGCCAGCGTGGGCCAGACCTTGACCGTGCCCGAGCTCGAATTCATGCACATCCACAAGACCGGTGCGCTGATCCGCGCGTCGGTCGCTCTGGGAGCGCGCTCGGCGAACGCGCTCGGCCCCGCGCAACTCGAGCGCCTCGATCACTACGCCAAGTGCGTGGGGCTGGCGTTTCAGGTCGTCGACGACGTGCTCGACCAGGAGTCCTCGACCGCGACGCTCGGCAAAACCATCGGCAAGGACGCCGCGAACAACAAGCCGACCTACGTCTCGGCGCTCGGCCTCGCCCGCGCCAGAGCGCTCGCCGAGGAGCTGCGCAAGGACGCACACGACGCCCTCTCGGGTCTGGGCGGCGCGGCGCATCGGCTCGGGGATCTCGCGAACTTCATCGTCCTCCGGAAATTCTGACCGGACCCGAGGGTCCGGCTCACGTCGTCTCCGATTTTGCGGGATAATCCGCAGCTTATGAGCGCAATCGGAAAAGCGGATTTGCCGGGGAGTGTCCCTGAAGCGGAATCGGGGGACTTCGATCCGAGCGCGTACGAGCTTCTGAAGACGGTCGACGACCCGGCAGTCCTGCGCGCGATGGATCGGAAGGCGCTCGGCAGGCTCGCCGTGGAGCTGCGCACCTTCCTGCTGGAATCGGTCAGCCAGACGGGCGGCCACCTTTCCTCGAATCTCGGCACGGTCGAGCTGACCATCGCGCTGCACCACGTTTTCAACACGCCCCACGACCGCATCGTGTGGGACGTCGGGCACCAGACCTATCCGCACAAGATTCTCACCGGCCGGCGCGAAGCGATGAACCGCCTGCGCATGGTGGGCGGCATCTCGGGCTTCCCGCGCCGCACCGAGAGCGAGTACGACACTTTCGGCACGGCGCATTCGAGCACGTCGGTGAGCGCCGCGCTGGGCATGGCTCAAGGCGCGAAGCTGAAAGGCGAAACCGGAGAGAAAAAACGCCACGTCGTCGCGGTGATCGGGGACGGCGCCATGTCGGCGGGCATGGCTTTCGAGGCGCTCAATAACGCCGGCGTCATGGACACCGATCTGCTCGTGATCCTCAACGACAACGACATGTCGATCTCGCCGGCGGTCGGCGCGCTCAACCGCTATCTGGCGCGCCTGATGTCGGGCCGCTTCTACGCCGCGGCGAGAAAAGCGGGCGAAAAGGTCCTTGCAGGGGTGCCGCCCTTGTGGCACCTCGCCAAGAAAATGGAGGAGCACGCGAAGGGTCTCGTCGTCCCGTCGACGCTGTTCGAGGAGTTCGGATTCAACTACGTCGGTCCGATCGACGGCCACGACCTGGACTCGCTCATTCCGACGCTGAAGAACATCAAGGAACTGAAAGGTCCGCAGTTCCTGCACGTGGTCACGAAGAAAGGACAGGGGTACAAGCTCGCCGAGGCCGACCCCGTGCTCTATCACGGCCCGGGGAAATTCGATCCCGCTCAGGGAATCAAGAAATCGAGCGGCGGCAAGCCCAGCTATACGCAGGTGTTCGGGGAGTGGTTGTGCGACATGGCGCGGCTCGACTCGCGGCTGGTCGGCATCACCCCGGCGATGCGCGAGGGCTCGGGGCTGGTGCGATTCGCCGAGGAGTTTCCCGAGCGATACTTCGACGTCGGTATCGCCGAGCAACACGCGGTCACCTTCGCGGCAGGGCTCGCTTGCGAGGGCATGAAGCCGGTGCTCGCGATCTACTCGACGTTCCTGCAGCGCGGCTACGACCAGCTGATCCACGACGTCTGCATTCAGAACCTTCCGATCGTGTTCGCGCTCGACCGGGCGGGCCTCGTCGGCGCCGACGGGGCGACGCACAACGGAGCGTTCGATCTGACCTATCTGCGCTGCGTTCCCAACATGGTGGTGATGGCCCCGAGCGACGAGAACGAGTGCCGGCAGATGCTCTATACAGCCTTCTCGCTCGGCCGGCCGGCCGCGGTGCGCTATCCGCGCGGCAGCGGCCCGGGGGCGGCGATCACGAAGGAAATGCAGGCGCTACCGCTTGGCAAGGGCGTGGTGCGCAGGCGCGGCCGGGGCGGCGTCGCCATCCTCGCGTTCGGCAGCTTGCTCAAGCCCGCGCTCGACGCGGCGGAGGATCTCGACGCCACCGTTGCCGACATGAGGTTCGTCAAGCCGCTGGACGCGGATCTCGCCGCCGAGCTGGCCGCGACACACCGCTTGCTGGTCACGATCGAGGAAAACGCGGTGTCCGGGGGAGCGGGAAGCGCGGTCGCCGAGGCCCTCTCCGCGCGCTCGGTGGTGACACCGCTGCTTCAGCTCGGGCTGCCCGACCGCTTTGTCGACCACGGCGATCAGGCGCAATTGCTCGCCTCGGTCGGGCTCGACAAGTCCGGGATCGCCGCCGCGATCCGCGCCCGCCTGGCTTGATCCCTTGAAAAGGCGGGAACGGGACGCATGTTAGAATCGTCCAATACTGAGCCCAACGCAACGAAAGGCTCTCCATGAATATCCGTGATCCACTCGCCATCCCCGATGTCCAGAACTCCGAGGACAGGCGCAAGCTTGCCATAGACCAGGTCGGTATCAAGGCGATCCGCCACCCGGTCAAGGTCGCGGAGCGCTCGGGCGGCGTGCAAAATACCGTCGCCGTGTTCAACATGTACGTCGGCCTGCCCCACCAGTTCAAGGGCACGCACATGTCGCGCTTCGTCGAGATCCTCAACGCGCACGAGCGGGAGATCTCCGTCGAGACCTTCAAGCTGATGCTGGACGAGATGGTCGAGCGGCTCGAGGCCCAGTCGGGGCATATCGAGATGCAATTCCCGTATTTCGTCAACAAGTCCGCGCCGGTCTCGAAGGTGAAAAGCCTGATGGACTACGAAGTGACTTTCGTCGGCGAGATCAACAAGGGCGAGAAGTGCTTCAAGATGAAGGTCCTCGTTCCCGTGACGAGCCTTTGCCCCTGCTCGAAAGGCATCTCCGACTACGGCGCCCACAACCAGCGCTCTCACGTCACTATCAGTGCGAAGACCAACGACTTCGTCTGGATCGAGGAGCTGGTCGAGTACGCCGAGAAGCACGCATCGAGCGAGCTCTACGGGCTCCTCAAGCGGCCGGATGAGAAGTTCGTCACCGAGCGGGCCTACGACAATCCGAAGTTCGTCGAGGACATGGTTCGCGACATCGCCGCGGACCTCAATCGGGACAAGCGCATCGTGTGGTACCAGGTGGAGTCGGAGAATTTCGAGTCGATCCACAACCATTCGGCCTACGCGCTGATCGAGAAGGACAAGGGCAAGGACAAGGACAGGCACAAGCAGTAAGGTACGAACGGGGGAACCCTACGGTTCCCCCGTTTGCCCCTTCCCCAACCGAAGACCGTGGGGAGGTCTTGATCAGAACCGCTTTATCAGCACCATCGTTTCGCCCGCGCGCTTCATTTCCATGCGGCTGAGAAAGCTCATGCCCAGGAGCGCGAAAGGTATCTGGCTGCCCTCCAGCACGGCGGCGTCGACATTGTTGGCGACGATGTCCCCGACGCGCACGGTGTCCAGCTTCACCTTGTAGGCCACCGCCGAGCCGTTCGCCGTGCCCATCAGGCCCGGCTGCCCCTTGCGGTAATCGATCCCCAGCCGGCTTGCGTCGACCGAGGACAGCGCGACCGTCGTGGCGCCGGTGTCGACGAGGAAGCGCACGCGCCCGCCGTTGATCTGGCCTTCGACGACGAAATGCCCCTGCGCGTCGGCGGTGAGGGTTGCGCTTTGTGCCGAACCCGGGGGCGTCGGTCCGCCTTGATGCTGCCCGATCTTCAGCGTTTTCTTCTGGCCGTCGATCAGAAGCGTCGCCGTCTCGCGGTCGGTGGAAAGGAGCGAGATGCCTCCGACGGGCTGCTGGCCCGCCGTCAGGACTCGCGGCGCGCCGCCGTCGATCACCACGACCGCCTTGTTGGGGAAAAGGCCGATGACGGTTACGTCTGCGGCTCGGCCAGCCGCCGGAAACAGGCAAATCAGAACCGCTACAATACGCAGCCGGATCAAGAGGGCTTCTCCGAGCACATGAAATCGGTTGCCATTTTCCGCCACTCCCCCACCGAAGGGGCGGGCTATTTTGCCACATTCCTGGATGCGCACCGTGTTCCCTGGCGCGTCGTCAGGGTGGATGCGGGCGAGCAGGTGCCCGCGAATCCGAACGAGTTCTCCGGCCTCGTTTTCATGGGCGGGCCGATGAGCGTCAACGACGATCTCCCGTGGATACGCGATGAGCTAATCCTGATAAACAAGGCGGTGGACGCGGATATTCCCCTGCTCGGCCATTGCCTCGGCGGGCAGCTGATGTCGAAGGCGCTGGGCGGCGTCGTGACGCGCAACCGGGTGAAGGAAATCGGGTGGGGCAGGGTTGCAGTCGCCGACAGCGCTGCGGCGCGCGAATGGTTCGGTGCCACCCGCGAATTCTCGGGTTTCCACTGGCACATGGAGACCTTCACCATTCCGCCGAAGGCGGTGCATATCGCCGAAAGCCAGTACTGCGCCAACCAGGCGTTCGTCCTGGGCAAGCACCTCGGCATGCAATGTCACGTCGAGATGACGCCCGCGCTGATCCGCAAGTGGTGCGAAGAGTGGCAAAGGGAGCGCGTCCCGAAGGCCTGGCCCTCGGTGCAGACGCCCGCGCAGATGCTCGAGCGCCTCGACGAACGAGCGAGCGGGCTGAACAAGATCGCGGATCGCCTCTACGAGCGCTGGATCGAGGGGCTGGCCTAGTCCCTGAAATTCTGGAACTGGAGCGGAATATCCGTCACGGATTTCCGCACCAGCTGAATCGCCGCCTGGAGGTCGTCCTTCTTCGCGCCCGACACCCGCACGGCGTTCCCCTGAATGCTCGACTGTACCTTCAACTTGGAGTCCTTCACGAGCTTCACGATGCTCTTCGCCTTTTCCTGCTCGATGCCGGCCTTGATGTTTATCGGCTGTTTCACCTTGGTGCCGCCGATCTTTTCGATGGCCTTGGTGTCGAACATCCGCGCATCGACGCCGCGCTTCGCGCACTTGGTCAGGAGAACGTCAGTCACCTGCTTCAGCTTGAAATCGCCATCGGCGTAGAGCGTCAGCACGAGCTCCACCTGTTCGATGCGCGCGTCCGAGCCCTTGAAATCGAAGCGGTTCGCGATCTCCTTGTTCGCCTGGTCGACGGCGTTCTTCAGCTCGACCTTGTTGACTTCGGAGACGATGTCGAAGGAGGGCATGGCGGTCGCGGACGTGTCCGGCGATTATACCGAACGCATACGGCGATCCGTATAATCGCCGCTTGAGAGACAGAAGGAGACGGTTCAATGAAACGCATGAAACAAAGGCTTGCCGGCGTGTGGCGGGAGAACAGGGGGTTTGCCCTGTTCGTTGTCCTGATGATCGTTTTCCGCAGCGCACTTGCCGACTGGAACGACGTCCCGTCGGGCTCGATGAAGCCGACCATCGTCGAGGGCGATCGCATATTCGTGAACAAGCTCGCATACGATTTGAGGATTCCTCTCACCCATGTTTCGATCCTGAGGCTGGGCGATCCGAGGCGCGGTGACATCGTTGTCTTCGACTCGAAGTCCGCGGGCCTGCGGCTCGTGAAGCGCGTTATCGGTCTTCCGGGGGATGTCGTCGAGATGGCGGATAACCGGCTGATGATCAACGGTGTCGCGGCCCGGTATTCCAACGTCGAGCTTGCTGCGGGCGCGATTTTCGCCGTGGAGACCTACGGCGACATGACGCACCGCATCGAGATTGCGCCGGAGGGCCGCGGTGCCCTGAGCTCGTTCGGCCCAGTCAGGGTTCCGCAGGGCCAGTATCTGGTTCTGGGGGACAATCGCGACGACAGCGCGTATGTCTGGTGGACTAGCGGTCAGAAGCCGCCCAACGCCTCAGGCCAAGATGTAATTACAGGGAACGACGCAACGCATCCGTTACGCCACGGCGGTCATGGCGACAACTGCCTGTACGCGGACGGGCATGTAGATATCCTCGATCCTCAGAATGGGGCAGTTTCAGGGGACTTCAAGGTGTGGGACG
>Ga0137403_10003030_pt1 | contig 20284 bp, 14 predicted proteins | sample CZOMad2_1_16fung_FD_122057 | JGI IMG/M metagenome (GOLD analysis project Ga0137403, IMG submission 122057) | Vadose zone soil fungal communities from Angelo Coast Range Reserve, California, USA - CZOMad2_1_16fungal (Hybrid Assembly) | ecosystem: Environmental > Terrestrial > Soil > Vadose zone...
ATGTTGTAGAAGAAGAAGGTTCTTTTGCGCTCTGGATTGTAGAACTTCCCGAGGGTAACGGGGCCGCCGACGTTGAAGCCGAAAACGTTGAGGCGGAGTTCCGCGACCGGATTGTGCGTGCCACTCACGTTCGTGGCGGGGTTGAAAAAACCACGAGCATCGAGAGCATCGTTACGGTGGAATTCCCACGCCGAGGCATGAAGGGTGCTCGAACCCGACTTCAACACCATGGTCATGGTTCCACCTGAAGAGAGGCCGTAGTCCGCGCTGTAGTTTGAGGTTAGAGCGCGAAATTCAGCGATGGCGTCGGTGGAGGGAGCGATGCTCATGCCGCCCGCGCCGCCGCGGTCGTCATCTTCGCCACCATCCAGCAAATAGATGTTGTGATTTTGACGCATGCCGTTGAATTCGACGTTCGAGTCTCCGCCGACCGGGGTATTGACGAACCCATTGACCTGACTGGAAGCCCCGGGGGTCAACTGTGCCAACTGATAAATGCTACGGCCATTGACCGAGATCTGCGACATTTGTTGATCTGTGATGACGTTGCTCTGCTCGCCGGAATCGGTCTGGACGCGAACGGCGTTGGCTTCGACCGTAACGGTTTCTTGAGCACCGCCGAGTTGCATCTGGAAATCGATGCGGCTGCGGTCTCCAACTTGAAGAACGATGCCTTTTTGTTCGGCAGTCTTAAAGCCGGCCGCTTCCGCCTTAGCTTCATAGTGACCAATTTTCAGTTCAGGAAAAACATACTGACCTGCGTCAGTGGTCGTGGCAGTACGGCTCAAACCGGTTTCTGTATTTGTGAGAGTTACCTTGACGTTCGGGACGCTTGCGCCGGAGGGATCAGTAACAGTTCCGACGATCGTGGCGTCCTGAGCGCTAACTGTAAATGAGAGGGCAACCAGAGCTAAACAGAGAAGTACAACGTGATGCAACCGAACATGTTTCAGAGCAGAGAATACACTCCGACCACATGAGGAAAATAGACGCATTCTTGCCTCCTACACCCCACGGCGATTTGGTATCGCCGTTAACGTACACGGAGATTCCTCCCTTTCTGGTACGCTTGTCAAGCATTTTTTTCGATTTGATCCAGTGATCCTATTGCTCAAAACGCCAGTCGAATATCGATTTCCTGTAGGTGGTTGACGCCGATTTTGTGCTTGCGAATCAGCAGTACACCGACCGCTTCGCGCGTCCAAGTGCGTCAATAAGACAATGTATGTTATTGATTATGAACCTCTTATATAGAAGGAGTGCACAGGCCAGAAAGTCGCCGCACGTCGCCGGAAGGGCTAGATTCATGGCGGGGAGTCCAGGTTAAAGGGTTAACGAGAGGCCTTGAGAATCGATTCGGTGAGCTTGGCGTCGGTCAGCCGGATTTCGCGGAACAGGTGCAAGTTCGAGGACATTACAACTCCGGGGCTCAGATGAATGGCCGGCGGGAAAGTTGTTTTATTGGTGAGATTGTCGGCAAGGAGACGCACTGCGATTTGGCCCTGACGGTGCGGTTGCTGATAGATCGAAGCGGTGATGGTCCCTTTTTGAAAGTAGGAAGACATTTCCGCAAACAGGTCCGTGGTTATCAGTTTTATCTTTCCGGCCAAGCCACGCGCCCCCAAGGCGCGGCACACGGGCAGGCAGTTGACGGTATTTACGTAAAGTCCGGCGAGCGTTGGAATACGCCGAAGCAGATCAAACGTCTTCTGGAAGCTTTCATCCTCGTCTTCATGGCCCTCAACGACCGCAGCGATCTTTCCTCCCACGCAGTGTCGCGGGAAGGCATCCGAAAAGCCATCGGTTTTCTTCCGGTGGTCTTCCGCGGTTAGCATGCCGACGATTACTGCCACTTTGGACCCTGGAGGAAGGAGTTTGCCCATGAGTTCTCCAGCAAGGCAGCCGTTGAGCCAAGGCTCCACACAAACGACCGTGGACCGTCGGCTGTCCGGAGCGTCGGTGGAAACGCAAACGACCGGTATCCCTCTCTCCTCGGCGTCATTAATAAGGGGAGTGAGGTCTTTCGGGTTTCCTGCAGTAAGGATGATTCCGTCCACGCCGGCTTGAATCAACTCCTTGAAGGCGCCCGTGTCGTCCTCGCCGAGCGTTCGAACCGGGCGGTTCACAAACTGGATTCCCAGTTGCCCGAGGCGCCGCGCCTCTTCCAGTACGCCGCTCCATAGCTGGTCGTAAAAGAAATGGATCTCGCGAGGAATGCACACGCCAATTCGCGAACTCGCTTTGGTGACCGACAATGCGCGGGCGGCGAGATTCGGCGTGTAGCCGATCTGCCGGGCAATCTGTAGGATGCGCTGACGGGTGGCGTCCTTGATGCCTCCACGTCCGTGAAGTGCGCGATCTACGGTTCCAATAGAGACGTTCGCCATTTCGGCGATCAGATGGATTCCGCGGCGTTCTTTGCTCATTTCGGAGTTCCGTGTACAAGTACGTTACACGGCCGAGCCCGGGAAGGAAAGCGGCGACGGGCCCTTCAAGCGTGTACGTTAACGGTGCTATACTGCGGCGCTTTCTGTCAAATCGCTCAGCGTATTCACGTTCCGCACACGGCCATAAGGCAAGACGCGGCAGGCGGTTGCAAAGAAATAAAAAAGTCGATCTCAAGAAGAGTTGTTTGTGATGGGAAGCACAAAGGTTTGGGACTGAAATCAAAGTTGGCCCCGAGGCAATATGCGGACGAAACTCCTCATCGAATTGGTTTGCGGTTTGTTGTGCGCGATGGTGGCGCCCTTTTCATTTGCGCAACAGGCGGCCGAGACTCCGGCGTACCAAGATTCGAAGCTGCCGTTCGAACAGCGGGTCAAAGACCTGGTGGCTCGGATGACGCTGGAAGAGAAAGTCTCGCAACTGGGTCACACGGCTGCACCTATTCCACGGCTCGGGGTTCCTGAATACAACTGGTGGAACGAGGGTCTGCACGGAGTGGCGCGTGCCGGGACTGCGACCGTATTTCCCCAGGCCATTGGGCTGGCTGCCACGTTCGATACGCCCCTGATGCATGAAGTCGCCGACGTTATTAGCACTGAGTTTCGCGCGAAATATTACGCCAAGGTGCATCCAGACGGGGGTGCGGATTGGTATCGCGGGCTGACAGTGTGGTCTCCGAACATCAATATTTTCCGCGATCCACGGTGGGGACGAGGACAGGAGACCTACGGAGAGGATCCTTATTTGACGGCCCGGATGGGGGTCGCGTTTGTAACCGGTTTGCAGGGGAACGATCCGAAATATCTGAAGACCGTGGCCACGCCGAAGCACTTCGCAGTGCACAGCGGTCCGGAATCGACCAGGCACACCGTCGATGTGCAGGCCTCGAGTCACGACATCGAGGACACCTATCTGCCCGCATTTCGCGCCACCGTCACTGAGGGAAAAGCGGAGTCGGTGATGTGCGCGTATAACTCGCTCAACGGGCCGCCCGCCTGCGCCAGCCCTTCGCTACTGGAGGAGCATCTGCGGCACGATTGGGGTTTTCATGGCTATGTGGTATCCGATTGCGGTGCGGTAGCAGACATTTTTGGCGGCCACCACTTCTCAGCGAATGCGGAAGAGGGAGTCTCGGTGGCTCTCAAGGCTGGTATGGATTTGATCTGCGGAGACTATCGGAACGGGATGAGCACCGAGCGTGCCGCGTTGATTGGCGCAGTCCAGCATGGACTGCTTCCGGAAGCGAACATCGACCGTTCGCTGGATCGATTGTTCAACGCGCGGTTTCGCTTGGGACTATTTGATCCGCCGGCGGCGGTGCCCTATTCGAACGTGAAGGTCAGCGAAAATGATTCGGAAGCGCATCGGCAACTTGCGCTGCGGGTGGCACAGGAAGCCGTCGTGCTGCTGAAGAACAAAGACAACTTCTTGCCGCTGAAGCACGCTCCCGCCAACATTGCGGTGATCGGTCCCAACGCGAATGATCTGGACGCGCTGGAAGGAAACTACAACGGTACGCCTTCGAAACCGGTGACGATTCTGGACGGTATTCGCGCACGTTTTCCCCAGTCGAAAGTCGCCTACGTCGAGGGTACCGGGTTGGTCGGCCCAGTCACCAAGCCGGTCCCCGCCAGCGCGCTGTGTGTCGATGCGTCGTGCGGCGAGCACGGCCTGAAGGCGGAATACTTCGCTAACATGAAACTGGAAGGTTCGCCGGCGCTTACGCGGACCGATAGCACGGTAGACTTTGCGTGGGGCGACACCGGTATGTCGCCGGAATTGCTGAAGAATTATTCGGTGCGCTGGACGGGAGTGCTGGTGCCGCCGGTTACGGGTGAGTATTTGATTGGATTTACAGGGCAGGATGGGTACCGGGTCTGGCTGGACGGCCAGCTCGCCACCGAGGACTGGAACATTCATCACCCGGCTTCGACGTTGACCAAGAAGCTTCGCCTCGAGAGGGATCATCCGTATCCGATAAGGATCGAATACTTTCAGGATATCCGCAGCGCGGAGGCGCGTTTCATTTGGAGTCTGCCCGATCAGGGCGGACTGGAAGCCCTCGAAGCAGCTCGCGCCGCCGACCTGGTTGTCGTGGCCATGGGCCTGTCTCCGCGTATTGAAGGTGAGGAGATGAAGGTGAACGCCGACGGCTTCGAAGGTGGCGATCGCACCCAGATCGACCTGCCGGCTCCGCAAGAACGGCTTCTCGAGCGCATCCACGCGGTTGGCAAGCCCACTGTGCTGGTACTCATGAACGGTAGCGCGCTGGCGATCAATTGGGCCGACCAGAATGTGCCCGCGATTCTGGAAGCGTGGTACCCGGGCGAAGAGGGCGGCACCGCCGTCGCCGAAGCGATTGCTGGTGACTTCAGTCCAGCGGGCCGATTACCGGTCACCTTCTACAAATCCGCGGACCAACTGCCGTCGTTCGAAGACTACTCCATGGCCAAGCGCACCTATCGATACTTCGACGGCGAACCGCTTTATCCCTTCGGCTACGGCCTGAGTTTCACTTCGTTCGCCTACAAAAGTGTGCGCGTCGATCACGCCAAAGTCGCGGCGAAGGACTCCGTAAAGGTGTCCGTCGATGTCGCCAACACCGGAGCGATGGCCGGCGAGGAAGTGGTGCAACTGTACGTCACACATCCTGGCAAAGCGGGTGCACCGCTGCGCACGCTAAAGGGATTCGAGCGCATCCACATCGACCGCGGTCAAACCAAGACGGTGTCGTTCACGCTAAGCGACCGAGACCTGAGCATCGTCGATCCGGAAGGGAAGCGCCGCATCGAACCAGGAACCGTCCAGCTCTGGATCGGAGGCGGCCAGCCGACGACCCGCGCCGGTTTGCCGAAAACCGCCGGCGCCCAAACGCAAATCATGATAACGAGCGAAGCGACGCTACCAGACTGAACTTGTAGAGGCGCGGCACGACTGCGCCCCAAACGCCGGCCCCCAGCGCAAGCTGCAACCAAATTGCTATTTCTCCACCACGTTAAGTTTCGTCGCCGTCAAATCCACCGAATTCCCTCCAACCATAATGCTAAACGCCCCCGGCTCCACAACCCAGTGCATATCCCGATTCAAGAAGGAAAGCTCGTCAGGGCCGAGAATGAATTCCACGGTTTTCGTCTCCCCAGCATTCAAACTAATCCGCCGAAATCCACGAAGCTCCTTCACCGGCCGCGTAACCGAACTCACTTCATCGCGAATATAGAGCTGCACCACTTCGTCGCCGCGAAAGGCACTAGAGTTCGTAACGTCGACGGAAATCGTGCTGCGGCCCTGCGGGCCGATCGAATCCGGCGTCGCGCGCACGTTGGCATATTTAAATGTCGAGTAGCTCAGCCCCCAACCGAACGGAAATAGCGGCAGGACGGTGCTACCCAGATATTCCCGCTTCGCCGAAGGCTTCTGATAGTAGTAGTCGGGAAGCTGCCCCGCCGATCGTGGAATGGTGATCGGCAACTTTCCGCCCGGATTGTAGTCGCCAAACAGCACATCGGCGATCGCGGTCCCGCCCTCCTGCCCCAGATACCAACCATCCAGAATCGCGGGCACGTGCTTCGCGATGTAGGGAATGGAATTCGGCCGGCCATGTTGTAGAAAAACGATGGTGGGCCTTCCGGTGGCCAGAATGGCCTTCGCCAAATCGTCCTGATTTCCGAGCAAATCGAGGTTGTCGCGATCCCCAGGGTGGTTCACCGCCCATGCCTCGCGCGAAGTCTGCTCGTTTCCGCCAAGCGCCAGGATGACGACGTCGGCTTTCTCCGCGACCTTGACGGCTTCCTCGATGCGCTGGGCATTCAACACCGGATCCCCAAGCAGCACCTTGTCGGCGTCCCAATCGGGATCGGATTCCGTAATCTTGCATCCGAGCGCGTACAAAACTTCCGCTGATGAACCCACCTTCGCTTTTACCGCCTGAAGCAAGCTGACGCCTCGGCCGGGCTGGTTGCTGTATCCGCCCAGGTGCATTTCCGCCGCATTCGGACCGATCACCGCAATCCGCGTGTACTTTCCCTTCGCCAACGGCAGCAAGTTGTCCTGGTTCTTCAGTAGCATGATCGCTTCATGCGCCGCTTTCAGGGCGAGTTGCTGATGCCCGCGACTGTTGGTGATTTTTTCGGCGTAGTCGGCGTTGGCGTAGGGATCTTCAAACATCCCAGCCATGAATTTTGCCCGCAACACGCGAGCGACCGACTGATCGATCGCGCCTTCCGACACTTTCCCGGCTTTGACCTGCTCCACCAAGCTGCCATAAGCCTGGTTGAACGGGAGTTCGACGTCCACGCCGGATTCGAACGCAAGCCGGCCGGCTTCTTCTTCGGTCGCAACGATATGGTGAACGGTACGCAATTCCGTGGGACCAAAGTAATCGGAGGTGACCAGCCCCTGAAATCCCCATTCGCCGCGCAGAATCTCGATCAATAAGTGTTTATTGCTGTGCGAAGGAATGCCGTCGATCTCGTTGTAGGAGGGCATGACAGTGGCGACATGCGCTTCTTTGACGGCGGCTTCAAACGGCTTCAGCCAATACTCGCGGATGGTACGTTCGGAATAGTTCGCGGGGCCGACGTTGGTTCCAGCTTCGGGCTGGCCATGAACGGCGAAGTGTTTCGCGGTCGCCATCACATGCGCCTTGTCGATGCCCGGGCCGAGCCCCTGATACCCGGTAATCGCGGCCACGCCTAGGCGTGACACCAGGTACGGATCTTCGCCGTAAGTCTCTTCCGTGCGGCCCCAGCGCGGATCGCGCGCCAGATCGAGTACCGGCGCCAGACACTGCTGCACCCCGCGAGCGCGAGCTTCCGCAGCAGTCGCGGTGAAAATTTCGTGAAGCAGGGCCGGATCCCAAGTAGACGCCAACGCGATCGCTTGCGGATACGAAGTCCCTTTCGGCGCAACGTGTCCGTGCAAACACTCGTCGTGAAACAGAACAGGAATGCCCAGCCGGGTGTTCTCCTTCATCCACTTCTGCACCGTATTGGTAAACTCCACCATGGCCCGGGGATCGCGATGCTCGCTAGGGCGAGAAATTTCGCCTAAACCGTTTTGGATCAGCGCCGAGGCCCGCTCCGGCAAGAATGCGCCTTTCTCGTCCACGAACATCGCCTGGGGGTCGGAGAAGAACTGCTTGTTTTCCCAGGCACCTTCGAGCTGGGCGATCTTTTCCTCGAGAGTCATGCGCGAGAGCAGATCAGTCACGCGCTGTTCGATCGGGACTTTCGAATCGCGGTACGGTAAGGCGCTTTGAGCCAGCGCCGCATGGCCAGCGTAGCAAGGGCCGAAAATGAAGAACAGCCGTGCGACGATCCGAACCCGGAGAAAGTGCTTCAACGAAGCCTCCAGAAAAATTGTCTATCCTTGCAATTCAAAAAGTGCATGGTACTATACCACCGTTAACGTACACGGTAAAAGAATTAGCGGTTATCCAGTTTACCCGGTCTCTCATCGTATCGTGGACGGTCTCATGTGCCCCGCTTCCATGCGCATCGCGTCAAGGTCTGGTTGGGTCGAAAGCATCGCTGGGAGCTCCGCTACCGCCGCATTCAAATCGCACGATTTGGTAATGTCACAGGACTGAACTATGCCCGCGCGCGTTCTGGGAATCGACATAGGTACCGGCGGCACCCGCGCCCTGATTGTCGGCGAGGATGGCCGCATCCTCGCCTCAGCTACGGAAGAACACGAAGCATTCGCTTCCCCCAAAATCGGGTGGGCCGAGCAGCGTCCCGAAGACTGGTGGCGCGCGACCGGCATCGCCGTCCGAAAAGCCCTCGACCAGAGCAATCTGCGCGGCGATCAAATTTCCTGCGTAGGCTTCTCCGGTCAAATGCATGGAGCCGTGATGCTCGATGCGGCGGGCGAAGTGGTTCGCCCCGCCTTGATCTGGTGCGATGTTCGCACCGAGAAGCAATGTAAAGAACTGAACGAACGCATCGGCTCTGAACGCCTGATTCAACTTACCTGCAATCCCGCTCTTCCCAACTTCACACTAACCAAGCTTTTGTGGGTGCGCGAAAACGAACCAGAAAGCTGGAAGCGCGTCCGTTACGTCATGCTGCCAAAGGACTACGTTCGATTCCGTCTAACCGGAGAGCGCGCCATCGATGCCGCCGACGCCTCGGGCACGCTGATGCTGGACGTGGCGAGCCGCAAATGGTCGGCCGAAGTCCTGGAAGCGGTCCAGATCAATGCGTCACTGTTGCCGACGGTGTTCGAGTCTCCCGATATTTGCGCCAAAATCTCTGCTGTTGGAGCCGAAGCCACCGGCCTTGCTGCCGGAACACCTGTCGTTGCGGGCGCTGGAGATCAGGCCGCCGGTGCCACAGGCATGGGCATCGTCACGCCCGGTGCCGTGAGCGCGACGATTGGAACGTCCGGCGTTGTTTTTGCCGCAACCGATCGTCCGGCCCTCGATCCACGCGGTCGCTTGCACACGTTTTGTCACGCGGTTCCCGGCCGCTGGCACGTGATGGGTGTGACCCAAGCTGCGGGATTGTCGCTGCGCTGGTTCCGCGACCGCCTAGCGTGCCCGTCGACGAAATCTGGCGGCGATCCCTACGAAACACTGACAGCCGAGGCCGCCACCGTTCCTGCCGGAGCCGACGGACTTCTGTGGGCGCCCTACTTGATGGGCGAGCGCACGCCGCATCTGGACGCTGAAGCACGCGGGGCGCTGGTCGGACTGACCGCGTCGCATACTCGCGCCCACGTCGTGCGCGCCATTCTGGAAGGGGTGGCATTCAGCCTAAAAGACACCTTCACGATTTTCGAAGAAATGAACGTGCCGGTGAAAAGCATTCGGCTGGGCGGGGGAGGAGCAAGATCGTCACTGTGGCGCCAGATTCAGGCGGATGTGTACGGCCACGAAGTGGAGATTGTTGAGGCTGAAGAAGGCGCAGCATACGGGGCAGCCATTCTCGCCGGTGTCGGCGCCAAAATTTGGCCCTCTGTGGACGCCGCCTGCGATTCCATCGTCCGCGTGGTCGATCGAATCCGCCCCAATCCGGCGAACGCTGAGGTAATGCAAAGAAACTACGCAGCCTATCGCCGGATTTATCCGGCGACCAAATCAATTTTCCGTTCGTAGATGCATTTTCGTCGAGTGAATGCATCGGAGGCCATTGATGTCGAAAAATCAATCGTACGAGCCAAAGCCGGAGCACAGGTTTTCCTTCGGGCTGTGGACAGTAGGAAATCGCGGACGCGATCCTTTCGGCGATTTTGTGCGGCCGGTGATTTCCCCCGTCGATATCGTGGCCATGCTCGGGGAAGTCGGAGCCTGGGGCGTCAATCTTCACGACAATGATCTGGTGCCGATCGACGCGACGTGCGCGGAACGCGACGCCATCGTGCGCGACTTTAAGAAAGCGTGCAAGGAACACGGGCTGGTGGTCCCGATGACCACAGTCTCACTCTTCTTTCATCCGGTTTTCCGTGACGGGGCCTTCACCGCCAACGATCCCGAAGTTCGCGCCTACGCTCTGCAAAAAACCATGCGCGCCATGGACCTCGGCGCAGAACTCGGCGCCAAGATTTTCGTGCTATGGGGCGGCCGCGAAGGAGTCGAAACCGACGCCTGCCGTCGTGCCGACGACGCCATCAAGCACCTCCGCGAAGCCGTAAACTATCTCTGCGAATACAACATCGACCGCAAATACGGATTCAAGCTCGCGATGGAATCCAAGCCCAACGAACCTCGCGGCGACATCTACATGGCAACAACAGGCCATTACCTCGGCTTTATCGCGACACTCAATCATCCAGAAATGGTCGGTGTCAATCCTGAAGTGGCGCACGAGCAAATGGCCGGCCTGAATTTTCTGCACGGCGTTGCGCAGGCTTGGGAGGCCGGTAAGCTTTTCCACATCGACCTCAACGACCAGATGCCAGGCCGCTTCGATCAGGATTTGCGCTTCGGTTCCGTGAACATCAAAGCCGCTTTTTGGCTCGTGAAATTTCTTGAAGATGTTGGCTACCAGGGACCGCGCCACTTCGATGCCCATGCCTACCGTACCGAAGACTACGACGGAGTCAAGGATTTCGCGCGCGGCTGCATGCGCAACTACCTCATCTTCAAAGAGAAAGCCGGGCGATGGAACTCGGACAGGGAAATCCAGGCCATTCTCAAAGAAGTCGGCTGGCAGTCCAACGGCACTCCGAAGCTAGGCGCATATTCAAAAAAGGGCGCGGCTGCCTTACTGGCGCATTCCTTCGACAAAGACGCCATCATGAAGAAGAGTTTGCCGTACGAGCGTTTGGATCAACTCACCATCGACGTTCTTACCGGAGTCCGCTAGCAACCAGCGATCGGTGCGATAGGATGGTCTCGTCCTTGCGCCAGGTACGAGCTCGTAAAGGCTTACGGGGCTCGGCTCCGCCGTCCGCAACATCTGCTTTGACAATGCCCACCAATATCTAGGCCTGGAACTCGGGTAACCTGTAGCGGCCGCCTTTGAGACTGTCGGGGTTTAGGTGAACACGTCCAAGCCCTGTTGGTCGAAGACCGGCTCAATCGCCAGCCCCAACAACTACCAGCTATGCATCGTCCCATCCAACTTACGATTAACCGGCAAATAAGCTCGCTCGTACGGATATTGCCCCGCGAGCGTCTCATCGATGTCTACGCCAAGTCCTGGCGCATCCCCAGGATGCATCAATCCATCCTTAAACGAATACGAATGCGGAAACACTTTGTCAGTCTCCGGCGAATGCCGCATATATTCCTGAATTCCAAAATTGTGCACGCTCAAATCGAAGTGCAGCGCCGCAGCCATGCACACTGGGCTCATGTCCGTAGCTCCATGTGACCCGGTCCGCACCTGATAAATCTCCGCGAGGCTGGCGATCTTTCTCATCTGTGTAAATCCCCCGGCATGAACCACCGCTGTGCGAATGTAGTCGATCAATTGTTCCTGAATCAGTTGCTGGCAATCGAAAATGCTGTTGAACACTTCGCCCACAGCTAAAGGCGTGGTAGTGTGCCTACGAATCAAGCGGAAACTTTCCTGCAACTCTGCCGGCGTCGGATCTTCCAGCCAAAACAGGTGATACGGTTCGAGTTCCTTACCCAACCGAGCGGCTTCGATCGGCGTCAGCCGATGATGCGCATCGTGCAGTAGATGTACATCCGGCCCAAACTCCCGCCGCAACCGCGAGAAGAGCTGCGGCGTAAAATTCAAATATTGTTCCGATGACCAAAGACTCTCCGGCGGCGCATTTTTTTCCGCCGGTTCGTAGTAAAGCGATCCGCGCCCAACGCCATATGTGCTTAGTAACCCGGGAATTCCAGACTGGGCGCGAATCGCTTTGTAACCCGCCTCCTTATACTTCGCAACAGCCACCACGGTTTCCTCAATGTCGCCCCCACTGGCATGCCCGTAGACCAGTACACCCTCCCGCGAAGCGCCGCCGAGCAGTTGGTAAGCCGGCGTATTCAGGCTTTTGGCCTTGATATCCCATAACGCGATGTCCACCGCCGAAATCGCCGCCATAGTCACCGGCCCCCGCCGCCAGTACGCGCCCTTATACAAGTATTGCCAAGTGTCCTCGATGCGCCGGGCGTCCCGGCCGATGAGTAGTGGCACAACGTGATCGGTCAGATAGGAGACCACAGCGAGCTCACGCCCATTCAACGTCGCGTCTCCCAAGCCGTAAATTCCATCTTCGGTAACGATCTTGAGCGTGACGAAATTCCGCCCCGGACAGCAAACGATCACCTTTGCATCGACAATCTTCATCGTGAGAAATCCTTCTCCCTGTAGTGGCCAGTCGTTCGATCGGCTAGGCCCGCTAGTCCGACCGGACAACAACAGATGTTGGACACAAGACTAACAGTCTAAAAAGTGCCGCCCGGATCGCCAAATAAAGTTCCTGCGCAAGAGTGCCACAACCTCACTAACGTGAGAATAAATTTCATCGTGCCATCCGAATCTGTAAATCCTTCCGTTCAAGTCGCTGATTCGGCAACGCGTCGCCGCATCAACTCATTCACTTTGCGACCCGGCGACGAAATTCGAATCGAAGGAATCCCCGATCGCGACGAGCACGCCGGACTCGAGTACGTCGAACTCAAACCTCGGGGCAGCCTGTAGCCGACCTCTTTTACCCTGAGGTTCGAAAGGCCGAAAGGACGGGGCTAGATGAGCCAAAATCGCGATCCGGGGTTACAACCTGGAAGCCACATGCGCATCGCAACAAGAATCAAAGACCTTCCTATTGATTTACTCCGCTGGCAAGCGCCCCGCCATCGACCGCCAGCAAGTGGCCGGTCACAAAGCTTGCCGAGTCCGAGGCCAGGAAAATCGCGGCGCCGACCAGTTCTTCGAGCTGGCCGAATCGACCCATGGGGCTGCGCAGCAAAAACTCCTTGCCGCGAGCGGTGCCGTCTAGGAGCGCCGCATTCAAATCGGTGCGAAAGACTCCCGGCGCAATGGCGTTGACACATATTCCGTGCCGTGCCCATTCAATCGCGAGCGACTTGGTGAGTGAAGCGACCGCGGCCTTGCTAGCCGAGTAGGCCGCGACTTCGTACAGTGCGACGAAAGACGCCAGCGAAGCGATGTTGATGATGCGGCCGCGCTTGCGTTCAATCATGTGGCGGCCGAACACCTGACAGGCGCGCAGTGTGCCATTGAGGTTGGTTTCGAGAATATGATTCCATTCAGAGTCTGGCAAATCGAGAGTCGGAGTCCGCTTGGTGGTACCGGCGGAGTTGACGAGGATGTCGACAGCGCCGAATTCGCCGACCGTGGCGCTCAGTAGGCCTTCCAGACTGCCTCTGTCGGTCACATCCGAAGATATCGCAAGAGACTTGCCACCTGATTTTTTAATGTCCGCGGCGGCTGCCTGAACCAGTTCACCGCGCCGCCCGGTGGGAACAACATTGGCGCCGGCTTGCGCTAGCCCTTTCGCTATGGTCAAGCCGATGCCCGAAGTTCCCCCGATTACCACAGCGGTCTTGGAAGTCAGATCAAGCGACGCATATCCCATCGAATGACACCTCTATCGGATTTATTGGATCGGAACCCCTGAGTCCAAACGTCGAAATGTACCTTCGAAAGCTGACTTACGCGTCTACTTCCTGATCGGCGATACTCAGCGCCTCATCAAACACAGCCACTCCTTGATCGATCTCTTGTTCCGTCACGATCAGCGGCGGCGCGATTACAAAGTGGCTCATCCAAGCCTGCAGGTACACCCCATTGCTCATCATTCGTGCAGCAACTTTATCCACCAGCAACGGAATACCGGAAACTTTGTCTTTCATGGTATTGAATGGTGCCTTGGTCTTCCGGTTGCGCACCAGTTCTACGCCCCAGAACATGCCGATGCCGCGAATTTCGCCGATGGAAGGATGTTTTTCCTTCAATTCTTCTAATTTTGGCTTGATGTAAGCGCCCAATTCCACTGCTCGCGCCGCCAGATTCAACCGCTTCATTTCCCCGATCGAAGCGACGGCGGGTGCCAGCGTTAGCGGATGCGCCTCGTACGTATGACCGTGCGAAAAGAAATGGTCGTCGAAGTAACTCGCAATCTTTTCCGAAGTCGCGCAAAGACCCAGTGGAATCGCCGCGTTCGTGATCCCTTTAGCCGTCGTTAGAATATCCGGCACCACGTTCCAGTGATCCACTGCAAACCATTTTCCTGTCCGGCACCACCCGGTCATCACCTCGTCAGCAATCAACAGCACTTCGTGACGATTGCAAATCTCCCGCAGCCGCGGCAGATATTCCTTTGGTGGAATCAAAACCCCGTTGGTGCCCACCACCGGCTCGATGATCACTGCCGCCACGTCGCTCTCATTCGCGATCATGTGCTCGATGTATTCCACACAGGCGATGCCACATCCCGGATATTCATGCAGCAGCGGGCACTTGTAGCAGTTCACTTCCGGCGCAAAAATCACTCCCGGTATTTTGCCGGCCGGCTCCATCGCCCAGCGTCTAGGATCACCGGTAGCCGCGATCGACCCCATCGTCGATCCATGATACGACCGGTAGCGCGAAATAATTTTCGTCTTGCCAGTCACCATCCGCGCAATCTTGAATGCCGCCTCATTCGCTTCCGTCCCCGAAGTCGTGAAAAAGAATTTGTCCAACCCTCGCGGTAGCACTTCCACCAGCCGCTTGCTCAATTCCGCGCGAATGGTGGTGGCCCAGCCCGGTCCCACGTAGGCGAGGTCGCGGGCTTGATCCTGGATCGCCTGGATCACCGCTTTGTTCTTGTGACCGAGCGTCACGCACATGAGTTGCGCGGAAAAATCGAGATATTTCTTCCCATCTGCATCGGTGAAATAACACCCTTCGGCATCGACCACATGCAGCGGATTCCAACCCTTTTGTCGGCGCCACGTACCGTACGTATATTTTTTTGTGAGCTCTTTAACCTCGAAAGAAGACAATGCGTCCGCCAAAGGAAGACCATCCAGTCGTTGTGAGAGTATCGAGCCAGGTCAGGCTGTGAGCGGCGAATGTCATCACCTGACGCGCCCGCCGCCAACCTTCCGCAGCACGGCCTAGCCTACTACTGTCACCCATTCCGCGTACAGCCAGTCTCGCTTGCGAAAACATCTTCGCCGCGCGATACTCCCCGCTGCATTATGCTCACACCTTTGCATCGAGTCGCTTTGGTCCGAATATTTCGATCGATGCTGTTCTTGCTTCTCGCCGTGCCTGCCGCCCGCGCCCAATCATTCTCTTCCAGCCTCCCGAACAAGCCAAGTGCGTCCGCCTCGAAGACGAAAATCATTATCGACACGGACATCGGCGATGATGTCGACGACGCTTTCGCCGTCGGCCTTGCGCTCACCAGCCCAGAGGTGGAGATTCTCGGTATTACTACCGCTTGGGGCGACACGCAACTCCGCGCTCGATTGGTCGACCGCCTCCTTGCCGAGACCGCCAACGCCAATATCCCCGTCGCCGAAGGTATCCCAACGCAAAGTAAGACTCCGTTTTCTCAAGCGCGATGGGCCCAGGCTGGCCCTCTACCGAAAACACACCCCGCCGCGGTCGATTTCTTGCTCGATCAAATTCGCATGAATCCGGCCGACATTACCCTCGTAGCCATTGGTCCACTCACGAACATCGGCGCAGCTATCGATCGCGATGCTGCGACATTCAAAAAGCTAAAATGCGTGGTCTTGATGGGTGGGTCGATCCGCAAGGGCTACGGCGACGTCGGCTACTTGCCCGATCGCGGCCCCGAACCGGAGTACAACATCGTCAGCGACGTCCCCGCAGCCCAAAAGCTCTTCGCCAGCGGCGTTCCCATCTTCATGATGCCGCTCGATTCCACCCAACTGAAACTCGACGAAGAAATGCGCGCCTTATTATTCCGTCAAGGCACCCCGCTCACCGACGCTCTGACGTTGCTGTATCACCAATGGGGCCAGCAGACCCCCACCTTATTCGATGTGATGGCGGTCGCCTACGTGCTCAACCCCGCTCTCTGCCCGGTACAACAATTTCAGATCACGGTGGACAAAGATGGCTACACTCGCGTGGGCACCGGCGCTCCCAATGCCTCCGCATGCCTCGCCTCCAATTCCGACCAATTTTTCCGATTCGTTGTCCCGCGCCTTCTTCAGACCTTTCCTTTAAAACGTTGAATCGGTAGAGTAACAGTTCGCGAAATGACGCAACCTCTCGAAAATGTGGACCCTGGTCGGCCGAGGTATTCCGATCTAGCTGACAAAACGGTGCTCATCACCGGCGGCGGCAGCGGCATCGGCGCGGCCTTCACGCAAGGATTCGCCCAGCAAGGAGCCCGCGTAGCCTTCATCGATGTGGCTGAGGAATCCAGCCACGCCCTTGTGCAGCGCCTTGCGACAGACACCGGCAACGCCCCCAAATTTGTAGCCTGCGATGTTTGCGACATACCCGCGTTGCAAACCGCCATCGAACAAATCCGCTCCGAGATGGGCGACATCGCCGTCCTCATCAACAACGCCGCCAGCGACGACCGTCACGCTTTCGACGCCGTCACCCATTCCTACTGGGACAACCGCATCGCCGTGAATCTCCGCCACATGTTCTTCGCGTCCCAGGCTGTCGCGTACCACATGAAGCGTCTGGGCGGCGGTTCGATCGTCAATCTCGGTTCGATCGTTTGGAAACTCAAACACACCGGCCTTCCGGTGTACAGCACCAGCAAAGCCGCGGTCTGCGGTCTGACCCGCACCCAAGCCCGCGAATACGGCCCATTCAACATTCGCGTGAACACCATTTTGCCCGGCGCGGTCTGGACCGAACGCCAAATCAAACTCTGGTACACGCCGGAATTCGAGAACGAAGTCATGTCCGGCCAATGTCTGAACGCGCGGATCCTTCCGGAAGACATCGCAAATATGGCGCTGTTCCTGGCGTCGAACGCCGCCGCCAAATGCACCGCCCAGGATTTCACTGTAGACGCAGGTTGGAGCTGAACACCGAATGAAAACCATCAAGGGACCAGCAATTTTTCTCGCCCAGTTTGCCGGCGACAACGCGCCATTCAACACTCTGGAAAATATCTGCGCGTGGGCCGCGAAGCTAGGCTACCAAGGCGTGCAAATCCCCACGTGGGATACGCGCCTCTTCGACCTCAAGCGCGCTGCCGAAAGCAAAACCTACGCCGACGCCATCCGCGGCATTGTCACCAAGCACGGCCTCGCGATCACCGAACTCTCCACACATCTCCAAGGTCAACTTGTCGCCGTCCATCCCGCCTACGACATCGCCTTCGACGGCTTCGCCCCACAAGAACATCGCGGCAATCCGAAAGCCCGCCAGGCTTGGGCTGTCGAGCAACTCCGGTTCGCCGCCAAAGCTTCATCCAACTTAGGCTTAACCGCCCACGCAACATTCTCCGGCGCGCTCGCGTGGCCTTATCTTTACCCTTGGCCGCAGCGCCCCGCGGGCCTGATCGAGACCGCCTTCGACGAGCTAGCCGCCCGCTGGCGCCCCATCCTAAACGCCTTCGACGAAGCCGACGTCGACCTCTGCTTCGAAATCCACCCAGGCGAAGATCTCCACGACGGCATCACCTTCGAAATGTTCCTCCAGCGCGTAGACAATCATCCGCGCTGCAACATTCTCTTCGATCCCAGCCACTTCGTACTCCAACAGCTCGACTATCTCGAATACCTCGACCTCTATCACCAGCGCATCAAAATGTTCCACGTGAAGGACGCCGAGTTCCGCCCCACCGGTCGCCAAGGCGTCTACGGCGGCTTTCAACCGTGGATTAATCGCGCTGGCCGCTTCCGCTCCACCGGCGACGGGCAAGTAGACTTCAAAGCAATCTTCTCCAAGCTAACCCAATACGACTATCCAGGCTGGGCCGTACTCGAATGGGAGTGCTGCATCAAAAGCGCCGAACAAGGCGCAGCCGAAGGCGCCCCGTTCATCGCCCAACATATAATCCAAGCCGCCAGCACCACCTTCGACGATTTTGCCAGCTCCGGCGCAGACCAGGCCGCCAATCGCCGCATGCTAGGCCTGACGTAACCCGTTTCTCCGTAGCGGCCGCCGGCCGCAGCGGGCGTTTTTTGAAAACCCACCAATAAATTAAACCGAGGAAAAATCTCATGGCCATCGACGCAACTCCCACGACATCGTCAAATCGCCGCCTCCGCTTAGGCATGGTCGGCGGCGGCCCAGGCGGCTTCATCGGCGCCGTCCACCGCATAGCCGCGCGCATCGACGACCGCTTCGAACTGGTAGCCGCCGCCCTCTCCTCCAACCCCGAAAAATCCCGCAAAGCCGCCCAAGACCTCCACATCTCCCCAGACCGCGCCTACGCCACCTTCGCAGAAATGGCTACAGCCGAATCCAAACGCCCAGACCGCATCGACGCCGTCTCCATCGTTACGCCTAACCACATCCACTTCGCCCCAGCAAAAGCCTTCCTCGACGCAGGCATCCACGTAATCTGCGACAAGCCGTTAACCACCACGGTGGAAGACGCCCTAGCCCTGGCCCAAATCGTAAAAAAATCCGGCCTCATCTTCGGCCTGACCCACAACTACACCGGTTACCCGGTCATTCGCCAAGCTCGCGAAATGATCGCCGCCGGCGAACTAGGCCACCTCCGCCTGGTCCAAGTCGAATACGCCCAGGACTGGCTCACCACTCCGCTCGAAACCACCGGTCAAAAACAAGCCGTCTGGCGTACCGACCCAGCCCAAAGCGGCCCCGCAGGTTCACTAGGCGACATCGGCACCCACGCCTACAACATCGCCTGTTTCGTCAGCGGCCTCAGCGCCGAGCAAGTAGCCGCCGACGTTTCCACCTTCGTCCCAGGCCGTCGCCTCGACGACAACGTCCAACTCCTCCTCCGCTACCAAGGCGGTGCCCGCGGCATGCTCTGGGCCAGCCAGGTAGCCGTAGGCAACGAAAACAATCTCCGCCTCCGTATCTACGGTGAAAAAGCCGGTCTCGACTGGTCCCAGGAAAATCCCAACTACCTCCATTTCAGCCAATACGGCAAGCCCACCAGAACCCTAAGCCGCAACGGCGCCGACGCCACCCCCTCCGCCAAGCATGCCAGCCGCGTCCCTAGCGGCCATCCCGAAGGCTACCTCGAAGCCTTCGCCCAGCTCTATACCGACATCGCCGAACAGATCTCCGCCCGCCAGGCCAACCGCGCCCCGGCTAAAGAATCCCTCCTAGTCCCCACAATCGACGACGGCGTAGCCGGAGTCCAATTCATAGCCGCCGTCCTGGCCTCCTCAAGCCAAAACGCCGCTTGGGTAAAATTGCCTCCGCGACCGTGAATCGGTAACCGCCTGCTCGCTTGACTTGTCATCCTGAGCGAAGCGAAGGACCTCAACCGCTCGATGAAGCACAACCAACGATTCAAGCTCCAACGGAATGCAACTCCGCCCCAAGAGTCCTAACCTTGGAAGGGTATCGCCCACCGTGTATTCTGAGGACGAGGCCAAATCATGCGGATCACGGTCGCGCACAACCGGACCAAAGAAGCAGTAATACAATCCGTCGATCGCTCCTTCGACGAACTGTTTCAAGGTCCAGGCCTGTCCCAAATCAAAATCGCCGACCAGCGCAGGACCTGGCAGGGAAACACCCTAACTTTCTCGCTCACCGCAAAGATGGGTTTCTTAAGCACCCCCATCAAAGGCACCGTCGAAGTCACCGACAAAGACATCATCATCGACGCCGATCTCGGCATGCTCGAACGCCTCATCCCCGAAGCCAAAGCCCGCGAAATGCTCAGCACCCGCATCAAAGGCCTTTTAGATTGAACGTGGTTGCATTGCGGGCAAAGCATTGCGGCTCGCATCGACCGAAATCATCAAATCTCGTCCGCCGCACCAAACGATCGATGTTGGTCGACTATTGAACCACGAGCGTCAGTTTCGTACTGTGGGTCAGCGTCGCCGAACCTGCAGTCGCGCTCGCGGTCACCGTAATCGTGTAGGTCCCGGCCTGCGTTCCCGTCGCGCCGCTGCTCCCGCGCCCCGAGCCACCGCCTCCGCACGACGTGAGCGTAATTCCAAAACCCACCACCAACGCTATCGTCAGCACTCGCGCCCATCGCAGTTGTTGATTCTTCCGCGCGATGTAGCACCAAACGAGAATCACCATCGCCATCAGACTAGCCAGCAGCATGGTCGGACGCCTCAGGAATTTTCTCAGTGAGTCATTTCCGACCGGCAACCATACTTCCGACCTCGCCGTGGTCGTGACGGTAACCGTAGTCATAGCGGCGGTCGCTCCACCCACAGAAACCGTCGCTGGCGAAACGCTACACGTGGCTGCTGCCGGCGCCCCGCTGCAACTCAGCGCCACGCTGCCGCTGAACCCACCTCCCGCACCCAACGACAGCA
>Ga0137403_10003031_pt1 | contig 20281 bp, 16 predicted proteins | sample CZOMad2_1_16fung_FD_122057 | JGI IMG/M metagenome (GOLD analysis project Ga0137403, IMG submission 122057) | Vadose zone soil fungal communities from Angelo Coast Range Reserve, California, USA - CZOMad2_1_16fungal (Hybrid Assembly) | ecosystem: Environmental > Terrestrial > Soil > Vadose zone...
AAGAAATAGACCGTGCGCACGGTGACTGCATTGCTGGCGAAGACGAAAGCGTGGGACGAGTACGATGACGCGGCAGCCCCGATCAAGGCAGCGATGAAGAAGCTGGCTGGAAAGTAGCTGCTGTAGTCCACGTCCGCCGCTTCACCCCCAGCCGTCATACTCCGCGAAAGCGGAGTATCCAGTACGCCGCGGCCTATCGGTCTATCGCAACTGCTCTGGAATACTGGATCACCCGCTTTCGCGGGTGATGACAGTCTTCGTATGGAAAGCAGGGTGGGCAAAGCGAAAGCGTGCCCACCATCCTATGGCGAAAAGAAAGGTGGGCAAGGCGCAAGCGCGCCTTTGCCCACCCTACGATTCTCCGTACGCCTTAGAGCTTCCCGAGCAGCAACAGGATTAGCAGGATCACGATCACAAGGCCCAATCCGCCGCCGCCGTAATAGCCGGTGCCATAGAACGGCCCGCCGCCGACGCCGCTGAAACCGCCGAGCAGGGCGATGATGAGAATAATAAGAATGATGGTCCCGAGTGACATGAATCTCTCCTCAGCCCGCTGGGCCGCTTGCTTGCTCTGCCTGCGGCGGAACAACACATCGGAACAATGAAAGTTCCGCCTTTTGCGCCGCGATAATGCGCGCAACCTCTTCCTTTCGAGCTTGGCGGAGTTACATGCAGTTGGTCAGAGGAGAATTTCAGCGATGAGCAAGCCGCTCGTGGTTTCGATTCCGCACAGTCTGGGACGCGAAGAGGCCATGCGTCGCTTGAAGACGGGGCTCTCGCGCGCCGCGTCCAGCGTGCCGGTGCTGAGCGTCGATGAGGAGCGATGGGAAGACAACCGCATGATCTTCCGGGTTCGCGCGCTCGGACAGGCAGCAGCCGGCCATGTCGATGTCGCCGACGATCACGTGCAGGTGGAAGTCATGCTGCCGTGGCTGTTGCAGCGTTTTGCGGAAGCCGCCCAGGCTGCGATCCGCAGCCGCGGCAACCGGCTGCTGACCAAACAATAGCCGCTAGATGCGAGCCCGCTTCCGCGATGTTTTCACCGCGCCGTTGAATCTGGCTTTCAGTACGGCGACCGGCAGATGCGCCAGCAGGTCCGACAAGCGTAATTGTGTTGCGTCGGTATCGGCAAAGCCTTCCACGGCATAACCGCTGACATTCAAGGCAGCGTCAAATTTTTCCGAGTCAGGCCAGTTTCTTCCATGGTCAGTGAAATCAGCGAACGATCGTGGGACTACGACAATCGCAGCATCACGGCCGCGCCGCCGCGCGAACGCGATGAAATGATCGCGATACTGCCCGCTCACTTCCAGAGGCTCGTAATCGCCGCCAGTGAATACATCGGCCAGTTCGGTTCGCAGCTTCAGTAGTTGTCGGGTCCAGGCCAGCTTCAAATGGCCGCTAGGCCATTTCAGCACCAGCCGATTCCAGTCCGGCTTCTCCAGCGTGTCGAGCAAGCGGGCGCGCGCGGCAAAGTCGACCGGCCGCCGGTTGTCGGGATCGACCAGCGAAAAATCCCAAAGCTCTGTTCCCTGATAGAAGTCCGGCACGCCCGGCATCATCGCCTTCAGTGTGATCTGGCTGAGCGAATTCAAGGCGCCCAGCAGCGACAGGCGCTGCGCCAGCGTCTGCAGGGAGGAGAGGAATTCGCCGGAGAGCGAGGGATCGAGAATTTTTGCGATGAAGTTCTTGACGCCCGCTTCGTAAGCCACGTGGGGATTGAGCCAGCTCGTCTCCTGCTTGCCCTCGCGCGCGGCCTTCAGCGCATATTGCTGTATCCTTTCTCCAAGCGAGGCGTCATCCGGCTGCCACGCACCCAACAGCGCCTGATACAGCATGTATTCGAACGTCGCCGACGGCGCGCGCATGTCACCGTCCATTGCCAGGTGCGACGCGTTGAGCAGCTTCCATCGCGCCACGGTACTGGTCCATTCGCCCGGAATTTCCGACAGCGCCATGATCCGCGCGCGTGCATCCTCGCCGCGCTTGGTGTCATGTGTTGCGGTCGCCGTCATACCATGCGGCCATTCCCTGGCGCGGGTTCGCATCATCTGGTGAAAGCCGTTCACGGCGAGCGCCTTTGCCGCCGGATCGCCGCCGACCTCATTGAGGGCGAGCAGGCGGTGGTAGCGGTAGAACGTCGTATCCTCGAGCGACTTTGCCATCATCGGCCCGGTGAACTGCTGCACCTTCAATGCGAAGCGCCGCACACGCGGCGCGCTGTGAGAGGCGCGCTCGGGCTTGAGCAAGTCCATCGTCAGGGTGTCGCGCAGGAAATCGAAAATGCCGTCATCGGCGGCAAACCATTCTGAGCGCGCCCGCTCGATCGTCTCCGAGATCAACTGACGGTCATGTGCTGACGGCCCCGAGGAGGTGAGGTAGGTGCGATAGACCGGGAAGTGCAGCACGTAGAGTTCGAGCACCTGCCGCAGGCCGTCCGCGGAATAGTCGCGTGTGGAGTAATGTCCGCTGGCGATCCGCGCCAGCAGGCGCGTCAGCACCGTGAATTCGCTGGTCAGCAGCGTCTCCAGCACGCGGCGCTTGGCCTCCTTAAGGATCGGTTCGAGTTTTGGCGAAAGATTGCTGATCTGCCGCCAGATCTCGTCGAGCGGCTCCAGGCCGCGACCGTCCGTCAGCACCTGGACGATCGCGTTCATCCACTCATATCCGGTGGTGCCATGGACGCCGCTGAACGCGGGCAGCTTTTCGTGTTCGCCGAGAATTTTCTCGATCACCACATAGAACGGCTGCGCACGATCGCCCTGGGCATTGCGGATCAGCCGGCGCAATTCCCGGTCAACGGGATCAATGTGTTGAACGAAGAGGCGTATCAGGGGGCACAGACACGAAATGTTGCTGTGGCGTTTGCCGAAGAAAAATCAACCGACCCCACCGAAAGCACCTACCGGACGACGCTCGCGTCGTTGAACCAACCGATCTCAGAATTGCAAATTGCAACTGACGCCGCAGAATTTTATCGAGCAGTACGGATCAGCGGAAGCAGTGATGGCCAGGAATGGTCCTATTGGGGCTCGGGAGTGGTTTATCGCTATCAGCAACGCGGCACGTCGAGAGAATTGCTCCGGCTCGAATTTCCAGAGAGTACCGGAAACAAATTCCTGCGAGTGGAAGTAATTAACGGCGACGACCAAGCGCTCGCCAATCTACACTTGGCGCTGAGCGCCGTGCCGCGCACCCTGACATTCAAACAGGCCGCCGGACAACAATACCGGTTGCTCTACGGAAACGAAAAAGCGGCGACACCACAATACGATCTGGGCCACTATTTCGATTCCGGGCCGCCCAAACCTGTTTACAGAGTTCTGGCCCTCGGGCCCGAAGAGGGGACCGCGAACTACCGGGACCCGCGGCCATTCACGGAGCGGCATCCGGAATTATTGTGGAGCGCGTTGGGAGCGGCAATTCTGTTGATTGGATTGACTGCCATCAAAGCGTTACGGTCCACCGGAGCTCCTGCCGCACGCGTCTAGCAAGGGATTTTTCTGATTGCCGGCAAGGAAGGACTTTAGTTGCCTTTGAGAGCGTAGCCAACATCAAACGGCAGTTTGCCATCCACGCGAAGAACCTTCACCGAGCTGTTGATCGAATAAACGTCCACGATTCCAACCGCTCCAGGCGTAGTATCCACGGCACGCAACAAATCATCATCGGAATCGACAATTACAGCGGCCTGGCGGTTCTCATTCAACTTGGCGATGGCGAGTCGGGCTTCCGCAGCGCCGCCACCGAAGAGCTTCTGCAGTGCAACGCGCATCTCTGGCAAATCTGGATTTTTCAATACGATTACGAAATTCCTTCCATCCGGCCAGGCTTTCGCGGAGCCCTTACAATATTTGACTAACTCCGTGAGCGGCACGTCTGCGAGCTTGCTACCCGCCGATGCCACCACCGCCATATTCTTGATTGCCGGAACCACCGGAGTACATGCAAGGCCGAACAAGATCGCCGTGAACGCGCAGCGCAATAATTTAGCCGAGGACACTTTGAACATACCCACGTCACCTTTGGAGTAGGGTCAATTGGAGTATCGGTCGCTGCCATGGCAGCAGCAAGTGCCCAGTAGGAACAAATCAAATGTGTTGTCAAAAAAGCACTCCGAGTAACCACGCAGCACACCTGTCCGCTCGGCCAGTTACGAAGACATGAGGCACAGCGCTAGTTTTACATGGCACGAAAATTTCAGGCGCGGTTCGCACCTGTGAGTGAATTGCCGCGGAGTACAAGAAAATGAATCGTTCCTTCTTAAAATCCGCAGTTCTGCTGATTGCAACTTTCTTTTCCGCGCCAGCTTGGGCAAATCCGCAGCAATCTGCAAGCGTAACGAACTCAGAGCCAAAGTCTCCAGCAGAAACAGCGCTCCGAGCGGTGCCGGCCGCGGGTCAAGTCTTCGCATTCCCGGTTGCCACGAAATCAGTCGAAGCACAAAAACTGGTCGAACTGGCGTTCGACCAGTACGAAAATGTTCTGCTTGACGATTCCGCCGCCAGCGCCCGCAAGGCCACGGAAAAGGACCCCAACTTCGCGCTCGCCTATGCGGTCTGGTCGTTTGCGGCTCACCACAATCAGCCAAACTCGCAAGCAGCACAAAAAGCCGAACTCCTCGCAGCGAACGCGCCACCCGAAGAGCGCCTGCTGGTAAAGTTTCTCGTCGCCGTGCAAAAAGACAACATGCTGCCGGCAATCACAGCGATGAACGACCTTCTCGCTCGATTCCCGAAAGATCGCCACGCGCTGTACTTGACCTCTGAATGGCTTTATTCCCAGCAGGATTACGATCGTTCGGTAAAATTGATGGAGCAAATCGTCGCTCTGAATCCCAATTTTGCGCCAGCATTTAATATGTTGGGTTACGCAAAGGTCCAAACCGGCGATCCGGATCCTGTAAAGGCCCTGGCTTACCTGAAGCGTTACGCAGAGTTGGAGCCCGGCCAGGCGAACCCGGAAGATTCCATCGGCGAAGTTTCCCGCTATATCGGCGATGACCAGGGTTCGCTAGCACACTACTCGGCAGCGCTTAAAATCACGCCAACATTCATCACATCGCAAACCGGACTAGGGGACACTTACACCTTGATGGGCGATTTTGTAAGAGCCGACGCGGAATATCGCAAAGCGCTTGCCATCGCCGCAAGCCACCGGGATCGGCTTCACGCTGAATACCAACGGGCGCTAATGTTTTTCTGGGAGGGAAAAAGCGTGGCTGGACTACAGAAGCTTTCTGACCTCGAACGTACAGCCCGTGCCCTGCACGAACCTTATGCCTCGTTCGAGATACAGGAAGCCTATGCGATTCTGCTGCCTACCGCAAAAGAACAGCTGCAAAAACTTCGCGAAATCGAAGGAACTTACACTTCCCCAATCGATGGCATGAGCGAATCTGATCGCAATCCCTCGCTGGCGGCAATCTGGCGGGACGAAGTGCGCATCCTCGCGGAACAAAATCAGATAGACGCAACTCATGGCATCGTGCAAAAACTAGAAAAGCTCGCGGCCGAAACACGCGACTTGATCGTTGAAAATTGCTACGAATCCGCGCGCGGCTACGTTTTTTATGGGCAGAAGGATTATTCGAACGCAGGTGACGAACTCTCAGCAGACCCGCATTCGCCACTGGCCATTAAATATCTTATCCTCGCCCGGCAAAAGTCCGGCGATGCAAAAAACGCCGAAGCTGCAGAGCTGCACTTAAAGTTCCAGCGCGCGCCGACTGCGGAGTGGTACTTGGCCACTCGTAGAGACCGCGCCGCAACCAACTGAGTTACCCCAGGCGGAAATCGCGCTCAGTAGCCGCGCGATCCATACCAGAATAACCGCGCCGACGAAGGCGACGATGACTCCGCCAATTAAACCGTCACCCATGGAAATGTGCAGCATCCCGAATAGCCACCCTCCCGCAATCCCGCCAAGGATGCCGACAATGATATGCACTACCACCCCGTAGCCGCCGCCCTTCATCACTCTACCGGCGAGCCACCCAGCAATCAGTCCGACCACAATCCAATACCGTATCCCGCTCTTTCAGCCTCCCCTAGGATGGACAACGCGCGGCCCCACTGGTTCTAGAAGATTCCCTTACCAAACGTCAACCGCAATCCTGTGGAAAGCAACAAATCATTGCCTTTCAGTCCGAAAGGGGGATCGGAAATGTAGCGATCGCTGAAGGTAATTTGCCATCCAAGCCACGTTTTGAGTTTGGTGACTGCATTTGCATCTAACGTAACGCGATACTCTCCGGTGGAACTCAGGTTCGGAAAGAACGAGAGCTGCTCGCTGACCGTCGTTCGCGGTCCCAGTTTCGTGCTGAGCGACTCGCCAGCCACAATTTCGGCGCTGCGGCGCGACTGCGATGGTTCAAACAGCAGCACCGGGGGCGGCGCCGGATTCGCGATTGTGTACGAAGCAAAATATTCCTGGTTGAAGCTTGCGCCGCCAAACACATCGAATTGAGTTTTCTTGGTATTGATGACGCGGTAGCCGAGACCGCCACCGAGAACGTTGCGCAGATCAAGGTGCTGCAGAGCATCCTCGTCAAAATCTGTGAAGCCAAAAGCATAAACTCTCGGTTTCAGATTGAACTCGTCGCGAACGCCTCCGTGGATGGCATTCGCGGTGGTCAAGGCCGGAGATTCACGGCTGTCCTTCGAATAAACCTGCGTGTAATAGAGCGTCAGTCTGTTCTTCGGCACAATGCGCGAGGCTTTGCCGGCGATCGTCAGCGCCGTAGTCGACGAATTGCCCTCCGTCACGCTTAGCCCCAGGTCGAACAAGCCGCTCCAGTAATCGAGCAAGCGAGGATGCTGCAGACGATCCGCCTCCGCTTGTTGCGCGTCGTTGCGTATCGACTTTACCGAATCATGCGCGGCTGATACGGTGCCGGTATCCCTGGTCGCAATCTGCAAATTATTGTCGGTGGTGGTTACGGTCCCTGCCAATACCCGACCGTCCGAAAGAGTGATGTGCAAAGCCTGCGAAGACACGATGGCGGTGACGGCATCCCACTTAACGGTGACGTCCCCTGCCAAGTCGGTCTTGATCAGCAGCGTTTTGGCATCATCGTCTGACTTGACGATGGTGCCGGACAAGCGGTCCCCGTTCTTTAGAGTGACTTGGTCCGCGAAGACCGACAACGAAAACAGCGACAGCGAGAGTATCGTCAGAATGAGCATTCGACGCATTTACAATCTCCTTGCACGAAACATTTTGGATGCACTTTAGGGCGCGGGCGAGACCGGAGGAACCCTGACTGAGGACTAAAATTCTAATCGAAGAGCCTAAAAGTTCCTACGAAATCCCGCACCACATCGGAAGCGCGAGACTTCTTCCTCGAAATGCATATACTAGGTGCTCGAAAAGAGAGGAATCCGTATGCGCTTGTGGCTGCGAAAACGGCTGCCAAGATGGCCGTTACTCACGATACTGTTCATGTTCCTGGGAGTTTCTGCGGGCTGCGCAAACGCCCCCACGCCAAGAGACGCCACTACAACTCCTACTCGAAAACCCGCGATCGTCTTCATGACTGATTTTGGGACCGCCAACGATGCAGTCGCCATCTGCCGAGCGGTGATCATAGGCATCGCGCCGGATGTACGCATCATGGACATTACGCACCAGGTGACGCCATTTCAAATCGAGGAGGCCTCGCGTTTCCTGTACGGCGTGACGCCCTACTATCCGCCAGGAACAGTTTTTCTGGTGGTGGTGGATCCGGGAGTGGGAACTTCCCGCAAAGCGGTAATCGTTAAATCCAAGAAAGGACAATTTTTTGTGGCGCCGGACAATGGGCTGGTCAGTGCTGTAATTGAACGCGACGGGTTGGAAGGCGCCCGGGAAATTACAAACCAGCACTGGATGATCCAAGCCGCGATATCTTCCACCTTCCACGGACGCGACATCTTTTCTCCCGCTGCGGCGCATCTCGCGGAAGGCTGGGACTACACCATTGCCGGGCCAGAAGTTCCACAACTGGTCCAGCTAACAGCAAAAACGACAAAGGTAGATGCTAAGGGAATCACCGGCGAAATTATCGGTCTCGATGATCCATACGGATCGCTGATCACCGACGTGGCCAAAGAAGACCTGGAATCACTCGGCTATTCGCTGGATGACCAGGTCACAGTCCAAATCAACAAGAAACCAGTGACGCTGCCCTACGTGAAGACTTTCATGAACGTTCCGGTAGGCGCGTCGTTGCTGTACATCGATTCCCGTGGCCGCGTTGCCATCGCCGTTAATCAGGGGAATTATTCCAAGAAGTTTTCCATCGAGCCTCCCGCGACGCTTTTCATTCCTAAGAAAGGCCCCGCGGGCAAGCCGGCTCATAAGAAATGACCGCCGCACCACGATTTGCGTTTTCCAGAGCGACGGCCAACAATAATTAAGAGTTTTCGATACGAGGCAATCCCATGCCAGAAGCCGTAATCGTTTCCGCAGTTCGCACACCGGTAGGCCGCGCTTATAAAGGAACGCTGCGCGCCACCCGGCCCGACGACCTCGCGGCGCTGGTGATCAGCGAAGCCATCGCGCGGGTGCCGGGCCTCGCTGCCGGCGAAGTGGACGACGTCATTCTCGGCTGTGCGATGCCGGAAGGCGAACAAGGGATGAATGTAGCGCGCATCGCCGTGCTGCGTGCGGGTTTGCCAGTAGAAACTTCCGCGATGACCATCAACCGCTTTTGTTCTTCGGGATTGCAAGCGATCGCTCTGGCCGCGGACCGTGTGCGCGGCGGCGGCGCCGAAGTGATTGTCGCGGGCGGTACCGAATCCATGTCCATGGTGCCCATGGGTGGAAATAAGATTTCACCGAATCCCTGGCTGGTCGATCACTACCCCGACGCGTACATCAATATGGGCCTGGGGACCGAGAATATCGCCCGCAAGTTTGGAATTTCGAGGGAGCAGGCCGATCAATTTTCCATGGCTTCCCATCAGAAAGCGATTGCAGCTATCGCTTCCGGAAAATTCAAAGACGAAACTTTGCCCGTCGAGGTAAGAATTACTTTTCTGCCTGCGAATGGAAACGGCGGTTCGGCAAAAGGCAAATCGCAAAAACCGTCCGTGAATTCCGTCATGTTCGACACCGATGAGTTGCCGCGCGCCGACACCTCGCTGGAAGTTCTCGGCAAACTCAAACCAGCGTTTCACAGTAAGGGTCTAGTCACCGCCGGCAACAGTTCGCCGATGAGTGATGGAGCCGCTGCTGTAGTAGTGATGAGCGACGCTCGTGCCAAGGCTCTGAACATTAAACCGCTGGCGCGCTTTGTAGCGTATGCAACGGCCGGCTGCTTGCCGGAAGAATTCGGCATCGGCCCGGTGAACGCAATTCCCAAAGCCCTAAAACTTGCCGGGCTAACGCTAGCAGATATTTCAGTGATCGAACTGAATGAGGCCTTTGCCGCGCAGTCGCTGGCCGTGATTCAACAAGCCGGGCTCGACGCAAGCAAAGTAAATCCCAATGGCGGAGCTATCGCCCTCGGTCATCCGCTAGGCTGCACCGGAGCAAAACTTACCGCCAGCATTTTGCGTGAATTGCAGCGTCGCAATGCGCGCTATGGAATGGTCACCATGTGCATAGGCGGAGGAATGGGCGCCGCAGGAATCATCGAAAGGCTGTCTTAATCTCCGCGAAAGTTCGCGAGTTTCACTTTCCGGTCGATCGTCCGCGGAAGGCCGATTGCGTTGCGGTAGGCGGCTCTGCCTCCATCATCAGTTTAAGCCGGGTAAGATCTTCTTGCACTTTTATTCGTGTCGCGTAAGTAAGAATCGGCTCGACAATTTGGTCGCCGAAGCTCTGGAAGTCTGTCTGCAAGGTAAACTCCAACTTGGTGTAGTCGCCGTTAGGAAATAACTTGAAATGTGCGGTCCCCGTATAGCTGTCAGTGGATCCGAAGGCCGACTGCACGGCTAAGTCAAGCTCTTGATTGGGAATTGTTCGAATCACTTTAACTTCGAAAACGACCCGCCGCTTCGCGATCCATTCATCTATCCGATAAACGCTGCTCGCTTGAGCTGGCCCAGCCGGACCCGTTTTTTCCAGTTTTACCAGGTCGGAAATCCAGCGACGTAGCAAATCGTCGGTGGTAATCCACCGGAACACCATCGGCGCAGGTCGATCGATCGTAACCTCCTGCGCTATATAACCACGGTCGCCGCGACGCGACGCGAACCACAGCACCACCGCGCAAAGAAGAACCAACACCAGCAGAATTTTCAGGACTCGAACGAGAAAACCCATTCATCCCTCTAGTTTAAGCCATCAGATTTGCTGCCAGAATAGTAGTTCTCTTCGCGCGGTTCTACCAGAAGTTGCCTGCAAAATATGACTCAAGAGGCGTGTTCCTGCCAATGACCTTGACTCGCCTAGGTCGTCAGGCGCAACAAAGAAGCTGTCTTCGTATGGTCGCGCTGGCCTGTTTGCTCATCAGGGACGTCTCGTAGCGTCCACCCGCAGCATCAGCACTTCAGGTGATCCTTCGGTAGCAATATATTCTTCGCTGACGATTTTTCCCTCAGCGGAAACGCGGGCACATTGCGAAGCTTTATTTTCACTCCCTCTGCCGCGAAATCAGAACGAAACACCAGCGCATCGCCTTCGAATTGGCCGGTTTGCACTATGCAGCCCGGGAATCCATTGCCGAACACATACGACTTGTAGGCCTTCTCCTTGGAATCCCAGGTGATGACCAGCAGCCCTTCAAAATCACCCACTGCGCCGTGCGAATGGAACCGGTTCACAATCGAATTTCCGCCCGGCCCCGGTTCGCTGGTGTAAACACCCGTGTCGCTTCCGCCTTGCGGATAAAATAGCGTTTTTGAGTACGTTTCCGTGTAGTCCCACGAGCCAAGATACCGTTTCCTCAGACGGTCCATCTCCGGCGAAGTCTTTTGCTGCGCGTCTTGCTGCGTCGTTCCGCCAACATTGACCGGCGGCATTCCAATAAGCGCGGAGAAACAGAACAATATTGTGAAACTGTACCGCCAGAGAATGACCCTGCTCATGTTTCCCTCCCGGGTGCTAGGTAACGCCAGCGTTCCTTGATCACGAGCAATTGCCAGATGTACGAGATGGAGCGTCAGCCACTCCAATCCCGGAAGCCATTCCCGGCAAATCGTGTCGGAATTGCTCGTTGCCTGGTCCGACCTGGCCGCGACTGGTACTAATGGTCAATTGCGACTCCTTTGACGCAGGGGGTACAATTCTGTCGTAACAGCTTATTGTTTGGCTAGTCTTTCGGCATCGTCTTGTACCATCTCCGGAGGCACCTCATGGCCACCAGCGTTGTTAGCAAAACCGCTGCAAAAGGCGGAAGTTTTTTGCTTGAATCCGCGGCGCCCCTGGATGTGTTTACACCCGCCGACCTGACTGACGATCAGAAGCTCATCGGACAGACCGCGGAAGAGTTTGTTTTGAAAGAGGTTTTACCTCTGGCAAAGGATTTGGAGAACAAGAAGCCGGGACTCATGGCGGAATTGATCCGAAAAGGTGGAGAGCTCGGATTGATGGGTGGCGGGGTTCCCGAAGAATACGGCGGTGCGGGCCTGGATAAGATTGCTACCACTGTTCTCACCGAAAAGCTTTCCATCTATGGAGGATTTGCCGTCACCCATGGAGCCCACGCGGGAATCGGGACGCTGCCCATCGTCTATTTCGGCACCGAAGCGCAAAAACAAAAATATCTTCCCAAGCTGGCTACCGCGGAACTGATCGGCGCGTATTGCCTCAGCGAGCCGCAAGCCGGCTCGGACGCGCAGAATTCCCTCACGCGCGCCGAACTGAACAGCGAAGGCACGCACTATATCCTGAACGGGCAAAAGATGTGGATCACCAATGGCGGCTTCGCGGATTTGTATATCGTGTTCGCCAAAATTGACGGCGAGAAGTTTTCCGCCTTCATCGTCGAACGCAAATACCCAGGCTGCAAGCCTGGAAATGAAGAACACAAGATGGGAATTCATGGCAGCTCCACCACGCCGGTGTTCCTGGAAAATTGCAAAGTTCCCAAGGAAAACCTGCTCCACGAAATCGGCCGCGGCCACATCGTTGCTTTCAACGTCTTGAACGCCGGACGCTTTACGTTAGGCGCCAGCTGCGTAGGCGGCGCGAAACACGTGTTGATGACCGCCTCGAAATACACCAAGGAGCGTAAGGCTTTCGGCAAGCAGATTGGCGATTTCGGGCTGATGAAAGAAAAACTGGCGGAGATGGCCATTCAGATTTTTGCGGTCGAATCGATGGTATACCGCAGCGCCGGCAACATCGAGACCATGATGTCCGCAGCGGTGGGTGACAAGGTCGCTCACTCCATGAAAGTTCTTGAGGAATATGCGATCGAAAGTTCCATCGCGAAAGTTTATGGCAGCGAAATGCTCGATTATGTAGTGGATGAAGGGGTGCAGATTTTCGGTGGCTACGGGTTCCATGAAGAATACCCGGTCTGCCGCGCCTACCGTGATTCGCGTATCAACCGCATATTTGAAGGCACCAACGAGATCAATCGCATGTTGATCGTGCAAATGCTGATGAAACGGGCCATGGGCGGACAATTGCCATTGATTCCTGCGGCCATGAAACTCGCAGACGAAATTCTCTCCGGGCCGTCGTTCGAAGAATCGCCCGACGGCGTGCTCGCTGAAGAAACTCGCGTTGTAGCCAATGCCAAGAAAATGTTTCTGCAGGCGGCTGGCGGCGCGGTGCAGAAATTCCGCGAAAAACTTGCCGACGAACAAGAACTTGTCGCGGCGCTGGCCAACGTTGTGCTGGAAGTTTACGCGATGGAGTCGTGTTTGCTCCGCGCGCAGAAAGCCGCTTCCGCAAGAGGTGAGGCCACGAATAAAATTATGATCGAGGCCGCGCGGGTTTTCATCAGCGACGCTATGGAACGCGTGGAACACGAAGCCAAGCGCGCCGTCGCTGCAGTCCACGAAGGCGATATGCTGACTACGCAAATGGCTGTCCTCAAGCGCTTTGGCAAACGGCTCGCGCTGGACACAATTGCCTTACGTCGTAGCGTCGCCGCCGCCGTTCAAGCGCAAGACCGTTATCCCTTCGAAGGACGATAATCCGCGGTCGACTTTTAAGGAAATTCGCTGCCGCAAAGACCAAGGTTTTCGCGTTTACGGCGTACCCCTTTTGGAACATCGCCCGATTCGCTGATGCCCGCCGCTCCAAATCTCCAATAAACTGGTATCTCGGCTGAATCCATTCCGCCGAGTCCGAAACGTACTGCGAATGCCACGGAAACTCTCCATCCTGGCTTCGGCGATCTTGTTATTGCACGTCGTCGAAGTGCTGACACTCGGAAAATCGCCTACTGGTTCCCTGCTCGGAAACACGCTGCAAACGATTGCCTGCCTGGTTGCCGTGACCATGTGTCTGCGCGCCTCGCGCCGCGGGAACGGTTTCACTCATTCATTTTGGGTGTTGATGGCGGCAGGCATCGGAGTGTGGGCGGCAGGAAATATCGGTTGGACCTACTACGAAGTGGTCCTGTTGCGCGAACCGCCCGAACTCTCATTCGTGAGATTTCTTTTCGACACGCAAGAAGCTTTTTTTGTGATCGCCATCCTGCTGGATCAGGATCGAGACTCAACCGGAGTCGATCCAGGGCTGGTGCTGGATGCAGTTCAAATCGCGCTCGTCTCTCTGTTTGTCTATGTCGGCCTGTTCTACGTGCCCTCCCTATCTTTAAATGCTCATCAAGCGCTGGTTCAAGAAAACACCGTCGCCACGGCGGAAATTATCGGCGTGTTTTTTCTGGCGCTGCTGCGAATGTTTCTTACGCCTTCAAGGGAAACCAGGCGGTTGTATGGCGGACTCGCGGCCTACCTTGGGGTGTATGCAGTTGGCGCGGGTATTGCCAACTACGCGCAAAGTGTTTATGAGACGCCAACCGGTACCATGCTGGATCTGGCCTGGACGGTGCCACTATTGTGGGCCGCTTTCTGGGCCGCGACCTGGAAGCCCATAACTGAAGAACAACGAGCGGTTGCGCTACGAACGAAGTCTCTGGGCGAGACGATTCTGACCAACTCGCTGTTCGGCGTGGCGCCTGTACTGATTTTTCTACTCTCGGCGAAGCTTGGTCCCGAGTGGAGCATCTTGCGCTATTCGCTTCTCGCCATCTCTGTCGCGTGTTACGTGGCTCGCATGGCCATCAGCGATTACCGGCAATCGAAAAACGCTGAAAGGGTCAGGCAACAAGCCAGTGCGCTTGATCTGGCCGTGGATGGCATGGCGATCATCACCCAGGACGGAAGATACTCCTACGTAAACACGGGATACGCGCAGATGCTGGGCAGCACCAGTCGTGAAGCGATGATTGGCAGCAAGTGGGAAAGCGTATCGGTGCGAGATACCCAAGGCGGCTCAACGGACGATATCAGAACCTCGCTGCAAAAAGATCGCCGCTGGCTAGGAGTGATCAACGTAACCCGCGAGCCGGGCGAGAGCATACCGGTGGAACTGGCAGTTACGGCTCTGCCTGAAGGCGGCGTCGTACTGTTGAGCCGTGACTTGCGAGAATGGAGAAAAGCGGAACACGCGCGAACTGAAGCGGAAATCAAATATCGCATGATCGTAGAACAGGTCGCTGCGATCAGTTATATCGCCGAGCCCGGCGTCACCGGTCGCTGGTATTACGTCAGCCCCCAGATCCAATCGATCCTCGGCTTCACGCCCGAAGAATGGCTGGAGGGCTCCGAGAACTGGCTGCGACACATACATCCTGACGACCACGCGGCGGTGAATGCGGCAGAAGCCGCGGGCCTGCAGGGAAAATCCTTCCAAGCGGAGTATCGCATCACCCACAAAGATGGACGTACGGTGTGGATCAGCGACACCGCGACGATCACCCAGGGCAGTGAGAACCACCCGGTCATGGAAGGTTTCATGGTGGACATCAGCGAACGCAAGCTGATGGAAATGCAATCGCAACAAGCGCGCCGCATGGAAGCGATCGGGCGATTGGCCGGAGGCATTGCGCACGACTTCAACAATCTGCTGACGATTATCAAGGGCTACACCGAACTTGCCCGCGAGCGAACGGAAGGCCAGACCGCGCTGCGGAACGACATCGAACGCATGGACGACGCCACAGAACGGGCCGCCGCACTGGTCAGGCAGTTGCTGGCGTTCAGCCGAAAGCAGGTTTTGCAGCCGAAGAATCTGGATCTCAACGCGATCGTTGGCGGACTCGAACAGTTGCTGCGCAGGTTGATGGGCGAAGACATTCGAATGCACGTAAAGATGAGCGCGGAACTGGGCACGATCAAGGCCGACCCGTCACAGATCGAACAGGTGCTGATGAATTTGGTGGTGAATGCGCGCGACGCGATGCCACATGGCGGAAAGCTCATCATCGAAACGTGTAACACGGAATTGGATCACCTCTACGCAAGCGACCACGTCAGCGTCAAGCCCGGCCGCTACGTAATGCTGGCGGTTTCCGACAGCGGCATGGGAATGAGTCCTGAAACGGTGGCGCATATCTTTGAACCGTTCTTCACCACCAAAGGCGGAACACGCGGAACAGGACTGGGTCTCTCGACCAGTTACGGCATTGTGAAGCAGAGCGGCGGTTACATCTGGGTATACAGCGAACCCGAGCATGGCACCACATTCAAAGTCTATCTGCCTCGAGTGGATGAAAGTGCCGAGCCTGCCGCCGCCGTGCGATTGAAGACTGCGCCGCAAAAAGGAACGGAAACAATTCTGCTGGTGGAGGATGAGGAAGCGGTCCGTGACCTGACGGAAACCGTTTTGACTTCCTACGGGTACAAAGTGATCGTGACTCAAGATCCGGAAAACGCCCAGTCGATCGCGGCGACCGGCCTCGCGATTCACCTGGTATTGACCGATGTGGTAATGCCATCGATGAGCGGGCGCGAATTAGCCCGCAAACTAACGCAGAAAAATCCCCACCTGCGAGTGCTGTACATGTCCGGCTATACCGACGACATCATCGCCGCCGGCGGCGTGCTGGAAGCAGGAATCGCATTCTTGCAAAAGCCCTTTACTCCGGCGCTGCTGGCACAAAAAGTTCGCGAAGTGCTGGACGCGACCGCACCGGTTCCAAAGTAGTCGCGCCGGCTAGACGGACGTCAAGGTTTCTTGTCGGGAGGATCGGCAGGCTCGGCTGGTTTGGCGATATTGGAGAGAGTTTCGATATGGAACCGCTGATAATCTGAGTACCGCGTGATTTCGTTCACTTTGAATCCCTTCACCAGCAATACGCGGACGCCGATGTGAGCTTCCTCGTAAGTGGGGAGCCAGACTTCATTGTTCAAGAAGGTTTGCTCGAAGATGAAACTGGTTCCCTTCTGCAGATTTGCCAGCAAGCCACCGGCAAATCGGAAGTCCTTCACAAAATAAGCCTCCAGGCGCGCCACTTCATGCTGCTTTTCATCGACCCAAATCACGCCAGCCAGCTGCTGGGCGACGCGCTCGGCAATGTTTTTAGCCTTGTATTCAGGATTGCCCTCGAAATCAAAAACTAGAACATCCTGTCCGCGGAAGCGTTCGTGGCGCGGATTGACGAACTGGCAAGCGCGGAGAAACATTTCAATCCCGGGTTCGTCATTGTCCTTTTCGTCCTTCCCTTCCTCGCGCGCTTTCTCTTCTTTTTCTTCCTTTTTGCTTTGCTTTCTCTGAATTTCTTCGATGCGTTTTTTGGTGATGTCGTTCTGCTTGGCCTGTTTTTCTGCACTCAAAGGCTGGCCGTCTTCACCGACCAGCGTCGAGATCTCTTCACCATTCAGATAGAAAAATGTGTGCTCCTGGCGCTCCACTTTCGTGACTTTCCCGGTGCCGTCATATTCCGTTTCTTCGGTGGAGCGCCGACCCGTGTAATTCTCCTTTATTTTGTCCACGACTTTCTGGTTGGCATCGATTTCCTTGAACAACTGCTTGAGGTCGGGCAGCCGCACCTGCGATTTGATCGGAAAATCAAAGACCCGTTCGCCAATGCTCTGATTTACCGAAATTTGATTGACGACAATGTTGTAGATCTCGTTTCCGCGGTGCAGTTCGAGTTTGTGGGCAATACTAATAGCATTTTCCGGACGATAGTCGTCGTAGAGGATCTCCTGCGTAACGCCGCCTGTTGCTCCTGACTCCTTGAGGAGCAGGTGCGAGGAAAGATCGAAGTAAAACTGCCGCTTCACTCCGGTGGGCATAGTGAATTCAATTTCGACAGTATCGCGAGAGCCGACCTTGGTCTCGCCGACGTAGGCAATCCCCACTTTATTTTTCTTCAGGTTAAGCAAATGCGAGGTGGCGAGAAAAGATGCGGCTTCGACTTGCAGCGCTTCTTCGCCAAGCAGCGTGACCGGAGTTCCCTGCGGGGAGAGATGCCACGCGGATTTGCCGTTGTACGCCAGGATTTCCGGCTGCTCTCCCGCGACCAGCTCCAGGTAATAGCGGTTGGGCGTTTTTAGGTCCAGTGTAAACGCTCCGGTTTTTCCGTCGGAGACGCGGGTCATCGAGCCTTGCAGGCTAAGTGTCTGTAGTTTAGAGAGTTTGCTGCTGCCGCCGCTTGCTTTGACGTATTGGTCAATGATTTTAGTCGCGTCTTGCGCCCGCGATGGCCAAGCACAAAAGAGCGAAAATACAAAGAGCCATAAGGAAACGAGCGGACGTATGCGCATGGACACTTACAGACAGAAACGCAACTCGCCCCAAAAAGTTGCAGTCAGTCCACAAGAATTACAAAAAAAAGAAGCTTACCGTGTGCCGTGCCGCTGCGAGAACAGGCATCTCTTCCCGGCCTTAACGATTTCCGTTGCCAATCACGGTTTAGGACGATTTAGATACTTTTCGTATAGGCGTTTCTGTTTGTTGTCGGTGGACGTGAGCTGTCCCTTGATGAAGAGGTATTTGATGTCGGTGGTCAGCTCGAGTGGGTCGCCGTTGGTAACGATGACGTTGGCAATTTTCCCCGTTTCAAGAGTGCCAAGCTGATCGGCAAGCCCAAAGATTTGCGCCGGATACAGGGTCACTGCCTTCAGACCCTCGTCGTAGGAAAGTCCATGGGCAATGGCATTTGCGGCATTCTGTCCGAGCCGGCGCGCAAACGAATTGTCAAAGCTGCCTATGGCAAACTTGACCCCGGCTTGCGATAGCTCGGCCGGTTGCGAAAGCAGCCGGTCGTACGGGTCGTCCTCATCGTCGGGCGACGACAGCACCGGACCCAAAATGACGGCTATATTCTTGGAGCGAAGCAGGTCCTTTACCTTGTAGGCTTCCCCGCCACCGGCCAGAATCATTTTGAGTTTTTGCTTATCGCAGAATTCCACAGCATTGCGAATGTCGCGCGCGCGATCGGCAAAAACCAGCAGCGGCAATTGCCCGCGGACGACCGGTGCTAGCGCTTCAAGTTTAACGTCGCGTTCGAAGTCCGACGGTCCGCCATGGCCGATCGCCTGGGCGTAGTGGCGCGCCCGGTCGATCCAGTCGGTCAGTTCGGCAACCTGTTTTTCGTACTCCTGCTTGGCGTCGGCGTAAGGCTTCTCTTTGCGTGAAAACGTGGCGAAATCAAATGTGCGGGTTTGTATTTGCGGCCAGTTCAGCACCATGGCGACGCTGCGCTTGATCTGCATGTCCTCCATGGTCCACCCAGTAAGGTTGAATGCGGACGCCTGCCCGCCGATGACGCCGCGGTTTCCAGAAAAATCGAAACCACCGCTGCCGGGAACGGCCAAAACTTCCGTTATGCCGGCCGCGCGCGTCACCGGAATGTGCTCGCTGGAAGGAAGTACCGCAGTTGCGGCAATGACGTCCGGGTTGTACGCGCCGGTTTCCGTGGAATCTACCGTGGCGCCGACCGCACCGATTTCACTCAATCCCATTTGCGTAACCGGATCAAATAATCCCGGATAGACCTGCAAGCCTTTGCCATCGATGACCTGCGCGCCTGCAGGCACTTCCACGTTGGCACCAACGGCAGCGATTTTGCCATCCTTAATCACCAGAGTGCCGTCTTCAATCGGCGAGCTGGCCAGCGCGACGATTTTCGCGTGGATGATTGCGTAAGTCGGCGGCGGCTGTTGTGCCCTCGCGCGTTTTGGCACCGAGAGAATGCCAACCGCGGCGACCAGGAAAATCAGCATCCGTGAAATCGAACTTTTCTTTAACGTGCCGATTCTCACTGTGCACCGCCATCAGCAGAGTTGGTCATATCTTCCCCGCTGTCGCGCTTCACCACGTCTGAAGCCGGCTTCGGTTTATCATCGGGCTTCGTATCAGTCTTGGCGTCCGGCTTATGCTCCGGCTTTTTCGCCGCGTCGGGCTTCTTCTCGTTGGACTTTTTCTCTTCCGCCTTTTTTTCCTTGGCTAGCAGATCTTGCTTTTCTTTTTCAAGTGCTGCACGTCCGGCGATGTCTTTATCGCGATCGAAGAGTACTCGCCCATCAATGATGGTTTTCTGCGCTACAGCATAGCCACTCAACGGATCGTGATTATAAATGACCAGATCGGCGTCCTTTCCAACATCGATCGAGCCAACGCGCTTATCGATTCCCAGCTGTATGGCGGGGTTGATGGTGACCAGCTTCAGCGCTTCTTCATGCGTCAGTCCGCCGAACTTCATGGATTTCGCAGCTTCCTGGTTGAGGTGCGTCGCTTCCGCGGCATCGTCGGAATTGACGGAGACCACCACGCCGCGCCTGGTCATCAAAGCAGCGTTGTACGGGATAGCGTCATAAGCTTCGACTTTGTAAGCCCACCAATCGGAAAATGTCGAGGCGCCAGCGCCGGCCGCGGCAATTTCATCGGCAACTTTGTAGCCTTCCAGAACATGCTGAAACGTGCGTACTTTGAAACCGAACTCTTTCGCGACCCGCAGCAACATCAGGATTTCGTCTTCGCGATAGCAGTGCGCGTGCACGTAGCGCTTTCCGTCTAGGACTTCGACCAGCGGTTCAAGCCGCAGATCGCGACGCGGCGGCAGCACATTTTTTTCTCCGCCAGAGATACGTTTCTTGTACGACTCCCAGGAGTTCTTGTAGTCGCGTGCTTCCGTGAACGCGCCGCGAATAGTTTCTTCGACGCCCATACGCGTGGCGGGATAACGTTTGGGCTGCCCGGGAAAACTGAAATTGGAACGCTTGGGATTTTCGCCGAGAGCAAACTTGATTCCCGGAAGTGCGCCCTCGAACGGCAATTTCGCTGGCGGCTGGCCCCAACGCAGTTTGATGACGATGGTCTGCCCGCCAATGGAATTCGCGCTGCCGTGCAAAATTTTTGCGGTGGTCACACCGCCCGCAAGATC